>Ga0075425_100004671_pt1 | contig 14152 bp, 12 predicted proteins | sample SoiMethybrSBSTD4_FD_75300 | JGI IMG/M metagenome (GOLD analysis project Ga0075425, IMG submission 75300) | Bulk soil microbial communities from a Populus tree surrounding site in Tennessee, USA - Soil MetaG P. TD hybrid SBSTD4 | ecosystem: Environmental > Terrestrial > Soil > Tree plantation...
TGCTTGCGCGACAGAAGATTCATCAGCGGTGCAAGATAGAAGGTCGCCGGTCCAGACACCAGGCTGAACAAAACCAACGCCGCATGGTTCGACCGCTCCAAACCGAAGGCCGAAAACAGCGGATCATAATGCAGCAGCAAGCTCAGCAGGTACAGACCGATCAAGAGAAAAAGCGTTTGTACTAGAAGCATCCTCACGATGTGCTTCATTTTGTAGTGGCCCATCTCGTGCGCGAGCACCGCCAATCCCTGATCGATGGTCATTTGCTCGAGCAATGTATCGAACAGCACAATCCGCTTCGATCGGCCCAAGCCCGTAAAATAAGCGTTAGAATGTGCCGAGCGTTTGGAGCCGTCCATCGTAAAAATGCCACTGGTCCTAAACCCGAGCTGCTTCGCCAAAGCCACGATTCGATCGCGCAGCTCGCCTGCGGGAAGCGGCTCGAATTTATTGAACCAGGGTGCGATGAAGGTAGGGAATATGATGATCATCAGAAGCTGAAACGCCAAAATGAAGCCGAATGCCCAAACCCACCAGTAGGGTCCCATCACATTCATTAACCAGAGCACAACGTATAAGAACGGCACGCCGATCAGCACGCCCAGCGCGAGGGCTTTGAGCTTATCGAGAACATAAAGGCCAGCGGTCGTCTTGTTAAAACCAAACTTTGCTTCCAGATAAAACGTCGAGTAAATACTTGTCGGCAGGCTCGCCAGCGAAAATATCACCGCGACCGCAAGGCAGAATAAAATGCCTCTGCCGTAAACGCCTAACGAGTAGTGCTGCGCAACCGCGGTCGCCATTCGATCCAAGCTGACAAGTAATCCGCTGAACAGAACGAAAAGCGTGACCGCGCGGCCGTAAACTTCGGTCCACCGCCCAAAGCAGCCTCTTGCAAGAGTATATTGGACCGAACGCTCGTAGTCTTCGGCGCCAATTTTATCGCGAAAACAATCCGGGATTTTTCTCTCCGCCCAGCGCGCCCGAACGTAGCGCAAATTCAATTCGTTCAGAATAAATTCGATGCAGAATTCGACTAGAAATAAAAACAGGAAGAGCGCGATGATGAATGTTTCCATCTGCGCGGATGAAATCCAGCGAACGGAAAAGGCTGCGGCTCAGACCGCAGCCAACGCGGGCGTGCTATAGCTAAACGTTAACTTGCCTTCTGCTTCATCGACTTCGACCTTGCCGCCCACTTGCAGCCTGCCGAATAGAATCTCATCGGCGAGAACTCGCTTGATCTCGTTTTGAATCAGTCGCGCCATGGGCCGGGCGCCAAAAGTCGGATCATAGCCGCGTTCGGCAAACCAACGGCGCGCGCGCGGCGTGAGTTGCAGAAATACTTTGCGCTCGTTGAGCTGTTGGTCGAGCTCGATGATGAACTTGTCCACCACGCGCTCGATATTTTCTTGGCTCAGCGAATTGAACGTGATCATGGCATCGAGGCGATTGCGGAATTCCGGGCTGAACATCTTTTCTATCGCTTCTTTGCCTTTACCGACATTCGATTGAGCGCCGAAGCCAAGCGGCGAGCCGCTCATTTCCCGCGCCCCGGCATTGGTGGTCATGATCAAGACAATATTCCGAAAGTCCGCCTTCTTCCCATTGTTATCGGTAAGCGTCGCGTGATCCATCACCTGCAGCAAAATGTTGAACAGGTCCGGATGCGCCTTCTCGATCTCATCGAGCAGCAAGACGGCGTACGGGTTACGGTTGATCGCGTCGGTCAGCAATCCGCCTTGATCGAAGCCCACGTATCCGGGAGGTGCGCCGATCAGCCGCGACACGGTGTGTTTCTCCATATATTCGCTCATGTCGAAGCGCAGAAACTCGATGCCCATGGTTTTTGCCAGTTGTTTTGCCAACTCGGTCTTGCCCACACCGGTAGGCCCGGCAAAAAGAAAACAGCCGATCGGTTTTTCCGGATGGCCAAGGCCGGAGCGGGAAAGTTTGATCGTGCTGGCTAATGTATCGATGGCCGAATCTTGGCCAAACACGACGAGCTTCAAGTCTCGGTCGAGAGTTTGCAGTTGCTCTTTGTCGGAGCTCGACACGCTTCTGGGTGGAATCTTGGCTATTTTTGCAACGATATGTTCGACATCTTTCGGGCTGATGGTTTTACGGCGCTTTTCTTCGGGCTGGATCTTCACCGCCGCGCCGATTTCGTCGATGACGTCGATCGCTTTATCCGGCAGGCGACGATCATTGATGTGTTTGGCCGAAAGCTTCACTGCGGCGCGAATGGCGCTATTGCTGTAGCGCACACCGTGATGCTTTTCGTAGTGCGGCTTCAAACCCTGCAGGATCTTAACCGCATCTTCCTGGCTCGGTTCCGGGATTTCGATTTTCTGAAAGCGCCGCGCCAATGCGCGATCGCGCTCAAAATAGCTCTTGTAATCGTGGTACGTCGTCGAGCCGATGCACTTGAGCTCGCCGGAGGCCAACGCGGGCTTCAAAATATTTGACGCATCCATGGAGCCGCCGCTGGTCGCGCCGGCGCCGACGATCGTATGAATTTCATCAATGAAAAGGATCGAATTGGGATGTTTTTTAAGCCCGCTGAGAACTCCCTTGAGCCGCGCCTCGAAATCTCCGCGGAACTTTGTGCCGGCAAGCAGGGCTCCCATGTCGAGCGCGTAAATCACCGCGCTCTTGAGCGCATCGGGCACTTCACCGTCATGAATTTTCATGGCGAGACCCTCTGCGATGGCGGTCTTGCCCACGCCGGGATCACCGACATAAATCGGATTATTTTTGCGCCGACGACAGAGCACGTGAATGGTTCGCTCGATCTCATCATCTCGGCCGATCAGCGGATCGATCAAACCCTGAGCCGCTTTGTCAACCAAGTTTACCGTGAAGGCCTCCAACGGCTTTACCCGTCGCGACGGCCGTTCCTCGCCGCTTTCCTCGTCCTCATCCGATTGATTATCCGCGTCTTCCTCCGCGGCGATCTTGGTCACACCGTGAGAAACGTAATTGACCAAATCGAACCGCGTGATGCCCTGCTCCTCGAGCAGGTAGACAGCATAGGAATCCGGCTCGCGGTACATGGCGATCAGCAAATTACCGCCGTTGATCTCCTTGCGCTCAGCCGACTGCGCATGGATCACGGCTCGTTGCAAAACACGGTGAAAACTCAATGTCTGCTGCGGGTCGTGGTCTCGGCCCTGCGGCAGCGTTTCCAGCCGCGCCGTCAGAAACTCTTCGAGAGCCTTATTCAGCTTTTCAATGTCGCCCCCACAGGCGACAATCGCTGCTTTACCGTCCTTGTCACGCAGCAAAGCGTAAAGCAGGTGTTCCAAGCTGACGTATTCATGTCGTCGGGACTTGGCTTCTTTCAGGGCGAAGTTTAGTGTGGCTTCGAGCTCTTTACTGATCATTCTAAGCCTCTTCCATTGTGCATTTCAGCGGATACTCATGTTGACGCGCCAGGTTATCAACCAGCGCGACTTTGGTTTCGGCGATTTCGTAGGTGTAAACGCCGGCGACGCCGATGCCTTTCTTGTGCACGTGAAGCATGATCTGAACGGCCTCGGTCTGCTCCTTATGAAAGACGTATTGCAGAACCTGCACAACGAACTCTTTGGTCGTGTAATCGTCGTTGTGGAGCAGAACTTTATAGAGGGGAGGCCGCTTGACCTTTTTTTTGGTCTCGGTGACCAGGCCGTGTTCAAATTCGGGATCTCTGCGGCTCATACTGGACCCATTACCATAACCGAGATGGAAATAAATCTAACACGCTGTTACACCCGCTCGCAACGATCTGAAATACAACGGCACATCGCATGGATGATTAACTTGGCGACCGCCCAGTGTTATAGTGAGCCGGTCTGCGCCGGGCGAACGGCGCGTCCTCGTTATCAATATTTTGGAGGTGCCCCATGCTTTCCAACCGGGTGAGCGAGATCATGACCACCCACCTGACCAAGGCTCCGGTATCTGGCTCGATTTTTGACGTGATGCAGACAATGATCGCCGAGGACGTCGGGCGCATCATAATCACCGACGACGAAGTGCCTGTCGGGATTTTTACCGAGAAAGACGTGGTGAAGCGCGTGGTCAACCCAGGCCTCGCCCCGAAAAAGGAAAGCATCAAAAAAGTGATGACCTCCCCGATTCGGGCGGTCCGGGAGGAAACTCACATCATCGAGGCTTTCGGCAAGATGTATCGGGGAAAGTATCGCCATCTGCTCGTGCGTGGCCGGCGCGGCAAAATTATCGGCATTGTCTCGATGCGCCGCATTCTCAACTTGGCCGTCGAGCTCGGCCAGGGAATGGCCGAAACCAAAACTCTCGGCGAGATCGCTACTCCGGGGCTCGTGACCATCGATGAGGCCGCCACGGTTCAGGAAGCGATCAAGAACCTGAGCGACAAGAACGTCACCGCCGTGATCGTCACCGCTGCCGGTAAGCCCACGGGCATTTTTACCGAGCGCGATGTTTTGAAGCGAGTCGCCGCGCGCGAGGTCAACCCGCGTGAGACTTCGATCAAAGAAGTGATGACCATGCCGATCATTATGATGCCGGGTTCCACGTTTGTCGGCGACGTTCTCGCCGAAATGTATCACCGCGACATCCGAAATATGCCGGTCAAAGATGACCAAGATCAGGTTACCGGATTGGTTTCGATGCCGGAGATTCTTCAGTTTGCGCGCGCTTTTAACATTGATGAGCAGGTGCGCCGCAGCTGGAAAGAAGTGGCCGAATACCTCGAGAACGAGGATCAATACACGCCGGGCTAGAAGCCGTAATTTATTGTCTTTCAAGGCCTATGTGTTAGAATCCAAAGACCGTTCGAAGACCAAGGAGGTCGTATTTTGGATACACCGTCGATTAATGATTTAAACATCTGCGTTGCCACCGAAAACGGTTCGGGTAGCGCGTCGTCGAACAACATCCTGTTCAAAGCGATTTTTAAGATGGGCATTCCGTGCTCGTCGAAAAACATGTTTCCATCGAATATTCAGGGGTTGCCGACCTGGTATCAGATCCGGGCCAACGCCGATGGTTATTTGAGCCGCAAGGATGTCATCGACGTCATGGTGATGTTCAATGATGCGACCGCCGCCAAAGACATTTACCGCGTGCGTGATGGCGGTTTAATTTTATACGATGATTCCAGTCCTTTGGCGGGAAATCTGAAACGCGATGGTGTCCAATACATCGGTTTTCCAGCCAACAAGTTAGTCACTAAGCTGGTGCCGGCCTCGCCGTTGCGCGCCAAGCAGCGCAACATGGTTTATGTCGGCGCCCTGGCTTATTTGTTTGGCATCGACATGGCCGTGATCAAATCGGTGCTCGAAGACACCTTCGGCAAAAAGCCGGCAGTCATTGAATCTAACATGATCTGTATCGATGCTGGCTATCAGTACTGCAAAGAACAAAATTTCAAGCAGAACATCGCGCGGCTGGAGCCTATTCCTGATGGAAACAAGGGCAAAATCATCACTGAAGGCAACACTGCGGCAGCGCTGGGCGCAATCTACGGCGGCGCCTCGGTGATTTGCTGGTATCCGATCACTCCTTCGAGCTCGCTGGCAGAGGCGATGGAATACTACCTACCTCGCCTGCGCAAGACCCAAGATGGAAAGAAAGCCTACGCGATCGTTCAGGCAGAAGACGAAATCGCTTCCGCGGGTATGGTCGTGGGCGCCGGATGGGCCGGAGCGCGCGCGATGACATCGACCTCGGGCCCTGGGGTCTCGCTGATGAACGAAACCATCGGGTTGGCGTACTATGCCGAGATTCCTTCCGTATTTTTCATCATTCAGCGCGGCGGGCCGTCGACCGGACTACCGACACGGACCCAGCAATCCGATATTTCGCTCATGTACAACGCCTCTCACGGCGACACCCGCCATATTCTTCTGATTCCTCACGACATGAATTCCTGCTTCGATTTTGCGCGTCAGAGTTTCAACTACGCCGATCGCTTCCAAACTCCTGTATTCGTTGCGATGGATCTCGACCTCGGCATGAATCTCTGGTCATCGGATCCGCTCAAGCTTAATCAGGAGCCTTTCGATTACGGCAAGCGGCTGAGCGCCGAGCAACTCGAAGAATGGACCAAAGCGGGAAAGAAATTTCGCCGCTACTTCGATCAAGATGGCGATGGGATTCCCTATCGAACGGTACCGGGCAACCCACACCGCGTGGCATCCTACTTTACCCGCGGTTCCGGCCACGATGCCGATGCGCGCTACTCCGAAGACGAACACGACTATAAATATATTCTCGACCGTTTACGCAAGAAGTTCGATACGGCGCGCAAATTCGTCCCCAAACCGATCGTCGAAAAGGAGCGCGGCGTCAAGACTGGAATCGTTTGCTACGGTTCGAGTTACGAGCCGGTGCGCGAAGCCCGCGACCGACTGAAGGCACGCGGGCTGAGAACAAACCACATGCTGATTCGCGCCTTGCCGCTGACGAGCGAGGTTCGCGATTTCTTCGCCGAGCACGATACCATTTATCTCGTCGAGCAAAACCGCGATGGTCAGATGGCCGCGATCATTAAAGATGAGTGGCCCGAGCTGGGGACCAAGATTGTCAGTGTATTGATCTATAACGGCTTGCCGGCGACGCCGCTCGAAGTTGTCAATCAGATTTTCGCCGCAGCCCAATCGGCAAAAACTGCATAAGGACAGGATTGGAAAAATGGCAGAAGCAAAAGTAAATCGACTTCATTTAACCGAAAAAGATTACGACGGCGCAGCTTCGACAATGTGCCGCGGCTGCGGTCACGACGCGATCTCGGCATCGGTGCAGCGCGCCTATTTCGAGAGCAGCATCGATCCGCGCAAGGTCGTCAAATTGAGCGGCATCGGCTGCTCGTCCAAAACCCCGGCATATTTCTTGAGCCAATCGTTTGGTTTCAATGCCGTGCACGGGAGGATGTCGGCCGTCGCCACCGGCGCCAATTTGGCGAATCATACCCTGATGCCCATCGGCGTTTCCGGAGATGGCGATACTTCTGCCATCGGTCTCGGCAACTTTTGTCACATGATGCGGCGTAACGTCAATATTACCTACATCATCGAGAACAATGGCGTTTATGGCTTGACCAAAGGGCAGTTCTCCGCCACTGCGGATGTCGGTTCGGTCATGAAGGGCGGCAAGGTCAACGACATTCCAGCAATCGATTTGGCCGAGCTGGCCATCACGCTCGGCGCAACGTATGTGGCGCGGAGCTTTTCCGGCGATCGCAAACAATTGACACCGATGGTTCAGGGCGCATTAGCGCACAACGGAAGCGCGATTTTGGATGTCATCAGCCCCTGCGTAACTTTTAATAATCACGAAGGCTCGACCAAAAGCTTGAAGTACGTCAAAGGTCATCTCGATCCGATCCATGATCTCGATTTCATCCCGCCCTACGAGAACATCGAAGCGGATTACGATGAAGGCACGGATCATGAAGTGACCATGCACGACGGATCGCATATCATCCTGCACAAACTCGGCAAAGACTATGATCCGACAAACAAGCTGCAGGCGGTTCAGGCGATTCACGCCGCCATCGCGGAAGGAAAGTTTTTGACCGGACTGATCTATTACAATCCAAACCGAAAAGAATTCGCCGAGGAGTTAAATCTCTGCGACATTCCGTTATCGGAGCTCAGCCAGGATGACCTGCAGCCGCCCCTTGAGGCCTTGGAAAGAATCAATACCGATATGATGAAGTAAGCGCTCCAGTTTTGCTTTGAGTAAAAAGGCCCAGGTGGAAATCGCCCGGGCCTTTTTTATTGGATTGTAGGGAAAATTGGATCTAGCCCAGTCACCGAGGGCGATATTCGTAGGGGCGCATGGCATGCGCCCTCGAGAAATTGAATCAACTGATCACAGCCCGACCGCCTGCTTCGTGGGCACGTCTTTCCAAGCGTCGATGATCTCGCCGGAAGATGCCACGAGTCCGAAATGCCGCCGCATATTTTCCAACGTCCCAAGATGTAATTTTGCTTCGTACGCTGCCGAACAATCTTCGATCATGGTCACATAGTAGTCATACATATACCCGTCTCGCGCGGTCGTCTCGACGCAAACGTTGGTGGCCACACCGCACACTAGCACGCTTTGAATATTCCGCGCCTTTAGAACTGTGTTGAGATCGGTATTGATAAACGCGCTGTACCGGTGTTTGATTACCACCCGCTCGCTCGGCAGCGGCGAGATCCCCTCATAAAATTCCGCGCCCCAGGTTCCTTCACGGCACGTGCTCAAACCGCCTTTTTGTGACGTCCGATAGATCCACGAGGGCGTATCGGTCCATTCGCTATGAGTGGTTCGGATGTACACGATCGTCAGGCCCACGCGACGTGCTTCCTCGATCAAGCGGAGCAGATTCGGGACCATCGCCATCGCCGCGCCGACATCTTCGCCGCGTTTGGCTGCACTGCCGTCCGGACTGACAAAATCGTTTTGCACATCGACCACAACAAGCGCCGCCTTCTTGGGATCGCAGCGTTCCTTCAGAGTTCGCAAAACATCCATGATATTTTCCCCCCGTTTATGCCGCAGATCAGAATAGTAGATCGCTCGATCTGCGGTTCTCGATCTTTATCAATGATCATGCTTACGCTGCAAACCACCATGGCCCATCGCCATGATCTCCGCACGCGTGACTTTCTCTCCAGCCAGGAGACGTGGCAAGAGCGCGTCAAAGGCGGTAAACGGATCGTGCAAGACGCACCCGGATAATCCCATCACTGGCGTATCGCCGAGGTAAGCCATTAGAAACATCGAACCCGGCAAGACTGGAAAGCCGTGAGTCTCCACTACCGCGCCGCTTCTCCGAATCCCTTCCGGTGTTTTGTCGTCAGGATCCACCGACATGCCGCCGCTGACAAGAATCACATCGGCCCCGGCCTGTTTGGCATTTTTAATGTCGCCGGCAATGACATCGGGATCGTCGGGCGCCAGCTTGACGGACTCAAGTCGTGAGCCAAGCTCAGTGACTTTCTTGGTCACCACCGGGCCGAAACCATCTTTAATCCTGCCGGTAAAAACTTCGCTGCCGGTAACCACCAGGTGGACGCGTCTCGACGGCATCGGCAGCACTTTTACGATCGGCTTTTCTCGGCAAAGTGCTTCGGCTTTTCGCACCAACTCCTCTTTTACGACGACGGGAATCGTTCTTGTCCCGGCGACAACGGTTCCCTCTTTGACATACCGATCCGCAGGCAGCGTCGCCAGCATCAGATCACCCAGTGAATTGAACCGGAAAAGTAAATCACTGTCGACCTTCAGCAAGCCCGAAACCGTCGCAACCAGGTTGATGCGGCCCTCACTCGGGTCGGTGAGCTTCAGGTTCTCTCCCGCCGCGGCTTTCGCCAGCCGTCGAGCGGCGTCCTCCTCGTGTAAGTCGTCCTGTTCGAGCTCCATGACGTAAAGGTTACGTTTGCCCACATCGAGCAATTTCGAAATATCCTCCTGGCGCACGATGTGACCGCGGCGAAAAGCCGGACCTTTGTGCTTACCCGGCACGATCTCGGTAATGTCATGCGCCAGCGGCAACCCGACAGCTTCCTCGACGGGTATGACTTTCAGCATCTCCCTTACTCCTCAACTGCAATCGAATGGTTCAGTGTTCCATCAGCTATAAACAAACGCAAGTCTCGTCGATGAACTTAGCGGAGCATCAATTTTTGAACGCTGCGGCAGTGGCGAGGATCACTCCGGCTCGTCTCGCCTAGAAGGATAGGTTGGAAATATGGCGATTGTTGCACACCTCGCGATTATCTCTACCGCATCGAAGTATCATTATTTTGCCTGGCTGCTGGATGCGCTGCCGCTAACGGGCTCACGAGAACTTTATCGATGCGTTTACCGTCCATGTCCACCACTTCAAATCGGAGCCCATTCCATTCGACATATTCCGACACCGATGGAATCCTCCCCATTTTGGTAAACACAAAACCGCCGAGCGTCTGATAGGCGTCGCGCTTCTCACCCGGCAGTACTTCGATTTGGAGAATGGCTTTGAACTCATCAATGCTAAGCATGCCGTCCAGCAGCCAGGAGCCGTCGTGACGCCGGACTGCCTTGGGATCTTGAGACTGGGCATCGAAAGGAATATCGCCGGCAATCGCTTCCAAAATGTCGTGGTGGGTGAGCAAACCCTCGATGCCACCATACTCATCCACCACCAGCGCAATATGCTGCCCCGAGGTTTTGAACAACTCCAACAGTTCGAGAGCAGTAATCGTTCGCGGTACAAACAATGGCTGATGCATCGAGGCTTCAAGATTGACCCCTTGCTCCCCCAGACCCTGAGCGAGCAGATCCTTCGAATGCACGATACCGTCGACTTTATCGAGGCTGCCAGTCGCCACCGGAAAACGGGAATGGCCGCTGCTGATAATCTTCTCACGAATCCGCTCGATGCTGTCGTCGCGATCAAACCAGGCGATTTGCGTCCGCGGTGTCATTAATGACCGCGCCCGCTTATCGCCGAGCCGCAGCACGGCATTGAGCATATCTTGCTCGCTTTCCTCGAATACCCCGGCTTCGGTTCCCTGCTGCACCAAACTCTTAATCGCTTCTTCAGTGATGGGTGAGGCGCTGACGGTTTCACGGCCGAGCAGACGAGAGAACGCCTGTGTACACCACTCGAGGAAACGAGCGATTGGCGCTGCACAGCGGCTCAGCAACCAAAGCGGTCGCGCCATGAACACCGCAACGCTCTCGGGATGAACGGAGGCAATCCGTCTGGGGAGAAGTTCACCAATCATCAGAGAAAAATAGGTGAGCACAAGAACCACAACGCCTAAACTGACGGTTTCCGCAAATCCGCTAGGTCCGTCAAAAAACTGAGGAAGAAGCCATGGAACCATGCTTTTCCCGACCAATACGCCAACAAGAATCACCAGAAACCTGATGCTCGCTTGCAAGACTGTGAGCACGAGATTCGGCTGCCGCGTCAGCTCCAAGGCGAGCTTGGCCCGGCGATTCCCTCGGGAGATCCAGTCTTGCAATCGTGCTTGACGTGCCCCGACTAGCGCGGTCTGAGCCATGACTAGAAAGCCGTTGGCCAGGATCAGAAATAAAATGAGTACGATATAGAACATGTGGTCTTCCTCGCCCGGCTGAGGGAGCAAGACTTAGATAGCGTCAATGCATCACGGCGCTCCCGGGCACACGGGCTGATCATACAAAGCGCATCAATTTAAGGAAAGCTGCCTTGCAGTACCGGCACAACCGAGCTATATCGATTTTCGAATAACAGGCTTCCGTGTGCGCATGCAGATTCTACGCATTAGCAGTGTCTTTTTCTGCAGACTTCTGCTGCTTACCATGACCGGCTGCGGCTCCTCGGTTCCGGTGTGGACGGACGGCGAAGTGCCATTTGTCCGCTCAACACCGCAAGTGATCGATCGCATGCTTGAGCTCGCGCAAGTCAGAAAAGACGACGTGCTCTATGACATCGGCAGCGGCGATGGCGCGATTGTGATCCGGGCCGCCAAAAAGTACGGTCTGAGGGCAATAGGTATCGAAATCGATGAAGGGTTGGTCGCCAAGGCGCGCGCCAACGCGTTTCAAGAGAACGTTCAAGACCTCGTTGAGTTTCGCGCTGCCGATGCTTTTACCGTGGATGTCTCGCCCGCGACGGTGGTGACGCTTTATATGCTACCGGATTTCAATGCGAAGCTTCGGCCGATCCTCGACCGTCAGCTAAAACCGGGCACTCGCGTGGTATCGCACGATTTCGATATTCCCGGCTGGGTGCCGGACCAGGTCGAAACCGTCAAGGGCGACTTTATTCACGATCACAGAGTGCTGCTGTTCGCAATTCACTAGGGCCGGGCTTCACGCTTTCATCCGAATCCAGGCAACTGGTAAAACTTCGCCGGATTTGCCTCGAGAATCTTGGTTTTGGCGGTTTCGCTGATATCCGTTCTGTCGCGTAAAATCTTTTCCGCAAAGCGCTCGCGATCACCGTGTGGCATGTCCGAGCCAAAAAGGATTTGTCCGTCGCCGACGAGATCCATCACTTCCGGCAGCAGCACATCTTCCACTTCGGCGCTGAAATAAAGATTGCCTTTCTTCACATACTCCATCGGGTCGAGTTTCTGAATCGGCGCGGTGCGCGAAACCACGTTGGCCAAGTTCTTTCCCGAATGGTGGAAGCGGTGGTGCAGTCGCTCGAGAATGAAATGCACCCAAAGAGAACCGGCTTCGAGATAGACCACCCGCAGATTGGGAAACCGGTCCAGTATGCCGCCGCTCATCATCGAGACCAGGCCCATCAGGACCGGCATGGAAAACGCGATCACACCGGAGGGGTAGATATGACTGTAGAGATTATTGAGTGAGGGGCAGGCCCAGCCGACGTGAACCGCCAGAGGTAAATTCGCCTCAGCAACGGCTTCGTAGAATGGTAGTAAGCTTGCGTCGTCGAGCAAGCGATCGCCCGCTGTGCCTAAAATCATCATGCCCACCGCGCCTAATTTTTTCGCCTCTTTGACCTGACGCACCGACGCGGGAATATCGTCGAGATTGACCACCCCGACCCATCTGAGCCGTTCCTGTGCGCCCAGCACGTCGCCCAACCAGCGATTATAGGCATCGCACATCGCCGTGACGTAAGCAGGATTGTAGCTTAGCGGATAAGCGAGAAACAGTGTCGGATAGAGAACCTGCAACCAGATATTTTCCTCGTCCATAATCTGCAGCCGCTCGTCGAGACGCGTCAATTCCATGCTGCCGATCGTGTCCGGCTTGCGCCGGGCGTGTCGCACCGGGTTTCCCTTGTAACTCACCGGCGTACCGAGATTGTTGCAGCCGCGGCCGACTCGCCGCGGAAAGAGTTGTTCGTCGATCATCCAGTACGCCAGACCTTCTTCATTGCCGGCGACGACCTCTGGCCGCTGTGAGCGAAATGCCGGATCGAAATATTTATCGCTGAAAGTGATCTCATTCTCTTCGACGTGACCGTCGGCATCGATAACGCGCACGATTTCACCCCCGTTTGGAATTAACTTCTCCAATTTTTATCGGCTTCGAAGCGGCGATTCAACCTGCGCTTCAGCGATACAACGCATCGATAAAACCGCTCGACTGCATTTGGCGAACGAAAGAATCGTCGAAAAATTTCCTCGGATCGGCCTCTTTCGCTTTCGGAATTCGGCTGGCGAGGTCATCTAACACTGATTTCACCGCATCGACTGTCGTGAGCGGCACTTTCAGCAAGTATTTTTGTACATCGATCTCGTACGACTCCGCCAGCGCCGACTCGTTAGCTGTACGAAGATATTTACTCATGACTTTGACCGCGAAGTTCTTGTCCCGTTTGGCGCGCGCAATTGCCTCGGTCTGCGCCATCAAATAGCGGCGGACCAATTCCGGATCTTCGCGATCGAGCCGACCGCGTGTAGTAACCCCTGTAAACGCGTAAGGAATGCCGAGTGAGGCGATATCGAGCAAGGATCGATGACCGAGCTTGAGCGCTTGTGTAATCGCGGGATACGAGAGAATCCCGGCTTGAATACGATCGGCTTGCAGCGCAGCAACCATCGATTCCATGCCGCCAACCTGCACGATCGCGACATCCTTTTCCGGTGTCATCCCGAAATGGCGTAAGGCGAGGCGTGCGCCCACATCGATTGACGTGCCGAATCGGGTAATGCCTAAATTCTTGCCCTTAAGCTGCTCGGGTTTTTCGATTTCCGGCCGGGCAATTAATTGTTGGACGAGCGAATCGAGGGTCGTTGCAACAATCATCACATCCGCGCCGCCGAGTGCGGCACTCGCCGTAGTGCCGCCCGAAATTTGTAGAAACTGCACCTCGCCGGCGATCAACGCATTCATGCCCTCGACACCGGTCGGTGTCGCGATCACTTCAACGTCCAAGCCATGCTTGTTGAAGATGCCGGCTTCACGCGCGATCCAAGGAGGACACATGACCGACGATAACGATGTGAACGCCATCCGCACTTTGCGCAATGCCGCGGTCTCGGCAGCGAGGGTGCGACTCGGCGCTGAAACCGAGATGGCAAGGAGAATGGCAACCGGCAGGAGAGCTCGAAGCTTCACATGAGTGAGATTGTAGCTGCTACATCGCGACGCAGCCTTGCCGGACGCAAACAAACGGTCAGGCAGCGCTAACTGACTGCTCTATTGCCAGCCGTAAAAACGTTTGGCGTTTTGGCCT
>Ga0075425_100004672_pt1 | contig 14152 bp, 9 predicted proteins | sample SoiMethybrSBSTD4_FD_75300 | JGI IMG/M metagenome (GOLD analysis project Ga0075425, IMG submission 75300) | Bulk soil microbial communities from a Populus tree surrounding site in Tennessee, USA - Soil MetaG P. TD hybrid SBSTD4 | ecosystem: Environmental > Terrestrial > Soil > Tree plantation...
TTCGACATCGCACGCTCGAGCGCGACATGGCCCGCCTTCGCCGCTCCGCGGCTATGGCGCGGCAGGCCCGCCTTCGCCGCTCCGCGGCTATGGCGCGGCAGGCCCGCCTTCGCTGCTCCGCGGCTATGGCGCGGCAGGCCCGCCTTCGCCGCTCCGCGGCTACGGCGCGGCAGGCCCCAGCGATGCCTCGTCATCCCATAGAATTGTGCTCTATGCCGACCACCTCGCGCCCTCTTGCCGTCGCCGTGCTCGTCCTCGCCGCCGCCTGCAGCCGCAGCGAAGCGCCGGCGCAGTCCGCCGCTCCAGCCGCCGCGCCGTCGGGCGGCGCCGCGCCGTCCTCGTCAGCCCCGACGATCTCGTCCGGGGCGCTGCCGGCGCCGGCGGTTCCTCTGCCGTCGATGCCGAAGCTCGATCCCGCGGTGATCCTCCAGCACATCAAGGTGCTCTCGTCCGACAAGTTCCAGGGACGCGCGCCCGGCGGCATCGGCGAGGACCTGACGGTCGGCTACCTCGAAACGCAGTTCAAGGATCTCGGCCTCAAGCCGGGCAACCCCGACGGCACCTACGTCCAGAAGGTCCCGCTCGTCGGCATCACCGGCGCGGAGGGAAAGCCGCTCGTCTTCACGAAGGGGGCGCAGAAGCTGGCGCTCACGTGGAAAGACGACGTGGTCGCGTGGTCGAAGCACGTGGCCGACGGCGCGGAGATCGACAAGTCGGACGTGGTCTTCGCCGGCTACGGCATCGAGGCGCCGGAGTTCGGCTGGAACGACTTCAAGAACATCGACGTGAAAGGCAAGACTATCGTCGTCCTCGTCAACGATCCGCCGATCCCCGATCCGGCCGACGCCTCGACGCTCGACGCGAAGATGTTCGGCGGCAAGGCGATGACCTACTACGGGCGCTGGACCTACAAGTTCGAGGAAGGGGCCCGGAAGGGAGCGGCGGCGGTGCTGATCGTGCACGAGACCGTGCCGGCGGCGTATCCGTTCTCGGTCGTGCAGGGGAACCTCGGCGAGAAATTCGACACCATCGCACCCGACAAGAACATGAGCCGGTCGAACATCGAGGGCTGGATCACCGTCGACGCGGCGCGAAAGCTGTTCACGATGGCGGGGCAGAACTTCGACGAGCTGAAGAAGAAGGCGCTGAGCAAGGACTTCACCGCGGTGCCGCTCGGCGTGCAGGCGAGCATGGGGATCAAGAACACCCTGCGCAACGTCAATTCGCGCAACGTCGTCGCGAAGCTCGAAGGCAGCGACCCGTCGCTGAAGGACGAGTACGTCGTCTACACCGCGCACTGGGACCACCTCGGCGTGGGCGAGGCGGTGAACGGCGACAAGATTTACAACGGGGCGCGCGACAATGCCGCCGGCGTCGCGCTGATGCTGGAAGTGGCGCGGCAGTTCACGAAGGTGCAGCCGCCGCCGAAGCGCTCGATCCTCTTCACCATGGTCACGGCGGAAGAGCAGGGCCTGCTCGGATCGCAGTACTACTCGGTGACGCCGCTCTATCCGCTGGCGAAGACCGTCGCCGACATCAACATCGACTCGCCGAACGTGTTCGCTCCCTCGAAGGACGTCACGGTGATCGGCATGGGCGCCTCGGATCTCGACGACTACCTGCAGCAGGCGGCGCAGGAACAGGGGCGCACGCTGCGTCCCGATCCCGAGGCGGAGAAGGGCTACTACTACCGGTCCGATCACTTCAATTTCGCCAAGCAGGGAGTGCCGGCGCTGTACATCGAGAGCGGCCACGACGCGGCCGGCGACAAGCCCGCGGACTATCTGAAGAAGAAGCTGGACGACTACGAGGCGCACGACTACCACGCGCCGTCGGACGTCGTGAAGCCGGACTGGGACCTGTCGGCGGCGGCGCTGGACGGCCAGCTCGTGTTCGCCGTCGGCTATCGCGTGGCCAACGCGGGCAAATGGCCCGAGTGGAAGCCTGGCAACGAGTTCCGAGCGAAGCGGGAAGAGATGCTGCGGAAGTAACAGGGGGAGGAGTATGTCTTACAACGTACGTTTGAGTACGTTCAAGTACTCCAGAGACCGTCGATTTTGTCATTGGTGTCTCGTTTTGGTAAGGGCACACGGGGTCAGGACCGACTACTCGTTTTCGGCTAAGTTATTGAAATAAAAGCGCTTTTAAGGCGAGCTCAGCGGAGGCATCCGGGTTGCTGTTACCCAGCCCGGAGGCCTTTCGCAATGCAGCGATATACCTTGGCGGCGGTTGCGGTTCTGCTCGTTCTGTTCCCTGCGCAGCGGGCGCTGCAGGCAGACCAAGCGCTTTACACGATTCAAGACCTCGGTCAGACAGCCGATGGTCTCACCCCCACCGTTACCGGAGTGAATGCCAAAGGCCAGTTGTCGGGATGGGTCTACACGGCCGACTTCTCGGCGACGCATGCGGTCCGGTTCACCGACGGGTTCGGCTGGGAGTACCTGCCGGGACTCGACACCACAAGCAGCGTTGCCTATGGCATCAATGCCAACGGCGATCTCGTTGGCTACCGGGTCAACGAGGCCGGGCTGTACCGGGCGTTCCGGTATCGTGACGGCACCGGCGTCGAGGAGATCGAGCCGGTCGACGGCGGGCTCTTCACCTTCGGCTACGCGATCAACGATGCCGGCACCGTGGTCGGCGCGTCGATGCTGCCGACGGGAGACACCTTCGGGTTCCGCGCGGCGGCGCAGCTGCCAGCGGAGCGCGTGCAGCCGTACGCGATTGTCTGCGGCATCAACAACGACGGGACGATGGTCGGCAGCGCGCCGGCGCCGCCGCCGGGCAACAGCCACGCGTACCGCCTTGACGCGGCCAATAACCTGACCGACATCGTTCCCTTCGTCGGCCCGGACGGCTACAGCAACGCGTGCGCGATCGACGAGAACGGGCGCGTCGGCGGCGAGGCGGCGGACGCGCTGGCCAACCGCGCGTTCGCCTACACGAGCACCGGAATCGTGAACCTCGATCCGTTCGCCTCGAACGGCAGCGTGACTCAGGCGATTGCTGCGGGCCGCAGCGTCGGCTATTACCTGCTGCCCGACTTCACCACTCGCGGCTTCATGCACACGGATGACGGCGGCTCGGTCGATCTCAACAGCGTCATCGAGCCGGGCAACGGCTGGGTGCTGCTGGCCGGCAAGGGCGTGAACGCAGCCGGGCAGATCGTCGGGGAAGCCACGAAGAACGGTGTCTCGACGACGTTCCGCCTGTCGCTCGCGGGAGCGGCGAAGGACACGACGCCGCCGGTGTTCACGAGCCTGGCCGCCACGCCCTCGATCATCTTCCCGCCGAAGGGTCAGAAGGTGACCGTCACGGTGTCGGGCGAGGCCACGGATGATTCGGGCGTGATGCCGGTCTGCAAGCTGACCAGCGTCACCGGACCTGGCGCGGCCGGAGTCGACTTCGAGGTCACCGGCGCGAACACGGCATCGGTCGCCGCCGTCGGCGGCCGCACCTACAGCATGAACGTCACCTGCGTCGATGCCTCGGACAACGCGGCCTCGCAGTCAGTGGACGTGTTCGTCAAGCCCGACACGACCGCGCCGGTCATCGCCAGCGTGACGGCGACGCCGTCGACGATCTGGCCGCCGGACGGCAGCATGAAGCCGGTCACGGTGACCGTGACGGCGAGCGACGACGTGGACGACCAGCCGCTCTGCTACCTGAGCGACGTCACCGCGGCGGGCGCGGCGGCGGGCGACTCCGTCATCCGCGGCACCTTCTCGGCGGACGTGCGCGCCGTCGGCGGCCGCACTTACGCGATGAACGTCAGCTGCTCCGACCGCGCCGGCAACCACAGCGCGCGCTCGGTGAACGTCGTGGTCCCCCCCGACACGACGGCGCCGGTCATCACCGAGCTGTCGGTCACGCCGAACGCGATCTGGCCGCCGAACGGCAAGATGGTGCCGGTGCAGGTGGGCGTGAGCGCCACCGACGACGTCGACGCGGCTCCGTCCTGCGCGCTGAGCTCGATCAGCGGATCGTCGGCGGACGCGACCATCACCGGGGCCTTCACGGCGAACGTGCGGGCACTGAAGAGCAGCGACGAGTACGATCGCGCCTACGTGCTGACGGTGACCTGCAGCGACCGCGCGAAGAACAAGTCGTCGCGGACGGTGAGCGTCGTCGTGAGCAAGAACGATCCGTCGCTGAACTACACGGGCAATCCCGGCAAGGGCAACTCCGGCCACAAATAACCGGCCTTTCGAATAAACCCGGGCGCCAGGTATACCGTCCAACGGTATACCTGGCGCCATGACCACTCCGCTCACCCCTCAGGCCTTCCAGATCCTCCTGTCGCTCGTCGACGGGCGCGACCTTCACGGCTACGCCATCATCCAGGACGTCGCGGCGCGGACCGACCGCGAGATCCAGCTGACCGCCAGCACGCTCTACGCGGCGATCAAGCGGATGCTCGACGCCGGGCTCATAGTCGAGGTGGACGCCCCGGAGGACAGCGGCGGTGCGCCGCGGCGCTGTTATCGCATCACGAAAGCCGGCCGCCTGCTGGCCCGGCAGGAAGCGGAGCGGCTCGCGCGCGCGGTGGCGATGGCGCGCGACAAGGACCTGCTCCCGCGCAAGGCATGATCGCGCTCTATCGCCTGGCGCTTCGCGTGTTGCTGCCGTCGCTCTTCGAGCGGCTGCGCGAAGAGGCGATCGAGACGTCGGCCCGCCTGGCGGAGGATGCGCGGCGCCAGGGCGTCGGCGCCTGGGTGCGCTACTGGCTCATCGAGTTCCACTCGCTCGCGCGCACGTCGTGGCGCGAGCGCCCCCCACGAAAGGCGTCCCACGTCATGTCGAGTCTCGTCCAGGACATCCGCTACAGCCTGCGGCTGCTCGTGCGCACGCCGGGCGTCACCCTCGTCGCCCTGCTGACGCTTGCGCTCGGCATCGGCGCCAACACCGCGATCTTCAGCATCGTCAACGGCGTGCTGCTGCGCCCGCTCGACTACCCCGATCCGGATCGCCTGTATTACATCCAGCACGTCCTGATCTCGGATCGATCGCAGCAGGGCAGCACCACGCCCGGCAACTTCTACGACATCCAGCGCGCCGTGACGAGCATGCGGCTGACGGCGATCCAGACGTCGACCGCGACGCTCACCGGACGGGGTGAGCCCGAGCGGATCGAGGGCGTCGGCAGCGCCGGCAGCATCCTCGAGGTGCTCGGGGTGGCGCCGCAGATCGGGCGGATTTTCACCGAGGCCGACGATCGGATCGGCGCGCCGAAGGTGGTGGTCATCAGCGATCGGTTGTGGCGGCGCCTCTTCGACGCCCGTCCCGACGCGCTCGGCCAGACGCTGATGCTCGGCGGCGAGGCGCTGACGGTCGTCGGCGTGATGCCGCGCGGCTTCACGTTCCCCGACACGACGATCGACGTCTGGGCGCCGATGCAGATGAACGCGGACATGCGGGCGTCGCGCAGCGAATACTTCCTGACCCTGGTCGGGCGTCTCGCGCCGGGAGCAACGCCTGGCGCCGCGCGGGCCGAGCTCGACACCATCATGGAGCGGCTGCGGAAGGAATATCCGCAGGCGAACGGCACGCTGGGCCTCGACGCGCAGCCGCTGCGCGAGGCGCTGGTCGGCGACGTGAGCGACCTGCTCTGGATCCTGATGGCGAGCGTCGGCTGCGTGCTGCTCATCGCCTGCGCCAACCTCGCCAACCTGCTGCTGGCCCGTGCGACGGGGCGCAGCCGCGAAATCGCGGTGCGGCAGGCGATCGGCGCCGCACGCGGACGCCTCGTGCGCCAGCTGCTCGTGGAGAGCCTGATGCTGGCGCTGCTCGGCGGCGTGGCCGGCGTGCTGGTCGGCAAGCTGTTCCTGAACGCCTTGGTCGCCTGGCTGCCGGCGGGGATACCGCGCATCGAGCAGGCGTCGGTGGACCTGCAGGTCCTGACGTTCACCCTCGTCACGACGGCGCTGACCGGTCTGTTCTTCGGGCTCGCGCCGGCGCTGCAGCTCTCGGGGAACCCGCCGGCGATGGTGCTGCGCAACGATGTGCGGACGTCGACGGGGCGCGCGCCGCTGCGGGCGCTGCTCGTCATCGCCGAGCTCGCCGTCGCCGTGGTGCTGCTGACCGGGGCGGGCCTGCTGATTCGCAGCTTCGTCCTGGTGCAACGCGTCGATCCCGGCTTCAAGACCGATCGCGTGCTCACCTTCCAGACGCGGATGGAAGGGCCTGCCTACCAGAAGGCGGCGGCACGCATCGCGTTCGTGAACGGCATCGTCGATCGCCTGAAGACGCTGCCGGGGGTCACCGAGGCGGCCGCCAGCAGCTACGCCCCGATCGTCGGCCGCGGCACCGGCGCGTGGTTCAACATCATCGCGCGTCCGTGGCCGCCGGGGACGACGCCGCCCGGCGTGCCGTACCGCGTCATCACGGCCGACTATTTCAAGGCGATGCAGATTCCGCTCCTGCGCGGGCGGCTGCTCACGGATCGCGACGGGCTCAACGGAACGCCGTCGGTGGTGATCAGCGAATCGCTCGCGCGGCGATTCTGGCCGAACGAGGATCCCGTCGGCGCCGACATCTACCTGGGCGCGCCCGACAACAAGCTGTTCGACCGCGCCGCCGTCGTCGGCGTCGTCAAGGACGTGCAACTCTCGGGGCTGGGCGGCAGCCTGACCGACGCCGTCTACGGCCTCAACACGTTGATGCCCTGGTGGCGCAACTTCACGTTCACCGTCCGCACCTCGGGCGAGCCGCTCTCGCTGGCGGCGTCCGCGCGGCAGATCGTGCGCGACGCGGACCCGTCGATTGCGACCACCGGGATGCAGGCGATGACCGACATCATGCGCACCTCGATCGCGCCGACGCGGGCGTCGATGCTGCTGCTGGCGCTGTTTGCCGGCGTGGCGCTGGTGATGGCGGCGGTCGGCGTGTTCGGCGTGATGTCGTACGCGGTGAACCTGCGCACGCGCGAGATGGGGATCCGCCTGGCGCTCGGCGCACGCCCCGCCGAGGTCCGGCGGATGGTGGTCGCCGACGGCATGAAGCAGGCGATCGTCGGCGTGATCGTCGGCGCGGCCGGCGCCGCCTGGGTCACGCGCGCGATGTCGTCGATGCTGTTCGGCGTGTCCCCGGGCGATCCCGCGACGCTGGCGCTGGCGTCTTCCGTGCTGCTCGTCACCGCCGCTCTCGCGTGCTACATGCCCGCGCGCCGCGCCACGCGCGTCGATCCTCTGGTGGTGCTGCGCGCGGAGTAGGGCGCGCTCGTGTGGCTTCCGGCTTTAGCCGGAAGACCTGCGCGCTGTCTTTTCCGCCTGAGGCGGAAGCCACATTGAGCGCGCGGTCACGTGGCTTGCGGCTTTACCCGGAAGACCCGTGCGCTGTCACTTCCGCCTGAAGGCGGCAGCCACATGAGCGCGCGGTCGCGTGGCTTCCGGCTTTAGCCGGAAGAATGAGCGCGTCAGACCCGCAGCAGCGTCGCCGGGTTCGTGCGCGACGCGGTGACGGCGGGCAGCAGCGTTGCCGCGACGGCGACGATGAGCATGACGGCCGCGGCGCCGCCCAGGACGAGCGGGTCCGCGCGCGACGTGTCGAAGAGCAGCGACTGCAGCCAGCGCGCGCCGATGACGGCGGCGAGCCAGCCGGCGCCGATGCCGACGGCGGCCAGCGCCATCGCCTCGCGCAGGATCATCGCGGTGACGCCGCCCGGGCGCGCGCCGATCGCAATCCTGATCGCCATCTCGCGGCGGCGGACCGTCACCGCGTGCGAGAAGGCAGCGTAGAGGCCGACCGCGCCGACCAGGAGCGCGAGTCCGCTGAAGAGCGCGAGCAGCGCCGTCCCCAGCCGCCACGGCCGCATCTGGCGATCCAGCAATTGCGCGTACGGACGCACGCGGACGAACGGTACGTCGGCGCGGCTCCCGACGATCGCACGGCGAATCGCCGGAGCAACGGCAGCCGCGTCGGCGTCGACCCGCAACAGCAGGCCCCACGCACCGCGATCGGGATTGGGCACGAACGGCGGCACCGGGACCTGCGAGAACGGCACGAAGTACTGCATCAGGTGCTCTTCGTTGCCGGTAGGAACGAGCGATCGCTGACGCATGTCGTGCGCGACTCCCACGACCTGCCGGCACGGCACCGACGGCCCGGGCGTCGGCGGGCCGGTGGCCGTCTCCGGATCGAAATTCGGATCGAACCCGATGCGGATGCACTTGCCGATCGCGCTCTCGCCCGGCCACACCGTGCGCGCCATCGTCTCGTTGACGACGACCACCGGCGCGCCGCGATCGTCGCTCGCGGCCAGCTTCCGCCCTTCCACGATGCGGATGCCGAGGATGTCGAACAGCTCGGGCGTCGCCGCCTGCAGGAACGGCAACTGGTGATCGACGCCGGGCGGATCGGCGAGCCCGGGCACGCTGATTGGCGGCACGTTGAAGCCCGAGAACGGGATCGCCGCGATCGGCGTCGCGGCGCGGACGCCCGGAATCGCGCGCACGCCGTCGAGCGCGTCGTCGAACAGCCGCCCGAGCGGCTTGCCCGGGCCGGGCTCCACGTCGACGACGAGCACGCCGTCCATCGAGATGCCGAAGTCCTGCGCGAGCAGGTTGTAGAGGCTGCGGCCGAACAATCCCGCGCCGGCCAGCAGGACCACCGACAGCGCCGTCTGCAGGACGAGGAGTCCCGTCTGAACGCGCGACCGCCGAGCGCTCTGATGCTCGGGGGTGTCGATGCCGCCCGAGAGATGACGCGGGATGTTCGAGGCGTTGGCCAGCCCCGTCACGACCGCCGCGATCGCACCCGCGCCAACCGCGGCCAGGATTGCGGCGCGGCCGGTGAAGTCGGACACCGCCACGCCAGGCAGCAGCAGCGCGCGGACGGCGCCGTCGAACCACGAGGCGAGGAGCAGTGACGCCGCGGTGGCGGCAACGGACAGGAGCGCCGCTTCGCCGAAAGCGTGCCGCAACAGGCGGGCCCGCGACGCGCCCAGCGCCGCGCGGATCGCAAAGTCGCGGCGCCGCCGCGAGGCCCGCACGAGCAACAGCGTGCAGGCGTTGGCCAGGCCGATCACCAGGACCAGCGCCGCCACACCGGTCAGCCAGAACGCCACGCGGCGATCGGTGTCGGCAATCCCGGCCCCCGCGAGCGAATCGAACACGACGCGGCTGTCCGACGCCACGCTCGCCTGGGTGGCCGCGGCGGCGGCGGTCGCGCCGGGCGCGAGCCTGGCGATGATGGTGCCGACTCTCCTGTAAGGATCCTGCTCCCATCCCGGAATCTGCCGCATCGCGGCGGAGAACGGGATCCACACGTCCACGTTCGCCGCCGAGTGGCCGCTGAAGCCGGGCGGCATCACGCCGGAGACGACGTAATCGAGGCCGTCGGCCGTGACGTGGCGTCCGAGCACGCCGGGATCGCCGCCGAACGCCGACTTCCACAGCGCGTGGCTCAGGACGATGACCGGCTCCGCCGCCGCACGATCGTCCTCAGGCTGCACCGGCCGTCCGAGTCGCGCCGCCACGCCGAGCAGATCGAAATAGCTGCCGGACACGATCAGGCCGTCGGTGCGGATCTGATCGCCGTTGACGCTCAGCGTCGGCGACGCGCGCTGCCACGCGGCGGCGGAGGCGAACGCCCCGACGTTGTCGCGGATCGCGGTGTAGGTGACGTAGGAGGTGCTGATCATCCGCGCCCGCTGATCGCCTTCCCCCTTCTCGAAGGCGAGCGTCACGACGCGCGCGGGATCCTTGACCTGCGCAGGCGGGCTGAGCAGCGCGCGGTCGACGAGGCCAATCATCCCCGCGTTCATCCCAATCGCGAGCGCGAGGGTCAGGACGGCAGCGGCGGCAGGCAGATCGCGCATGGAACATATTGCGCGCGATCGAGAGAAAGGTTCCTATCTTTCGCGGGGTTCTTCCAGGTAGGTGTAGCCCTGAAGGCCTTCTTCGTAGAACTCCAGCAGGCGGCCCGACTCTTCGTAGGTGACGCGCCCCTCGCGGACGGCCAGTTCCACGTCGTGGCGCAGCTTGCGGACCAGCACTTCGGCGTCGAACTCGACGTAGTCGAGCACCTCGCGGACCGTGTCGCCCTTGATCACCGCGTCGAGCACCACGTTGCCATGCTCGTCGAGGCTGACGTGCACCGCGTGCGTGTCGCCGAACAGGTTGTGCAGGTCGCCGAGGATCTCCTGGTAGGCGCCGACCAGGAACACGCCGAGGTAGTAGGGATCGCCGTTGACCGAATGCAGCGGCAGCGTCCGCTTGACGTCGCGGCGATCGATGAACGAGTCGATCTTGCCGTCGGAGTCGCAGGTGATGTCGCCCAGCACCGCGTGGTGGTTCGGCGGGCGATTCAGGTTGTGAATCGGCATCACCGGGAAGAGCTGCTTGATCGCCCAGCTGTCAGGAATCGACTGGAACAGTGAGAAGTTGCAGAAGTAGGTGTCGGCCATCGCGTCGTCGAGGGCCTGCAGGTCCTCTGGGACGTCGTCCATCTGGCTGACCAGCTTTTTCAGCTTCACCAGGATCGCCCAGTAGAGATTCTCCGCCTGGCAGCGCTGCTCCAGCGGCAGGTAGCCGCCGGTGAACAGGTTCATCGCCATGTCGAGCGCCTGCTGCGCGTCGTGATAGCTCTCGGTCGCGTTGCGCGGCGTCAGCGACTGGTAGGTCTCGAGCAGATCGATGACCGGCTGCTCCGCTTCGTCCGGCGAGATCGTGTCGGGGATCTTCTCTTCGCCGAAGGCCGCCACGCCGAGGACGTTGAAGATCAGCACGCTGTGATAGGCGACGATGGCGCGGCCGCTCTCGGACACGATCGTCGGGTGCTTGACCCCCGCGTCGTCGCACACCGTCTGGATGTGGTAGACGACGTCGTTGGCATATTCCTCGAGCGTGTAGTTGACGCTCGACTCGAAGTTGGTCTGCGAGCCGTCGTAGTCGACGCCGAGGCCGCCGCCGACGTCGAGGTACTCGAGGCCGGCGCCGCTCTTCACCAGCTCGGTGTAGATGCGCGCGGCTTCGTTCAGCGCCCCCTTGACGATGCGGATGTTCGGGATCTGGCTGCCCAGATGGAAGTGCAGGAGCTTGAAGCAGTCCTGCATGTCGTGCCGCTTCAGCTCCTCGAGCCCGCGCAGCACTTCGGCGACGGTGAGGCCGAACTTCGATCGATAGCCGCCCGATCCCTGCCAGCGCCCGCTGCCGCGCGCGGCGAGCTTCACGCGCATTCCAATCTGCGGCCGCACGCCGACCTTCTCGGCGTACTTCAGGATCAGCCCGAGCTCGGTGTACTTCTCGACGACGGGGATGATGTTGCGCCCGATCTTCTGCGCCAGCATCGCCATCTCGATGTACTCGGCGTCCTTGAAGCCGTTGCAAATGATCGGCGTGTCGTTGTGCGCCTGCGCCATCACCGCCAGCAGCTCGGGCTTCGAGCCGGCCTCGAGGCCGAAGCCGTACTCGCGGCCGAAGTCGAGCACTTCCTCCACGACCTGGCGCTGCTGGTTCACCTTGATCGGATAGACGCAGACGTAGCGTCCTTCGTAGGAGTGCTGGTTGATCGCGGTGCGGAAGGCGTTGTAGATGTCCCCCAGGCGATGCCGCAGGATGTCGCGGAACCGGATCAGGACCGGAAGCGCGATACCGCGGAGCTGGAGGTGGTCGGTGAGCTGCTTGAGGTCGATGGCCCGCGTCGTGTCCTTGGTGGGGTGGACCAGGACGTGCCCCTCCTTGGAGATGGAGAAGTAGCCCTTGCCCCACCGGTCGAGCTCGTAGAGCTCGGTCGCGTCGCTGACGGTAAAGATCTCACCCGCCTGCCACTTACGCGCGCGGGTCGTGGAACTGCTCACGCGACGATAATACACAGGTTTTCTGTGTATGCATCCATTGCGAGGTGAAAAAACTGCAGCGGTCGGTCGCTGTGCGTGCGAACCATACGATCGTCTGAAACGGCTCAGGCAAGTAGCGGTTTCGTAATCACTGCTCCGGAATGCAACGCGGAGAGGACAGCTCTTGCGGATTTTCCGCGGGAATTCGGCGGTACCTTGCTTGCCATATCAAGGGTATCCCGATGTCCAGAGTCCTGTTCGTGAGTCACGATAGCGATCTGCGCGACGTCGCCGCGCGCGTGCTGAGGAACGTCGGCCACGACGTCACCACCGCCGCGCACGCCGGCCACGCCGCGCTCGCGTGCCTCGATCGGGACACCTTCGACGTGCTCGTCATCGAAAACGAGCTGCCGGACGGGACCAGCGCCGCGATCGTCGATCGGGCGCGGCGGTTCTGTCCCGCCCTGCAGGTGGTTCGGCTCTGCGAACCGGTCGCCACCGTCGTGGGCAAGGGCATCGCGATTGTTCGGCCGTTCACGGCCGACGAACTGGTTGACGCCGTCATCGAGTCGGCCGCAACCGCCGCCCTCGCCCCGCTCTACGCGTAGCGGGCCCGGCCGCGACCGCCGCCGGCGGCGGCAGCCACGGCAGGCGCGCTCCTAGACGCGACGCGGCCTGGCGATCATCCGATACAGCACCAGCAGGACGATCGCTCCGCCGATCGACATCAGCCAGCCGGCTGACTGGTTCGGGCCGTAGAAGCCCATCGCCCGGCCGATGAACCCGCCGAGCAACGCGCCGGCGATGCCCAGCAGCATGGTCACGATGAACCCGCCGGGATCACGCCCCGGAGTCACCAGCTTCGCAATAATTCCCACAACGAGACCGAAAAGTATCCACGACAAGATTCCCATCGAGCGTCCTCCTTTGCTCTGCCATGACGGACTGCAAGCTCGCCACCAACTTTCAGAAGAGGGTGCGGTCGACAACGCCCTCATGAGCCAGGAGCCACCGCTTACGGTCGAGGCCGCCGCCGTAGCCGGTCAGCGTGCCGTTCGAGCCGATGACGCGGTGGCAGGGGACGATGACCGCGACCGGGTTGGCGCCGTTGGCGGCCCCCACGGCGCGGACGGACGTCGGCTGGCCGATGCGCCGCGCGAGTTCGCCATAAGAAATGGTGCTGCCGGGAGGAATCCGGCGCAGCGCCTGCCAGACGGCCTTCTGGAACGGCGTGCCATTGAGCTCCGCGGGAACCGCGTCGAGCGCGGCGAGGTCGCCGCCAAAGTACCGCCGCAGCGCGTCGGCCACCTGCGGCAGCGCGCGCCGCACGCGCGGTTCGCCCGGATACCAGCGCTCGAGCACCGGATCGATGTCAGGCCCGTCGGCGCCAAAGTGGAGCAGGCATACGCGACCCGCTCGCTCGCCCGCCGTCAGCGGACCGATGGGGGACTCGAACGTGTGCACGAGCACCACCGGAACATCTTAACGAAGGATACGAAGGACGGCGAAGGAAACGAAGGAGTAACGGCGGATCAACGGACCACGACGGAAGCCCGCGCAGACCGCCCGTGTGCGTCGCGGACTTCGATGTCGTGCGGGCCGACGGCGAGCGGCCAGGCGACGGTCAGCTCGGAGGACGTCGTGCCCACCGGCGCGCCGTCCACCAGCCATGTCAGCGTCGTCGGGCGACCGGTGATCGCCCTCAAGGGGATGGACTGGAACTCGCGCCGCAGCGTCGGATCGATGCTGTAGACGGCGCCCGAGGGCGGGTTGGCGATGTCGAGCCGCGCGTCGCGCGGGGTGGCGGCCGCGCGCACGTCCGGCGCAGCGCGAGAGACGGCAGGTCCGCTCCACGCGCGGTATTCCGGCGGATAGACCTCGACGACGCCGTCGTCCGTCCGTTCGTGCCAGTCGCACGGCGCCTGGCGGACGTCGCTGACCCACTCCTTCACCCGCGTGGGACACCACGGGTTCGCCCGCTTGCCCGACAGGGCGCAGATCGTCTCTTCATGGAGGTCCGGCGGCGGCGGCAGGATCTCGCGCGCCGCGTCCGAGCCGGCACGGCGCGCCGCGGCGAGCATCACCGCGTGAAAGATCGGCCCGGCGCCGGTGACGCCTGAGGACTGGCGCAGCGGCCGGCGATCGAAGTTGCCGACCCAGACGCCGACGGTGACGTCGCGCGTGTAGCCGACCGTCCAGTTGTCGTGATACGCCTGCGAGGTACCGGTCTTCACCGCCACCGGAAACGGGAACTCCAGGTCGCCGCCGCGCCCGAAGATGTAGGCGCGCGCCTCGGGGTCGCTGAGGATGTCGGTGATCCAGAAGGCGGTCCGCTCGCTGACGAGCTGTCGACGATCTTCCGCCTGAAGGCGATCT
>Ga0075425_100004675_pt1 | contig 14147 bp, 13 predicted proteins | sample SoiMethybrSBSTD4_FD_75300 | JGI IMG/M metagenome (GOLD analysis project Ga0075425, IMG submission 75300) | Bulk soil microbial communities from a Populus tree surrounding site in Tennessee, USA - Soil MetaG P. TD hybrid SBSTD4 | ecosystem: Environmental > Terrestrial > Soil > Tree plantation...
GCAACGGTGGGTGCCGGCGTCGATTTCGCCCCTGCTCAACCTTTGGCCACGTCGACAACCCTGCCCTGGGTCAGGCGGATGAGATCGGCCGGGGCAATCCGGAAAACGGCATTCGGCGTGCCGCCAGCCGCCCACACGTAAGGGAAACGTTCCAGATCCCTGTCGATCAATACAACGGGCCTGCTGGCGTGACCGACGGGTGGCACCCCACCGATCGCGAAGCCGGTGCGATCCCGCACGAAATCGGCGTCCGCCCGGCTGATGCGCTGCCCCAGCAGCGTTTGTACCTTCTTCTCGTCAACTCGATTGACGCCCGATGCGATGACCAGCACCGCCCGGCCTTCGGCCGACTTGAAGATCAGGGCCTTGGCGATCTCCCCCACCGTGCAGCCGATTGCCGCGGCCGCCTCCTGCGACGTCCGCGTGCTGGCCTCGAACTCCAGCACCTGAAAGTCTGGTCCCAGCACCGCCTGAACCTTGAGGGCACTTGGCGCCGTGGCCGGTTTCATGGCGCCAGCCGCTGCGGGCGCAAACCGCTGTCAACCGATTGCGCGCCGCGGCGGCTTTGCTCGACCGGCGCTCGCTGCTCTTCGGCTTGCATAGGGCCCATGCTCTCGTTCCTCTGGATCGGCTTGGGTGAGGCGCCACGCGCACTTGACGAGTGAGCCATGCCATGCGCCCGCACAGGCTCCAAGATGACCAGCTGCCGCCTCAGAGCGACCGCGCCACCAGCTCCTTCATGATTTCCGTGGTGCCGGCGTAGATGCGATGCACGCGGGCGTCGGCGTAGGCGCGCGCGATTGGATACTCCAGCATGTAGCCGTAGCCGCCGAACATCTGCAAGCAGGTGTCGAGCACCTTATTGTCGAGCTCGGAGAGCCACCATTTGCTCATGGCAGCGGTGGCGGCATCGAGCTCTCCCGCTAGGAATAACTCTAGGCAGTGATTGAGGAACACGCGCGCAACCGTCACCTCGGTCTTCACCTCGGCGAGCTTGAAGCGTGTGTTCTGGAACTCGGCGATCGGTTTGCCAAAGGCCCTTCTGTCGCGCGTGTAGTCGATCGTCCAGGCCAGCGCCGCTTCCATGATGGCGACCGAGCCGATGGCGACCAACAGCCGCTCACGCGGCAACTGGGTCATCAGATATGCAAATCCACCCCCCTCCTCCCCCAACACGTTGCTGGGCGGCACGTGCACATGGTCGAAGAAGAGCTCTGCCGTATCCTGCGCATTTTGACCAATTTTCTTCAGGTTGCGTCCACGCCTAAAGCCCGGTCGGTCGCCTTCCACCAGGACCAGAGTTACCCCCTTGGCCCCCGCGGACGTGTCGGTCTTGGCGACCACGATAATGAGGTCCGCCAGGCCGCCATTGGTGATGAAGGTCTTCTGGCCGTTCACCACGAACTCATTGCCCTTGCGCAAGGCGGTCGTGCGCACCGCCTGTAGATCACTGCCAGTGCCGGGCTCAGTCATGGCGATGGCGCCGATCACCTCACCCCTGGCCATGGCCGGCAACCACCTGCGCTTCTGCGCCTCGCTGCCGTAGTTCAAGATGTAGGGTGCAACGATGTCTGAGTGCAGCCGATACCCAGGTGCGGTGAAGACGCGCTTGGCCATCTCCTCAATCATCACAGCACTGTAGAGGAAATCGGCGCCCGCGCCCCCATACTCCGCCGGCACGTCGGTGAGGAGGAGCCGGGCCTCCCCCGCCTTGCGCCATACCTCGCGGCTGACCTGCCCTTCCTTCTCCCAGCCCTCGTAGTGAGGTGCAATCTCGCGCTCAATGAAGGCGGCGACAGTTTTGCGGAAGAGTTCGTGCTCCTCCTGGTAGATGGTGCGCGGGCTCGGCACGGCGTGGGCTCCCTCGATCGTTACGCAATCGCGCGCCCTGAGCCTAAACAACCCCACTGCATCGGGCTACCACCTCGCCGGTCGCACTTCATTAACGCGCCTAGCGACCAAGTCACTGATGCGCCACGCGGCGTGTGTGCGAGGCCACGCGCGCGCGCCGGCTCGCCGCATGACTGGCACGCGCGCTGCGCCCCGCCGAACGGCGTACCTTGGCTCGCATCGCCACGTGGTGAACCCGTGCGGCCACCTGGGCGATGCGCTCTGCCTCCGGGCCAGCGAGCGGCACAATGCCCACCATGGCGTCCTCGCAGATGTCGAAGGCGGTCGGGGCACCATTGTCCGGAGGGGCGGCGCCCTCCTCGGCGCGATCAGTCTCGCGAATGATGTACCGCCGATCGCAGACACTCACCCGCGGCGGCACGTGCGTGCGCTCGAAGACGTCGTAGGCCTCCTTGAGGTTGAGCCAGAACGCCAAATGCGGACTTTGCGCGTGCGCTGCGAGGTTGGCTTCGCTCATGCGGAAGGGAAACACCTCGACCTCGATCCGGTCCTGCCCCTCGCGCAGGGCCCGTTCGCTCAAGGCATAAATTTCGTCCATCACGGGGTCGGTCATGGCGAAACACCCCGTCGAGCTGCAGCCTCCATGCACGAGAATGTACGAGCCCGTGCGGGCAAGCGAGCGATCAAAGGTGTTGGGATAGCCAATGTCAAAGGAGCGCGGGCGCCGCCCCTTCGGATAGAGCTGCTTTAGGCCGACGCTGTAGAACCCCTCGGGCGCCTGTCTGTCTCCCTCGCGCATTTTCGGCCCCAGACCACCCGACCAGAAGCAGATGCGATACGTATTGAATTGCTCGAAGCGTCCGTCCCGTGCAATCCAAAGCTCAAGCTCCGATTCGTGCTTGAAGATACGGATCATCACCGGACTGCCCGCCGTGAGGCCCCTCTCAGCAAGCCGACGTTCGCGGTCGGCGGGTGAGTAGGGCGCGGCAGGCGATGGCTCAACGCCGGGTCCGCTCGGGACGGTGTGCTCGGTGGGCGCCACCGAAGGCGCCATAAACATGCCGTTGCCAACCCCATCGTCGGGGGCCACGGCACCAGCGGGCTCAGTGGCAATGCTTCCAAGCACCGCAAGACCAATAGACGCAGAGGTCCTCCAGGAACGCAAATAGCCCACGCGCATCTCGTTCATCACCTCAGTGAGTGGGATGTGGCATGCCCCCCAGGGCGCGCCCGTTAGACAAGGGCGGGTACCCCGCCCGGATGGAGACGCGGGCCGACCCGCAAGGGTCAGCCCTTGTCGCCGGTTAGGTTCATGCAACTGTTGGCAATTTCATGGCCGCCGGCTCGGATGTCGGCCGATTGAGCCACAATGTAGCGGCCGGCGCAGACCCCAATGGCGGGCGGCAGATGAGTGGCCTCGAAGGCGGCATAGCCGCGCTCCAGGTCCCGCCAGAAGGCTCCCCAGCGCGCATTTTGCGGGTTGGCGAGGTTCTCAGGGGTCATCCGGAACGGGAAGACGTGCACATGAAAGCGGGTTTGACCACCGTTCAATGCCGCCGTAATTAGGCGCCAGAGCTCCTCAATCACAGGATCCGTCATGGCAAAGCAGCCGACCGATGCACACCCGCCATGCACCATCAGCAGCGAGCCCGTCCGGCCGTTGGCTCGATCAAAAGCGTTGGGATAGCCAAGATCGAAGGCGCGGTGCCAGCGGCTTGCCGCATTGAGCGCCTTGGCCGTCACCGTGTAGAAGCCTTCGGGCGCCTGCTGGTCACCTTCCTGCAGCTTGGGGCCGAGGTCCCCCGACCAGCGACATATGGGATAAATCGCAAAGCGCTCGAAGCGATCCCCCCGTTGCATCCACAGCTCAAGTTCGAATTCACGCTTGAAGATGCGCACAAACACCGGAGCGCCGAAGCGCAGGCCGTGAGCCGCCAATCGGCCAGAGAGGTTGGCAAGGTCTGGTGTCCCGGGCAGCGGCTGTCCCAACCCGGCGTACGCCAGGCGACGCGCGCGCTCTAGCTCGATTGCAAGGGGCGCAAGTGCATTGAGCCCCCAGTCGATCAGTCCATGGCTCACAAGCGCCGCCACCACAACGGCCGCGACGACCGCCACGGTAAGGCGCCGGACGCGCTTCTGCCCCGCATCGACCGAGCCGCCGTGCGGGCGCGCACTCACCGAAGGGGCGCGAGGCCCGTGCCCGGCAGGCTTGGCGCGCTGCCCGACCCCCCCGTGCCCGTTGAGCCGGTCGACAAGAGCCCCGCGCGGGTCGCCTCCTCGGCGCTCGCCAGGCTGCGCATTTTGGCGCCAGGCACCACAATGCGCTGGTCCGCAAACTGCTCACCGGGCCGCGGTTTGAACGGATCGGGCCTGGGCTTGAGGAACGCCGGGCAGGCGGCTTCCGGATCAAGGCGCGAGGGATCACCCTTCCTGAGCGCAACATTGACCACGTAGTGGCGATCGCATACGGCAACGTTGGGCAGCTTGCGCGTCAGCTCAAAGTAATCATAGCCCTCCTTTATGGTCAGCCAGAACGGATAGGCCTCATGGCCAGCGAAGCGCGCCATGTTCTCCGCTGTCATGCGGAACGGGAAAGCATGCACCGGAATGGTGTCGTTGCCGCCGATGATGGACTCCCGCGCAATGGCGTAGATTTCCTCGATCATCGCATCCGTCATGGCGTAGCAGCCCGCCGACTTGCAACCGCCATGGATCATGAGGGCGTCGCCGCTACGCTTCCACGACCGGTCGAACGTGTTGGGGTAGCCGAGGTTCATGGCCAGGTGATACTTGGAATCCGGGTTCATCTGTTCGCGTTGGATGACGTAGAACCCCTCCGGCGCCTGCCGATCGCCGTACCTCACCTTGGGCCCAAGATCCCCCGACCAGTTGCAGATCGGATAGGTCTTGAAGTGGTAGAATTGTCCGTCATCGCGCTGCTTCCAGAGCTCCAGCTCCGACTCCTCCTTGAAGATGCGGATGAGGATCGGCGCCTGGGGATCCATGCCCTTCCTGCCGAGCAGCATCAAGGTGTCCTGCGGCAGGGGCCGAAGGTGTGGCGCGACCTCAAATTGATTGGCGCAGGACGCAAGCACAAGCGCCGCCGCCGCCAGCCCGGCGCAGCAGAGCGATTGCAGCAGGGTCCCGAGGATGATGCGACTCATACACTGTGCCCCAGGTGTGATGCCCATCACCAATGATTCGTAAACGTTAACATTGGCTTAACACCGGAGAAACCCCTCTTCGCTCAGGCTCCGCCCTGCTGTTGCAGCGACGCCTCAACTCGGGCGCGACGCGCCCCCCTTCAGCCAAGCCAATTCGTTCATTTTATTGTACAATACGAAGGCCTTAGCATCTTTTTGGGACCTGCGATCTACGCACGCGAGGCTCAGAGCAGCTGAAAACGCTCGAACCGATTGAGCGCCTCCTCGATAGAACGCTTGTGGCGGCGCGCCGAGCCCCGCCCGACCCAGGTCCATTGCTGGATGGCGAGCTTGCGGGCGCTACGGTCCGCCTTAAGGTCGATGGCAGCCACCACCTCATCGCCGATCAACACCGGCAGCGCGAGGTAGCCAAAGACCCGCTTCTCCTTCGGCAAGTAGGCTTCGAAGCGATGTTCGTAGTCGAAAAACAGCGCAAGGCGCTTGCGCTGAATGACGAGCGGGTCAAAGGGCGAGAGAATGTGCACCCGCTCTTCAGTGGGCTCGGCGTCCATCGCGAGGTCTGCAGGTCGGGCCCAATGCTCAAGCTTGCCGGCCGCTTCGATGGCAACTGGCACCAGCTCCCCGCGCCGCACGCGCTCTTCGATGAGCCGCCGCATCGCTGGCTTGCGCTGGGCGTCTTGATGGCAGACGGATTCGACGCTGATAAGCCCTTGTGCGCGCAAAGAGCGCTCGAGCAGATAGTCGACGAACTGGCGCTGCGAAGCCGGCCGCGGTCGCTCTTGCCAACCGAAATGGCGGTCCATCAGCTCGTAGCTCTTGAGCATCCCCGAGCGCGCGTTGATGGTCACGAGCCCCCTATAGAAGGCAACCTGCAGCGCACGCTTTGAGGGTTTACGGCTGGCCCAGGGGTGCACCTTCTCCACGAGTACATCGTCGTCGATGTCGCGGATGGTAAGCGGACCACCCTTCCTGATGAGGGCCACCACTTTGCGCACGTCCTGCCGCGTTACAGCGCCGAACCAGCGGCTGGGCCGATAGCTCCGCATGGCACCGATGAAGAACTGGATATCCCGCGAGGGCACGTACGACAGGGCATGCGTCCAGTATTCAAACACCGTCTTGTCGACGCTCTGGGCTTGCTGCAGGTGGGCACGTTGGTAGCTGGGAATGCGCGTGAACAGGATGTGATGATGGCAGCGTTCGATCACATTGATCGTATCGATCTGCACGTAGCCCAAGTGCTCCACCGCGGCGCGGGTAGCCTGCGGGCCGTCGCCGAACGGCGCGGCGGTTTCAAGCCGTTGCGCCCGCAGCCAGATGCGTCTGGCGCGTGCCTTGGAGAGCGCGTGGGTCTGGCTGGCAATCGGGCGCATCAACGCGGTCGCATGGCATGCACTGGGTGCGGCGGAAAAGTGCCAAAGGCAATCAGAGGTTGCGCCCGATCGCCAAGAATTTCTCGTGCCGTTGCCGGCGGATTGCCTCCGCTGTCATGCCGGCGAACTCGCGCAGGGCGTTGGCGACGGCATCGCCCGTCCTCTTGAAGATGGCGGCCGTGTCGCGATGGGCCCCACCCACCGGCTCGGTGATGATGACATCAATAACCCCCAGCGCCCTCAGATCCTGCGCAGTGACCTTCATATTGGTGGCCGCGTCGATGGCACGCGCCGCATCGCGCCACAGGATCGACGCGGCCGCCTCTGGTGAGGCCACAGTGTAGATGGCGTGCTCCAGCATGAGCACGCGGTTGGCCGTGGCGATCGCCACCGCTCCCCCCGAGCCACCCTCGCCGATGACCACCGAGACGAGCGGCACGCCGAGCGAGAGGCATCGGTCGGTCGACCGGGCGATGGCCTCGGCCTGGCCGCGCTCCTCGGCACCGATCCCTGGGTAGGCGCCGGCCGTGTCGACGAGCGTCAGCACCGGCAGCCCGAACTTATCGGCCATGTCCATCAGCCGCACGGCCTTACGGTATCCCTCAGGTCGCGCCATGCCGAAGTTGTGCTTGATGCGGCTCTCGGTATCGGAGCCCTTCTCGTTTCCGATCACCACGACGGCGCGGTCATGGAACCGGCCGAGCCCGCCCATGATGGCGGCGTCTTCGGCGAAGTAGCGGTCGCCGGCGAGCGGCGTGAAATCCTGGATCAGCGCGCGCACGTAGTCGAGGCAGTGTGGCCGGTCGGGATGGCGCGCCACCTGCGTCTTCTGCCAGGGTGTGAGCTTGGCATAGGTGTCGGCGAGGGTCTGCTGGGCCTTCTGCTCGAGCTTGGTTACCTCCTCGGCAATGGCCGCGGAACCCTCATCGACGTTGATCGCCCGAAGCTCGGCAACCTTGCTTTCGAGCTCGGCGATCGGCTTCTCAAAGTCGAGATAGGTGCGCACGGTTGCGGGACGGTCCATGGCTGTGTGCTGCCTTGCCTCCGGGAACGACTTGGATGCCCGACACTTCCCGCCCCCGCTGCGGGTGTCAAGGCGCTCAACCCTGAGCTGCTACCTGCAGCCGCAAGCCACCCCTCCGCAGGCAGCAACAGCGCCAAACATGGCGCTTTGGCGCGCTTTTGTCGACCTGTGCGGAGATGGGCCTGACGCGTCGGCCCCCATGCTCCAGCGTCAGCGCCGCGACGCCAGTGGATGGTGCTCAAGGACGAGCTTTTTCAGCCGCTCCTCCAGCACGTGGGTGTAAATCTGAGTGGTCGAGATGTCTGCATGGCCAAGCAGCTGTTGCACGGAACGCAGGTCCGCGCCGCGGTCTAGCAAATGGCTGGCGAAGGCGTGCCGCAGCACGTGGGGAGACACGCGCTCGGGCTCGATGGCAGCTTCGAGAGCCAGCTCTTTTAGCTCCTGTGCCAAGCGCTGGCGTGTAAGATGGCCCTGTGCCCCGCGCGAGGCAAACAGCCACTTGCCGACGATCATGCCGATATTGTCGCCGCCGCTCTGGCGGACAACGTCGAGATAGCTGTCGAGAGCGGTGCGCGCGGACGGCGTCAAGGGCACGATGCGCTCGCGCCCGCCTTTACCCTTGACGGTGAGAATGCGCCCATCGTCGACGAGCACCGAACGGGGTAAGGTGATGAGCTCCGTCACGCGCAGGCCGGTGGCGTAGAGGGTCTCCAGCAGCGCGTAGAGCCGCAGCGCCCGCAGGCGATCGCGCCCATGTGCGGTCTGCGTGCGCCGCCGCGCCGCCCCGATCAGGCGATCGACCTCGGCGAGGGAGAGCGTCTTGGGCAGAGGTCGTCCCTGCTTGGGGCCGGCAATGCCCAACGTTGGATCCTCTGCGACCAGCCCCTCGCCAACCAGGAACTTGAACAACTGTCGGATGGCGGAGAGCCGGCGCGCCCGCGACGTCGCGGCCAACCCCGCCTGCGACTGCGCGCGCAGGTAGGCACCGATCTCGGCCGGAGCAATACGCGCAAGAGCGAGGCCGCGTCCCTCAAGGAAGTTCAGGAAATCTTCCAGGTCGCGGCGGTAAGCCTGCAACGTGTTGGCGGCGGCGCCGCGCTCTGCCGCCAGCATCTCCAGAAACCCCTCCAGATGCCTTTGCTGCCCGTTCGCAGTCGTCATACCCCTTGCCGGCCTCTCAGTTGGCAGCCATGCGCGGCCACACCGCCACCAGGGCCTCGAGCGCCAGCCGACGCGCATCGGCCTCGAGCCCCACGCGGCGCAGCGCCCGCAGGCCGTCGCCGAGCGCCAACAGGTTGGCACCCTCGGGGCCAGTCGGGCCCAGCGCGCGCATAAGGAGCAGGATGACGCGGGCCGCGTCTGCGCGTTGGGCCGCCTGGGCCAGAGCGGTCAAGACGCCGGCTTCGGGCAGATGTCCGCTCGCAGGTTGGGGCGCACGGTTTGCCGCGTCCCACAAGCCGATCGGCACATCGATATCGAGGGCATCAAGCACGGTGGCGAGCCTCTGCAACGTCTCTCCGCCGAGCCGACCGCCTCGCGCCAGCTCGGCGATAGGCCCCAACGATGCCAGCCGCCCGCCGCGGCGTTCGGGATCGACCACGTCGATCAGCGCCAGCCAGTGCCTGAGATTGGCGGCCTCGGCCCAGCGGCGAGCCAGATCGAACCGGCCGGCGATGAGCTCGACTTCGAGCGCCGTCTCGGCAAACCAAAAGGCATCGGGGGTGATTGCCAGATCGCCGATCAAGGGCGCGAGCACGCGTGCCATCTGCAAATGCGCGCCCTGCCTGCGCGCATCCTCAAGGATCGCGCGCAGGAAGCGAGCCTTCTGCATTCCGGGGCGCGCGGCTTCGATGGCCTGGAAGTAGAGCGCGTGCCGAAGCGCGGGGTCAGCGGTGGTCGCGGCCGAATCGACGCCGCCGGCGCTGGTGAGCGACGTTCGGCGGAAGACCTCTGCCATGAGCTCTGGCGCCAAGGCATTGAGGCCCAGCGCCGCCTCTGCCGCGGCCAACCTCACACGCGCGCTGAGCCCGGTGTCGGTGGCCAGCGCCGAGATGAGAGCAGGCTCGGCTCGGTCAAACACTTGCGCCACATTGACCGGTCCCAACAGCTCCAGGAACCGGTAATCGAGCAGCAACACGCGTGCCGGCAAGGTAAGCTTGGGTTTGGTCCCTTCGGCAAATCCCATCAGGACCGCCAATGGCAGCTGCGCCTCGATCCCTTCCTCGCGCGCCAGATCGGCGGCAAGCGCTGCCGCCTGCGCGTCCCCGCCCGCTGCAGCGCAGTAGCCCGACAAGAGCTGCATCTCGCCCTTGAGCCGGCCGGGCAGCCCCGAGCTCGGAGCAGCCAGCGCCGCAACCGCCTGGCAGCCGATCTCTCGCCTGCCGAGCCCGATGTCACGCCGCGCGCGCAGCATCTGCACGACCGGACCCGATACTCCGGTCTGGCGCAGCACAGCCTCCATGTCGGAAAAGAGCCCGGAACGATAGAGCGCCTCGAGCCGCAGCGCCACGAAGTGCTCCGCGGTTGGCGAACCTGCCGGCGGTGCGGCCGCGGCGAGCAGCACGCGCCGCCACAATTGATGCACGGCCGGCGACCGCGGAGGCAGGTCGAGGCCAGCCAACAGCTCCTCGACCGCCTTGAGATCGAGACCGCGCCACAGCTCGAGCGGCAGGCCTGAGCCATCCGGGGCCATGATCGGTGCCAGCTCGCTTCGCTCAACGGAGCCGCGCGGCGAGACCCAGGGTGGCGTCGGCTGAGCCATCGGCGCAGGTGTCGGCCCCAGCATGGGCTCGGGTGGCACGGGCGTTGTAGGGCCGAGCGCTGGTTGCGGGCCTGCCGGCTCGCTGGCGCGCGGGCGCCGCTCAGAATTGGTCTTGAAGGGGTTCCAACTGTCTTGAGCGACCGCCGGCAAGGAGCTCGAAACGGCCACAAGGCCCAGCAGGGCCCCGCTCAGCGCGGCGATGTGTCGGACGGCACGCATGGGCTTCCGTGCGCCGGCCGGGGCGCATGCATCACCGGTTAGCGACGCACCTTGACCCCAGGTACGGGCGTGGCCGTCTCCTTCGGTACGGGCTCGAAAAATGCCTGCATGGCGTACAGTCCGCCAAAGACAACCGCGCCCACCATCCCCGCTACCACGAGAAATCGGAAGAGGCTTGGCATGTAGCGAAGTTGCTCCTTGGCCTGTATGGTCCAAACTCAAGGTGACGCGATTATGTCGCACGTTTAGGGATCGGGCGCGCATGCCGAAATGCCTCACCCGGATCACGCAAGACGTTGCGGCGGCGAGGAAACTGGCAACCGATGTTTGAGCCGTTGGCGGCTGCAGGCAAAGGGGAGACACGCGCCACAGATGATGCGATTCGGCGCACGAGGCAAAAGCGAAGCGGCGCAGGCGGAAGCGATCCGGTCGATCCGCGCGCACCTTGGCGCGCGATCGATCGTGCTCGTGGGCATGCCAGGCAGCGGCAAATCGGCGGTGGGGCGTCGCCTGGCCGCGCGCCTCGATCTGCCTTTCCTTGACGCCGATGAGGAGATTGAGCGAGCGGCCGGCAAGCCCATCACCGACATCTTCAAGGATCACGGCGAGGCGTATTTCCGCGAGGGCGAGCGCAAGGTCATCGCCCGCCTGCTGCGCACCGGCCCGCAGGTATTGGCAACGGGCGGCGGCGCCTTCATGGTGGTGGAAACTCGCGACTGCATCCGCCAGACCGGCATCTCAGTGTGGCTCAAAGCAGAGCTTGCGTTGCTGCTGCGCCGCGTGCTCAGGCGTAACAACCGACCTCTGCTCGCAAAAGACCCGGAGGGCGCCATGCGCCAGCTGATGGAAGCGCGCTATCCCATCTACGCCAAGGCCGACATCACGGTGGAGAGCCACGACCTGCCGCACGACGCCATCGTGGCGGAGATCATCGCTGCGCTGGCGCACAGCCCGCTCTTGAGCGCAGATGCCAAGGCCGCAATTGATGAGACAGGGACTGATGAGGCAGGGACCATCGATGCACCGCCGGCATCGCTGGGGCACCATGGCACCTGACCCCGCGATCGCCTCCATTCCCGTCGCCCTCGGCGAGCGCTCCTATGATGTGCTCGTGGGTCCGGGCGTGGTGTCGCGGGCAGCCGCTCTCATCGCTGCGCGCGTGGCGCCCCGCAGATGCGCCATCGTCACGGACGCCACGGTCGCCCAACATCATCTTTCCCCGCTTGAGGCGAGCCTGCGCGCGGCCGACCTTCATGCCGGCACCGAGGTCCTTGCCCCCGGAGAGACGACCAAGAGCTTCGACGCTCTGGCCGGTCTTTGCGAGCGGTTGCTCGCCATCGGGCTCGACCGCGGCGATGCTGTCATCGCGCTCGGTGGCGGCGTCATCGGCGACCTCGCAGGTTTCGCTGCAAGCATTGTGCGTCGCGGCCTGCCGCTCGTGCAGATGCCGACGACACTGCTGGCGCAGGTGGATTCCTCAGTCGGCGGCAAGACCGCCGTCAACAGCCCTCACGGCAAAAACCTGCTTGGTACCTTCCATCAGCCCCGCCTCGTGCTGGCCGACACGGATGTCCTGTCCACCCTGCCCCCGCGCCAGTTTCGCGCGGGCTACGTGGAGGCCGCCAAGTTCGGCCTTCTTGGCGATGCTCAATACTTTGCCTGGCTCGAGCGGAACGGGCCGGCTCTCTTCGCCCGGGATGCAGCGGCGCTGACCCATGCCATTGCCGTCGCCGTGGGCGGCAAGGCCGCCATCGTCGCCCGCGACGAGAGGGAGACGGGCGAACGCATGCTGCTCAATCTCGGCCACACGTTCGGCCACGCGCTCGAGGCCTGGTCCGGCTTCTCCGAGCGACTGCTCCACGGCGAAGCCGTGGCCATCGGCATCTGCCTCGCGTTTCGGCTTTCCGAGGAGTTAGGCCACATCGGCAGCGACAGCGTTGCGCGCGTGGAGGCGCACTTTACCGCTTTCGGCCTGCCCACCTCTATCGCCCATGCTCCGGGGACAGAGAGGCCTGAACCCGATATCCTGCTCGGCATCATGGGCCAGGATAAAAAAGTACGGGCCGGAAGATTGACCCTGGTCTTGGCGCGCGCCATCGGCGAGGCCTTCGTCACCCGTGATGTTCCAGCGCCAATCGTGCGCGATTTCCTCTCCCGCCAAATCGCCCGCGGCTGACACTGGAACCGCGCTGCGTGCTATCAGTTGCCGAGGGGTGAAAGACGGCTCGCGGCGTCACCAAGCGCGGCGGCTGCTCGAGCCCCCCGCATCCCTTGCAGCCAACCTTGAGAGAACCATGACGCTCGATGTCGGTCTCATCCTGGCGGCCATTGCCGCGCTGCTGGTGCTATCGGCGTTCTTCAATGCCAGCGAGACGGCGCTCACTGCGGCCTCGCGCGCGCGCATGCACGCACTGGAGCAGGAGGGCAATACCAGGGCTCACCTCGTCAATCGCCTATTGCGCCAGCCAGCGAAGATGATCGGAGCCGTGCTGCTGGGCAACACGTTGGTCGACATTCTCGCAGCTTCGCTTGCCTCCGGCATTGCCGTGGTGATGGTAGGTCCCGCCGGCGTCGCCTATGCGACGGCGATCATGACGCTGCTCATCGTCATCTTCTCGGCCGTGCTGCCCAAGACCTACGCCCTGGCCTTTGCCGACGCCGTAGCCCTGTTCGTCGCTCCGATCATGCGGGTGGTCATTGTGCTGCTGAGCCCGCTCACGGCAGCCATTCAGTTTGTCGTTCGGCTGATCCTAAAGCTGACCCCCACCAGGCGCGACGACGCCGCCAACATCCTGGCGGCGCACGAGGAGATCCGGGGCACCATCCAGCTCAAGACCATCGGCGGCGCCGTCGCCAAAGGCGATGCGGCCATGCTCGGGGGCGTGCTGGATCTCAGGAGCCTGCAAGTCCTCGACATCATGGTCCACCGTACGAAGATGCAAACCATCGATATCGACGATGCTCCTGAGAAGGTGGTGGACGAGGTGCTGAAGAGCCAACACACACGAATCCCGCTGTGGAAGGACGAACCCGACAACATCGTGGGCGTCGTGCACACCAAGGACCTGCTGGTCGCCCTCTCGCGCGTGGGCTGGGACGTGTCCAAGCTCGACGTCGCTTCTCTTGCGGCACAGCCCTGGTTCGTGCCCGACACCACCAGTGTCGCCGACCAGCTCAATGAATTTCTCAAGCGCAAGGCGCAGCTGGCGCTTGTGGTGGACGAGTACGGCGAGGTGCAGGGCCTGATCACGCTCGAGGACATTCTGGAGGAGATCGTCGGTCAGATCGCCGATGAGCACGACGCGCAAGACGTCGCCATCCGCGTGCAGGCTGATGGCTCGGTGAACGTCGACGGTACGGTGGCGGTACGCGATCTCAACCGCCAAATGGACTGGTCGCTACCGGACGAGGAGGCCACCACGATCGCCGGCCTCGTCATTCACGAGGCGCAAACCATCCCCGAGCCCGGGCAAGCCTTCACCTTCTATGGCTACCGCTTTGAGATTTTGCGCAAAAGCCGCAACAAGATCACGGCCATTCGAGTCCGGCCGATCGGAGCCGCCGACAAAGGCGCTCGCCCGAGTCACGCCGTCGGCGGCGTCGGCAGCGGTTGACGGCAGCCGCCCTGCCCAGATGAGCGGCATATTCATTCATCGTTCATGTCACGGGCGCGATCATCCGGGGATCGGGGCAAATCTAGGACCAAAACCGACGAGCGGCCCGGCCGCAAGCTGGCACCGGCATTGGGATCTGGC
>Ga0075425_100004677_pt1 | contig 14144 bp, 10 predicted proteins | sample SoiMethybrSBSTD4_FD_75300 | JGI IMG/M metagenome (GOLD analysis project Ga0075425, IMG submission 75300) | Bulk soil microbial communities from a Populus tree surrounding site in Tennessee, USA - Soil MetaG P. TD hybrid SBSTD4 | ecosystem: Environmental > Terrestrial > Soil > Tree plantation...
ACAAAAATCTGCGTTTGGACATGCAGATCGAGATCAAGGGGCTGCTCAAGAACTACGGCGTTACTTCGATCATCGTCACGCACGACCAGGAAGAGGCCCTGTCGATGGCCGACCGGATTGTCGTGCTCAACCGGGGACGCGTCGAGCAGATCGGCGCGCCTGATGCGCTCTATGACCGCCCCTCCAGTCTGTTCGTCAACCAGTTCATCGGGCAGGCCAACTTTCTGGCGGGCAGGCTCATGGCGCCCGACCGCGTTCGCTTGGACGCAGGCGCCGACATTGCTTTGGCGCGGCCGGCAACGGTTCCGGTCGGTGCGCCCGTGATGGTTTCGGTGCGTCCCGAGAACATTACGATCACCGAGCCAGCCGATGCGGGTGTACTGTCGGCGACCGTGCGCGTGACCCTGCCGTTGGGCGCAGCTGAGGTCATCGAGGCCGTGGCCGGCAACGGCACTACCATCAAGATCCATCGGCCCCGGTCGCCGGCATCCAAGCCGATAGCTGCTGGTACCGCTCTCGGTCTTGTCATAACCGACCCGACAGGCATCGGCATTTTCGCACACCCTGCAGCGTAACCGCCTAGCGATTGGAGGACTTGCCATGTTCCAGCTTACTCGCAGATCGCTTCTGGGCTCCGGTTCCGCGCTCCTCGCGGCGAGTGCGGCAGGTGGCTTGCCGCGCTCGGCCTGCGCCGCGGGCACGATCGTCGCTACCACATATCCGGGAAGCTTCGACGAGGCGTTCAAGGCAATCGTCGGTCCCGCTTTGACCAAAAACACTGGCGGTAGCGTGACCTTCTCACCACTGCTCAACGTCGATCAGATCGGCAAAATCCAGGCCTCGCGCAACGCACCGCCTTTCGACGTGGTGCTGTTCGATGAGGGTCCCCTGATTCCCGCCATCGAGGCCGGCATCCTGGAGAAGTTTCCGGGCGACAGGTCGAAGAACTTCGCCGATATCCCCGCGGCGTTTCGCCATCCCGATGGCTATGCACCTGTCATCACCGTGCAACTCATCGGCATCGCCTACAATCCCAAGAAGATTACCACTCCACCTACCTCCTGGGAGGACCTGTGGAAGCCCGAGTACAAGGGCCGTGTCGGCATCACCGGCATGGGCTCCAGCCTAGGCACCGCCTTCATGGTTGAAATAGCCAAGGTGAATGGCGGCTCGGACACCAACATCGAGCCCGCGTTCGACGCTATCAAGAGGCTGTTGCCCAATGTTGGTGCCATCGCCCCCTCGCCGGGAGCGCTCGCCGCCCTCTTCCAACAGGGCGAGATCGACATAGCCTTCAATTACTGGAACAACGTCGCCTTATTGGCGGCGAAGGGGGTCGACATCGCATTCGCCAAGCCCACGTCCGGTGCGGTCGTTGTGCGCACAAGCGCCCAGATCGTCCAGAACAATCAGGACCAAAAGCTGGCGCTTGAGTATATCGATACGGTGATGTCACCTTCCGTGCAGACAGGGCTCGAGGCAGCCCCATGGGTGATGATGCCGACCAACAAGAATGTACCGCTGACGGGTGCCAACCTGACGGTGGCCAAGAGCGTCGAAGATCTTGTGTCCGGCAACACCCTTCTCGACTGGACCAGATTTCAGGCGCTGCGTGGCGGATGGATCACCCGCTTCAGCAAGGAGGTGAAAATCTGACCCGTGCTGGGGCGACGCGAGAGCCTGGGCCTGGCGAATCTGACGGAGTTGCTGCCGGCTGTACCGCTGGTAGCGCTATTCTCCCTGGCATTCCTGCTGCCCTTGGTGATGCTGGTCTTCGTCAGCTTGTTTAGAACGCCTCAGTTCATCGCCATGGGAGCGGACCAATACATCCGCTTCCTGTCCGATGCCTTCAATCTTCAAGTTCTGTTGGACACGCTCGTGCTCGGCGTCGAGGTCGCGACGCTCACTCTGGTACTCGCCTACCCATTGGGGCTTGTCTACTTGGCCGTGGGCGCGTTCGCCCGTTCGCTGATCACCTTCCTGATCCTTCTACCGTTGCTTACGAGCACAGTGGTGCGTACGTTCGCGTGGATCGTAATCCTCGGCCGCGAAGGCATCGTCAATTCGGCGATGCTCTCCCTGGGGCTGTGGGACCAGCCTGTAAGGCTGCTCTACAGTTGGGGTGGTCTCGTCATAGCTTTGGCGCAGATCCAGCTGCCGCTGATGGCGCTCCCTGTGATCAACAGCCTGCTGCGGGTCAACCCCAATTTGCTCAAAGCTGCCGAGGGCCTGGGGGCGGCCCGGCCGCGTATTTTTCTGACGGTGCTGCTGCCGCTAACACTACCGGGAGCCATTGCCGGCTGGTTGCTGGTCTTTGCTGCTGCAGTCACCGCTTTCATCACCCAAACGCTAGTGGGAGGTGGACGCATTATCCTGATGCCCCTCTACATCTATCAGCAGGCAATGGGCGTGCAGGACTGGCCGTTCTCGGCTGCCCTGTCTTTGATATTCACCGTGGCGGTGGTCGGCATTGTCATACTGGTCGGCACGTTGTCCCGGCGTTTCATGCGAGGCGTCGATGCAGCGTAGCTTCGCCGATCTCGCTTACGCTGTGCTGGCGGGCGTGCTGGCCGCAATCACCATGTTGCTCCTCCTTGCGCCGACGGCCGTGGTGCTGGTCATCTCTTTTACCGGCGGTATCACGTTGAAGTTCCCGCCACCGAGCTGGTCGATCCGCTGGTATCGCGAGCTGCTCCTCTCGGCCGAGATCATTCAGCCCGCCATTACCAGTCTTAAGGTAGCTACGCTGGCGACCCTGGGTGCGGCGATCCTCGGCACCGGCGGTGCGCTCGCGATTGCGCGCAGCAGACACCGCCTCGCCCGCATCCTCGATGCGCTCTTCATGTCCCCCATGGTTCTGCCAGCCATGGCGTTCGGTCTGTCGCTGCTCATGGTCTTCAACCTGGTAGGGATCAGGTTGTCGATCGCCACGCTGGTGCTTGGGCATGTCGTCGTCTGTGTGCCGTTCGTGATCCGCATGGTCGGTGCTTCACTGCAGCAGCTTGATCCGCAGCTTGCAAACTGTTCCCTCAGCCTTGGCGCCAGCCGCTGGTACACTTTCCGACGCATCACGCTACCCCTGATTCAGCGCGGCATTTTCGCCAGCTGTTTCGTCGCGTTTCTGTCTTCGTTCGATAACGTACCTGTATCGTTGTTTCTCGCCGACGCGCGCACGGAGGTACTGCCGATCAAGTTGTGGGCTATCCTAGAAGGCAGCCTGGATGTGCGCGTGGCTGCCGTCTCCGGCTTGATCGTCATTACCACGCTTGTCGGTCTTGTCCTGGCCGAGCGGCTCGGCGGACTGAACCGACAGATCGAACAACGCTGAAACCGCTAAGACCTCATGATGATCAAGCGCAATCTGAGAGGGTACGGCCGCACTCGCCCGGACATCGTTTGGCCCAACGGTGCTCGGGTTGCCGTTTCGCTGGTGGTGAACTTCGAAGAGGGCGCCGAGCTGGCGGTCGAGCAGGGAGACACCACGACGGAAAAGTACGGCGAGGTACAATCGGTCCTACCGGCCGGCGTACGCGATTTGGTGCAGGAGCGGGTATTCGACTACGGGATGCGTGCGGGGCTATGGCGATTTCTTGATGCCTTCGCCGACGCGCGATTGGCGCCACATTCATGATGTACGGACGCGCGGTCGAGCGTGTTCCGGAGCTCGCCCGGGCGGCGGTCGAGGCTGGTCACGAGCCTGCCGTGCACGGTTGGCGCTGGTTGCCACATAGCCTCTATAGCGATCGCGACAGCGAGCGCCGGGACATCGTCAGGGTCTAACGTAATCGCTGCTCCCACGGGTGTGACGCCGGTCGGTTTCATGTGTCGCGCAAGCCAAAGTCCGTGGACCCGAGACCTCCTTTGCGAGCTCGGGTTCCACTACGATTCCAATGCCCTCAACGATGACCTACCCTATTGGGACATGGTGCCAACCGGCCGGCGCATGCTCATTTTGCCGTACGGGTTTGACACCAACGACATGAAATTTTTCCATCCTAACGGCTTCGTCAGACCCTCGGATTTGTCCGACTACGTGGGCGCAGCGCTCGATGTGCTGGTGGCGGAAGCAGGCCAAGGCCGCTCCTCTTTGTTATCGATTGGCCTTCACCTGCGCATTTGTGGCCGGCCGGCCGGGTTCCAAGCGGTACGGCTAATCTTGGCGCGGCTTGCCGAACTGGGTAGTAAGATCTGGATTGCACGGCGTCGGGACATTGCTGCGCATTTTCGCACAGAGAACCCGATCGACGTCTCACGGGAATGACCGAACGCCGAGCGCCTGCCCAATGTAGCAGACGGCTTCGGGAATGGGCTCGATTACGGGCACGCTGAGCGTATCGCGGAGGTTTCGGGCGACGCGGCCGAGCGGGCCGCCCCCCACAATGACGGCCTGCGCACCGAAGTCATCCACGGCTCGAACGGCTAGTTCGCGCAGACAGCGGGTGAGGTCATTGGGCGAACGCATCAGCGCGGCTGCATCGCCCTGCGTCGTCAATGGATCGATGCAGAATGCTCCGAGCCCAAGCTGCACGGCGCGCTCAGAAATGCGCCGCGCTAATCCCGGCGTAGTCGTAACGACGGCAAAGCGGCGACCTCCCCTTGCTGCCGCCCGCATACTCGCCTCAGCAATCCCCACGACGGGTCGGTTGAGCCCCCGTCCCAGAGCCTCTGCGGCAGGGTCCCCGAAAGCCGAGACAATCACCCCATCAGCTCTAATTTCAGGCGCAAGCGCGAGGACGGCACGAGCGGCCTCGTCGAGTTCGGCCGCGCAGGTGATCAACCGTGCGCCGAACGGAGCGGTGAGACCGACTATCTCCATCCGTCGCCGCGCGCTCTGCCGCGCAATCTCGACCATGTCGTCGGTGATGTCGGAAGATACGTTGGCATTGATGAGAGCAACCGTTTTCAATGTTCCGCGGAACGGCATTTTCCTCGAACCTTGAGAGAGCTGCGACTTTGATGCCAGCGGCTTGCGTTCCGGGGCTCGGCCACCCTTTGGAGCGATAGACCCAGTTTAGTCAGCGAGCTCTTGCCTTACGCACCCGGTGGCCCCCGGGCCATTGCTGGAGTGACGGTGTGCCGGGATTGAAACTATGGCAATTTTCAATATCGCTTGATCAACACGGCGTCCGCCAATGTCTTGTCCGTATCGGTGCGTCCATAGACTGCAAAGAGTTCGTGGTGATCGCCACGAGACGTGGGCGATCGGGCGGTTGAGAAGCTCATGGGCGATCCATCGCGTCATCGCGCAGGCCCTGATCCTCATCGAGCATTGCTGAACCGCCTCTGGAGAAGGGAGAGGTTGACATCATACGGGTCTCTCACCCCTCAGCATGAGACGGTAGAGATAACGAACCTGGCTGACGGGGTAGTCACCGTTAGCTTTGTGCAGTAGACATCGGTTGTCCCATATCACTGTGTCGCCGGGCTGCCACTTGTGGCGGTACTCGAAACGAGGCTGCATTGCATGGGCAAGCAGCTCATCGAGCAAGGCCAGGGCTTCGCCGGTTCCCATCCCGACGATCTCTTCGATGCGGATGGGATTGATGTAGAGAGCTTTGCGCCCGCTCTCTGGGTGGGTCCTAATCAAAGGGTGGAGAACATTTGCGGTGCCGAACGTGTTGCGCCGTTCTCCCACGAGCTGAGGCAGTTTACGCTCACTGTATCGGCTCTGATACACGTGGCGCGCCATTCGCCCGTCGATGCGTCGGCGCACGGCATCTGACAGCGCTTCGTAGGCCTCATACATGTTGACAAACTGAGTGTCCCCACCTGCTGCGGGAAGCTTGATCGCATGAAGGGCGGTGGCTTTGGGCGGGACAGGGTCGTTGGAGTGATCGGTGTGATAGCCTTCCCCCGGAATATAGACGCTCCCGTCCTCTAGTTTGTCTTGATTGGAGATATAATGGACCAGTGGACATTCACGGACGGCAAAGCGCGGGTTGTGCTGCGGGAAGATCTCGCCGAAGTTCCGCATCGCTGCGAGAAATTGCTGCGCGTCAAGTCTCTGATCACGGATTACCAGGACCGAATGGGTGATGAACGCACGACTGAGCCGTTCGCGTAGCGATGAGTGGAGCTGCTGGGTTAAGTCTGCACCGCGCACCTCTGCCCCGGTGTGTGGAGACAGCTTGGTGATCGTTACCGAGCTTGCCGAATTACCCATCAGACCTCCTACGTGACTGAGATCTTGAGTTCTTGCCGATCTCTTGTCAGCTTCGATTGAGTGGCCTCGTGCGAAGTATCTGAGCCTTGCTGGACCTGCCGGTTGCGCATTCCAATTCTGCTGCGCTGGAAGTATTCTAACGTAGGTTCCTGCGCAAGTCAGGGGCCGCGGTTCCGCCTATGGTTGGGTCATAGTGCTGCTCTGGGCGACAGCTATCGTACATTCCTGGGATTGATGTGGAAGGGGATCAAGTTGGTCGGTACATTCCGCTATCTCGGCAATGGTGAGCACGTCAACCGGCGTACGTTTCTGCGGCAAGCCTCACAAACAGCTGGTGCGATGATGGTGAACTTGTCAGGTGGCAATGCGCGCGCAGAAGAGGCGCCGATCGTTGAGATCAGCAACGGCAAAATCCGAGGGGCGGTCTCGTATGGCGTCCATAGCTTCAAAGGGATCCCCTACGGTGCACCGACCGGGGGGCGCAACAGGTTCAAGCCGCCTCAAAGGCCCGAGCCATGGGCGGGAGTGCGCGATGCCTTGGTGTTAGCGGGGCATGCGCCGCAAGCGCCTTCTAGCCTTAAGCAGCGGCCAGAGTTGGCGGGGCTATCGGGGCCCCGTGACACGATTCCCGAAAGCGAGGATTGCCTTACTTTGAACGTCTGGACTCAGGGCATTGGCGACGGCGGCAAGCGTCCCGTGATGGTGTGGTACCATGGTGGTGCCTTCTCCTATGGTTCGGCCAACACGGCTAGGCTTGATGGCACCAATCTTGCCGCACATCACGATCTGGTTGTTGTCACTGTCAATCAGCGCCTCAATATCCTCGGGCATCTGCATCTGGGCGAGATTGGAGGCGGCGAGTACGCTACCTCTGGCAACGCCGGTACCCTTGACATGGTGGCGGCGCTGCAATGGGTTCGCGACAACATCGCTCGCTTTGGCGGTGATGCGAACAACGTCACCATATTCGGCCAGTCCGGCGGCGGCGGCAAGGTGAGTACGTTGCTGGCAATGCCTCTGGCGCGTGGGTTGTTTCACCGTGCCATCGTGATGAGCGGCGCGGCGATCCGACTTGCCCAACCGGAGCGAGCAACCAAATTGGCCGAGGCCGTTTTGCAGGAGCTTGGTCTCGCGCGCGACCAACTTGATCAATTGCAATCCATCCCGTTCGATCGGCTGATTGCCGCGATTGGCCCGGCGCAACGGAGGGTGGGTCCGCCGGCGCACCCGCTGTTTGATCGTTACGAATTCGGTCCGATCGTGGACGGCTCGCTGGTCCCCGCTCATCCCTTTGACCCGGCCGCCCCCTACATTTCCCGCCACGTCCCAGTGATCGTCGGTGGCGTGAAGGACGAGATGGCCATCTATCTCGCGCCTGATATGCAGATTTGGGAACGCACACTTTCGGAGCAAGACATGAAAGTGCGGGTAGCGAAGGTTGCGGGTGATGCCACCGATCGCGTCATAGATACCTACAAAGGGTTGTTTCCGAATGCCAACCCTGCTGAGCGCCTAATCTCGACGTTGACAGATTCCAACTTCCGGATCCGCACGTGGATATTGGCGGAACGCAAGGCCGCACAGGAGAGCGCCCCGGTGTGGCTCTATTCGTTCGATTGGGAAACTCCTGTCTTTCATGGCAAGCTCAAAGCTTACCACGCGCTCGACGTGCCCTTCGTATTCGAGACGATCGACGCTGTTGGGGCGACCGACCGCGGCACGGCGGCACACGCCCTTGCGCGCAGGATATCCTCAACCTGGGCAGCCTTCGCGCGCTCCGGCAAGCCGGACAACCCCCAGGTTCCCCACTGGCCAAACTATACCCTAGCTGAGCGTGCGACGCTGATTTTGGATCGGGAGTGCAGGGTCGCCCATGATTATGGTGGAACGGCACGGGCTCTCTGGAAGAGCATCACAAACACCGCGTCCTAAGAACGCGTCAAATGACTTGGATGATTGCTCGCCAAGTGGCTTGCCTGCAAGACGCGCCCAACTGCGGCTAACCCATGTGTGCCAAATCCCATCAAAACCGTCAGGCGCTATGCAAAACTCGGTGCTTGGTTGCGGGCCCAAAAGTAGAGCGCATCAGGCTCTTGCTCGTCGTTGCGCGCGCCATCGGTCTCCTCGACCAACAGAAAACCTCTTCTGTCGTAGAAACGGCGAGCCCGCGCATTGCCTTGGAAGGTCCAAAGGTAGAGGCGAGGATGCGCGCGTTGGGCGATCTGCAACAGCCTTGTGCCGATCCCGCGTTGCTGCGAGCTTGGCAGCACATACAGCTGGTCGACCCAATCTTCGCGGAAGGCGATGAAGCCGGTCATTTGGGCAGCATCGAATGCGCCCCAGAGCTGGCTCGTCTTGAACAGTCGCTCTCGGAAAAACCATCGATCTTCCTGTGGCGTATGCCGACCTGCAAGCCATGGCAGGGCCTCATCGAAGGCGGCCCGGTGCACCTGCGCCGCGACGTCCATATCGGCAAGATCAAGCTTTCTTAGCATAGCGCTTGGAAGTGAATGGCGCTCTGATCAGCTTGAGCCGACGAGCTTTCGAATGGCCTCTGCGAGCGGCCGCTCGGCTTCACAATAGTCATTCCACGCCTGGCTCTTGCGCAGGAGCGCTGGTGCGGTTGCGATCGTGAAACGCCTTGGATCGAGTCCCTTGTTCACCTGGTTCCAGTTGAGCGGCATCGATACGGGAGCTCCACCGCGCAGACGTGGAGAAAGCGGGGCGATCGCGGTCGACATGCGATCGTTGCGCAAATAGTCGAGAAAGATGCGGCCTGTTCGTTGCTTCTTTGCCATGTTGAGGAGGTAACGATCAGGGCTGTCGTTTGCCATTTGGCTGCAGACCCCCTGAGCGAAGCCTTTGGCCTCCTCCCATCCCAGGCCGTCATCGTGCCGAGCCTTGAGGGGGGAGACCACGTGGATACCTTTACCTCCCGTAGTTTTGCAGAAGGTCACGAGTCCGAGTTTCTCGAGGCGCTGACGCAACTCCTTCGCGGCCACCACAACGGCATGAAATGGGACGTCGGGTGCAGGATCGAGATCGAAGACGAGACGCCCAGGAACCGCCGGGTGAAAGGGCTCGCAGTTCCAGGGGTGGTATTCAATCGATGCCAGTTGTGCCATGGCCACCAACGCCTCGACGCTGTCGATCTGGACGTAAGGCTCACGGTCGCCGGTGACCGTGGTCAGCGTGACGAGTTTGGGGATACCCTTCATGGCGTGTCGCTGAAAGAACCGCTGCCCCTTGAGACCATCCGGTGCACGGATGACCGAGCAAGGCCGCCCTTTGAGGTGGCGGAGCATCCAGGGACCGACCTCCTCCAGGTAGCGGGCCAGTTCCAATTTGGTGAGAGGTTTGTGCCCTTCTTCGGCCGGCCATAGCTCCTTGTCGGGATTGGAGATGGTTGTGCCGAGTACAACATTGCTCTTGGTTTTCGTCGGCAGGCTTGTCGTGGAACGCCGAGGCATAGTCAAAGCTTTCACCTCATCGGCTGGTACCGGCAGGTCGGTTCTGACCTCCTGGGCTGGTTTGTCCCCTCTCAAACCCTTAAAGGCCGCCGCCCGAACCATGCCGGCGTCCGTCCATCCGGCAAACTCGATTTCGGCAACGAGCTCGGGTTTGACCCAGTTCCAGTTCTTCTGCCGACGCGGGGCATCCTTGCCGCCGAATGGGCTCTTGTCGGTGGCAAGCGCCTGTAACTTTGGCAGGAGCTGTTTGGAGTTCCTTTGATTGAAGCCGGTTCCGACCTGGCCCACATAGACGAGGTGGTCTTTTCGATACACACCCGCCACCAAGGAGCGCAGGTTCGTAGCGCTACCACTCCAGCCGCCGATCACGACTTCGTGGGCGGGCCGGCACTTGGATTTCACCCATGCCTCGGTGCGCTCCGAGCGATAGGGGGTGCTGAGGCGCTTGGAGACAATGCCCTCAAGAAGCATGCTGCACGCCGAACGCAACACAGCCTCACCTGAGCCCGTCAGGTGGTCCACATAGCGAATGGCGGGATCGGCAGGCAGGTTCTTGTCGAGGAACACCTTAAGATCCGCCTTGCGCTCCGCCAGCGGCTTGCCTCGGCAGTCCTCGCCTTGGACGAAGAGAAGATCGAAGGCAAAATAGGCGAGGTCCTGCGAGCGGCCTTCGGAGAGCGCCGCCTGCAGGGCGGAGAAGTTGGGGATGCCCGCAGTGTCGAGGGCAACGACTTCGCCGTCGAGGATGCAGTCCGGAAGTGCGCTCGCCGTTTCGGCGGTGGCGCGGAACTTGGCTGTCCAGTCGAGGCCCTTGCGCGTGCACAAGCTGGCCTTCCCGCCCTCGACCCGCAGCTGCATGCGATAACCGTCGAACTTGATCTCGTGGACCCAATCGCTGCCTGAGGGCGCATTCAAGACCGTCTTGCACAGCTGCGGGGAAATAAAGCGCGGCATGCCACTCCCGTCAGATGCAGTTCTACGCGACGGCGCGTGCGCCTGCAGAAGCCGCGCGAGACCGGGACCGGGTCCGTTGGATCCTCGGTTCGAGTGCCAGACTGCCCGCGGATTGTGCACCTTGGCGCCGACCACCATGAACGGCCTCGGGCCGCGACCCTTGCCGGCGGTGATCTCTTCCATTGTTCGCCCGGAAGCAACGGACTCGACCTGGGCCACAAGAGCATCGCCCTTGCCCTCACGTTCATAGCCGTCCCTGTGTTTGATCAGCAGCCAATTGTTGCGCTTGCCATGCGTGCGGTCATGGCGCAGGCGCACAAGCACCCAACTTCCGCGCAACTTCTGGCCGGCGAGGGTGAATTTGAGCTCACCCTTGCGGAGTGCCTGATCGACGTTGCCGTCGCCCCCCGGCGCCCAGAAGCCTCGATCCCATAACATGACCGTGCCGCCGCCATATTCGCCTTCGGGGATGGTCCCCTCGAAGTCACCGTAGTCCAGCGGGTGATCTTCGACTTCGACGGCCAGGCGTTTGTCGGCGGGATCGAGCGAGGGCCCTTTGGTTACCGCCCAGGATTTGAAGACGCCGTCGTGTTCTAGCCGCAGATCGTAATGGAGGCGTCGTGCCGCGTGTTTTTGCACGACAAAGCGCGGGTACTCAGCCTGGCGGATCGCGCGCTTTCCGCTCGGCTCGGCCGTCTTGGAGAAATCGCGTTTCGCCCGATACTGAGCAAGGTGTGCCTTTGCCATTGCAGTTGCCTCTCCAGCACCCTCACACACGCGACGATAGCATAAAAGCTCGTGTGCTGCCCGCGGATGACAGGGACGTCTTCGGCATGGCCATCGGCAAGGCATTGGCCGATGGAGTTGTGGTCCGGGCGGCGTGCGCCGCTCAAGACCACGAGCCGATGGAGCGCATGCAGTTTGGCGCTTGGTCCTAAAGGCTTTCGTCCTCGGCGAGCGTTGCAGAGGCCACGGTCGCTGATCGGCAGTTCCGATACGCAGCTCGCCGTGCTAGGGCATTTGGCGTGTGCTTTGGACACCGGTATAGGACACGCGCCAAATAGTCCCTCCGGTGTCGTCGGCAACGAGGAGAGAGCCGTCCTTGGCCACTGCAAGGGCTGCGGGGCGGCCCCAAACCTCTGCGCGGCGCTCTCCGGAAGCCCAGAAGCCAGTTATGAAGTTTTCGTAGTAGCCCTCTGGCTTGCCGTCCTTGAACGGTACGCGCACCACCTTGTAACCGGTGGGCTCTGAGCGGTTCCAGGAACCTTTGAGCGCGACGAAGGCGTGGCCGTGGTAGTCGGCTGGGAACTGGTCGGCGTCGTAGAACACCAGATCGAGTACGGAGGAATGCGCCTCGAATAGAAGGTCAGGGGTTATGCTCTCTTCCACCTTCTCCGGCGCGCGGTTCGCAAAGCCCGGCTGCGGATGCTTGCCGATATAAGCATAGGGCCAGCCATAAAATCCGCCCTCACGGACACGTATCATGTAGTCAGACGGCAAATGGTCGCCGAGGCCGTCCCGCTCCTGCACAACGGCCCAAAGCTCGCCGGTTTGGGGATGGAACGCGAGCGCTGTTGGATTGCGCGTGCCGGAGGCGAATGTCGTCTGGTTGGTCCCATCAGCGTCGAAGCGTTGGATGGACGCTTTGGGCTCCGGTTCAACACCGATGTTTCCGGATGAACCGACGCCAACGAAAAGCGCGCCGGTTTTGGGATCGACGATGAGATGACGATTCTGATGCCCCTGGACGATGCCGAATACGCCCTTTCGGGTGATCAGCTGCGCGCCGTAGGCGCCCGGCACCGGCCCGCGCTTCTCGGGGGGGACCTGATCGGCGCGCTGCTGCTGGGTTCGGCCCGCGCGCAAAGCGCCTATCTGGTGCGGAACCTGCCAGATGCCGTCTTGGTCCGCCACCAGAACGTGATCGTCGCGCCAGGCGAGCCCGTAGGGCCTGTTGAGATCCTCAACGTGGCGCTCGATCCAGGCCGCGTGTCCGGCGCCATCCAAGCCACGCAACAAGGTAAGATAGCCTGCGCTCTGCTCAGCTACCAGCACGTCGCCATTGCCAAGCACCAGGAGCCGGCGCGGATGGGCGAGACCGGTCGCAAACGCCGTGGCAGAAAAGCCTGGTGGAACCTGTGGGGCCTGACCTGCATACGGCAATGTCAAGGGTCGATTGGTGACGATGGCGCCCGTCTTTGGGGGAGGCAAATTGCCAGGGTCGATCTGATAGCGGTGACCGATTTCGTGCTCGGCAAGAAAGTTTTGCCTAAGTGCGTCCGCATCGCTTTGCGGGGCATCTGCGGCGCTTGCGGCCAGGGTGAACAGCAGGGTTAGAGCTGGTAGGGCGGTGAGCGTGAGGCGCCAAGGCATGGACGACGTCCTGTTTTGACGGAACCGACCGATGGCAACGCTTGCCTGACGTCTTGGGTTCGCACAGCGCGTGTGTAAAACAGTGCACAGGCAAAGAGGTGCCTAGCAGAGAGGCGCCTGGCGACGCGACCCTCGACCGCGTCGAGGTACCGCCTTAGAAAACGTTCTCATCCCGTTGGCCCAGAGCGCAAACGCTCAAGCTCGCCCTGACCGCCCGTCAAGGCCTCGCCGAGGCGTTCCATCGGCTGGTGCTAGCCCTTTGTTCTCAAAGTAGGTGAGCACATTGGGGGCCCCTGATCGGCGAAAGTGGTAGTGCAGCAGCGTCTTTGCGCGAGACGGGGGATTCCCCGATCGCAACAGAGTGTAGGATTCGCTCGATTTCGGCAGCGTGGCGGACCGCACCGGTTGTGGGCGCGTTCGACGGCGGTCTCAGGGATCATTGCGTGCATTGGTGTCAGTTCTGTCAACGCCAGGCGCTGTCGCAGCCGATACCTGGAGATGGTCAGTCTGTCCGACCGACCGTACACGCTAATGAGCGCCGGGTTGGAGCTACTTCGTTCGGAAACGCTCAGGTGGACGGCAAATGCGTTCCCAACCAGGCGAGCGTTTCCGACATGACTTGGCCAAACGCTGGTTCGGCATAGATCTCGTAGTGGCCGAACCCCCGCAGGACGACTAGTTTCTTGGGCTGCCCCGCTTTAGCAAACAGCGCCTCAGACTCTTCGGGAGGAACGAGCCGATCGTCGTCGGTCGTGATGAAGAGGATCGGGCGAGGCGCGATTTTGTCGACGACCCACTCGGGATGAAAGCCCAGCGTGTCGTCGATGAACTCCAGCGGGAGCTCGTTGACGGCAGCAGGATTGGCGCGCCGTGCGGCTGCAGCGAGCTCGGCAGACTGGCGGTCGGGCAGTAGCATCAGCGACCGATCGGCCATCGCAGAATGGCCGTCAAGAACCCGTTTCTCGCGATCGGCTTTGGCGCGATCCAACAAGTCATGCCATTCGTCGGGTCTGCGCACGCTTCGCATCCATCGTCGCCCGTTGCCTATGCCAACGACGCTGACGACGCACTTGACGCGTGGATCGATTGCGGCGACCCAAACGACCGTCGCGCCACCGTAGCTCGTACCGTAGATGCCAAGACGATGTGGATCGACATGCGACTGCAGACCGAGATACGTCAGG
>Ga0075425_100004678_pt1 | contig 14143 bp, 16 predicted proteins | sample SoiMethybrSBSTD4_FD_75300 | JGI IMG/M metagenome (GOLD analysis project Ga0075425, IMG submission 75300) | Bulk soil microbial communities from a Populus tree surrounding site in Tennessee, USA - Soil MetaG P. TD hybrid SBSTD4 | ecosystem: Environmental > Terrestrial > Soil > Tree plantation...
GTCGACCGCCTCGCGACGAACGACTCCGGCTACGACGTGCAGCCGACCCGGTTCAACAGCGGGATGTGGGCGATCATCATGTTCGTCGGCAGCGAGCTCATGTTCTTCGCCGCGCTCTTCACGACCTACTTCTTCCTGCGCGGGAAGATCCCGGCCTGGGAGCCGGTGTTCGGCGAAAAGCCCAACTGGCAGGGCCTCCCGCTCGTCAACACGATCGAGCTCGTGGCCTCGAGCGTCACCATGCAGCTCGCGGTGAGCGCGATCAAGAAGGGTGATCGCCGGCGGATGCTCCAGTGGCTCATCCCGACGCTGATCCTCGGGGTCGCGTTCCTCACCGGCCAGGCTTACGAGTACACCCGCCTCGGCTTCCTCCCGCGGGACGGCGTGTTCGCCGGCGTGTTCTTCACCCTGACCGGCTTCCACGGCGCGCACGTGACCGGCGGCGTGATCTTCATCGCGATCTGCTTCTACCGCGGCCTGCGCGGCCAGTTCACCGCGAACCGCCATCTCGCGGTCGAGGCCGCGAGCATCTACTGGCACTTCGTCGACGTCGTCTGGATCGGCCTCTTCACGACCATCTACATCATCGGGTGAGTCAGGCGAGCCTGACCTCGAGCGCGAGCGTCCGCCCGACGATCGACCCGAGGCGCTGAGCCTCCGCCCGCAGCGCCGTACGCGGGACCGCACCTCCCTCCTTGAACCACGCGACGGTGAGCCCGGCGTCCGCGAGCGCCCACGTGCCGCGCACGACGCCACCGGCGAGCACGACCGGCTGGATCCAGCCGCTCTGCGTGCTCACCGCGGATCGGCGGTGCGCGGGGATGACGTGGGGGTCCTCCGTCCCAGGTCCCATCACGAACTGATCGAATCCCGGTAGCAGCCGCACCGCGCGCGTCGGCTTGGTGGACAGGAGCTCGTCGAGATCCTTCGCGAGCACGAACGAGCGTTCGCCGCCGACCTCGACCTCCGCGAGCTGCGGACGGACATCGTCGAACCACCGCCGCAGCTGCCGCTTGCTGGTGCGCCCGCGCGAGAGCCAGTTCGCGAAGCCGTGGACCGTCGCCGGACCGTGGGAGCGCAGGTACGCGGCGATCGCGATCGGCGCCGCCTCGTCGGGCTCCGGCACGCCCGCCCAGCGCGAGCTCGCATCCTGCGGACGCATGAACGTCACGCGGTTCCCCTGGCTCGGGCCGAAGCAGAGGTCGCCCTGCCAGGCCAGCGGCTTCAGGAGGCTGCCCCAGCCGGAGCGCAGCGCGTCGCCGACGTGAGCGAAGCCGCGCCGGGCCGTCACCGCCGAGACCAGCTCTTCTCGCGTGAGGACCTCGCCCTCGAGCGCGTCACGGACGACCGTCCGAAGGGCCTCGAGCTGCTTCGGCGTGATGCCGAAATACTTCTGCCAGCTCGGCCGGTCCCAGCTGCGGCCCGCGGCGATGAGCGAGAGGAACGCGCCGCCCTCCTCGGGCGTGAGCAGATGGAGCGTGCCGCGCATCGCCCACGTCTTGATGAGCCGGCCCCCGCTCAGCGCGCGTGCGACGTCGCCGGGCTTCGATGTCGAGCGCCGCACGCGCACGGCGAGCTCGGCGGTCGATGCGACCTGCGCCTGCACGCCGCAGAGCCGGCGGACCACATCCGGGGCGGTCCCCGTACCCACCGGATCGATGAGCTGCCGGCGCATCCGCCAGGCCAGCGCCTGTTCCCAGCTCACGCGCGCGACCATTGGCCTCACCTAGTGCTCCGCGGCAAGGAGCTTGAGATCTCCGGCGAGCGCGTCCGCGGTGATGTCCGAGTGGGTGAGCACGCGGGCCTGGCCCTTCTTGTCGAGGAGGTAGATCGCGTCGCTATGCCCGACCGCGGGTGTGCTCGGGTCGGTCTCGATGCGGACCCCGTACGCGGACCAGACGGCCTGCAGCTGCGCGGCGCCCCCGACGAGGAAGACGAAGTTCTTGGTGAGGCCGTGATCGCGGGCGAACGCCTGCACCGCCTCCGGCGTGTCCTGCTGCGGGTCCACCGACACCGCGACGAACACGGTGCCGTCGCGCTCGCTCGGGCTGAGCTTCTGCTGGGCGATCCGGAACTCTTCGGCCGTGAGCGGGCAGACGTCGGGGCAGTGGGTGTATAGGAACGACAACACGACGACGCTGCCGCGCTGTGCCGAGAGCGTGACCGGCTTTCCGCTGACGCCATCGGTCAGAGTGAAGTCGGGCGCCGCGGTCGGCGTGATCTGCGTCCCCACGAGCGTCGGTGCCGCGCAGCCGGCGAGCAGCACCGCCACAAGCGTGAGCGCGAAGACCCGCACAGACCGACAATACCGGCGTGAGCCCTCGCGTCGTCGCGGCGTACGTCCTGATGGTCCTGCTCTGGGGATCGACCTGGGCGGCGATCAAGATCGGCGTCGCCGAGGTGCCGCCGTACCTCTTCGCGTTCGAGCGCGCGATCGCCGTGGCGACGATCCTCACCATCACGGTCATCGTGCTCCGGCAATCGTTCCCGCGAACGCGAACGGCGTTCCTCGCGTCGGCGATCTCCGGCTTGTTCAACATCGGGACATCCTGGGCGCTCATCTTCTGGGCGGAGCAGTTCGTGCCCTCGGGCCTGGTCGCCGTGTTCGGCGCGATGGCGCCCGTATGGACGGCGATCCTCGCGCACTTCTTCGTGCAGGGCGACCGCCTCTCGCGCCTCAAGATCGCCGCGCTGGTCCTCGGACTGGTCGGGACGGCGCTCTTGGTCGGCGCGCCGGCGCCGAGCGAAGGGCCGAACGCGCTGCTGGCGACGATCCTGCTCGCGATCATGCCGATCAGCTGGGCGGTCGCGGCGATCCTCATCGCGAAGTTCCTGTCGCGCGAGTCGCCCATCGCCGTCGTCGGGATCGGCACCTGGATGGGCGCGCTGTTCCTGCTGCCGTTCGCGCTCACGCAGGTGACCGAGCCGCAGCACTGGAACGCGAGCTCGATCCTCGCGTTCGCGTACCTCGTCCTCGGCGGCTCGTGCGTCGGCCTCGTGCTGAACGCGTGGCTCTACCGGAAGCTGCGCCCGACCACGGTCACGCTCTCGCAGGTCCTGATCCCCACGCAGGCGCTGCTCATCGGCGCGTTCGCGCTGAGTGAGGCGTTCACCCTGCGGATGCTCGCCGGCGCGGCCCTGGTGGTGACCGCGGTGGCGGTCAACGCCCGCGCCGGCTCGAGCGCACCGGCCGGCCTGGCCGAGCCCGTGGCGACCGCGGCCGAGTGACTGTTACTACAGCGAGGTAGTATTCACCCGGGGTAGCACGCGTGATCGATGGGGACCTCAACCTCTTCCACAGCGACCCGACGCTGCTCGAGCGCTCGGACGACGACGCGTATGAACGCGCGACGCGCCTGGCGCGCATCCTCGCCGAGCCCGCTCGGCTGAAGCTCCTCCACGCGCTCTCGGTCGGCGAGGACACCGCTCAGCGCGCCGCGCTCTGGTCCGGCGTCGACCAGCCGTACGCCGAGCGGGAGCTCGCGGCCATGGCCCTGGCCGGTCTGGTGGAGCGACGAGACGTGCCGGGCGGTCCGCTCTACGCGCCACGCGATGGCCACCTCGTCGTCGCGCTCCACGTCGCGCTGGCGCACGGCCGGGAGCCGCTGGGGGAACGCCATCCGCAGCTGCTCAAACGGCGTCGCGATCAGCAGCGAAAGGTGGGATGATCGCGACCGTGACCGATGACGTCCGCCGTCTGAAGCGCGCCCGGCGCGACGGGCCGAACGCGTTTCTCGGGCCGCTCGAGACCGCGGTGATGGACCGGCTGTGGAAGCGTCGCCAGGCCACCGTGCGCGACGTGGTGGACGATCTCGCGAAGAGCCGCTCCCTCGCGTACACGACGGTGATGACGATCATGACCCGGCTTCACGCGAAGGGGCTGCTCGTCCGCGATCGCGACGGCAAGACCTACGTGTATCGCCCGGCATTCACGCGCGACGAGCATCGCGCGCGCCTCTCGCGGGATCTGGTGCGTGGCCTGGTCGATGAGTTCGGCGACGTCGCCCTCGCGCAGTTCACCGCCGAGCTCGACTCCGTTGATGCCGGCCATCGCGCCGCGTTGCGCCGCATCGCCGGCAGGGACGGCAAGTGAGGACCGCGGACCGCGTCTTCGGCGTGCTCGTCCTGCTCGCCCTCGGCTCGAGCGCGGTGCTCATCGCACTGCTCGCAGTCCTCCTGCCACGCGGCTTCGCGTTCGCGACGGGCGGCGCGGCCGATCCCGCGAGCGTCGTGGCGGTCCTCGTGCTCATCCTCGCCACCGTCGGCGTCAGCCTCGGGCTCACGTCACTCTTCCGCCAGCTCCTCGCGACGCTGTCGCTCATCCGCACGCTGCTGGGGCGCCGGGTGACCGTGTCGCGCCGCGTCGGCACGATCGCGGCGGCGCTCGGTCTCGCCGGCCGCATCGACGTCGTCCGCGACCTGCGTCCGTTCTCGTTCTGCTACTGGTTCCGCAGTCCGCGGATCTGTCTCTCGACGGGCCTCATCAAGCGGCTCAACGATGAAGAGCTGCGCGCGGTCCTGCTGCACGAGCGGTATCACCTGCGTCAGCGCGATCCGCTGCGACTCGTGGTCGCGCGGTACTTCGCCGCGGGCCTCTACGTCGTGCCGGTCGTCGAAGAGCTCGTCGAGTACTACACGGTGCAGAAGGAGGTCGCGGCGGATCAGGCCGCCGTGCGCGCGATGGGCGGGGTCCGCGAGCTTGCCTCCGCGCTCTTCAAGGCGCTCCCGGACGCCGACGACGTCGACCTCGGTCTGCTCGTGCCTGTCGGATCGCTTTCGGTCACCGAGGCGCGCATCGAGCAGCTCGTCGATGGCCGGTCGACGCCGCTCGCGCTCTCCCGCGCGTCGGTGGTGCTCTCGGGCGGCGCGCTCGCAGCCGCGGCGATCCTCGCGTTCACCGATGGGCTGCATCCAGCGCCGTTCAGCGTGCCCGCGCTCGTCGGTCCGGCGTCGCTCCTGCTTGCCGCCGCGGCGAGCGGCGCGGCGCACCAGCTGCGGCTCGTGGTCCTCCGCCCGGCTCGATAGAGGACAACCCGGCTTTACCTTTCCGGCTGAGCGGCCGATAGTGGTCGCGGCGGCTCAGCAAATTCGCCGGTGGGGTGGAGGCCCACCACATGTCGCTTCGTTTCATCGCTCGCATCGTCTTCGTCCTGGCCATGGCGTTCACGCTCACCGCCCCGCTTGCCGGCATCGCAGCGGCCTGCGACCCCGAGACCAACCCCGGCCTCTGCTAGCCGTCCCAGGGTCGTTGACGCCTCGAGACCGATCATTCCGGCCACGGGCCGGAGACCGTGGAGCGGGCATCTGAGCCCGCCCAGACCCCGACCGGCACCGCCCCGCACGCGGTCAGGGCGAGCGATGTTCAGGTGTGTTTGACCCGGCGTTGAGGGTTCCGTAAAGTGGCATCGGTGGCCATCGGCAACGCCATTCGCTCCGCAATGACGGCTGACGTCGGTGCGCGCATCCGTTCGCTCCGCACGGCGCGAGGTCTGACCCAGGCCCAGCTCGCGGAGCCTCAGTACACCAAGGCATACATCTCGATGCTCGAGTCCGGACGCACCCGCGCGTCGATGAAAGCGCTCGAGCACATCGCCGGCCGGCTCGGGGTCCAGCCATCCGATCTGCTTGGCGGCAGTCCATCGCCGGCAGCGCCGCAGTTCGACCTGCTCGAGGCTCGCCGTCTGGTCGAAGAGGGTCACGGCCAAGACGCGATCTCGATCCTCGAGGCGCTCGAAGAAGGCCTGACCCCCTCCGATCAACTCATCAGATTGCGATACCTCGCGGCTGCGTACCTTGGGACCGGCGACGCGAAGCTGGCCTTCCCGCTCCTCGAACGCGCGCAGCGGATGGCCGAGCTGTTGAACGACGCGGCAGAACAGGTGCGGATCAAGTCCGTCCTGGCCGCGACCTACGCGCGGACATATGCATACGAGGATGCGATCCGCGTGCTTCGCGAGGTGATCCAGGCGTGTGACGATGGTGTGGTCTCCGATCCAACGTTCCACTTCCGTCGTCTCTCGGACCTCGCCGTGATCCTCACGAATCAGCGCCAGCCCAAGCAGGCGATGCCGGTCTTCGAGCGAGCGATCGCGCTCGCGGATCAGTTCAGCGACCGCCGCTCGCTCGGCATCATGTATGCCGGACTCGCGAAGGCCCATCACCTCCAGGGCGACGTCGAGCTCGCGATCCGCAACAACCAGCGTTCGCTGCAGGTCTACGAAGAGCTCAGCGCGCTCGACCAGGTGGCATGCACCCTGGACAACATCGCCGTGCAGTACGCGGAGTACGGGAACGGAGAGCGCGCGCGCGAGAGCCTCGCGCGGGGTGCCCGCATCGCGACGGAGATCAAGCGCGACACGACGCTCGCCTCGATCAAGACGACCGAGGCCGAGATCGCGGCCAAGGGCGACGCGACCGAGGCGATGGAGCTCGCTCAGGAAGCGCTGAAGTTCGCGCGAAAGGTCGATCAGATCGACGCGCAGATCCGGGCGATGGTCCTCATCGGGGAGCTGAAGATGCCCGGGAATGGCACCGCCGCGCGGAAGTCGTTCCAAGAGGCCCGCCAGCTGGCCGAGGAGCGCGCACCGCACCTGCTCCGCATGATCTTCGATCGCTGGTCGCACGCCGCCGAGGCGGCCGGCGACGGTGAGGAGGCGCTCCGCCTGGCGCGCCGCGCCCTGGAGAGCGTCAAAGCCTGACCCGGCTCACGCGTGAGCGCGTCCGCGAGCTGGTCGCGGGCACGATCCTCGCTTCGATCGGCGATACGCCCCTGGTCCCGCTGCGCCGCATCGGCGCCGGACTGCGCGGCGAGGTGTGGGCGAAGGTCGAGTCGTTCAACCCGGGCGGCAGCGTGAAGGATCGAGCCGCGCTGTGGATGGTCCTGGATGCGGAACTGCGGCTCGACCTTCGCGGCAAGACCCTCCTCGATGCGACGAGCGGCAACACCGGTGTCGCGCTCGCGCTCGTGGGCGCGGTGCGCGGTCACCGCGTCGAGCTCTGCATGCCGGACAAGCTCTCGCCCGAGCGAAAGCGCATCGCCACGGCGTTCGGGGCGGCGCTGACCCTCACCGACCCGCTCGACGGGAGCGACGGCGCGATCCTTCAGGCTCGGCGCCTCGCGCAGGATCCGGCATACGTGTACCTCGACCAGTACGCGAACCCGGCGAATCCACTGGCCCACGAGTTGTCGACCGGTCCGGAGCTCTGGGCCCAGACCGACGGCCGGGTCAGGCACGTCGTCGCAGGTGTCGGCACGTCGGGTACCGTGGTCGGCCTCTCGCGCGCGCTGCGCCCGCGCGGCGTGCGGATCGTCGCCGTGCAGCCCGATGACGCCCTGCATGGCATCGAAGGGTGGAAGCACATGCCGACCGCCATCCGGCCGCCGATCTGGGACGAAGCGGTCGCCGACGAGCACCGGACGATGGCGACGGACAACGCGATCGCAATGGCCAGACGCCTCGCCCGCGAGGAGGGGATCCTCAGCGGCCCGTCGGGCGGCGGTGCGGTCGCGGCCGCGGTCGAGGTCGCGCGGGAACAGGAGGGCGTGGTCGTCGCGTTATTGGCTGATGGCGGAGAGCGCTATCTCTCGACGCCTATGTGGGAGTGATGACATGGCGGTGACCGTTCGGCTGCCTGGTGTCCTGCGAGACGCGGTGGGAGGCGAGGCGCGGATCGAGGCATCCGGCGCGACGCTCGCCGACGTATTCGCGGACATCGATCGCCGGCATCCGGGCTTCCGGTCGCGGGTGCTCGACGACCGCGGGACCATCCGGTCCTACGTGAACGTCTATGTCGGGGACACCGACGCTCGCGACTCCGGCGGCCTCGGCACCGCGGTGCCTGAGGGGAGCGAGGTCATGGTGATCCCGGCGATGGCCGGCGGGTGACGGAGCGCCTCCAGCTCCCGGCGGCGCTGCGCGACGACATCGTCGCCCATGCGCGCGCGGAGGCACCGAAGGAGGCTTGCGGGCTCGTCGCCGGACGCGACGCGCGCCCGACGCGGGTCATCCGGTGCGCGAACGCGCACCCCTCCGCGGTCACGCGGTACACGATCGACCCGCGCGAGCAGCTGCGCGCGTTCCGCGACATGGAGGCGAACGGCGAGGAGCTCTTCGCGATCTATCACAGCCACCCGGCGACGCAGGCCTACCCGTCGCCGACGGACCGCGCCGAGTCCCACTATCCCGAAGCGATCTACGTGCTCGTGTCGCTGCGCGACGCCGCCCCCGATGTCCGAGCCTTCCGGATCCGCGATGGCTGGGTCCGCGAGGTCACGCTGGCCTAGGGTCCGCGGACCCGCCACGACGCCGCGATGGACGTGGATTCGCTGATCGCCGCGGCGTCGTCGGGCTCGATGTACCGGAACATGAGCGCGAGGCCCTGCGTCCCGACGACCGTGGTGAACTGCCGGAGCAGCTCGGGCCGGCCGTCGACCGCGCCCCGATACGTGTCGTCGATCAGCAGGAGATCGCCGCTCCGCTCGATCGATCGGCGCGAGCTGGTCTGATCCAGCCCGCGCCGCCACGCGAGCGCGACGTTCTCGGCGTAGCTGTCCGGCGTCACGAGCGCGCTTCCGGTCGCGCGCATCACGACGAGGACGTCCGTGTCGGTCTGATAGCGCGCAAGCTCGCCCGCGATCCCGAGGTGGACCTCCTTCCACCGGGGCGGAAGGATCAGATCGAAGCCGTCGCCCGCGACGGCCGAGCCGCCCGCGGGCGGGCTTGCGGCGAGCGGTGGGGCGAGACCAGGTTCGTAGGCGAGCGCGGTGAACTCGATGCGCGAGACCTGATCGGGGAGCGTGATCGGCACGCTCGCCAGGACGATGGCGACGGCCGCGACCGCGAGGGCGAGCGGTGCGAGCGGCCGCAGGTTCGCGAACAGGCCGTAGACGAGCCGGGCGAGCAGGAGGACCGCGAGGATGCCCACGATCGGCAAGGATTGCGGCACGATCCCGAGAGCCGCCGCGAGCACGGGCATCAGGAACAGCGGCGTTAGGGCGAAGGTGAGTGCGGTGAACGCCTGATCCATCGAGAGCTCGGCGTGACGGACGAGCCGCATGAACAGTGCGACCGCGGCCGAGACAAGGGCAGCCACGATCGCGAGCCGGATCCCGAGGAGCAGCGCGTCGATGAAGATCCGGGTCGTGTAATCAAGGACGCTGAAGCCCTTCGCGGCGAGGACGAGCGCGTCGATCGAGACCGACAACGCGATGCCGGCGAGGATCGCGACCAGGATGCCGGCGATCCCGTAGTGCTCGCGCGCGAGGCTTGCCGCGAAGCGATTCGGGCGGAGAAGGGAGTCTCGGATGGCCCGGCGGAACCATTGCCATTCGGTCTCGAACGTCTCGTCCACGTGGGTGAGAGCCTAGACAACAGAAGGCCCTCGCCGTGGCGAGGGCCTCTGTGATCTTTCAGACACTCAGGTCCGCGGGGGACGCCGTTCCATGTCAAAGTGCTGGCCGGGCATCCGGCCTCAGTTTGGGAGACACCTTTGACGGTGGTCTCGACTACGCAGCTTCGTGGCCGGCGTCCCCGATCGACAGGCCCTCTTCCGCCGAGGGCGTCATCGATCGACTTCGAGGACCTCGTAGCGAAGATGGATCCGAACCATTCGACCTCCGATGTGATTCGTCGGTCTCGCCTTGGAGCTCCATCCCTGTTCTACACCTGCCGGTCGGTGCGTCAAGAGGTCGATACCTCTTCGTTGTGGATACTCGCCGAGCGAGCCAGCCGCTCGCGGATTTCCTCGGGAACGACGCGCACGTCAGGCCACCATTCCTCCTGCTCGTCGGCGCCGGCCGCGACCGCGGCCTCCGCCAGGAGGGCGATGGCCGACAGGAGGTCCTCGAGGCGGATCATCTCGGCGACGAGATCGCCGTCCGCTCCGGCGTTGTGGTAGCCCGTGTTCGGCAACGCGATGCCGGTCGCGACCCACCCGAGCCGCACGAACGCCGATGCCTCGCACGTCCCACCCGGCAGCAGGCGCCGCTGCGTCGCGATGCCCTGCTCGGCGAGGCGTTCCTGCGCGACACGGAGGTAGCGCTCGGCCTCGTTACTGAACGTGTTGTGGTAGTCGCCGGCCCGCACGACCACGCCCGCGCCGGCCGGCGCGTACCGGGAGTTGCTCGCTTCGACGGACACGACGTACGCGTCCTTCGGGATGCTCGCGTCCTCGGCGATGAGCCGGGCACCGAACAGCCCAGGCTCCTCCGCGCGCGTGAACACGGCGTGCACGCTGAACGGTCGGGTCTCGTCGCGCAGGGCCTGGAGCGTCGAGAGGATGGCCGCGCAACCAGCGAGATCGTCGGCGCTGCGCAGGTGAAGCTCGTTGCCGCGCCGCTCGAACGCCGGTACGTCCAGCACCGCCCAATCCCCGACCGCGAGCGGCCGCTCGGAGGCGATCTCGCAATACCCCGCGGACCAGTCGGGCAGCACCGGGTCGTGGACGTAGCCGCTGCCGGTCGCCCGGGCGCCGTCCGTGACGCCGTCGCGATGGGCGATGAGCGGGAACGACCGGCCGCTGAAGTACTTCGGCTCGATGCCGCCGCGGAATCGGGCGAGGCCGCGCGCGCCGGCGACCTCGGTGACCTCGAAGCCGGGATGGTCCGTGTGCGCCACGAGCACGAGCGTCCGCTCGGCGATGCCGTGGGTGAGCTGCACCGAGAGCTGGCCGTACGCGTCGCGTGCCGGCACCAGGCCGAGCCGCTTCAGCTCGACGGCGATGGCGTCGAGCGCGCGCCACTCGTGATACGGCGCGGTCGGCGGCGACGCGACGCGCTGGAGCGTCGCGACGACTTCGCGAGGGTCCACTGAACGGAGCACCGATCGCGAGGATATCGTCCGGAGCGCGTGCTCCGTCTCTACGACACTCGCCGTCGCGCGATCGCTCCGGTCCGCGCGCGCGGTCGCGATATCACGATGTACGTCTGCGGCGTCACGCCCTACGACACCACCCATCTCGGCCACGCGCGGACCTTCCTCACCTTCGACGTGATCGCGCGGCTTCTCGAGGCCACCGGGCACCCGGTCCGCTACGTCCAGAACGTCACCGACATCGACGAATCGATCCTCCAGCGGGCGGCGCGGGACGACGTCGGCTGGCGTGACCTCGGGAGGCGTGAGGAGCGCGCCTACCTTGCCGACATGCGCCAGCTCCGGTGGCGCAAGCCCGACGTGCTCTGCCACGCCACCCAGGAGCTGCCGGCGATGCTCGCGCTCATCGGGACGCTCGAGCGCCGCGCGGCCGCGTACGTGCTTCCACGCGGCGTGTATTTCCCGGTCAGCGCCGACCCGCGCTACGGCGAGCTCTCGCGGCTCTCCGCCGCGTCGATGAAACGCATCCTCGCCGGGCAGGACGACGCGAAGCTCGAGGACCCCGGCCGCCGGGATCCGCGCGACTTCGCCCTGTGGCGCTTCGTGGACGACGGACCGACCTGGCCGAGCCCGTGGGGCCCCGGCCGCCCGGGCTGGCACCTCGAATGTTCGGCGATGATCCGGCATCACCTCGGCGACCGGATCGACCTGCACGGCGGCGGCTCAGACCTCATCTATCCGCATCACGAGAACGAGATCGCTCAATCCGAGACCGCGACGCGGAAGCGGCCGTTCGCCACGACGTGGGCGCATGTCGCGCCGATGCAGCTCGGCGGCAAGAAGATGTCGAAGTCCGACGGCAACATGGTCTTCGTCCGCGACGCCCTCCGGACGACCGATCCGCGCGCGCTCCGGCTCTATCTCCTCGATCGTCACTACCGAAAGGCGTTCGACCACGACGAGGCGCTGCTCGACCGCGCGCGCCTGCGCCAAAGAGCGCTCGCGGACGCGTTCGGCCGCGGGCGGGTCGGCCCGATCGGCCGCGATCGCGACAGCCGCGCGGCCCTCGCCGCGCTCGAGAACGACCTGGACGTGCCGCGCGCGCTGCGCATCATCGAACGGTCGGCTCCGCGTGCGGACGCGGCCACGCGGGCGTCGCTCCACGCCGTCGCGCGGATCGTTGGAGTGGCCTAGAGCGGCGCGAACCGCGCGGTGAAGTGCCGCAGCTGCGGCGGTTCGGACACGATCTTGTAGCCGCGCAGTGACTTGGCCCGCCGTGCGACCTCGGCCACGACCTCGATGACGTAGTCGATGTGGCTCTGGGTGTATGTCCGCCGCGGGATCGCCATGCGCACGAGCTCCATCGCGGCGGGGGTCTCGCTTCCGTCGGGGTGCTTGCCGAACATCACGGTCCCGATCTCGACCGTGCGGATGCCGCCGGCCTCGTAGAGCGCGATCGAGAGCGCCTGCGCGGGGTAGGCGAGTGGCGGGATGTGCGCGAGCATCGAGCCCGCGTCGATGTACACGGCGTGGCCGCCGGCCGGCTTCACGATCGGCACGCCGGCGCGCTCGATCGCGTCGGCGAGGTACTCGGTCGAGCGGATGCGGTAGCGGAGGTAGTCCGGCTCGACGCACTCCTTCAATCCCTGCGCGATCGCCTCGAGGTCTCGTCCGGCGAGCCCGCCGTAGGTCGGGAAGCCCTCGGTGAGGATGAGGAGATTCCGGCAGCGCTCGGCGAGCGCGTCGTCGTTCATCGCGAGCCAGCCGCCGATGTTGCCCATCGGATCCTTCTTCGCGCTCATGGTCATGCCGTCCGCGAGCGCGGCCATCTCGCGGACGATGTCGGGCACCGCCTTGTCGGCGTAGCCCTTCTCGCGGGTCTTGATGAACCAGGCGTTCTCCGCGAACCGGCAGGCGTCGAGGAACAGCGGCACGTGATGGCGGTCGCAGATCTTCCGGACGCCGCGCAGGTTCTCGAGCGACACCGGCTGCCCGCCTCCCGAGTTGTTCGTGATCGTGACCATCACGACCGGAACGTCCTTCGTCCGCGCCTTGAGCAGCGCGTCGAGCGCCTCGAGGTCCATGTTCCCCTTGAACGGGTGCACCAGGCCCGGCTGGCGGCCTTCCGGAATGACGAAGTCGACTGCGTCCGCGCCCGTCGCCTCGACGTTCGCGCGCGTCGTGTCGAAGTGGGTGTTGTTCGGGACGACCTTGCCGGGCCCAGCGATCGCCGAGAACAGGATCCGCTCCGCCGCTCGTCCCTGATGCGTGGGGATCACGTGCTTGAACGGGAAGAGCTCCTGGACCGCCGCGAGGAAGCGGAACCACGATGGCGATCCGGCATAGCTCTCGTCACCGTGCTGGATCGCGGCCCACTGGTCGCGCGACATCGCGCCGGTCCCCGAATCGGTCAGGAAGTCGATGAGGACGTCCTCGGCGCGCAGGTTGAACAGGTTGTAGCCGGCCTCGCGGATCTTCTCGCGGCGTTCCGCCTCCGTCGTCAGCCGAAGCGGCTCGACCGAGTGGATCCGGAACGGCTCGATGATCGTCTTGAAGGTTGGCGACACGGTCGGAGCATACGGGCGCGGGTCTTACGTCCCGGCGGCGAACTCCGGTCGCGGGTCGAGGGCGCCCGTGCCGTTCTCGAGGATCGTCTTGATGCGTCCGATCATCTGACCACCATTGCTCGCCATGCGCCGCGCGAACAGCGGGCCGAGCAGTCGTAGGAACCCCGAGAGCCCGACCTCGACGGTCACGGCAAGATCGGTCTGCGTCGTTCCGGCCGGACGCGTCTCGAACGCGATCGCGAACTGGAACGGGCCCGGATCCGTGTGCTTCCAGGCGATGCGCCGGTCCGTCTGGTAATCGATGCACAGGAGATGCGTGTCGCGACGCTTCCCGTCGTCGACTCGGCGCATGGTCGCGGTCGTGCCGAGCCGGATCGGACGCGGCGTTACCTCCACCCAATCGATGACCTCCCGCTCGTAGCGGGGATTGTTCTCCGGCACGTTCGGCCCGATGAACTCGAAGACCGCCGCGACCGGCCGCTGGATGCGCTGGACTTTGACGTAACGGGGCATGGCTCACTTCTCCTTCGCGACCGCCGTCGCGGCTTTCATTCACTAGAGTAGCCACTAGTGTCACATACAGTACGCTACACAATCGATGGCCGCCGTCAAGCCCCCCAGGACGCGACGCGCCCCGCCCGCCGCGACCCGTCGAAGCCGCGCCGATGCCACGCGGCGACGGATGGTCGAGGCGGCCGCCAGGCTCTTCGCCAAGCGCGGCTATGCCGCGACGACGATGGCCGCCATCGCGCAGGAAGCCGCGGT
>Ga0075425_100004680_pt1 | contig 14140 bp, 12 predicted proteins | sample SoiMethybrSBSTD4_FD_75300 | JGI IMG/M metagenome (GOLD analysis project Ga0075425, IMG submission 75300) | Bulk soil microbial communities from a Populus tree surrounding site in Tennessee, USA - Soil MetaG P. TD hybrid SBSTD4 | ecosystem: Environmental > Terrestrial > Soil > Tree plantation...
ACGATGGCGGTGTCGACGATCAGGAACGGTCGGGTGTACTTCTGGCTTGCCGCCTGGCGCACGATCTCGAAGTCGAGGCTGACCTCGGGATGCGTGTCGAAGAGCTGCTCTTGCGGTTGCGGCTTGGTGAGTGCGGTCTGTCTGGTGCGGACTACGTTAACAGGGCGATCCCCCATCAAAGTCTCCCGGCGAACGAACTAGGTTTCAGGAATGTCCCGAACGCAAACGTCGTACACCGGATACGAGTTCCTTTGGCTTGTCATGATGACCTCCTTTTCCTCGCGAGAAAGTGGCCCGCACCAACAAAATTGGCGCCGATTATGGAGCAATCGTGCCACGCGTCAAGGGTTTTTTGACCCGGTTTTACGGTCCCTATAGCGCCCCGCGGGGGGTGAAACCACTAGATGTTGTGGTCGCTCGCGTCGCGCGAACTAGATGCGCGGCAAGGTGACGCCTTTTTGGCCCTGGTACTTGCCGCCGCGCTCGCGGTACGAGGTCTCGCAGGGCTCGTCCGACTCGATGAAGATCACCTGCGCCACGCCCTCGTTGGCGTAGACGCGCGCCGGCAGCGGCGTGGTGTTGGAGAACTCCAGCGTCACGTGCCCCTCCCACTCCGGCTCGAGCGGCGTGACGTTGACGATGATGCCGCAGCGGGCGTAGGTCGACTTGCCGAGGCAGATGGTGAGCACGTTGCGCGGGATGCGGAAGTACTCCACGGTGCGCGCGAGGGCGAACGAGTTGGGCGGGATGATGCAGACCTCGCCGCGGTAGTCGACGAAGTTCTTCTCGTCGAAGGCCTTCGGGTCGACGATGGTGGAATTGATGTTGGTGAAGATCTTGAATTCGGCGGCGCAGCGGATGTCGTAGCCGTAGCTCGAGGTGCCGTAGGAGACCACCCGCCGCCCGGAGACCTCCTTCACCTGCGAGGGCTCGAACGGCTCGATCATCCTGTGCTCGGCGGCCATGCGCCGGATCCAGCGGTCCGACTTGATGCTCACGTGTTCTGGACCACGATGTTCGGGAATTTCGAGGTCATGTCGCGCTGCGATTCGGCGATCTTCACCGCGCAGCGGCGTGCGATGCGCCGGTAGATCTCTGCCGACGGGCCGTCGGGGTCGGCGACCACCGTCGGCTTGCCCGAATCGGCCTGCACGCGGATCGCTTCGTCGAGCGGCAGCTGGCCGAGAAGCTCCGTGCCGTACTCCCGGCACATGCGCTCGGCGCCGCCCGCGCCGAAGATGTGGCTGCGGTGCCCGCAGCTCGGGCAGACGTGGTAGGACATGTTCTCCACCACGCCGAGGATCGGGATGCCGACCTTCTCGAACATCTTCAGGCCCTTGCGCGCATCGATGAGCGCGATGTCCTGCGGCGTGGTGACGATCACGGCGCCGGTCACGGGCACCTTCTGCGCGAGCGTGAGCTGGATATCACCGGTGCCGGGCGGAAGGTCGACCACCAGGTAATCGAGGTCGCGCCAGCGCGTGTCCTTGAGCAGCTGCTCGAGCGCCTGCGTCACCATCGGCCCGCGCCAGACCATCGGCGTGTCGATGTCGATGAGAAAGCCGATCGAGATCGCCTGCAGGCCGTGGCCTTCCATCGGCTCGAGGCTCTTGCCATCCCTGGACTCCGGCCGCCCGGCGATGCCGAGCATCATGGGCTGCGACGGGCCATAGATGTCGGCGTCGAGCACGCCCACCGAGGCGCCCTCGGCGGCGAGCGCGAGCGCAAGGTTCACCGCGGTGGTGGACTTGCCGACGCCGCCCTTGCCCGAGGCGACGGCGATGATGTTCTTGATGCCCGGAACGAGCTTCACGCCGCGCTGCACCGCATGCGGCACGACCCGCGAGCTCACCGTCAGCGACACCGCGCCGGCGCCGGCCTGCTTCAGCGCCGCCATCACCTGCCGGCGGATCGGCTCCTGCTGGCTCTTGCCGGGATAGCCGAGCTCGATGTCGAGCGACACGCCGTCGCCGGAAACCTTGAGATTGCGCACCGAGCGCGTGGCGACGAAGTCCTTCCCGGTGTTCGGGTCGACGAGGCTGCGGAGGACTGACTGAGCTTGCGCTTCGCTGAGCGGCATGGAGGAACGAGGCTAGAGCGTCTAAGTGTACCTAAATCACCGCTAGAATTTCTGTTTTCCTTGGGTTGGCGGTGTTATTTCAATGTCAGCGCGCACGCTATTCGTCACAACAGCGCTGCCCTACGCTAACGGGCCTTTCCATATCGGCCACATCATGGAGTACATCCAGGCTGATATTTGGGTCCGGTTTCAGCGGATGCAAGGCCATAAGGTCCACTTTATGGGCGCCGATGACGCGCACGGCGCGCCAATCATGCTGGCGGCCGAGAAATCGGGAAGGACGCCCGAAGCGTTCATCGAAGAAATTTCTCGTGGCCGCAAACCGTTCCTGGACGGGTTCCACATCAGTTTCGATAACTGGTATTCAACCCATTCTCCGGAGAATGTTGAACTATCACACGACATCTACCGCAAGCTAACGGCGGCCGACCTCGTCTATACCAAGCTGGTCGAACAGTTTTACGACCCGGTGAAGCGGATGTTTCTTGCAGACCGCTACATCAAGGGTGAATGTCCCAACTGCGGTGCGAAGGATCAGTACGGTGATGCTTGCGAGAACTGCAGTACTGTCTATTCGGCAACGGATTTAAAAAATCCCTATTCGACACTCTCTGGCGCGCGGCCGGAGCTCAAGAGCTCGGAGCATTACTTCTTTAAGCTCTCCGATCCGAAGTGCAGGCGCTTCCTAAAAGAATGGCTGGAAAAGCCGGGACGTCTGCAACCTCAAGTGGTGAACAAAGCGAAGGAGTGGCTAGAAGGAAAGGGAGACAAAGCACTAGCAGACTGGGATATCTCGCGAGACCCGCCGTACTTTGGTATTCGCATCCCAGACGTCAATACGGAGAAATACCTGTACGTCTGGCTAGATGCTCCCGTCGGTTACCTAGCTTCGCTAAAGAATTACTTCGACACCGGGAAAGCAAAATTGAATGGTGAGACTCGCTCCTTTCAGGAGTTTCTGGAAGATGCCAGCATCGAGCAGATTCACTTCATTGGCAAAGACATAATTTATTTCCACACTTTGTTTTGGCCAGCCATGCTGCATTTCGCTAATCGCGGGCTGGAGATTGCACGCAGCGCACAGTCTTATCGCCAAGAAAGACTAAAGCCGTGGCGCTACAAGGTTCCTAATCACGTGTATGTCCATGGCTTCATAACTGTATCGGGCGACAAGATGTCGAAGTCGCGCGGAACCGGCATCGACCCACTCCGTTACCTCAATCTGGGCATGAATGCGGAATGGCTGCGCTATTACATCGCTGCCAAGCTAAATGCCAACGTCGAGGACCTCGATTTCAACCCTGACGATTTCGTGGCACGCGTCAATAGCGATTTGATTGGGAAGTACGTAAATATCGCCAGCCGTGCCTCTAAGTTCATTAATGAACGATTCGGCGGAACGTTAACTCACGGTCGGCCCGGGGTACTGAGCTCAAAAAGACCGATTTCCGATCGTGAAATCGTAGAGAAGCACGAGCCCTTTCAACTCTTTTACGGAGACTCAAACTTAGTTGGACCAAACGGGGTGTTTCCTCGATACGTTGAGTCCATTCGAATCGCATATGAACGTCGCGAGTTCGGACAGGTAGTTCGGTTGGCCATGGACTTGGCAGACAAACTGAACAGCTATTTTGATCACTGCAAACCCTGGGAACTGGCGAGGAGGACCGATGAGGAATCGCAACGAAACCTGCAAGAAGTTTGTTCGTTAGTCTTGATAGCGTTCTTTCGCTTGACTGTAATTCTCGCGCCTATCCTGCCTGCGTTAACTGGGAGGGCAGCCAAAGAGCTCTTTAGCGTTGATCGCCAGCTTAAGTGGGACGACGTAAACCATTGGCCTCAACGGATTCAGGCGTACAAGCACCTAATGAGCCGGGTTGAAGAAAAACAGGTGGATCAGCTGTTCGATGTCATTTCGGTGCCTCAGGCCACAGCGCCGCAACGTCACGCAGAAAAACAGCAACAGGAAGCCAAGAAGCGCACCGTAGGGGAGCCGATTAGCATAGAGGAGTTCAACAAGCTCGATCTGCGGGTGGCGCGTATCACGCGCGCCGAGCGGGTCGAGGGCGCTGACAAGCTTTTAAAGTTGACGCTCGACCTCGGCGAGGGCACGCGCACGGTGTTCGCCGCGATCAAGTCCGCCTATGCGCCCGAGCAGCTCGAGGGCCGGCTCACCGTGGTGGTTGCGAACCTGGAGGCGCGGAAGATGAAATTCGGTGTGTCCGAAGGCATGGTGCTCGCCGCCTCCGGCGAGGGCTCGGGCATATTTCTCGTTTCGCCGGACCCGGGGGCGAGCCCCGGTATGCGCGTGAAATAGAATACGCCGATGGAGAGCTCCGGCCGCACGCTCGTCTGCAGCGTGCTGTTCCTCGACATCGTCGAGTATTCGAAGAAGCCGGTGTCCGAGCAGCTGCAGCTAAAGCAGGAATTCAACCGCGTGCTCACGAAGGCGCTCGAGCAGGTGCCGGCGCGCGACCGCATCATCCTCGATACGGGCGACGGTGCCGCGGTGACCTTCATGGGCGATCCGGAAGACGCGCTGTTCGCCTCCATGGCGGTGCGCGACGGTGCCGGGGCTCTGGCGGCGCGCCTGGGCGTCAACCTCGGCCCGGTGCGGCTGGTGAAGGACCTGAACGGGCAGCTCAACATCATCGGCGACGGCATCAACGTCGCCCAGCGCGTGATGAGCTTCGCCCGGCCGGGACAGCTCCTCGTGTCGCGCTCGTTCTACGAGGTCGTGTCTTGCCTGTCGCGCGATTACGCGAGTCTCTTCCACCACGAAGGCGCGCGCACCGACAAGCACGTGCGCGAGCACGACGTTTACTCCGTGGTCGGCGGCACGCCGGCGAGCCGCAAGCTCGCCGATACGCTCACCCAATCCCTGGACGGCGAGGCGCCGGCGGGCTGGCTCGCGAGGAACGGGCCGCTCGGCCTGCGGCGATCGGCGCTGCTCGCCGCGGGCGTGCTCTTCCTGACGATCCTCGCCGGCGGCGTCGGCGCCCGGGCGCTGCTCGAGCCGGGCGCGCCGCCAGCGAAGCCGGCCGCAGCGGTCCCGGCGCCGGCGCCAGCGGCATCGGCGGAGCCTGGGGCCAAGGAAGCGCCGCTCGGCAAGAAGCTGGCGCGCCTCGAAAGGCAACCTGCACCCCTCGGCAGCGGCAACGCCCGAGTCGAGCTCGCGGTCGCGCCTTGGGGCGAAGTTTTGGTCGACGGGCACAGCCGCGGCGTAAGCCCGCCGCTTCGCGTGCTCGAGGTCGCTCCCGGCGCCCACACCGTCGAAATCCGCAATTCGACCTTTCCGGCGCACGTCGAGCGGGTGCAGTTGAAAGCGGGCGAGGCGGTGAGGATCCGGCATCGCTTCCGATGAGAGCGGGCGCCCTGATCGCCGTCGGGCTGCTGATGGCACTGGCGGGGTGCAGCACGCAGCCGATGCGCGATCTGCGCGATCAGCTGCGCGAATTTTTCCAGCTCGGCGACGGTGGCAGCGCGCTCAGGATGGGCCTGCGCCAATACAACAACGGCCAGTACGCGGACGCGGCCCGCAGCCTGCAGACCGCCATCGATCTCGGCTTGAACGATGCGGAAAGCGCGAGCGCCCACAAGCACCTCGCGTTCATCAACTGCGCGGCGCAGCGCGAGCGCGCCTGCCGCGACGAATTCCGCAAGGCACTGCGTGCCGACCCGCAGCTCGAGCTTTCCCCCGCCGAGGCGGGACATCCCGCCTGGGGACCCGTGTTCGCGTCCCTCAAGGGCGCATCGCCCTACAAGCTCGCGCTTCAGCAATACGAAGCGGGCGACTATGACGAATCGGCCAAGAGCTTCGAGGGCGCACTGCGCCAGGGGCTCGGCGACAAGGAACGGGCGAGCGCGCACAAGCATCTCGCGTTTATCCACTGCGCGGCGCAGCGCGAGCTCCAGTGCCGCGACGAATTCCGCAAGGCACTTGCCGCCGACCCGGCACTCGAGCTCGAGCCGGCGGAGGCCGGCCATCCGGTCTGGGGGCCGGTGTTCCGCGCGGTGAAGGCCGGGCGCTAGCGGGCGCGGCATGGAGCCCGCGCAACTCGGCCGCTACCTCATCCAATCGGAACTGGGCCGCGGCGCCATGGGCGTGGTGTACAAGGCGCTCGATTCGGTGCTCGAGCGCCCGGTCGCGGTGAAGACGGTCAACATCAGTCTCGAGCGCGAGCACGCCGACAAATACGAGCAGCGCTTCTATCAGGAAGCGCGCGCCGCCGGCGGGCTCAACCATCCGAACATCGTCACCATCCACGACGTCGGCAAGGCGGGCGAAGTCGTGTACATGGCGATGGAGTACATCGAGGGGGTGGAGTTGCGCACGCTGATCGGCGAAGGACGGCCGCTCCGCGTCTCGCAGGCGCTCTCCATCGCGGCACAGGTCGCCGAAGGCCTCGCCTATGCGCACCAGCGCGGCGTGGTCCACCGCGACATCAAGCCCGCCAACATCATGGTGGTGGCGAACGGGCCGGTGAAGATCACCGACTTCGGCATCGCGCGCATGCGCGGCACCGGCGACCTTACCCAGACCGGGATGCTGCTCGGCTCGCCGAAGTACATGTCGCCCGAGCAGGTCATCGGCAAACGCGCCGATCATCGCTCTGACATCTTTTCCCTGGGCGTGATCGTCTACGAGATGCTGTGCGGCGCGGCGCCGTTCAACGGCGAGAACGTCACCGCGCTCATGTACCAGATCGTCAACTTCGTGCCGCCGGCGCCAAGCAGCGTGAACGACGCGGTGCCGCAGCTCGCCGACTACATCATCGCCAAGATGCTCGCGAAGCCGCTCGAGGAGCGCTACCAGGATGCGGCCGAGGTGGCGCGCGACCTGCGTGATTGCGAGCGACAGATGGCCGGGAGCACGGGCGAGCTGCAGTCCACGCGCCCTCCGGCGCTGCCCGCCACGACCCCACCGCAGCCGACGCTCGTCGATTCGACGCACAAGACCGCCGTGCTCGGGCAGGCGGTCACGCGTACGCGGGAGGCCGATCGGGTGGCCGAAGAGGCGGCGGCGGCAGCGCCGGCACGCGGGCTTGCCGCCTCGTTCGATTCCGCGGAGGCGACGCAACGACTCGCTTCGCTGACCGGCGTGGCTGCGCCGCAGACGGCGACGCAGGCCATCAAATCGATTCCGCGACCGCCTTCCGGCCGCTGGCGGCGGCGCGACTGGCTGGTCGTGGCCGGCGCCGCGGTGTGCGGGCTCGTCGCGGTGCGCGCGATCCTGAGGCGCGGGCGCTAGAGCAGGAGGCGCGCGCGGCTCAGCGGCCGCCGCAGGCCGCCGGCATCGCGCTCACCGGATAGCCTTTGCAGTTCCAGCTCACCTTGCCCGACTGGACGCTCGGCGTGAGCGCCACTTCGAGCGCGTTTTTCTCGTTCCAGCCGCGGATCGCGCCGTCTTCGGCGACGATCCATTTCATCTCGCCATGCTTTGCATCGCTGCGCGGCGCAAGCTTGACCCCTTTGCCCGCGCCCGCCAGTGCGCCGCTTTTCTCTGCGGCCATGCTTACCTGCTGCTGCGCGGGCTGAGCGCCGGCGAGGAGCGCCTGCGCGGCGTCCTTCGCCTCCGCTCCGGCCATTTGCGGCAGCACCACTGCCACGACCAGGAATCCGATCAAGGCGAGCGCCGCCACCACGAGCAAGCCAATGCGCATTTTTAAATTCCCCCCGTTTTGCTTCTGGACGCGCTGGCGTCGAGCTTAACATGGTGCCCGGGCGTCGACATGAAGACCCGCCAGATCCGCGTGAGCGGCCGCGTGCAGGGCGTCGGTTTCCGCTATGCGCTACGCGATGAAGCGCAACGCCTCGGGCTCAACGGCTGGGTGCGCAACTGCCCCGACGGCAGCGTCGAAGCGCTGCTGCAGGGCGAAACGCATGCGGTCGAAGCGCTGGTGCGCTGGGCGCGGCGCGGGCCGCGCGCTGCGCGCGTCGAGTCGCTCGCCGAAGCCGAGCCCGAGGCGCAGTTCGATCGGCCCTACCGCGGTTTCGAGATCTGGCCGACGGCCTAGCGGCGCTTGAGCGCGTTCACCACGGAAAATTCCCACGGCCGGCACGCGGTGAGCAGCGCTACGCCGATGCGCCGGCCACTGGGCACGGACGAATCGACCTCGGCGAGCTCATTGAAGTCCAGCACCACGCGCTCGAGGCGGCGCTTGAGGACGGCGGCGGACTCCGGCGACATGACGCGCGACTCGAAGCGCAGGAATTCAAGCGGCTGCTTGAAGCGCGCGGTGAGAAACTCGCTCATCACGCGTGGACCGTAGGTCTTCTTCACCGGGCCGCCGTCGCGCCAGCGAAAATCGCGCCGCACGCTGAGCCGCGCGCGCTCGCCGGGGCCCCAGCGGATCAGCTTCAGGCGCTCAAGCCGCGCGTAGGCGCCGGTCAGCTCGGGGCGCGAAATGGCGAAGGCCGCGAGGATTTCGGCGAACGACCACTGGTTCTGGATCAGCCAGAACACCGAGAAGAGCCGCTCATCACGCGCCAGCGCGAGCTCCTGGTCCGGGGTGAGCTCGGCCGGCGCAGGCGAGCCGTCGCGCGCGAGGCGCGCGAGCTCCTGCAGATCGAGCTCGATCGCCTCGAGGATCTGCTCGATGCGCTCGAGCGTGAAGCTGCCGCGCGAGAACATGCGTTTCACCGTCGGCTCGGAAACACCGAGCCGCTGGGCCAGCGCGGCGTAGGTCATGCCCCGCATCCGCAGGCAGGCCTTCAGCGCCTCGACCAGGCGGCTCTTCAGCGCCATGCGACGCACGGTATCAGATTTCGATACTTCGTACGCTCCCCTTGCGCCGCCGCAGCCGCGCGCGCAGCGTGGCGGCGGTTGACGAGGAGGAGGGTTCCATGAAACCGCTATCTGCGATGGAGCTGTGCGAGGCAGTGCGCCTGGGCAACGCGCCCGACCCGGCGCGCCTGAATCGGATCCTGCGCCTGGATGCGATGCAGGGGCTGCTCGAAGTGCAGGCGGCGACCCCGTGGCTCGCGATCGCCAGCGCGCTGCGGCCGGGCGATGCGCGGGCACGCGTGCACACCACCCTGCCCACCGTCGGCCGAAGCATCGAGCGCAACGCCGCCGGGCCGGACGGCACGCCGGCCGTGGCTCACGTCGCCTCGATCGCGCTGGTGACGCCGGAGGGCGAGCTGCGCCGCGTGAGCCGCGAGCGCGAGGCCGAGCTTTTCGCGCTCACCGTCGGCGGGCATGGACTCTTCGGCAGGATCTACAGCATCACCTTGCGCATTGCTTCGCTGGCGCGCGCCGTGGAGCGGGCCAGCGCTCCGCAGGAGATCACGCTGCAAGCGCAGGGCGCGGTGCACGCGCTCGAGCTGCTGCTTCCGCCGAGTGCGCTCGACGATTTCATGAAGGACCTCGAGACACGGTGCCATGACTGGCGCGCCCCGCTGCAAAGCGTCGTGGTCCGCCGCACCGCGCCGGAAGGCGATACGTTCCTGCGCTGGGCGCGCCGCGACTACGCGGAGGTAAAGCTCGGCTTGGTGCAGCCGAACGGTCTCGGCGCCGCGGTGCGCACCGCGCAGCTCAGCCATGAGCTGATCGACGCCGCCATTGCCGCCGGCGGCAGCTTCCAGATCGCCTGCACCGCGGATGCCACGCGCGAGCAGGTGCACGCCTGCTATCCACAGCTCGCGGACTTCATCGCGCATAAGCGGCGCTTCGACCCGCACGAGCGGCTGGTGAACGACTGGTACTTGCACCAGCGCAGCCTTCTCGCGCGCGAGCGCTGCGAGGTGCGCTGGGCGAGCTAGGCCGCGGCGCCGTTGTAGACGAGCTGTACGTTCTCGGGCGCGAGCCAGGCGCCGAGCTCGGCAAGCAGCTCCGATTCCGGGCGCACGCGCCACGTTTCGCCGAGCGCCACCTCGCACGCCGCAGCGGCGTTGCAGTAGGCCACCACCACTTGGCAGGTGGCGGGGCCATTCGCGCGATAGGGGGCGAGCACCTGCTGCAGCCGCTTGGCGTCCGCCTGGCCGTTCATCGCGATGCGCAGGCGCGCGGCAAAGCGCGTGCGCAGCGCCTGCAGATCCAGCAGTTCGTCCGCGCTCACGCGGAGCCCGCCGGAAAATTCGTCGCGCTGCACCTTGCCCGCGACCACCAGCAGCGCGTCTTCCTTGATCCGCTCGCGGCACTTCTCGAAAAGCTCGCTGAACACCGTAATCTCGACCTGCGCGCTGGCGTCGTCGAGCGTCAGCACCATCATGCGGCCGCGGCGCGTCATTTGTGCGCGGGCCTGCGTCACCACGCCGGCCATCCATACCCGCTCGCCCGGCGCAAGGCGGGCCAGCGCGCTCCGCGCGAAGCCGGCGAGCTCGCGCTCATAGATGGAGAACAAATGCCCGGAGATGGAGAAGCCGAGCGCGGCCTTTTCCTCGAGCAGCTTGCGGCGCGCGTCCCATGGTTCCGCCTCCACGTAGGCGTCGCGCCCGCCGCGCGGCACCTCGGCTTCGGCAAACAGGCTCGACTGCGCGGCAGCACGCTCCGCCTGCTCCGCCGCTTCGAGCGCCCGGCCGACCGAGGCCAGCAGGCGGCCGCGCTGCGGGTCGAGCGCATCGAACGCGCCTGCGCGCACCAGCGCTTCCACCACGCGCCGGTTCAGGTGGCGCTGGTCCACGCGGCGGCAGAAATCGAACAGATCCGTGAACGGCGCCTGGGTGCGCGCCTGCACCATGGCCTGGATCGCGGCCTCGCCGGTGCCGCGCACCGCGCCGAGGCCATAGCGGACCCGCTCCCCATCCACCGGGACGAAGCGGTAGTCGGAGCCGTTGATGTCGGGGGGCAGGATGGTCAGCCCGTTGGCGAGCGCGTCCTCGTAGAACTGGCGCACCTTCTCGGTATCGTCCATCACCGCCGAGAGGTTGGCGGCGAGGAAGGCCGCGCGGTAGTGCGTCTTCATGTAAGCGGTTTGATAGGCGAGCAGCGCGTAGGCGGCGGCGTGCGACTTGTTGAAGCCGTAGCCCGCGAATTTCTCCATCAGGTCGAAAAGCTGGCTTGCCTTGGCGCGCGCGAGGCCGTTCTTCTCGGCGCCGGCGATGAAGACGTCGCGCTGCTGCGCCATTTCCTCGGGCTTCTTCTTGCCCATCGCGCGGCGCAGGAGGTCGGCGGCGCCGAGCGTATAGCCGCCGATCACCTGGGCGATCTGCATCACCTGCTCCTGGTAGACCATGATGCCGTAGGTCGGCCCGAGGATCGGCTCGAGGCGCGCATCGAGGTAATCCACGCGCTGCTCGCCGTGCTTACGGGCGATGAAGTCCGGAATCAGATCCATCGGTCCGGGCCGGTAGAGCGCGACCAGCGCGATCACATCCTCGAAGCGGTCCGGGCGCGCGCGCCGGATGAGGTCGCGCATGCCGCGCGATTCCAGCTGGAACACGGCGGTGGTGTTGCCGGCGGACAGCAGCTGATAGGTCGCGCGGTCGTCGAGCGCTATGCCGGCGAGGGAAAACTGCGCCATGCCCATGGCACGCACCGAGCGCTCGGCCCAGTCGAGGATGGTGAGGGTGGTAAGGCCGAGGAAATCGAACTTGACCAGGCCGACGGCCTCGACATCATCCTTGTCGAGCTGCGAGATGACGTGATTCGTCCCTTCAGCGGCGTAGAGCGGGCAGTAGTCGGTGAGCCGGCCGGGTGCGATCAGCACGCCACCCGCGTGCATGCCGACGTTGCGCACCAGGCCCTCAAGCTTTTCGCCGAGCGCAAGGAGCTCGCGCACCTCGTCCTCGTTCTTCTCGCGCTCCGCAAGCAGCGGCTCGTGCTTGCGCGTATCCGCCAGCGTGATGTTGCGGCCCGGCTGCACCGGGATCAGCTTCGCGATCTGGTCACAGAAGTTGTAGCCGAGGTCGAGCACCCGCCCGACGTCGCGCACCACGGCGCGCGCGGCCATCGTGCCGAAGGTGGCGATCTGCGAGACGCTCGCCGCGCCGTACTTCTGCCGCACATAGTCGATCACGCGGTCGCGGCCCACCTGGCAGAAATCGATGTCGAAGTCCGGCATCGATACGCGCTCGGGATTGAGGAAGCGCTCGAACAGCAGCTCGTAGCGCAGCGGGTCGAGGTCGGTGATGCCGAGCGAATACGCCGCGAGCGACCCGGCGCCGGAGCCCCGTCCCGGGCCCACCGGCACGTCGTGGCGGCGCGCCCAGTTGATGAAGTCGGCGACGATCAGGAAGTAGCCGGCAAAGCCCATCTGCACGATGGTGCCGATCTCGAACTCCAGGCGCTTGCGATAGCGTGCGCGCGCCTCCTCGCCGAGCGCGAGCGCGCTCATGCGTCGCTCAAGGCCCGCGCGCGCCTCGCGCGCGAGATGCTCGTCGAGCGTCACGCCCGGCGGCGTCGGGAACGCCGGCAGCCGCGTCCTGCCAAGCTCGATGTCGAGGTTGCAGCGCCGCGCGATCTCGACGGAGTTCTCGAGCGCCTGCGGCGCGTCGGCAAAGAGTCGCGCCATCTCGGCCTGCGACTTGAAGTATTGCTCGGGCGTGAAGCGCCGCGGCCGGCGCTGGTCGCCCAGCAGATACCCCTGGGCGATGCAAACGCGCGCCTCGTGCGCCTTGAAGTCGTGCGCCTCGAGGAACTGCACCGGGTGCGTCGCCACGACCGGCAGGCGCAGCCGGCTCGCGAGCGCCACCGAGCGCGCGAGGAGCGCTTCGCCGTTCGCCTGCCCGGCCCGCTGGATCTCGATGTAGTAGCGGCCGGGAAAAAGCTCGCCCCAGCGTCGCGCGATCCGCTCGGCGCTCTCGCCATGATCCGAAAGGAGGGGCACGGCGTGCTCGCCGTCGAGAAAGCCCGAGAGCGCGATCAGCCCCTCGGCCGACTGCTCGAGCCACGCGCGCGCGATCAGCGCGCGGCCGCGATGCTGGTTTTCCAGCCAGGCGCGCGACAGCAGCTCGCAGAGCGTGCGGTAGCCCGCGCGCGAGGCGCAGAGCAGCAGCAGGCGCGCCGGGTTGTCGCGCTCGGCCCCGTTGTCGATCCAGCAATCGGCGCCAATGAGCGGCTTGACCCCGGCGGCGCGCGCCGCGCCGTAGAACTTGACCAGGCCGAAAAGATTGGCCGAGTCGGTGAGCGCGAGCGCGGGCATCTGGTCCTGCGCCGCGCGCATCACCGCGTCGTCGATCCGGACTATGCCGTCGCTCACCGAGTACTCGCTGTGCAGTCTCAGGTGAACGAAACGCGGCTGCCCCATGTCAAAAAATTCTACCGGAAAGGCCTCGATGAAACGGCTCGTGCTTGCTTCGCTCCTGGTCGTTGCGACCGGCGTCGCCGCGCAAAATCGCAGCGCCGAGCTCGACCAGGCATACCAAGAGGCGCGCGAGGCCCACAACGCGCTTCAGCAGGCGATCGCGCGGCGCGACCAGGGCATCGAGTCGCTGCCGGGCGAGCGCACCGGAAGCGCCGCCGGTGGCAGCCGCCCCAACGAAAACTACTTCGCCCGCCAGGCGATCCTCGAGCAGGACGTCGAGGCGGCGCGCAAGCGCTACGAGGCGGCGATGAAGCGCTGGAACGACTTGAAGTAGGCGGGGCGGGCACCATCGCGGGCCGTGCGGCCCGCTCTGCCAGCGCTACTCGTCGGCGCGACCTGCATCGCGCTTTCGCCGATCTTCGTGCGCATCGCGGAAGTCGGTCCCACGGCGAGCGCCTTCTGGCGCGTGGCGCTTGCCGCCCCGCTGCTCTGGCCGCTGGTGCTCGCGGCGCCGCGCGCTCAACGAGCGCGGCCAAGCGCCGCGTTGCTGATTGGCCGCGCGGCGCGGCTCGAGCTAGACGACCCGCGCTGCCGCCTCGCCAGCGGCCGCTTCGATACGGCCGATCTCGTAGACAAGTTCGCCCTCGCGCTTCAGCAGCCCCATGGCCATCTGCGCCTTGTCCGGCGACACCACGACCGCCATGCCGATGCCGCAGTTGAATACGCGGAACATCTCGTCCTCGGCGACCCCTCCCGCTGCCTGCAGCCACTTGAAGATCTCGGGGCGTGGCCAGCTCGCCTTTTTGATGGTCGCCTGCGTGCCCTTGGGCAGGATGCGCGGCAGGTTGCCGACGATCCCGCCGCCGGTGATGTG
>Ga0075425_100004681_pt1 | contig 14138 bp, 13 predicted proteins | sample SoiMethybrSBSTD4_FD_75300 | JGI IMG/M metagenome (GOLD analysis project Ga0075425, IMG submission 75300) | Bulk soil microbial communities from a Populus tree surrounding site in Tennessee, USA - Soil MetaG P. TD hybrid SBSTD4 | ecosystem: Environmental > Terrestrial > Soil > Tree plantation...
GAACTACGACCGCCTGCTCGCCCTGAAGAGAACGTACGATCCCACCAACTTCCTGACGGGCAACCAGAACGTCAACTCCGCCACGGAGTGACCTGCCGACCGCTTACGCGCGCTCACGCTGATCGACTTCGCGGCTGCGCTCGTGTTGCTGCGCTCCCGGCCCATCTTGTGTTGGGGATGCTGTCGGTGACATCGTCGTATCGAACCGGCTTCACACCATCCACCGGGAGGCCGAGCGCATGCAGCGGAGCACCGAGCGTATCCTCACGACCCACACGGGCAGCCTGCCGCGGCCGCGCGATCTGACGACCATGCTCGAGGCGCTCGACGCCGGCCAGCCCGGCGACGACGCGACGTTCCACGCGCGCGTGCGCGCGGCGGTCGCGGAGGTCGTGCGACGGCAGATCGACGCCGGCGTCGACGTGGTCAACGACGGCGAGCAGGGCAAGGTCGGCTACTCGACGTACGTCCGGCATCGTCTGACCGGCTTCGGCGGCCAGAGCGCGGCCGCGGTGCGGGCGGACTGGGCGGACTTCCCCGAGGCCGCGGCGCGCGGCGAGCGCCGTTCGACCGTCGCGCGGCCGGCGTGCAACGGCCCTATCGAGTGGAAGGACCGCACGGCGGTCGCCCGCGACGCGCAGACGCTCCGCGCGGCCCTCGCCGGGGTCGAGCCGACGGAGGCGTTCATGACGGCCGCCTCGCCCGGCGTCATCGCCCACTTCCTGAAGAACGACCACTACCCCACCCGCGAGGCGTATCTGGCGCGCCTGGTCGACGTCATGAAGGAGGAGTACGACGCCATCCACCGCGCCGGCTTCCTGCTCCAGGTCGACTGCCCGGACCTCGCCATGGGGCGGCACCTGGCATTTCCCGAGCTGAGCAACGCCGAGTTCGTGAAGATCGCCGAGGCCAACGTCGAGGCCCTCAACCACGCGCTGCGCGACATCCCGCGCGACCGACTCCGGATGCATCTCTGCTGGGGCAACTACGAGGGCCCGCATCATCGCGACATCCCGCTTCGCGAGATCCTGCCCACGGTGCTCAAGGCGCGGCCTCACGCGCTGTCCTTCGAAGGGGCGAACCCGCGCCACGAGCACGAGTGGGCCGTGTTCCGCGAGGTGCGTCTGCCCGACGACCGCATCATCGTCCCCGGCGTGCTCGACTCCACGACGAACTTCATCGAGCACCCCGAGCTGGTGGCCCAGCGGACCGTGCGCTACGCCGAGATCGTGGGCCGCGAGCGCGTCATCGCCGGCACCGACTGCGGCTTCGCCACGTTCGCCCGGTCGGTCAACCAGGTCGAGCCGGAGATCGCTTGGGCCAAGCTGCGGGCGATGGCCGAGGGAGCGAGGCTGGCGTCGGCCCGGCTCTGGCGCTAACCCTTGGGCAGGCCGAGGACACGCTCGCCGATGATGTTGCGCTGGATCTCGCTGGTGCCGGCGGAGATCGTGTACTGACGGGCGGCGAGCACGCGGTTGAACCAGCGCGGAGCGTCGGGGACGAGCTCGCTGCCCTCGTTCACGAGCGCGTGCATGCCGAGCAGCTCGCCGGCGGCATCCGAGATGCGCACGCCGAGCTCTGAGCCGAACACCTTCAGGATCGACCCCTCTGGCCCCGGCGGCTCGCCGCGCAGCTGTCGCGTGAGACTGCGCAGCCGGGTCAGCCGCATCGCCTCGCAGTCGATGGCGAGCTGGGCCAGACGCTGGCGCACGCGCGGATCGTCCCAGGCCGACTCGCCATTCGACCGTAAGCGACGAGCGACCGCCATCAGGCTCTTCACCTGCCCGATCGGGTTGCGCGCGCCCGCCGAGTGGCGCTCGTACATGAGCGTGGTCGTCGAGACCGTCCAGCCCTGATCGAGCGGGCCGAGCAGGTTCGCCTTCGGTACGACGACGTCCTCGAAGAACACCTCGTTGAAGTGGCGGTGGCCGGTCAGCAGCATGAGCGGCCGCACCGTGATGCCCTTCGCCGACAGCGGGACGAGGAACGCGCTGATGCCCTTGTGCTTGGGCGCGCCGGGGTTGGTCCGCGCGAGCACGATGATCCAGTGCGCGAAGTGCGCGCCCGACGTCCACACCTTCTGGCCGTTGACGAGGAAGTGATCGCCGCGGTCCTCGGCGCGCGTGCGCAGGCTCGCGAGGTCGGAGCCGGCGCCCGGCTCGGAGAACCCCTGCGCCCACACCTCCTCGCCGCTCAGGATGGGCGGCAGATAACGGCGCTTCTGCTCGTCGGTGCCCCAGTGGATGACCGTCGGCCCGACGAGATTGAGCCCCATCGCGCCGGGCAGCACGGGCGCGCGGGCCGCGGCGTACTCCTCGTCCCAGATCACGCGCTCGATGAGGCTGGCCCCCCGGCCGCCGTACTCCTTCGGCCACGCGATCCCCACCCAGCCGGCCGCGTGCATCGTCTTCTGCCAGGCGCGCCGCCGCTCGAACGTCTCGCGGTCGGAGGCGACCCGGTCGTCCGCGGGATCGTCGAGGCAGAGCTCCGGCGGCAGGTTGCGGCCGAGCCATTCGTGAAGCTCGCGTCGAAACGCCTCGTGCTCGGGCGCGTACTCGAAGTCCATGGGCTCGATCCTCCTCGAGGGCGACAGCCCGAAGCTAGGAGCGCCCGCGCACGGTGTCAAGCCGGACGCTGGGCTACACTACGTGCCCGGCGGCACGCCGGAAGGAGCGCGACCCCATGAAGCTTCGGTCCGAGCGGCTCAGCATCGACGACTACGACGCCGCGATCGAGCTGTTCTACGAGCGCGGCTGGACGGACGGGCTGCCCGTCGTCCTGCCGACGCCGGGCCGGGTCGAGGCCCTCATCGCGCACGCCGGCCGTGATGCGCAGGAGAGCCTCGGCGCGATCCCCCCGAAAGGCGGCGAGGCCACCGTCGAGAAGCTCGCCATCAACGCGGTCATGGGCGGCTGCCGGCCTGAGGACTTTCCCGTCGTCCTGGCCGCCATCGAGGCGATGCTCGACCCGGTGCACAACCTCAACGGCGTGCTGCAGACCACGCACATGTGCGTGTCGCTCGTCATCGTCAACGGGCCGCTGGCCCGCACGCTCGGCATGAACTCCCGCGACGGCGTCTTCGGCAACGGCTATCGCGCCAACGCCGCCATCGGCCGCGGCGTGCGTCTGGCCCTCTGGAACCTCGGCGGCGCCTTCCCCTGGGACACCGACAAGTCCACGCTGTCGCATCCCGCCGAGTACACCTTCTGCATCGCCGAGGAGGAAGCCGACAACCCCTGGGCGCCGCTCCACGTCGAGCGCGGGCAGCCGCCGGGGTCCGATGCCGTCACCGTCTTCGCGTGCGAGGGGCCGCACAGCGTCTTCTGCTACGGCACGCCCGAGGAGATGCTCCACGTGCTGAGCGACTCGCTGTGCTCGCTCGGCAACAACAACGTCCACGTGCTGGGCCAGACCCTCGTCGTTCTCAACCCGCTCAACGCCGAGGAGTTCGCCCGCCGTGGCTGGTCGAAGGACGACGTGCGGCGCTACCTCTGGGAGAACGCCAGGCGCGCCGTGGCCGACGTGCGGGCGTGCGGCGTCGTCCACGAGCAGTTCCGCAAGATGGAGCGCGACGCCGGCCGCTACCCGGCGCGCTACGATCTCGACAACCCGACGACGCGCGTGCCAGTGACGGCGCGCCCCGAGGACATCCACATCGTGGTGGCCGGCGGCCGCAGCTACTTCGCGGCCGTGCTGCCGGGCTGGGGAGGGTTCGGCGGCTTCGCAGTCACGCGCGAGATCCGGAGGAAGCCATGATCGAGTTCTTGAGCCCGGTATGGCCGGCGGCGACGGCCGCGCGCCCCGCGGCGAAGCGGCCACGTAGCCTCGAGGGCATCCGCGTGGCACTCGTCGACGACAACCTCGACATCCCGTTCACCACGCGGCTCGAGTCGCTGCTGGCCGAGCGCCACGGCGCCACGGTGCGGCGGCTCGTCAAGCCTTCGGGGACGGCGCCGTCGCCGGCCGTCCTCATCGACGAGGCCGCGCGCGACGGCGACGTGGCGGTCGTCGGGATCGGCCTCTGAGGCTCGTGCACGTCGGGCAGTGTGCTCGACGCCGCGGCTCTCGAGAAGCGAGGCATCCACACGGTCACGATCGTGTGGGACAACTTCGAGAACGCCGCGCGCACCCAGGCGCGGCTCCAGGACGTCGGCGATCTCGCGCTGGTGGTGATCCCGCACCGCACCGGCGGCGAGACCGCTGACGATCAGCGCCGCAAGGCGGAGCGCGCTCTGCCGGCGGTGGTGGCCGGATTGATCGAACCCGCATGACCAGGGGGGAGGCGGTATGAGACTGCTCGGGTGGCTCGGAGCATCGACCGTCGTGGCGGCGCTCGTCGTGGGTGGGGCCGCCTCCGACCCGAGGCCGGTGGGCGCGCAGCCGAAGCCGATCGTGTGGAACCTGCCCCACGTGGCGGCGCCGACCTACTATCACATCGTCAACTACACCGCGTTCGCCAACAAGGTGAAGGAGAAGTCCCAGGGGCGGATGGAGATCCGCATCCATCCCGCCTCGTCGCTCTATCCCTCCCACGAGCTGATCCCGGCGCTCGTGGACGGCCGCGCCGAGATCGGCCCCGTCGTCTCCGGCTACCTCACCGACATCCTGCTCGAGATCGGGCCGCTCGACCTGCCCTTCATGACCGGCAGCCTCGAGGAGCACCGCAAGGCGGCAAACCAACTGCGGCCGTTCTTCACCGAGATGCTCGCCAAGCGCGGCCTCAAGCTCCTGGCCATCAATGCGTGGCCGACCCAGCAGCTGTTCTCCCTCCAGCCGGTCCGCACCGTCGCCGACTGGAAGGGCAAGAAGATCCGCGTGTACGGCGCCGACTCCGCCAACACCGCCCGCGCGCTCGGCGCCGCCCCGGTGAGCATCGCCTTCGGCGAGGTCTACACGGCCCTCGAGAAGAAGACGGTGGACGGCGCCATGACGTCGGCCACCAACGCCGAGCCGATGAAGTTCTTCGAGGTCTCGAAATTCATCAATTACTGGTATCTCGCGGGCGCGGGCAGCGAGTGGTTCGTCGCCAACCAGAAGGCGTGGGACGCGCTGCCGAAGGACCTGCAGCAGGTGGTCGCCGATGCGCTCAAGGAGACGCGTCTCGAGGACAAGGAGTGGGAGGACGCCACGGCCTGGGATGCACGGGCGCGGCAGCGCTGCGCCGAGCTCGGCATGACCGTGATCGATCCCTCGCGCGAGGAGCTCGACAAGGCCCGCAAGCTGGCACGCAGCGGCTGGGACATATGGCTCGCCCGCACCGGGGCCGACGGCAAGCGCGGCATGGAGCTCGCCCAGAAGGCCCTCGGCCGTTGATCGGTCGCCTGGCGGGCGTGGCGGCGCTGCTGGCCGGCTTCGCCACGCTCGCCGTCGTGCTGCTCATCTCCTACGACGTGACGATGCGGTATTTCTTCGACCGGCCGCAGATCTTCGTCGACGAGGTGGCGAGCTTCCTCGAGGTCCTGATCGTCTTCGGCGGCGCGGCGTACACCTTTCGGATCGGCGGTCACGTCCGGGTCGATCTCGTGACGGGCCTCCTGCGGCCGGCCGCCCGCGCGTGGCTTCGCGTGGTGACGCTCGGCCTTGGCGTGGCCTTCCTTGCCGTCGTCATCTGGGTCACCTCGCAATCCGCGCTCGCCGCGTGGCGCTACGGTCGCGTCTCGGCGGTCATGCTCTACCCGCTGTGGTGGCCGATGCTGCTCATTCCCGCCGGCCTCGCGCTCATGGCGCTCGCCATGCTGGCGCGGCTCGCGCGTCAGGCCCGAGCCGCCGCGGGGCCGCCGGACCGACGTGACGAGGTGGCGCCGGAAGCCGAGGGATGAACGAGTCGCTCCTCGGCACCCTCCTGATCGCGCTGATGTTCCTGCTCTTCGCCCTCGGCGTGGAGATCTCCATCGCGCTCGGGATCGTGGGCGTGGTCGGGCTGCTCTATCTCAAGGGCTTCACCGTGGGGCTCGGCGTGGTGGGCTCCATCGCCTGGTCCAACGCGTCGAGCTTCTCGTTCATCGCCGTGCCGCTGTTCGTCTTCATGAGCGGCATCCTGCTTCACTCGGGCATCGGCAAGGGGCTCTACACGGCGGTGGCGCGATGGGTATCGTTCCTGCCCGCCGGGCTCGCCGTGGCGAGCATCTTCTCGTGCGCGATCTTCGCCGCCATCTCGGGGTCGAGCGTGGCCACCGCCGCCACCATCGGGATGATCGCGGTGCCCGAGATGGAGCGGCGCGGCTACGCCCGTCCGCTCATCTTCGGCTCGCTGGCCGCGGGGGGCACACTCGGCATCCTGATCCCTCCGTCCATCCCGATGATCATCTACGGCGTCATGACCGAGACCTCGATCGGCCACCTCTACATGGCGGGGATGGTACCGGGCGTGCTCCTGGCCGTGATGTTCGCCGTGTTCGTCATCGTCTACGCGATCCTGTGGCCGGCCACTGCGCCGCGCGCGGCCGAGGATCAGGGCTCTCTCGCCGACAAGCTCCGCTCGCTCTACGAGGTGGCGCCCGTCGCCATCCTCATCGTGGTCGTGCTGGGCTCGATGTACGTCGGCATCGTGACGCCGACGGAGGCGGCCGCCCTCGGCTCGTTCGTGAGCCTGCTCCTTGCCGCGGCGCTCCGCACGCTGACGTGGCGCGCACTCCGCGACGCCTTCCACGCGACGGTGCGCACGACGTCGATGGTCATGCTCATCATCATCTTCGCGTCGATGTTCTCGCACGTGATCGCGCTGATCGGCGCCCCCAAGGCGCTGTTCAGCCTGGTGGTCGGGCTCGGCCTCCCCCGCTGGGCCTTCTTCGCCGCCGTCTTCGCCTTCCTTCTCGTCATCGCCTACGCGCTCGAGGAGCTGTCGGTGATGATCATCCTCCTGCCGATCCTCTTCCCGCTGGTCACGGGCCTCGGCTTCGACCCGGTGTGGTTTGGCATCATCATGGTCGTCTGGCTCGAGATCGGGCTCATCACGCCGCCGGTCGGTCTCAACCTCTTCGTCATCCAGAACATGATGCGCGGCATGACGGCCGCCGACGTCACCCGCGGCACCACCCCGTACGTGATCCTCATGATCCTGCTCGTGGTGCTGCTGTTCCTCGTGCCCGATCTCGCGCTGTGGCTGCCCCGTCACATGGTGCCCGCGCGCTGACCCCCCGCATGTGGTGAGCTGCACGTCGTCAGAAGAGGACGAGCGCGCGCAGGCCGGGGATGACGACGTTGCGGTTGGTGCCGCCGGTGACCTGGTTGGGTCCGGAGATCAGCCACTGGACGTTGCCGATGAAGAACATCCAGTCCGCGAGCGCGAGCTTGTAGTAGGCCTCGACCAGCCGCTCCCGCCCTGCGGGCTCGTGCTGGAACGTGTAGCCGATGCCGAAGCGGTCGGCGACGCGCCCCAGTCGCGTCGGCGCGAGCTGGATGCCGGAGGACCAGGCGCGCGACGTCAGCCCTTGCCCATCGCTTCGCGCGAGGCTCGCGCGCAGGAACACCCCGAGATCCGGCGTCACCAGCTGGTCGATGCTGACACCCACTCCCCACGTGACGTGGTCACGCGCCTCGGGCACCGCGCTCACGCGCGCCCACAGCCGGTAGTGCCCGGCGAGCGCGAAGACGTTGCGATGACCGAGCTCGCCGATCACGTACGGCAGGCCCGAGACGTCGCCGTCGAAGTCGCCCGGCGCGTGGACGCCGAAGGCGTAGCGCCAGTCCCCCACGCTTACGCGCACCGCGGCCCCCGGACCATTCGGGGGCGGCTTGAGGAGCGGGCTGTTGAGCAGCGCCATGTCCAGGAACTGCGTCGTCTCGTCCTCCGCGAAGAAGTTGCGGTCGAAGTAGTGGTTGACGTCGAGCTTGCCGATGCTGAACCGGACGTGCTCCTCGTGCCAGGCCAGGCGGAGGAAAAGCTCGCGGATGACGAGCCGCTTCTGCGCGCCCTCGAGCCGTTCGGCGTCGGTGTTGAGGCGGGAGAGCGTGCCGAGCTGCCGATCCGGACCGGGACCGATCAATGCCTCGGCGTCGAGGAACAGGCGCACGTCCTCGCGCGGCCGCACGGTGACGTTGAGGTCGACGGAGCCGGCGCCGAACAGCGCGCCCGCGGCGTGGTTGGACGCGGCGATCCACTGCACGGTGCTCATGAGCGCCGCGTTGATCGACACGAGCTCGCTGGACGGCTTGGCGATCCTGGCCTGCCGGCGCTCGAGCTCGTCGCGGGGAGGCTCGAACCGGTCCGCCTCCTGCGCGGTCGCCGCGGAGGCGAGCACGACGGCCGCGAGCGCGGCCCCGAGGAGTCCTCGGTTCCTCACGCGCGCGACGGGGCGCCCTTCACGACTTCTTGAGCCGCATGTCCTCGTAGGGCGATGGGAAGTAGAGCTGCGGGCTCAGCCCGATCGCGGGCTCCTCGACCCGGGGACCGACCCCGTGCAGCGTGGCCGGCTCGAAGATCGGCCCGAACATGATCCGCTCGTGCATCCAGCGCTGGATCTGGTACAAAAGCGCCTCGCGCTTCTTGCGGTCGCGCTCCTGTGCCTGCTGTCGGAAGAGATCGTCGATGTCTGGATAGCCTCCGGTGGCATACGGGGCCGTGCTGATGACGAACGATTCCAGACGCGAGGCCGTGGTGCCGGGCGCGGCCGTGACCGTCACGATGACGCCGCCGAGCTTCTTCGCTCGCCACGCCTCCATGAACGCCGCGCGCTCCATGCCGCGCAGCCGCGTGCGGATGCCCACGCCGCCGAGGTAGTTCGCCACCGCCTCGCCCATGGTGGTGAACGGCGGCAGCGGCGTGAGGTCGCCGGCGTCGAAACCGTTCGGATAGCCCGCCTCCGCGAGCAGCCGCTTGGCGTGGGTGGGATCGTACGGATGAGGCTCGATGCGCAGCGCGAAGTCCATCGTGCTCGGGATGATCGATCCCGTCAGCCGCGAGTAGCCGAGGCGCTCCGCCTCGTTGATCGCCTGCTTGTCGATCGCCATGTTCGCGGCCAGGCGGACCCGCCGATCGTTCCACGGGGATTTCGGGTTCCACTGCTCTGGGAACTCCACCCACCACGTGGCGGGCGGGATGGTCCGCGCCAGGCGCAGCTTGGGATCCGCCTTGATGGTCGCCGCCTCGACGCCGACCATCAGGAATCCGATGTCCGCCTCACCGGTCTTCAGCATGGTGAGTCGGGTCGTCCGATCGGGCACGCCCTTGATGACGATGCGCTTGATCGACGGCTTCTTGCGCCAGTACTGCTCGTTGGCCTCGAGCGCCAGCTCGACGCCCGGGTTCATCCGCACGAACCGGTACGGTCCCAGCCCGACGGGCTGGCGCTTGAAGCCCTCCTCGCCGACTCTCTCGATGTACTTCTTCGGGACGATCCACGCCGCTCCGGTGGCCGGGGTGGCGTAGAAGGCCATGAAGTCGGGCCACGGCGCGTGCAGCACGAAGCGCACATGGGCGGGATCGATCACGTCGACCGACTTCACCCGATCGTGCAGCATCTTGGCCGAGACGCCACGATAGCGGTGGAAGGTGAACTTCACGTCATCGGCCGTGAAGGGATCGCCGTTGTGGAACTTGAGGCCCTCGCGCAGCTTGAGCTCGTACGAGAGCCCGTCGGGGCTCTCCTTCCACGACTCGGCCAGGCACGGCGCCATCGCGTTGCCCGGCAGCGGCTTGAAGAGCGCGTCGTGCAGCGCGTACAGGAAGACGAATGGCGTGCCGATGCCGGGGGTCTCCGCGGGATCGAGGAACGTCGGCGCGATCGACGCGTCGAAGGCGATCGCGAGCTGGCCGTCCGGCTGGGCGGCGGCCGGCGTCGAGGAGAGCGCGAGGATCACGAACGAGGCGACGGTGAACCAGCGACCGAAGATCCGCATGGCGAGCCTCCCGTGCCTGCATTCTCGACGGAACCGGCACACTGGACAAGCCCACGCGGCCGCGACTACGATCCGGCTCGACCGCTGCACGAGAGAGGTCGCATGACCGAGACGATCAAGAGCTTCGGGGCACGTCTGCGCTGGTGGCGCGACCGCCGCGCGCTGTCCCAGCTCGATCTGGCCGGCGCCGCCGGCACGACGCAGCGGCATCTGAGCTTCCTCGAATCGGGACGCGCCGCGCCCAGCCGCGAGATGATTCTGCGGCTCGCCGCCGCGCTCGATCTCCCGCTTCGCCAGCAGAACGAGCTCTTCCTCGCCGCGGGCTATGCGCCGCTCTGGCGCGAGAGCAGCCTGACGGCTCCGGAGCTGGCCCGCGTCAACAGCGCGCTGGACTACATGCTGACCCAGCAGGAGCCCTACCCGGCCTTCGTCGTCGATCGCCGCTGGAACCTCCTGCGCGCGAACGCCGGCGCGGGACGGCTGGTCGAGTTCCTCACCGGCCCAGCGCCCGCCGAGGCGGCCGCCGGCGAGCCGGTGAACCTCGCCGTCGCGCTGGTCTCGCCGGACGGTCTGCGACCGCTGATCGTGAACTGGCAGGAGGTCGCGCGCTACTTCCTGCGCGGGGTGCAGGCCGACGCCATCGCCGACGCGACGGCGGAGACCGCCGAGCTGCTCCAGCGCTTGCTCACCTTCCCGGGCGTGCCCGCGCTTTCCGAGACGGTGCCCTTCGAGGAGGCATCAGCGCCGGTGCTCAGCATCCACTTCCGCCGCGGCGACACCTCGCTCCGCCTTTTCACGACGATCGCCACCCTGGGCACACCGCACGACGTCACCCTTCAGGAGATCCGCATCGAGTCCTTCTTCCCCGCCGACGACGCCACCGCCCGGACGTTCCACGAGTGGGCGGCGCTCGTCGGGCAGCCCGCCTGAGCCGCCTGCGCCATTCCCTGCCTGGGAATTGATCGCGTCCCGGCGGGCGTCGACGATCGATGCGGGAGGATCCGAGCATGCTCAACGTGGCCTTCGTCGGGACGTTCGCCGCGAGCGTCGAGGAGCGTGTCCGCCGGCATCTCGCCGTGCCCTGCGAGATCATCGTCACGGACGAGGACGAGGTCGTCCCGAGGCTCGCCGAGATGGACGTCCTCGTCACGATGGGGTTCACCGCCGAGATGGGAGCGGTGGCGCGGCGGCTCAAGCTCGTCCAGGTGCCGGGGGCTGGCCTCGATCGCATCGACCGCTCGGCGATGCCGCCGGGCGCGCGGCTCGCGAACGTCTATGGTCACGAGACCGGGATCGCCGAGTACGTGCTCGGCGCGATGCTCGCGCTGACCCGTGACTTCGCGCGCCTGGACGGCGCGCTCCGGCGGGACCAGTGGCAGAGCCAGTGGGCGATCGGCACGCCGGCGCCGCCGGCGTGGCCCGAGCTCGCCGGCAAGACGCTCGGCATCCTCGGCTACGGCCGCATCGGTCAGGCGCTGGCCCGTCGCGCTCGCGCCTTCGACATGAACGTCGTCGGTCTCCGACGCGATCACGCCGGCGCGGACGCGCACGCCGTCGTCCGCGGGCCCGAGGCGCTCGATGACGTGCTGGCGAGCGCCGACTACGTGGCGATCACGCTGCCGCTCACCGCGGCCACCGGCGGGCTCATCGGCGCGCCGCAGCTCGCCTCGATGAAGCCGACGGCCGTCCTCGTGAACGTCTCGCGCGCGGCCATCGTCGACGAGGACGCGCTCTACGAGGCGCTCGCGAGCCGGCGCATCGCCGCCGCCGCGCTCGATGTGTGGTACCGGTACCCGACCGACGCGGGCCCGACGCCGCCCGCGCGGCGGCCGTTTCACGAGCTGACGAACGTCCTCATGACGCCGCACGTGTCGGGATGGACCGATGGGATGCTGGAGGCGCGGGCCACGCTCATCGCCGACAACATCGCGCGCGTCGCGCGGAGCGAGCCACCGGTGAATCTCGTCGCGTGAGACTTCCCTTCTTCTACGGCTGGCTCATCGTGGCGGTCGCGTTCGTCACGATGGCGGTGGGCGTCAACGCGCGGACGTCCTTCTCGCTCCTCTTCCCGCCCATCCTCGCGGAGTTCGGCTGGGAGCGAGGGCTGACCGCGGGGGCGTTCTCGTTCGGCTTCCTCGTCACGGCCGTGCTGAGCCCGTCGCTCGGCCGGCTGATGGATCGTCGCGGGCCGCGGGTCGTCATCGAGCTGGGCGTCGGTCTGGTCGCCGCGGGACTCTTCCTCGCGCCGCTCATCAGCCGGCCGTGGCATCTCTACGCCACGCTCGGCGTGCTCGTCGGCGGCGGTAGCGTGTGCCTGAGCTATACGGGGCAGGCCCTCTATCTGCCGAACTGGTTCGTGCGCCGGCGGGGGCTGGCGATCAGCATCGCCTACGCGGGCGCGGGCGCGGGCTCGATCATCCTGCTGCCGTGGCTGCAAGGGCTCATCGTGCGGTCCGGCTGGCGCTCGGCATGCGTGGCGCTCGCGACGATCGTGATCGTCCTGCTCGCGCCGCTGAACCTGCTCCTGAGGCGGCGTCCCGAGGACATCGGGCTCGAGCCCGACGGGGGACGCACGGGCGCAGCGGGCGCCCGTGCGTCCTCGAACGTCGTCGATCACGCGTGGGCGGCCGTGGAGTGGACGTTCGCGCGCGCCGTGCGGACCGCGCGATTCTGGTGGATCGCGGTCGGATACTTCGCCGGGCTCTTCGCGTGGTACTCGGTGCAGGTCCACCAGACGAAGTATCTCGTCGAGATCGGCTTCAGCCCGACCGACGCCGCGTGGGCGCTCGGCTTCGTGAGCCTGGCCGGCATTCCCGGTCAGATCGCGCTCGGCCATCTCTCCGACCGGATCGGACGCGAGTGGGTGTGGACCATCGGCAGCGTCGGCTTCGTGTGCTGCTATCTCGCCCTGCTGGGCTTACGCGCGTCGCCGACGCCGGCCCTGCTGTATGTCATGGTCCTGGCGCAGGGCATGCTCGGGTACGGGCTCACGTCCGTTCTCGGCGCGATCCCCGCCGAGATCTTCGAGGGCCCGCACTACGGCTCGATCTTCGGCACCCTGATGCTCGCGTCCATCCTCGGCGGCGCCGCAGGCCCCTGGGTCACCGGCGCGCTCTACGACGCCACCGGCACCTACACCGTCGCCTGGTGGGTCGCCCTCGCCTCCAGCACGCTGTCCGCCCTCGCCATCTGGCTCGCCGCCCCCCGCCACATCCGCGCCGTCGCCGGCCGTATCGGGGTCAGGCCTTGACTCTTACCGCTTGCGTTGGGGTCAGGCCTTGGCTCTTGCCGAGAGTAGCCAAATCGCCGCCGTGTCGACGTTTCGCAACCGGCAAGGTCGGTAAGAGTCAAGGCCTGACCCCACCCGTATACGCGGGTTGACGGCCGCGTTCCCAGACGTGTTTGCGGGCGACGGGTTCGTTGAGGTCGGCGCCCCAGCCGGGGCGGGTCGGGATCACGAGCTCGCCCTTGTCGATGACCGGTGGATGGTCGACGAGCTCGTCCTTCCACGGGACGTCGTCGATGTCGATCTCCATGATGCGGACGTTGGGCACGCAGGCGCAGAGATGCGCGGAGTGGAGCGTCGACAGGTGGCTGTAGTAGTTGTGAGGCGCCACGTTCAGCTCGTAGCTCTCGGCGAGATCCGCCACGCGCTTGGACGGGCCGAAGCCGTTCCACGGCACGTCGATCATGACGACGTCCATGGCCCGCGCCTCGAAGTACGGCCGGTAGCCGCGCAGGCCGTAGAGGTTCTCGCCCGAGCAGATCGGAATCGTGGTCGACTCCTTGACCTCGCGGAGCGCGCGCTCGTCGTACATGTCGATCTCGACCCACATCATGCCGAGCGGCTCCAGCGCCCGGCAGATGCGCCGCGCCGCCTCCGGCTTGAAGTTGAAATTGAGATCGAGGGCCAGGCCGACGTGCGGCCCGACGGCACGCCTGAAGGTTCCCAGCAGCGTCGCGATGTGCTCGACCATCTCGACCGGGACGTTCTGGTCGGTCGTGCCGGGGCCGCCGCCGAAGCCGCCGAAGTGCACGCGCGCCGGCTCTCCTGGGTAGACGATGTTCGTCTTGAGCGCGCGGAAGCCTCGACGCACGACCTCCTCGCCGAGCCGCGCGATGTCGTCCATCGTCCGCAGCGGAGGGGCACCGATGAGCTCGGCGCTCCGCGCGCGCGACGTCCCGCAGTGTGACCAGTAGACGAGCTGACGCTCGCGCAGCGGCCCGCCGAAGAGCTCGTACACCGGAACGCCCAAGGCCTTGGCCTTGATGTCCCACAGCGCAAGCTCGACGCCGGCGAT
>Ga0075425_100004682_pt1 | contig 14138 bp, 15 predicted proteins | sample SoiMethybrSBSTD4_FD_75300 | JGI IMG/M metagenome (GOLD analysis project Ga0075425, IMG submission 75300) | Bulk soil microbial communities from a Populus tree surrounding site in Tennessee, USA - Soil MetaG P. TD hybrid SBSTD4 | ecosystem: Environmental > Terrestrial > Soil > Tree plantation...
AGGAGCATGAAGACGACCAGCGGAAACAGCGCCCCGCCCCAGAACGGATTCGGGACCAGCGTGTAGTGCCCGATCGTGACGTCGAAGTTGGGGACGAGCCGGAGCGCGCCAATCAGCCAGCCGAGGTACCAGTCCGGCTGGGCGCCGTTCGTTCCCTGGGCCACGTGGTACGGCCCCCAGAGCCAGATCGGGTTGATCTGCACGAGCCCGCCGAGTAGGAAGAGCACGGCGGCGACCGCGAAGAACAGTCCCAGCGACCGCGGCGCCTGGCCCGGGAAGGTCGGGATGCCGACGACTTTTTTCTCCGTCGTCCGCCGGCTCTCGCGGAACTGCGTGTGATGCCTCGCCGCCACGAGGAACAGGTGGAGTCCTAGCAAGGTCGCGATCAGGATCGGGAAGAGGAAGACATGTGCGATGTACATCCGCGACTCGAACGCAGAAGTGCCTGGGAACGGGCCGCCCCAGAGCAGCATGGCGAGATTTCCGCCCACGAACGGAATCGACATCAGCACCGAGTAGCCGATCGCGAGCCCCATCCCCGAGAGCAGGTCGTCGACGATCGAGTAGCCGAGGTAGCCCTCCAGCAAGGCGAGGATCAGCATCGTCAAACCGATGTAGTAGGTCAGATCGCGCGGCTTGCGGTAAGCGCCTGTGAAGAAGATGCGCAGCATATGCAGGACGATCGCGGCGACGAAGACGTCGGCAGCCCAGTGGTGGGTCTGCCGCATCAGGAGGCCGGCTCGGACCTTGAACGAGAGGTCGACTCCCGAGCGGTAGGCGACACTCATCTGGTGGCCGCGCAGGGGAAGGTAGTGCCCGGTGTAGTAGGTCTGCGCGGTGCTCGGCTCGAAGAAGAGCGTCAGGTAGATCCCGGTGCCGACCAGGATCACGAAGGCGTAGAGCGCGACCTCGCCGAGCAGGAACGACCAGTGGTCGGGGAAGACGTAGCGCAGCGCCCGCTTCAGGAACGGTGCCGTGCCGCTGCGCTCGTCGACATAGCGAACGATCGCGCGGATCACGACGGGTTCCTCGGGGGCTTCGACCGCACGCCCGACCAGGCCGGGCCGACCGGACCGGAGAAGTTTCCCGCTGCTCGCAGGACGCCGTTCGCATCCACGGCGAGCGGCAACTGAGGCAGCGGCCTCCCGGCGGGGCCGAAGATCACCTTCGCCGCCCTCGTCGGGTCGAAGGTCGAGTAGTGGCAGGGGCAAATCAGCGCGGGGCCAGGCTCGACGACGGGAAAGGTCGGCTTGCGGAAGAGCGCGATCGCGCACCCTGCGTGGGTGCAGATCTTCGAGTAGGCGACCACGCCTCCCGGCGCCCAGTCACGGCGCGCCGCGGGCAGATGGAGTTGCGACGGCTCGAAGCGGACGACGACGACCGGCGCGCCGAGCAGCTCCTTGTCCGCCCCCTGCGCGTAGGCGGTGTAGAAGGTCTCGCGCTCGATCTCGTCGAGTAGCAGGGGCTTCCCGTGCTCATCGACTAGGCGCACGCCCCGCCGCCAGGGCGTTTCGTACAGAGCGCCGGTGTCGAACAGAGGGCCGAGCGAGAGCGCCGGCACGACGAGCGCCGCGCCGATCGCACCGGCCGCCGCGGTCCCGCCCGCCAGCAACAGCCGCTTGCGCGTGAACCGGTCGCCGCTCTCGTCGACGAGCTGCTGGAGCTCCTCCTGCGCCGTCGAATGCGGCAGCGAGTAGTCCTCTTCGAGCTCTTCGGTCACGACGAGCCGCTTGCCGACGACGATCAGCGCCACTGCGACGAAAGCGAGGGCGAGCCCAAGCGCGAGACCGAGGTACTGGGTCTGGTGGGCGAGGTGGTTGAACGAGTAGACGACGATGAAGCCCACAGCGGCCGCGGCGGCAAGGAGCAACAGCAAGAGCACCAGCCACTCCGCGCGCGGATCGGGCTCGCCCGGCGGCACGATCCGCGGACGGTCGACGACACGTGGCTGACGCTTCTTCCGCCCCAGCAGAAGCACGCCGAAGGCGATCGCCCATTTGCGGAACGCACTCACCGCTGGAACCGCCTTCCAATCAGGAGACAGCAGCCGACGAGCGCCGCCGCGCCGATCAGCCAGGCGACGAGCCCTTCTGGGACGGGCCCGATCCGGCCGATGCTCCAGCCGCCTGGGTCGTCCGGATGCTTCGCCCACTGGACGTAGGCGATGATCGAGTTCAGCTGCGCGTCGCTGATCTGGCTGACCGGGAACTTCGGCATCAGATAGGGCCCGATCCGGACCGCCTCGGCGATCTGCACCGGCGTCGCCTGGTGCAGCGGCGGCGCGACCGCGTTGGTCACGTAGCCGCCCTCGGCGACGATCTGGTGGCAGCCCGCGCAGTGCTCCGTGAACAGGGATTGCCCTTGCGAGAGGTCGCCCAACCGCGGCTGTGGGCGCGGCACCTTTGGCCCTTTTCCGAGAGACGCCACGTAGGCGACCAGCGCCGCGATCTCCTGCTTGTCGAACGGCGACTTCGTGTGCCGCGGCTGGTCGTGCGGGTCGGCCAGTGGCATATAGCCGGTGGTCAGGTAGAAGTCGGCCGCCTGCGCGCCGACGCCTCGAAGGGGTGGGCCGAGCCCGCGCAGGTCCAGCACGCCCTTTGGATGGGACGTCGAGATGACCCCGCTGCCGTCGACACCGTGGCAGCTGAGGCAGTACCCGGCATAAAGACCCTTCCCGGTCTTCGCCTTGACGCCGACGCCGGGCTGTGCGCCGGCCGCCGCGGGCAGCGCCAGTGCGACGACGAGGACTGCGAGCGCTCGTCTCACGACTGCATACACGGCTCGTGGACAATCGCGCCGGTACCGCTGAGCACGATGATGACGAGAAAAAGCAGGTTGCCGATCGAGGCCGCGAGCGCAAAGAAGTGGCGGCGCCCCTCCGGGGCCGGGCCGCCGTAGTCGACGTTGCGTGTCTCCCAGAGGACGCTCAGCGCCGCCGCCTCCGCCAGCAGGGCGAGCGCGATCCCGACACCCATCAATGTGATCTCCCAGGGCTTGACGTCGACGCCGAGAACCTCGTTCGCCGCGCCGCACCTCGCGACGGTGATTCCGAACCCGACCACCAGCTGCACCACCCAGGTGAGCGCGGCGCCGAAGAGGCCGAACCACTGCAGGAAATCGGGATCCAGATAGCGCGCTGCCGATCTCATGCGAGCGGCGAGAGCTGGGTGCCGAGGACGCAGAGGGCCAGCACGTTGACGAAGTGCCAGTAGAACGCGGTCGCCCGTAGCCCGTTCATCCGGTAGCCCGTCAACCCGGTCGCCGTGCGCAGCAGGATCCAGGCGCTGAGCAGAACCCCGACGAAGACATGCAGGTGGTGGGCCCCGAGCATCGTGAAGTAGATCGACGAGTACGCGCTACCGCTCGGCGGAAACTCGTGGACGTCGTGAACGAACAGATGGATCTGCATGCCGAGGTAGCCCGCCTGGACGACGAGCGCCAACAGCAACGCCACCCGTGCGCGCGTGAGCAGCCCACGCGAGGCCGCGTTGACGGCGAGCTGTACCGGGATGCTGCTCAAGACGAGCAGGCCGGTCAGCACGAGCGGCAGCGTCACCTTCGGCTCCGGCACCCCGGGCGGAGGCCAGTGCAGGTTGTTGAAGCGCAGGTAGAAGTAGGTGCCGATGATCGTCCCGAACAGGGTCGCCTCGGTTGCGACGAAGATGGCCATTCCCCACCACCCGTTCGGCCGTGCAAGCCGGGCCTGCTCGACCCGCGCGACCGCCGCCGGCGTTCTGGCCTCGCCGCTGTGAGGCAGCGCGCTCATGTCTCGACGGGCTCCTTCGCGTGCCAGCCCGCGACGCAGAGCAGCGCCAGGCCGGCGAAAACTCCGGCGACCGCGTAGTGCTGCGTCAGCAGCATGATGAAGAGGAGCCCCGTGCAGACCGCGACGGCCAGCGGCCAGGGCGATTCCGCGGGCATCTCGAGCACCTCGTCGGGAACGGCGTCGACGACCGTCGAGGCCGGCGTTTCGTGGCCCTCGTCGAGGACGAGCTCGCCGCGCTCGAGCCGCCGGACGTCGGCTTCGCGGTCCTCCGCGTCCCAATTCGGATAGGCGCTCCTAACCGTCGGGATGACCGGGAAGTTGTAGGGAGGCGGCGGCGAGCTCGTCGCCCACTCCAGCGTGCCGCCGAAGAACGGATCGCGGCCGGCGGGCGCGCCGCGGAAGCGGCTGTAGGCCAGGTTCCCGAAGATCAGCAGCAGGCCGGCCGTGAGGATGAAGGCGCCGATCGTCTCGGAGAGGTTGTACGCACTCCAGCCAAGCGACGACGGATAGGTGTAGACCCGACGCGTCATCCCGAGCAGCCCGAGGATGTGCATCGGGAAGAACGTCACCGCCGTGCCGACGAAGGTGAGCCAGAAGGACAGCTTCGCCAGACCCTCGTTGTAGAGCCGGCCGGTGACCTTGGGGAACCAGTAGTACATCCCGCCGAGGATCGGGAAGACCGCCGCGCCGAAGATGATGAAGTGGAAGTGTGCGACGACGAAGTAGGTGTCGGTCGTCGCCTGGTCGAACGGGATCGCCGCGAACATGATCCCCGAGAGGCCGCCGAGGACGAAGAAGACGATGAAGCCGCCGATGAAGAGCAGCGGCGTCTTGAACTCGGGCCGGCCGAGCGCGACCGTCACGGTCCAGGCGAAGACCTGGATCGTGCTCGGGATCACCACCATCATGCTGGCGGCGGCGAAGAAGACGAGCGTGATCGTCGGCAGCCCAGTCGCGAACATGTGGTGCGCCCAGACGCCGAAGCCGATGAAGGCAACCAGCAGCTCGGCGAGCGCGACGAGCGGGAAGGCGATCATCTTCCGCTTCGAGAAAGTCGGGATGATCGAGGTCGCGATCCCGAAGGCGGGAAGGATGATGATGTAGACCTCGGGGTGGCCGAAGAGCCAGAAGAGGTGCTGCCACAGCAGCGGGTCGCCCCCGTGCGCGACGTCGAAGAAGTGAAAGCCGAGGGTGCGCTGGAGCTCCAGGTAGACGAGGTCGATCGTCAGCGATGGCAGCGCGAAGATCAGCGATAGCGAGACCGCCAGCATCGCGAAGCAGAAGAGCGGCATCCGGTTCATCGACATCCCGGGCGCGCGCAGCTTGAAGATGGTGACGATGAAGTTGATCGCGGCCGCGGTCGTGGAGACCCCGTTGAAGATCAGTCCCAGCGCGTAGAAGTCGATGTTGCGGCCGGGGTTGTACTGCTTCAGCGCCAGCGGCACGTAGTCGAACCATCCGGCGTTCGGTGCCGCGTGCATGAAGACGCTCGCGTACATGAACAGCCCTGAGGCGAGGAAGAGCCAGTAGCTGAGTGCGTTCATGCGCGGGAAAGCCATGTCGCGCGCGCCGATCATCAGCGGAATCAGGTAGTTGCCGAACGCCCCCGTCGAGATCGGGATGACGAACAGGAAGATCATCGTCACCCCGTGCATCGTCATCAGCTGGTCGTAGGTCTCCGGCGACAGCACCCTTTCGTTCGGTTGCGCGAGCTGCGTCCGGATCAGCAGCGCCTCGATCCCGCCGGCGCCGAAGAAGGCGAGCGTTGTGAAGAAGTAGAGGAGCCCGATCCGCTTGTGATCCGTGGTCGTCAGCCAGCCCCAGAGTCCGCGAGGCTCGACCCAGATTCGCTCCAGGCGCTCGACGCGCTGGGCGGCCGGCTCGGTGATCGTCGTCGCCATCAGTGCCTCGCCCAGTGACGGAAGGCGAGGGGCTGTCCCCGAACGGGGACTGTCCCGGTAACGCGGCCACCCGTCGTTACGGCTTCGGGGACAGTCCCCTGCGGGGACAGTCCCTGCGCGACTGGTGCCGGCGTCGCCACTACTTCAGCCCGTCCAGGTAGGCGACCAGTGCGTTGAGATCGCCACTCGTCAGCGTGAAGCCCGGCATCTTGCTGCCCGGCTTGTAGCGCTGCGGGTCCTCGATCCAGTGCGCAAGGTCCGGCGGGTCGTTTGGCAGCGTCAACGCGGCCAAGGTCGTCCGCGTCGCGAGATGCGTGAGGTCAGGGCCGATCGTTCCGTTGGCCGGCGTGCCGCGGATCATGTGGCAGCCCGAGCAGGGCAGGCTGAGGAACAGCCGCTCGCCTTCACGTGCCTGCGCAGTGGCCGGCTTCCGCGCCGGCCGCTGCTCGTTCCCGAGCCAGCGGCGGAAGGCGTCAGGCGTATCCGCGAAGACGTACATCGCCATGTGCGCGTGCTGCTGGCCGCAGAACTCGGCGCACTGCCCGCGGTACTCGCCGGGATGGTTGGCGTCGAGCAGGAGCCGGTTCACCCTGCCGGGAATCAGGTCGGCCTTCCGGTTCAGCTCCGGCACCCAGAAGCTGTGGATCACGTCCGCCGTCGTGCCGACCATGTCCACGCGAGTCCGCGCCGGAATGTGGATCTCGTTGGCGGTGACCGCCCGGGTGCCTGGGTACCGGACCTCCCACCACCAGTCGTGGCCGATCACATGCACCGACATCCGGGTCGAGCCCAGGGCCGGCGCTTCGGTCTTCTTGATCACGTAGAGGTCGGACCAGACGAAGAGCAGCGAGAGAATCACGATCGGCACGAAGACGCCGAGCCCGATCACGATCGCCGTCCCGGCTCGGTCGCGCCCACCAAAGGGGAGGTTGTCGCGGTTGCGGCGGGTCCATCCGAGGAAGAGCAGGATCACGATCACCCCGAAGCCGATCGAGCAGCCGACCAGCATCACCCACCAGAGAACGGAGATCGCGTGCTCTTGCTTGCTCGCCGAGTGGAGCGCGTTCTGGTTGTCGCCGGCCCAGGCGCACGGCGGCACGCCCAACACGGCAGCCGCGGCGATCACGATCGTTGTCGCCCGCCCCAGGCTTCGGCGCAATCCTTCCCTCTTTCCCGGTTCGCTCGGGTTCAGAAGATTACTTTCCCTAGGGCGTGCATCTAAACGACGGCGCGCGGAGGCCAGCTTCGAGTAGTGTCTAGGCAATGCCTAGGCAGCGGACGTACTCGGCTTCGGAGGCGGCGGCGGCCCTCGGGATCAGCGTCGATACCTTGCGCCGCTGGGACCGAAGCGGCCGTATCCGCACGCGGCGGGATGCCGCCAACCGCCGCACCGTGACGGCCGGGGAGATCGCGCGCTTACGCGGGAGCGAGGCGCACGAGCTCTCGGCGCGGAACCGCTTTCAGGGCATCGTCAGGGAGATCAAAAGGGAGGGGCTGCTGGCTCAGGTCGAGCTGGAGGCGGGACCGTTTCGCGTCGTCGCGGTCGTGACGCGCGAGGCGGTCGAGGAGCTCGGCCTCGAGCCAGGCGGCCCGGCAACTGCGATCGTGAAGGCAACCTCGGTGATGCTCGAGCGATGAGACGTCTCGCACTGGTTCTCAGTGCGATCGTCGTCCTCGCCGTGCCGGCGGGGAGCATGCCGGCAACTCGGATCACGGTCTACGCGGCCGCGTCGCTCACGACCGTCTTCCCTCGGATCGACAAGGCGCCCCGCTACAGCTTCGCCGGCTCCGACACGCTGGCGATGCAGATCGCCCAGGGTGCGCCGGCGGACGTCTTCGCCGCGGCGAGCCCGAAGCAGACAGAGCTCCTCTACCACGAGGGAATCCTTCGTCGCCCGGTCGTGTTCGCAACGAACAAGCTGATCGTGATTGTGCCGGCGGGGAATCCGGCGCACATTCGCTCCGTCTACGACCTGCGCCGGAAAGGGCTCAAGGTGATCATCGGCACGCCGACCGTGCCCGTCGGCGCCTACACCCGGCAGATCCTCGACTCGCTCGGCATCACGCAGGACGTGATGGGCAACGTCGTCGACCAGGAGCCCGACGTGAAAGGCATCGTCGCGAAGATCGCCCTCGGCCAGGGCGATGCGGGCTTCGTCTACAAGACGGACGCCAAGCCGGCCGGCAACAAGGTCCAGGCGATCCTGCTCCCAGCCTGGGCGCAGCCGCCGATTCGATACGAGATCGGCATCGTTCGGAAGAGCTCTCACCTTCTTGCCGGCCGGGCCTTCATCAAGCGCGTGACGTCGCTCCGGGGGCGCCGGCTCCTAGTGCGGGCCGGCTTCGGGCTTCCGAAGCGTCTGCGATGAAGCACGCCTTCACGGCTGCTGCCGTCGCCGCGGCGGCGCTTGCGCTGGCCTTTCTCGTGCTGCCGGTAGTGGCGCTCTTCCTACGCGTGCCGCTCGGCGATCTCATCGACGCGCTCGGCACGCCTGCGGCGCGAGACGCGCTGATCGTCAGCATCAAGACCAGCGCGATCGCGCACGCCACGGTACTGCTGGTGGGAACGCCGGCGGCCTATGCAATCGGCCGCAGCCGCTTCCAGGGGCGAACGCTGGTGCTCTCGCTGATCGAGCTTCCGCTCGTGCTCCCGCCGGCGGTGGCGGGGATCGCCCTCCTCGTCACCTTTGGGCGACTGGGCCTGCTGGGCGGAACGCTTGACGCGCTGGGGATCAACGTCGCGTTCACCCAGCTCGCCGTCATCCTTGCCGTTGTTTTCGTCGAGACCCCGCTCTATCTGCGAGCCGCGATAGCGAGCTTCGAGGGCGTCGACGGCACCCTGCTCGAGGCAGCGCGAACGCTCGGTGCTCGGCCCTTTCGCGTCTTCGCGCGGGTCGCGCTCCCGCTCGCCGGTGCGGGGCTCGGCGCCGCCTCGGCGCTCGCGCTCGCCAGAGGGCTCGGCGAATTCGGGGCGACTCTCCTCTTCGCCGGCAGCCTGCAAGGCGTCACCCAGACCCTCCCGCTCGCCGTCTACGCCCAGTTCGAAGTCAATCTCGACACCGCTCTTGCAATCGGCGCGCTCTTCGTCGTCTTCGGCGTCGCGCTACTCCTCGCACTGAAGCTGATCCCGGGATGGACCCGCTCCATTTCTCTCTGGACGTACCGCTCCGCGAGTTCGCCCTCGACGTCGAGCTGACCGTCGGCCGCGAGGTCGTGGCGCTCGTCGGGCCCTCCGGTGCCGGCAAGACGACAATCCTCCGAGCGCTCGCCGGGCTCCATCTCGCCCGCGGGCGGATCTCGGTCGACGGAACCGATTGGCTCGACTCCTCCCGAGGCATCGACGTCCCGGCCGAGGAGCGGTCAGTCGGCCTCGTCTTCCAGGAGTACGCCCTTTTCCCCCACCTGACCGTCCGCAAGAACGTCGAGTTCGGCCGGAAGGGTGGGGCTGCCCTGCTGGAGCGGTTCGGCCTCGCAAAACTCGCCGACGCGAAGCCGCGCGAGCTCTCCGGTGGTGAGCGCCAGCGCGTTGCCCTCGCGCGCGCGCTCGCGCCCGATCCTGCCGTCCTGCTGCTCGATGAGCCGCTCTCCGCCCTCGACGCTCACACGCGGGGCGAAGTCAGGAACGAGCTGCAACTGCTGCTACGCGAGGCCGACCGGCCGACCCTCGTCGTCACGCACGACTTCGAAGACGCCGCGACACTTGCAGGGAAGGTCGGCGTCCTGGTCGAGGGCCGGCTGAGGCAGCTGGGAACTCCTGCGGAGCTCGTCGCCTCACCGGCGGACCCGTTCGTCGCGAGCTTGACCGGCGCCAACGTGATCCGCGGGCTCGCGCGGCCGATTATCTCGGGACTGACGGAGCTCGAGCTGCCGACGGGCGAGCGGATCCGTTCGACCGACTCAGCAGAGGGCGAAGCCGTGGCGGTCGTCTACCCCTGGGAGATAACCCTGTCGCAGACTCAACCCGCCGACTCCGCCCAGAACCACATCCGCGGCTGGATTGCGAGCCTCGTCCCGATCGGCAACCGTGTGAGGGTGCGCCTCGGCCCGATCACGGCCGAGATCACCAAGGCCTCGTCCGACGATCTGGAGCTGCGCGTCGGCGACCCCGCGGTCGCCAGCTTCAAGGCGACGGCTACGAGGCTATTGCGCCAGGACGCCTAGCTTGTAGCCCTTTTTCTTCAGGTCGGCGCTGGCGTCGCGCACGTCCACGAGTGCATGCGAATGCTGGAGCTCGGTATACGACTTTTGCAGCAGCTGAGGATCGTTCTTCTCCGCCGCCTTGCGAAAAGCGTCCAGCTCGTCCGCAAACGTGCGAAGGCCCTTCACGAGCGTGTCGTTGCTCTTTGCGGCATTCGACGGAACTTTGAGGCCGTCGAGATCGTCGGCGGCGTGATTTAGCTCGCTCTCGCCGACCTTCAGCCTGCTGGCGAGCTCCTGCATTGTGCGCGGCGGCGTGATCAGCGGTTTGACCGCCGTGCCGATCGCCTGGCTGTCGGAGCTGAGATGCTGCTGATATTGCGCCTTCGACAGCTGACCCCCGCCGCCGCTGCCGCAGCCGGCAGCGACGAGCGACATAGTCGCGGTAGCTAAAGTTGCCAAGCCGCGGTGCCTCACTTTGAAGAGGCTGAGAAAAAACGCGTTGAACCTGCTCTGGGTCATGCCAGCGGAGGGAGCGTAGCTACTTGATCGACGAGAAAACGCCGAGCTGGGGAATCGAGCCGGTTCCGGAGCGCCTGCAGGTGCTCGGCCTCCTCGACACGATGCTGCTCTGGGGCAACCTCTCCGTCAGCCTGCTCGTGATCGTGCTCGGCGCCGTGCTCGTGCCGGCGCTCTCGCTGCGCGACGCGCTGATCGCAATCGTCGTCGGCGCGATCGCCGGCAACGTTCTGCTCGGACTGGCCGGCCTGATCGGCGCCGATGCGCGCGTTCCCGGGATGGTGGTGCTGCGCGCTCCGCTCGGGCGCCGCGGCTCCTACGCGCCGACGGTGGTCAACGTCGCCCAGAACCTCGGCTGGTCGACCTTCGAGCTGATCGTGATCTCGACCGCGGCCGCGGCGCTCTCGAAGAAGGTCTTCGGCTTCGAGGAGCGCTGGCTCTGGGCGCTGCTCTTCGGGCTGATCGCCGTCGGGCTCGCGCTGCTCGGCCCGATCGGCTTCGTCCGCCGCTACGTGCGCAAGTTCGCCGTTTGGGCGGTCCTCGCCTCGCTCGTCTACCTGACGTGGTGGGTGCTGGACAAGTCGAACCTGCATGCGTTCTGGCACGCGCACGGCCAGGGCGGCCTCTCGCTGGGCTCGGGGATCGACGTAGTGATCGGGAGCATCATCTCGTGGACGCCGCTCGCCGCCGACTACACGCGTTTCTCACGCGATCGGCGCAGCGCGTTCTGGGGAGCCGGGGTCGGCTACTTCATCCCGACCCTGTGGTGCTTCGGGCTCGGCGTGCTGCTGGTGCTGTCTCGGAACATCACCGGCGCTGCCGACGTCCCGGCCGCCGTCGCCGCCGGCGGTGCGGTCAGCGCTTTCGCGCTGCTGGCGCTGACGGTCGACGAGTCCGACGAGGCCTTCGCAGACATCTACTCGACCGCCGTCTCGATCCAGAACGTGGTGCCGCGGGTGTCACAGAAACTCCTGATCGTGGCGGTCTCGACGGCGGCGACGATCGGCGCGATCGTGATCAACCTGGGCGCCTACCAGTCGTTCCTGCTGCTGCTCGGCTCGGTCTTCGTGCCCCTGTTCGGCGTCCTGCTCGCCGACTGGCTGCTCGCCGGAGCCCACTACCGCGAGCGCGACTTCTTCTCCGGCCCGGCCGTCCGTCCGCTCCAGCTCGTGGCCTGGGTCCTCGGCTTCGTTCTCTACCAGTGGCTCTCGCCGCAGGGGCCGACTTGGTGGACCGATGCCGTCGCTCATCTCGATCCAGGGCACGCGACGTGGACCGCGTCGTTGCCAAGCTTCGCGGCCGCGTTCGTGCTCGCCACGGTCGCAGGCCTGCTGCTGCCGCGAGAAGATGTCAAGCGTGCGCGTCGCGGTAGTCGGGAACCTCTCGCTCGACCTCGTTGACGGTGGGCCGCCCCGCGTGGGCGGGCCTCCGTACTACGCGGCGCGGGCGCTGGCGGCACTCGGCGCTCGCGCGCACGTGCGCGCGAAGTCAGCCGAAGCCGAGCGGTCGCGCGTGCTGCCGCCGCTCGAGGCGCTCGGGCTGTCGGTCGACTGGCGACCGGGTGCGACCACCGCCACCTACTCGTTCTCGTACGAGGGCGATACGCGGACGATGGACGTGCAGGCGCTCGGCTCGCAGTGGTCGGCCGACGACGTTGGCGGGCTCGACGCCGACTGGGTCCATGTCGGAGCCTTGTTCCGCGGCGAGTTCCCGGCCGGGACGCTCGCCGCTCTCACCGAGACAGGGGCACGGCTTTCGTTTGACGGCCAGGGGCTGGTCCGGCCTGCGCGGTCGGGGCCGCTGGTGCTCGAGGCCGATCCTGACCGGTCTCTGCTTGCTCACGTTTCGGTGCTGAAGCTGTCCGAGGAGGAGGCGCTTGCCCTCGCGGGCGCCGTCGACGAACGTTCGCTCTCCGAGCTCGGCGTACCGGAAGTCGTGGTCACGCTTGGGTCGCGCGGCAGCGTTCTGGTCGCAGACCACCGCTTCGTCCATATCCCGGCCGACCCGCTCGACGTCGAGCCGACCGGCGCGGGCGACGCCTTTGCCGCGGCCTACGTCTTCGAGCGAAGCCACGGCGCCGAGCCTCAGCCTGCGGCCGAGCGTGCGACGCGGCTCGTCCACGACTTGCTGGCGGGATCGCGTTGAACGTCGTCGTCGAGACCGGCGAGGGCGTCTACACGATCGACGCCGAGACGGAACTTGTTCTCGACTTCGTCCCGGGCGCGGAGTTATCCGAGACGCCGCAGCCGCGCGTCGAGTTGCCGCTCCTCGTCGCGGCCGCACGCGAGGGCTCGACCGTCGTCGCGGTCCTCGACCGTCGCCCGCCGCTCGCCGTCTCGCACGACGCCGGCAGCAGCTGGCACGAAGCCGGCGGCGGCCTGCCCCCGGGGCGCGCGGTCGCGATCGCCGAAAGCGACCCGGACCGGATCGCGTACGCAGCCGAGCATCGCGTGTACATCTCGCGGGACGGAGGCCGCTTCTGGCGGGCGCTCGAGCCCGAGCTGCCCGAGATCAAGCGGGTCGGCTGGCTGGAAGCCTGAACTCGCCACGGGCCACGATCACGGCGGAGCCCCCGACCTCGACACGCTCGACGTTTTCCGCCGTGCCGTCGGCACGCGCGTAGAGCGTCGACGGCCGGCCGACCTCGGCGCCCTGCGAGATCTCGATCTCATCTCCGAAGGCGATCCGGCCGTGGCGCGAGAGGTGCAACGCCAGCGGCCCGGCGGCGGAGCCTGTGGCGGGATCCTCCGCGACGCCGCTCGAAGGCGCGAACATTCGCGTCTTCCATCGGGAGTCCGAGCCCGCGAAGCAGTTGAAGCCGGTCACGTCCGGTAGGCCCGCCAGCCGGTTCAGGTCGGGCCGCAACCCCGCAACCTCGTCCTCCGAGTGAAGGCAAACGTAGACGTGCTGAGCCCCGTTGTCGTACAGCTCGACCGGCAGCTCTGACCGCTCTACCCCCAACGCCGAGAGCAGCTCGGCCTCCGCCTCGTACGGCCGTACGTTCGGGAGAGGCTGCTCCATGCGGCCGAAGACGATCCGATTCTCATCCCGCTCCAACCGAACCGGCACAATTCCTGCGAGCATCTCGAGCCGGATCTCGACGAGCTGAAGCGGTCCCGCGAGCACGAACGCCGTCCCCAGCGTCGGATGTCCGGCAAAAGGCAGCTCCTTGGTCGGAGTGAAGATCCTGACCTTCGCGTGCCCGCCTTCCTCCGCCGTCAGCACGAATGTCGACTCCGAGTAGTTGATCTCGCGCGCGAGCGCCTGCATCGTCTCGCCGTCGAGCGCGCGAGCGTCGGTGAAGACGGCGAGCTGGTTGCCCTCGAGCGGTGTGTCCGTGAAGACGTCGCAGACCACGTAGCGAAGGTCGGCCATTGCCGCGATCGTTGCAAACTCTCACGGCGGGTGGGAAGATCGGTGCCGGGTTCGGCGTCTTGCGGGTAGCGCCGATCTCTCGGCGTACGAAGCGAAGGAGGAGTCATGGACGAGAGGACCGGAACAATCCGCCTCGTCGAGCCTGCTCACGACTTCGGGACACGCGGCCTGGTCGCCACGGTCTCGCGAACCGATGTCGAGCAGGCGATGCGCTCCGATGACGGGCAGATGGACCTCTTGCTCGACGTGGAGCGCGCCACCTCGGACGGACGCGAGACGCAGCGGATCGCGCTCGGCTGGGAGCCGCAGGACCTCGAGCGGCTGCTCGAGACGACGGAGGGAGACGAGATCTCGCTCACGTTCGACGAAGGCGAGCTCGAGCGCCTGCTGGACGAGGACGTCGAGGCGCACGGGATGCGCAAGACGCTGGCCGTGCTCAC
>Ga0075425_100004683_pt1 | contig 14138 bp, 16 predicted proteins | sample SoiMethybrSBSTD4_FD_75300 | JGI IMG/M metagenome (GOLD analysis project Ga0075425, IMG submission 75300) | Bulk soil microbial communities from a Populus tree surrounding site in Tennessee, USA - Soil MetaG P. TD hybrid SBSTD4 | ecosystem: Environmental > Terrestrial > Soil > Tree plantation...
GGTCGCGGTCGCGGTCGTGGTCGCGGTCGTGGTCGCGGTCGCGGTCGGGGTCGCGGTCGGGGTCGTGGTCGCGGTCGCGGTCGTATTAAATGGATGCGGAGGTACTATGAGAATACGAAAGATACTGACCATAGACGACTGGTATATTACACAAGATGTTATCGAGTATTTCTTCAAAAGAATGTTATGCAGAATTGTTGGGCATAACTGGGAATCAGAATATGAGGATGCGGGAGATGCATCATATTGGGTAGGAGACCACTGTATACGATGCGGACTATTCTCACGAAATCATAATGACTAACCCCCACATCACCAAGCTCAAGGAGTTGGCGAAGGAATGTCTCTTTACCAATATATGGAAGGACGATGGTTCACGCGCCATCTTTTATTCAGCCGACGAAGTAAAAAACCTTCTTGACTATATTTTTTCCCTCGACGAGGAGAAAGGAGAGGGGGAAGAATAATGAATTGGATAATAAACCCTCTGTCCTTACTGGTACTACTTCAATGCTACTACTTCGCAGTCATTGCATTGAAAGAAAGACCTAGAAATTACTGGAAAATATCGGTACTTATCGTCGTGGTAAGTATCTTATTGGTCATATATAAAAATACATAACCCCCCTCACCACTAAGACAATGAAGAGATGAAAATGCAAGGAACACAAGAGGAATTTGAAAATATGGAAAAGGTATGTCCAATCTGCCACGGAGAGGTAGTGCGATGGGGCACCTGTTATGGTTGGGGAATTATTTCGGATGGAAAGAAATCTATGATGTTGGTTCGTCGTGAACCCAATAAAATTATCCATTCCTCTATGTGCACGAATGGCCATCATTCCATAGCAGTACCCAAATGAACCAACACAACCAGAGGGAAGAGTGGGAAATTGGACTAGATTCTATAACGGACAGACTACCCGCTTATCCCTTTGAAGAGGATACGATACTGTTAGTAGAAACATGCGCAAAACTAAGGGTCTATGTTCGTGACCTCCTCCGCCAGCGTGATGAGGAATTGATAAAGAAGATAGATACATTTTACTGTTCTGTACCGGACAAACCATCCGCGCCATTCGCATCAGACCTAAACATCGAAATGAAAAACCTTCGGCGAGTTCCGAAATTAGAACCCATATCATGTAAGAACTGTCATGTGACATTTCAACCAAGAAGAAGCGTCAGTGGATTCTGTTCAAAGTCATGTGCGGCAACGTACTTTAACCTTAATTTTAGGGATTATGAACATCAGAAAAAATAACCATATTAACCAGTTGGGTAAAATGGTTGTGGATAAATGCACCCTTCCCCCTGCTGGCTGGTCATGTTCTCGTCCGAGGGGGCATGAGGGGCCATGTGCGGCGAGTCCAGCGGTGAAAAGATACGACGGCAATTTCATTGATGAAGATTGGGAAAAGAAAATACGTTCAACATGGGAAGCGTTAGATAATGGGAAAAAGGTTACACGAAGCGGAATACAACCCACACTACTTGATTATTTCCTCGCGGATATACGAAAAGTCATTTCTGAGCGAGAACGTGCGGCGAGACGGGGGGGATACAAGTGGCCCGATCATAAGGGCTCCCTGCACATTACCCACAACCCACACAGAAATAATTATGAAACCATTGAAGACTATTGCGAGTTTCGGAAGGCAGATGACGATGATTGGGCTACGCCAACGTCACGACAACGTGCCATTGAAACCGACAACCTCTGGGAAGTGCAGTGGTACCCGAATACTCCCGTCGGGTTCAATGTGCGATACGGTGTATCACTTGAGGAGATTCTTGATTCTATAAAAGAGAACTCCGACCCCTCTTGACGCTATGATGATGAACAAAGACAAAATTATTCTGCATTTATGTGCTTCCGAGTTTGGAAGTGACACGCGCGACTACCGCGAAGCTGGATATGATGTTCGACTCATTACAAAAGATATTAATGTGCGAACCTATGAACCACCAGAAAATGTCTACGGAATTTTCGCCAACCCACCATGTACCATGTTCTCGAAGGCGAGAACGGTTTCGAAAACCCCACGAGATATGATGCAAGGCATGGAACTAGTGATTGCGTGTCTTCAGATAATCTGGAAATGCCAGTCAAAGATACAACGCGACGCAAACCCAGAAATGCCACTGAAGTTCTGGGCCATTGAGAATCCTGATGGCTATCTGAAATGGTTTCTTGGAAAACCGGCGTTTCAATACTCACCGTTTCAGTTTGGTTCTGATTATTCCAAGAGAACGAATCTATGGGGTATTTTCAACCCACCACAGTTTCCTTTTTGGGGAAATACGCCAACAAAGGGGACACCGAGTGAATTTATCAATCCCATGAACGAAAGGGATAGGGAGAAACGAACTGACCTACGAAGTATCGCACCACCAGAGTTTACAAAAGCATTTTTCCAAGCCAACCCATAACCACCCACATGAAGAACGAAACAAATGACTAAACTTGATATCTGTGAACATTATTCCATAGAGGCACTTGGCGATTGGAAGGATTATATGCTCTATCGTTGCAGGGACTGTTGGACAATGATTGCTCACGAGATAGCCTGCCCATGTGCTGATTGTGATGCAGAAAGAGAAAAGAAATAATGCTATACTTCCCCCATGCAGTGCCGATGGATCATCGCCTTCCTGCTCATCAATTTCGTCCTCATGACGATGATCGCGGTCTGGTGTATCTTTACGAGACATCCTTAAACAGAAGGTGGTGATACCGTGAATATCTCAAAACTCTTCATCGTTTTCGCTCTCATCTGCTTCGTTCTCAATCTTTTCCATGTCGCACCGTTAAATCTTGGCGTGGAAGTACGGTGGTTCGACCTCGCATTCGTCATGTGGATGATTGCACTTCTTGTGTAGCCAGCGACTGGCGAGTGGATGGTGTGGCAACTCCTTTCCGGCCAACATCATCCCTCGTCGGTCAGTGGTTCATTGAAAACTTGGGTCGAAAAGGACACAACGACTATGACGACGAAAATCATCTGGCGCCTGAAAGAACAGCCAACCTCGGAACAACTCCGAGAACTCGTGAAGGACGGCATCCTCACGAAAGACGAAGCACGACAAGTCCTCTTCAACTCCGTCGAAGAAAACAGTGAAGGACATACATCCGGTAGAACAAAGGAAAGTCTGGAGGAGGAAATCAAGTTCCTCCGGCAACTCGTAGAGAAACTCTCGAACAACAACACCTACGAGATTGTGAAGTATGTCCAACAGATTGAACCAGTGTGGAGAACAAGACCGTGGTATGCTTCATATGGAACATGGTGTGACACATCGAAAAATACCGTGAATCTGAGTACATCCACATTCAGCGCAATCAACACGAATACTCTCTAATCAACTAATCTTCGACCCAAGTTTTTAGTGGTTCATTTCAAGGAAGTGAATTGTTGGTGTGGGGTCGTGGGGGCTTTGGCCCTGACCGCTATCCGAAGAATCATGTTGTCAGGACGCGGAGACGAACACCAGGGAACGCCATGCGCTGAATACTAGAATAACGGGAAAACATGTGGCTCGTCGCTCGGCGTTCTCCCTCACCAGAAGTCCATTTCTAAAACTACTCAAAGAAGGAAAACCTATACAAACCTATGCAGGAGGTTGCATGAAGACCGTGGTGAGTATCCGACTCGAAGAATCCTGTGATATCACGAGGGATACCATCTGTGAGGTCTGTAAAGAGAATCTGTATTGTCACCATGCAGACGTGCTCGTGGTCACGTTCAAGGAACCAAGAGGGGAGTCACGGGCAGCGTTTCACACCGGTTGTTACCAAAACTACGTTCGTTAGATGTCGCCAGGGGCGACCAGGTGAGGGTTAGTTGGTTGGTTCTTCCCCGACTGGCCCTCACCGACTATTTTTCTATGAAACAAAAGAACACCAAACAACTCAAGAAAGCCCTCTGGAAGGTGTTTTCGTTATACGTGAGAATGAGGGATAAAGGGGAGTGCATATCGTGCGGAAAGCGTGGAGACGTGAAATTGATGGATGCTGGCCACTACATACCTAAGACCGGAGGCCTTTCGATTTACTTTGACGAAAAGAATGTCCACTGCCAATGCACCTATTGTAATCGGTTTATGCACGGCAACTTGGCCCCCTATGCCATAGCCTTGCGACAGAGGTACGGCGAGACAATCCTAGAGGAACTGGCATGGAAGAAACAGCAAATAACCAAATACACTACACAGGACTACCAGTACCTGATACAGGTGTATAAAGAAAAACTAAAAACCCTCTCATGAGGGTTAAACAACGGTCTCTTATTCTGACTTCTCCTCTTCCCTTGGTTTCTCGGTATCTTCTTCCTTCTGCAACTTGATCGTATCGAGATACTCAGAGAAAACGGTATAGGCGGTCGCGAAGTTTGGTGAATACGTTGCCGTGGTGACTGCGGTATAGAGGAAATCAAACTGCTCGTCGGAGAGTTGTATCTCTCCCGTCAGTGTCTTTCCATCTTCATCGCTCATCTTGTCCTGAATCCTGGACCATTTTTTCAGTTCATCCGGCTGCATTCGTGGCCCACGTTCGGTGAGATATTTTCCATTGACGCCCGCAAGGATCACTAATGTGGAAATATCCTCTGGCTTTGAGGTGATCTCCTTACCGTCTTTATCTTTCTGTATCAGTTCCCGTTTTGGATACTCAATATCGAGTCGTAGTGTTTTCATTGGATAAGATTACGTAAACCATCCGTCAACCTCATTGGCCTTAGCGGAATCCTCTGAGGCTTGTTGAGTACGGAGTGTGGAAATCTCCCCGTTATGGATCGGCCCTAAGAGGCCAAGTTCCTTTTGAAGAACGTAGTCGTGAATCCGTGCCAGTACCCAATCCTGAGCGTCGGTAGCATCCTCTGTTAAATACAGGGAGAACTTATCGGCTGCCGTCTGGGTGGGGATATGGGTGGTAATGTCGGGCATATATTTAGGTGGGATACGCGGTTAGTTCCGATTACTCGGTCGCACTTCTCTCTGGGCTAACCACGTCCCAGTCTCCGTGCAACGTATCCCGAATAACTATAACACGGTGAAATGCTCTGAAACAATAGTCTCGTCCTCAATCCGCACGGGGTTTGCGTGGTATTTAATCACCATCTTGATGAAGGTGTCACCAGAAGGAATATCTTTCGGGAGTCGGAGAGGGAAGTCCGCGACCTCACACCGTTTCTCGGTATTATCGTTAAATTGAATCAGTGGGATGTCTTGTTCGTTTTGAACCGCATACACGGTCGCACGACCTTTCGCGTTGGAGGTTTTACAGAAATCAATCGTGAGGAAGATATAGTCTTTCCCCTTTGCTGAGTCTGGCCGTACCGTGACTGGCCGTACCGTGACTGGCCCCTTGATTTGTAGGATGTCGTAGTTCCGCACATTCCACCAGATCACCATGCCGGAAAAGAGGAGACAGAGAAATAAGAGTGGCGAGAGAATCCAGAACATACTTCTCGTCCCTTTGACGCGTTGTTGTTCCTCGATGTGATTCATTTCTTTAGTATAAGAGAAAGAATACCCCCAATCACTCCTGCAAGCAATATACCAATGGAGAAATAGACGAGACGCTTTATAGGATCAAACTCGTCCTTTGTCACAAACTTGTTCTGGGTATCAGAGGCGATCTGTTTCACGTCCATCTTAATTTCCTTCACGTCGTCTTTGAGTTGAGTAACATTCGTCTGTACGACGGCGAGATCGCGACTGATTGTTTCGGAATTAGTGATTTCACTCATAGTCTGAGAGGTAAAGAAGTCATCGGAACCAACCGAGAACAGCGACGGCGAAGAGAATAATACCGATTGCTAGGGCCCACCCGCTCTTGAAACCAGAGCTTTCACCTACACGAACCTTGAATGCATCTTCGAGTGCCTTGATGCGAAGTTCTGCCTCCGCCCGTGGCATGAGTGTTCGTTGCTGGTCGGCAAGTGTATTGCGGAACTCATTGACACCCTCAAACCGTTTCTCAGTAGCGTTCTCCGCCTTCAGAACTGCCTCCTTCGCCGCGCTCAACGCATCTTCCACCGCTTTCTCTTGCGCGGTGAATCGTTGTTCGTAGCGTTTATCGCGCTCGTCCATGATTTCTCGAAATGCGGTAATGTTGGTGTCCATAGTCATGCTATCACAGTACAAGTGTACGCGACAGTTCATAAAAGTTCGTTCCATCCGAGACGAACGTAATCATGGCGGCCTTCGAAACCGTTCCAGTGATAACACCAATCGACTTAAACCCAGTACCAAAGGTTATCACCCGTGGGAGCGTCGCGTCATTCGTAATCTTCAATGTCAGGGTAGAACCCGCCGTCTGTGCTCCGTCGATCACAACACTTTCTGATTCTCCAGAAGTCCATGATGCGTAGAGGAGTTGTCGGCCACCAGTGATGGTGAGTGTCACGGTTGATCCAGGTGTCGCCGCGATAGTTCCCTGCGTAGTGACCTCTGACCGTGAGTTAATGGTTCCTTGTTCAGCCATAATTATCCAATTAATGGGCTATTTTGTAAGTCTGCGATGAGCGTACCGAGGACATCGGCAATCTCATCAAGAGTAGTCGAGTTCGCATCAAAGCTCCGATCTGTCGTTACGTTAGTAGGTGTATAGGCCGAGCTTGTTTGAAGTTTCAATGTTCTACTCGCATTCACCATATCCACCGTAAGGACGCGGTTTGCCGTCAGCGCAGTACTCGACGTGGAGAGAATCTGATTCGTAAATGATGCAGACGTGTCCTGAAGAAAAAGCGATCCCCATCCTTGTGTTGTACCGAGACCGAGGGATTTTGCGGTAGCGCCAGATACAGGAGCGAACGAGGCTGCGCGCCAATCGTATTCGTTTGCCGAGTTGATAGCGAGGAGTACGTTCGTTGTGGTTGCTCCGCGCACAAACCAGTTGATACCTTTGGCTGTCCCTGAACCGCCAAGAATGAACTTACTCGTCGTCTGCATCTGCACATCAGCGGAGAAGATCGCTGCCCAGTTTACCGTTCCTCCAGAACCACCAGCACGAAGACCAACAACACGTGCCGCACTTCCTCCTGTGCCACTTCCACTGTACGGTGTCTGGAAATCACCACCAAGTGCTTCGGTAACGGTGAGATTCTGGGCAAGGGCTGTATCATTGAGTCCCTGCACAGCGACCATAAGCGCAATCGTTCGGGAATTGGTCGCGGTAAAGTAGTTGTACCCTACTGCACCATAGTATGTTGATCCGGTTGCCCCCGATGACCCTTCATCATAGCCGCCACCAAAGAAGGAGTAGCTCGTTAGGCTATTTTGGGCGTGCTTAATCCACGAGGCAAAACCAGTCGTCACATTCTGCTTTGTCGTGTCGTAAATTGTGTCGATGGTGAGGCCGGACTGTTCCTGTGGTGAGCCCCCTGGTGCGTTGTAGTCGAAATACGATGCCCCTTGTATGCGCAGGTTCAGAATCCCTTCGTCCTCCATGTAAAAGAGGGAGCCGGTTGACGTTTCACCGTTAAATTTCAATTCGTAATCGACTCCCGAAGCACCTGCACCGATCGTCACGTCACCCTTGAGGAGAACATCACCAGACCCAGAAACACGGGGATTGAGAATGAGATCGGTACCGTCTGATGAAATCGCTGCTATCTTGGATGCGCCAAAATAGAGCAGGTTATTATTCGTATCGAGCCAGACGTTGCCATTAAACTCAGCGGCGTAATTCGTCCCTGTGCCAGACGCTGCTGCATAGATACCACGTGCAGTACCTGATGCAATCGAGGTGGCGTTGAAGTATCCACCATACGTGAGTGCCCACTGGGAACCTTGTGAGAGTGCCTCTCCCTTTGCACCAATAACCTGACCGCCAGTACCGACGCTTGCAAAGGCTGTTGAAGCAAGGGAATACGACCCAATCGCCGAGGTCTGGGAGTCAATCGTTGTCGTGACCGCCGTGACTGTAAGGCCGACGGCGGATGAACGAGCAGTTGTGCTGGTGTTGTATGACGAAAGAATAAATCCATCAAGTTCCGTTGCTGCTGCGGATGCTTGTGCGCCAAACGTAACCGACCCCGTGTTCTTATCATAGGCACCAAAACCACCAAAGACACCACCGTCGTTAAATTGGATTTGAGTGTCGGAGCCACCAACGTCTCCACCTGCACCAATATCGTCTAGGTTAGCTGTAAAGGGGTTAAACGAATAGCTCATGTTTTTGTCACACTATCAAGCCGTGATCCTGTGTAGGCGAGTGTCAGGGTTGCCACTGTGGTCCCACCGGAACCGCCAGTCTTAAAGACCACGCTGGTGAGGTTCGATCCGGTGTAGCCGAGAAAGATATAATCATAGGACGCTGGTACGAGCGGGGAAGAAACCGGAAAGGGTGCCTGGTAACCAAGTGGCTTTGAAACACCAGGTGCTGTTTCGATAAAGGGCGTAACATCAATTGTCTGGTAGTTCGCGTCCTTTGCGTCATTAAGAACGCGTTGTTCGGTTTGTTCAGTGTGGCCTCCAGTGCTCATTTCAGTATTTGTGAAAGTTTTGTATTCGGATCAACGCCAAGTCCTCGTGCAATGCTTGAAAGATAGGAAGCGGAGTTATTGGAACTTGGTGGGGCATATTTATAGACAAATTGGCGAAGTGTCAGATTACGTGAGGCATCAAGGCGCAGTTGCTTAATGAGTGCCTGAAACCCAGCACTCGGTTTCTTAAACTTGGCGAATCCGCGTTCTCCACGAACGGCACCAATTTGTCCAACATAGCGAAGATTGCCGGGGTTATTCTGTCGATCGGCGAGGGAGCCTTTCTTCTTATATCCTTCTAGTGTGGCGATAAAGTTCGCAATACGTTGTTCTCCTGTCTTCGCGTCAGGAAGTGTTGAGGCGCGTGCCGTTGGGATTCCGAGATTCAGAAATGACGACTTCCGAGCGACCACGTCTGGTTCCTTACCTGTACGAACGTACTCACGAATCATCTGCTGTGCATCCTTTTTCCTGATAGCGCCACTCTCGAGAAGTTTGAAGAGCTTTTCCTCTACTATGGCTTTCTTTGCGTTGTCCTCTTTTGAGATCACGCGAAGATTTGACATATCATTCGTCCCACCGAGCGTAAGAGGAATAATATGGTCTACCTGTGTTGATGTGTTGCCCTTGTCAAGAAGTGAAAGAAAATCCTTTCGTTCGAGGATCGTTGCATTACCCACAACCTTCCGCAGATGCTCTGGGGTAAATAGCGCCCGGAGCGTATTCGCTGGATCTTTCACAAACCCTTTACCATATCGTCCGACGAGATCAAAAAGATTCTTTGAAGAATCCGGTGATTTTGTGTACGTGCTTTCAACGGAGATAATCGGCGGTAGATTATCTTTGTACTTCCGTCGTATGCGCGTGACCACTCGGTCAATCGCCTTCCCTTTTTGTTCGTCGTCAAGACTTTTATAGAGTGGAGATTGAACGAGTGCATTGAGCGATGATTGAAGTTCCCCAGATGATGCAGATTCCAACGCATCAAGACCGACGGGACTAAGCTTTACTCTTTGCTTCTGGATTGTTTGGTTCTTGTTGAGGTTGGATGGTGTGGCGTTATTGCCCGCAAGATCGAGACGAGAGAGTTCCGATATAATTGGGCTCGTTCGTGGTTTGGAAGAATTAAAGAGGTCGATAAAAGATCCAACACCTTTTGTATCGTTTGGGATGACATTCCCGATGACATCCCGCTTCGGCAGTGTTGTATTTCTCCATCCAGGAATACTTTGTTTGAATGAATCAAGAACGGAGTTACTCTGCCGTTGAGAAGGATCAAACGAACGTGCTGTATCCTTGATGATATTTGGAACTACGGACGATATCTGACCACGAAGGTACTGCCCACCGTAGCGCGTTGGATCGGCAATGGCATTGAGTGGTCCTTGGATACCGGAAAGAAAGGTCTGGCCTAAGAAGTCCTTACCGATATTCCCACCGAACTCTGCGGCTCCACCACCATTTTGTAGTGATTCTTGTGCCTTGCTCCCAGCAAGAACGATGAGTGTCTGTGGTCCAACAGAATTGATACTCCGCCACGAACCGCCGACCAATACGGAGTTTGGTTTTTTCCCTTCGAGTTCCCATTGACGAGACTGTGCTTGATCCTTCGGTTGTCCTGACATGAGCCCATGTTTGGTGAGATACGCGCCAAGACCAAGTAGGCCAGTACCGATAACCCCACGACCGATTTCCTGTGCAGCCTTTCTTTGGAGTGACGGGACATTCTTCACGAGCACCGTTCCAACATCACGAATACCCTTCGCAAATCCTACAGGGGAATAATCCACCATCTTACCCAGTATTGAGGATGGGACACCGGTAAATGGAGCAACAACCTCACCAAGAACTTTCGTTGCCTCATGTTTTCCGAGTGCGCGTTTGACAGAATTGGCAACCTTCGACATCACGGTTTGGTCGTGGAATGTAGCATACAGTGAATCTTCCGTTGCGTTCTTCAACATGTTTTCTGTTGGGTGCGCTACAAGATCCTCTATAAATGCACGGTCGCCACGTCGTCCTGCATTGATCGCGGCAGCACCGGCCTGGTCAAACAGTGACCGAGCATACGAGGCGTTGAGAAAGACCTTATCTTCAGCCCCAAGGGGTAGGAAAACGGCATCAGTGAGCTTCTTCAGTGTCTGTTCAGTGGGATTATTCCCCCACGTCACATGGTGAATATCAAACTTCTCAATCGTGGAAGAAGGATCATAGCCGTACTTCACGACATCCACCGCGGACCGCCAGCCACTCTTCGCACCGGAGAGGGTTCCTCGTAGTGTCGCTGTGGTTGTCCGTTGACCGGTCCGAAGTGACATGACCTTATCGGCAAGCGTTGCGGGAACATCCTTTGCGGTTTCTGCACCAGCCTGAAGTGTATTGCCCAAGATATTCCGCTCATGGGTTCTGAGGGAGGTGAGGAGTCCTGCCTTCCATACGGTAATCGCCTTATCCCCAAACGTAGACGGAATAAGATTTTTGACCTCATTCATGAGTGTCTGGGTGGCGATGTTCCGCTCACGTCCAATGGGCATGTGCTGGATGGCTTCTGCAGCGTCGTAGATGGACTTAATATGACCATCCGAAAGCTGCACCACGTTTTTTCCAAGTGCGTTGTGTTGTTTAATCAATGCCTGTGCATAGCGAATCGCCCCCTGTGGGGTTGTCTTATCGTATTGAGAAAATGCCTGCACTGCTTGTCCGAGTTCGGTTCCCGATGATGCCATAGCTTCGCCGATTTGGGCAACCTTCGCGTGATTACCAAGACCGGAATAATGAGCCATAAGCTGGTTGCCAACCTCGATATCAACCGCATTCCGCGGATGGAGGGCGAGTGCTTCGGCAGCAGCGGGATCACTCAAAACAAGTTTACGCGCGTCATTGGTGAGTGATTCATTTGACTTCACAAAATACGACCCACGGATGATATCTTTTACCTCTTGTGGGGTCTTGGCGGATTCTTTTAGGGTTGTCACAAACCCGCGTTCCTTCATTTGACTTTGACCGCGTATTCCTTTGATAACCTCTTGAAGTTGGGCGTTTTGTTCTGGTGTGGTTTTTCCACCCGCATGGATCGCGGAGAGTGCACCCGTTAGATTTCCGCCACTTGCGGATCGTGCGGCTTCCGTCAGTCCACTCAGGGTAACATTATCCGGTGTTACGGAGGAGAGAAACTTTTGTTGCGCTTGAGGACCAAACTCCATTTTAAGCTTGAATCCAATATCTTGGATTCTGCCTTTCGCAACATCGGGGCGGATCTTCCCCGATGCGTCCGTGATTTGCATGCCCTTGAAAATACCCTGCACCGATTTTCCGTTCTTCAATGGCCCAAAGGTATCGTCAATGGAGTTCTTCATGATCTGTTGAATACGCGCATTCGAGTCGCCACCAATTTTCAGTTCTGGTGAGGGAACATACTGTGCAGTTGTCTGTGCCAGAACCGATGCTTTGTCTGCTGTTTGTTGGGCAGATCGTGCTGCAAGACCCTGAGCAGCACCACCAAGAAGACCACCAGCCACAAGGCCGGTCACACCGCCGATAAGACCGCTCTTCGCAACGCCCTTCAGATTCTTGTTCTCCTGAAGACCTTGTGCAACGCCATAGGCAGCGCCAATGGGGGCGCTTGCCTTCGCACCCGCTTTCGCTCCTTGCACAAACGCCTTTCCGACACTGGTTGCTTTCTGAGAACCACCGAGAACGCTTGGTGCAGAATGGAGGAGTTTTCCCGTCTCAGCGCCTTTCGCGGCTGAGCCATACGAACCAAAGGAGAGGGCATCCAGAAGAACGCCTGCCGCATCACCAAGTTGTTCCTTGCCGGAACGGATATGACCGAGTATGTCTTCGGTTGCATTGCCTGCTGCGGTATAGGCTTCATGGGCATGGGCAATATAAAGTGCCTTCCGCTTCTGATCCTTCTGCTTGCTGGCGAGTTTCAAGAACGTATCACCGGCATTCATGTTTTGTTTGGTGATATCGTTGATCTGTTTCTGGCCACCAGTGAGGGCGAAGGCAGATTGTCCTACGGTACGACCAAGGTTTTGCTCACTCTGCGTAAAGAAGTCCGCAACATTCCTGCCAACGCCAATCGCCTGTTGGCCAACCTGACGTAAGCCAACATGCTGCATCGGTGCGATCTGCACCGGCTGTATCGGCGCCTTGGTCTGTTGAACTGGAGTCGGTGCCACCGTGGGTTGGGGTGCTGTCTGCTGTGGTGTTCCCCAATGAATACGACCCCCCGTCCCCGAGGAGATGGTGCTTTTTATTTTTCCCCAATCAATACGTCCCATAGTTATCCAGGGTAAGCGTCATAAATCATCTGCTTAATCTGTTCTAGTGTATAGCCATCCTCCTTGTAGGCTTGGAAGATTTCATTTGCCACATCCTCGCGTGTCCGTTTTCCCGGCTCTCCAGTTGCGGTCACAACATCGGCAGCACCATTGATATCAGAGATGAGACTGTTTTTAATTTCCCTGACAGATGTCTTGGGCGTCCTCGGCGTTGGCACTTTGTTCAGGTCTTTCACTTTTTTAGCGGCCGTGAGTTTCGCATTCGTCATCGCCTGACGTTCCGATGCAGAGAGGATGAAGTAATCCTTGCCAATCTTGATAATGCTGTCGTTGCCATATTGTTTCTTCGCTTTGGCTACATCGGACGGTGAGCCGAGATAGAATCGTCCCTTCGCTTGCTGTTCCTTTCTGATCTTCAATGTATCAATGCGTCCACCGGGGAGTTTCGCCGCATCGAGCGATGCTTTTGCATCAGCGTCGCGGGCGTTCACTGCGGCATCATAGGCATCGACCTGACTGTTGTAGGTGGTCCTTGCCGTACCTTCTGCGGCGGTAAACCGATTCTGTGCGCTTGTACGGATATTGTTGAGAACCGTATTCAAGAGATCGTTTTTACTCGTTGCCGTATCCAATGTGGATTGACTCTCGTTATTGGCGAGTGACGTAAGATTGGATTCATGACGGGTCTGGAGAGAGCCGATTTGGTTCAAATACGGAGCCGTATTCTGTGCCCCAACGCCCTGACCGATCCCAGAAACCTCTCCGGAGGCATCGTAGAGGTTATTTCCTGCATATTGTTCGCGTGATCGAACACCGGCCTCACGGAGACCAAGATTGATCGAATCGAGTGCCGATTGATAGGAATTGATAAGATCTTGTCGACGTTGTGCGTACGTGGCCGTATTTATCCCCGCCTGTTGGTCGATGAGACTAGCGCCCGTGGTGTATTCATTATTCGTCATCGCATCCTGCGTGGTGGGCTCCGCGTAGGGTGTTGGCGGTGTGTACGTCGGATAATCGGAACCGCCAGAGGAATCAGTCACTGGTGTCGTCGTGGTCGTACCGGGTGCTGTGTAGCTATTCCGTTGCAACCCCCATCCTTGTGACTGCAGTTGACTTGCCCGTTGTGATCCAACCTCAACGACCTCATGCTGATGGTTCGGCCCATAGAGCGTCGCCTGTCGTGGAGTCGTAGCAACGCTATGCGGTCCACCGGTGACCGCAGACGATGCGATCCGGTAGGCACCCCCTCGAATGGTTCCGCGTTGTGTTCGTGCAGTCATGGATTAGGTGTTAGCGGTGTATTCAAGCCAGACGGATACGAGATAGATATTCGTTCCGTTACAGGTATCGCTCGCATTAT
>Ga0075425_100004684_pt1 | contig 14137 bp, 15 predicted proteins | sample SoiMethybrSBSTD4_FD_75300 | JGI IMG/M metagenome (GOLD analysis project Ga0075425, IMG submission 75300) | Bulk soil microbial communities from a Populus tree surrounding site in Tennessee, USA - Soil MetaG P. TD hybrid SBSTD4 | ecosystem: Environmental > Terrestrial > Soil > Tree plantation...
GAGTTGAGCGGCGGCTTCATGGCCGCGAGGCGAGACCCGAGTCAGTCCGAGTTGAGCGGCGGCTTCATGGCCGCGAGGCGAGACCCGAGTCAGTCCGGCACGCTCAACGTACGGGAGTACGCCTCGCGTGCGGCCTTCGCGCGTCGCCTCGCATCTGGACCCTTCTCGACAGGCTGCAGGCTACTGTCGGTAGGCTGCGGGCTAGCAGGACGCCGGCGGTGTGGGCTGCATGGGGAAGAAGCGGGCGGTGGCACGCGCGAACACTTCGCCGGTCTCAAGATCCTCCAGGGTGCCCTCGACGTCTACGTACTTCGCCGCGGCCTTGACGGCGCGGCCACGGCCCAGGATCGGGCGATCGAGCGGCGTGAGCTTGAGGTAACGCACGGAGAGCTCTCCGGTGACGTGGGGCCGGCCGGTGTGGGCGAGGGCCGCCCCCGCCAGTACCTCGTCGAGATAGGCGGCCACGATGCCGCCGTGGGCGCCCGCGGGCGGGCCCTCGAAGCGCCGGGGAATCACGATGGGCGACAGGACCTCGCCCTCGCTCCTGAAGTTCCGCACGCGGAGCCCGATGTCGTGATCGGGGCCGCAGCCGAAGCATCCGCGGAAGCGAACGCCGATCCCGGTGTACGTGATCTCCTCGAGCGGCGCGAAGAGCGACTCGAACGGCGCGGGCACGGCCGGCTCGTGCGCCATGCTCAGGCCACCGGCCGGCCGAGGTACTTCCGGAGCAGCGGCTCCCACGCGGCAAGCTCGCGGGTGGACCTGCCGACCACCTTGGCCGCGTCGTCCCACCGCCTCAGACGTATCGCCTCGGACCACCAGGGGTGCTCCGCCGCCCGCGCCACCTCGTCGGGCGTCATCAGGTTGCCCTGCAGGGTGAGGGTGTGCTTCGAGCCCGGCGAGAGCGCGTCGTAGTAGCCGGGCTCGGTGGTACAGAGATAGCGCTTCGCCTCGGCGTGGGCGCGGATGAGAAAGGCCACGCGCTCCGGCACGTACGGCGCCAGCAGGTCCGCGCCGGCCTCGTGATGTCCGCGTCCCGTGCGCGACCGCGTCGCGGTGCGCTCGAGCGTGTCGCTGATGCCTTCCTGGGCCACCGCGTAGCGCCCTACGTCGTGGAGCAGGCAGGCGAGCACCAGCTCCTCGTCGGCGCCCACAACATCGGCGAGCTCCGCGCACTGCAGCGCATGCGCCAGCTCGTCGACGCGCTCCTGCCCATACTGTCGCGCCGCGGATCTCGTCATTGCCTCGATCAACCGGTCGGCCATGGTCGTCATGGCCTTCGAGTATACCCAGCCGGCAGCCAGGTCACGGTGGCGATGGTTGCCGTCTCGTGTACGGCGAAGCCGACGGCGAGCTCCTCGCGCTGCATGAGAGTGATCACTCCGCCCGACTTGGAGGTCTGCGCAGCCGCCGAGGCCGCGAGGGCCGGCAGGGCCGCGAGCAGGCCGAGGATCGTCATGCAGCGAGCGGCTGGAAGCGTGTCCGCCCGCCGGGAGCTACGATGCGTCCCGGCACGGGGAAGTGAGCGGCCAGGATGATCACGTCCGCCTCCGCGTGCGCGTCGATGAAGGCGCGGCGGGTGGCGGCCGCCCGCGGGCCGTCGTGGCAGAAGCAGCTGTTCCAGTCCGGCTCCGCGACCTGGATCGCCCGGTGCATCATGTCTCCTGTGAACACCGCCTCGCCGGCGGGGGTGCGGAGACGGACGTTCACGTGACCCGGGGTGTGTCCCGGCGACGGCCCGAGCTGCAGCCGATCGTCGATCACGTGGTCGCTTGCCACCAGCCGCGCGCGGCCGGCCTCCACGATGGGCAGCACGCTGTCGTCGATGAGGCCGAACTCCTCACGCCCCATCTGGCTCTCCGCCTTCCAGAACTCGTACTCGTCCCGCACGAAGACGTACGTGGCGCGGGGAAAGGTGGGCACCCACCGCCCGCGCTCGAGGCGCGTGTTCCATCCCACGTGATCCACGTGGAGGTGCGTGCACACCACGAGGTCCACGTCCTCCGGCTTCACGCCGGCCGCGGCGAGGTCCGCGAGGTAGCTCCCCTGGCGCATGTGCCAGGGCGCGACGCCGTTGCGCGGCTTGTCGTTGCCCACGCAGGTGTCGATGAGCACGGTGTGCCACGGCGTCCGCACCACGTAGGAGTGGATGGTCGACCGGTGAGCCCCGGTAGCCGGATCCACCAGCTCGGGCCCCAGCCAGTCGCGCTGCGCCGCGATGCGCTCCGGCGTGGAGTCGGGCAGCATGAATCCAATGGGCGTGGCGGACCGGTCGAGCTCAATCACCTTGCTGAGGCTCACGTCCCCGATGGTCAGTGGCTTCATCGCGTGTCTCCTCGGTTGGGTCGAGCCTGCTGGGTGGCGCGTAGCATAGCACCCGCCGTCCGGCTCAATCGGGCTGACGCACCATCAGGCGCGCGCCCAGCGCGAGGGCGACGGCGCCCGCGAGGGCAAGGAACACGCTCTCCCCTCCCCGTCCGAGCAGCCCCGTGACCAGCGGCCCAGGAAGATGGCCGCGTCCACGCCCACCCGGTAGAGTCCAGTCCGCCAGCCGAGCCGACCGGCAGGCGTGTGATTCCGGATCACGCCGAGCGGCAGCATCCAGCCGGCGAGCCCCACACCCAGGCAGGCGCAGCCGAGCCCGAACCAGATGCGCGAGCCGAGACCGACGGCCACCGTGCCCACACCGAGCATGACGCTCGCCGCACCGAGGATCAGCCCGTGGCCGAGGCGATCGGCGAGCCGTCCCACGGGAATCAGGGCGGCGAGGTCGATGGCCTGCGCCATGCCGAGGAGCCACGAGATGCCCGTGCGGGTGAGGCCGAACTCGCGCGTGCCGCGGATGGGAATCACGAACGCGCTCGCCGACGCCCAGGTGAGGCCGAAGACGATGCCGGTGCCGAACATGAGGGCGACCACGCTCCGATCTTCCCGCCGTCCCGGCATGCCGTCGCCCGCCGCGGCGGCCGGACGCGTGGGCGGGGGTCTGTCGGGAAAGCCTCGCCGAAGGCCGGGAAGCAGGAGCAGCGAGATCACCACCGGGGCGGACACGATCGCAAGGGCGAGCTTCCATCCCCACGCGGCCGGCACAAGGGCCACGGCGCCGAGACCGCCGAGGATGCCGAGCATGCCCGCGAACTCGAAGAGGTTGAGCCTGGTCGACACGCTGCCGCCGCCGCGCTCGAGCAGGATGGCGGTGAGCCCGCCCACCATGGTCAGCGTGTGGGAGATCCCAAGGAGGAAGCGCCCGGTGAGGAGCATGGGGAGCGGTCCCGTGCTCACGAGCAGGAGGAGGCCAAGCACGAGGATCACGGGAGCGGCCATGAGGGCGGCGGCGAGGCGGCGGACGACGAGCATGCCCACGGGCATGGCCGCGGCCATGCGCGCGAAGCCGAAGGCGCTCGCCACGAGCCCGAGCTGCCAGTCGTGGAGTGATTGCGTGCGGGCGATCTCCGGCAGGAGGGGACCGAAGGCGCCCACACCGAAGGTGTTGCAGAAGAGCAGGATGAAGAGGAGGCCCGTCCGGTCGAGCCGGGCGAGGCGGCGCGGACCCGTCACCTAAAAGAGCGCTCGGTCCACCATGGATAGTAGGGCGGCATGTCGCGGCTCGGCGCGAGCGGAAAGCTCGGGGGCCGCTTCTCGAGGAAGGACGCGATGCCCTCGCGGGCGTCGGCGGAACGGCCCGTCCAGTCCATCCCGCGCGAATCGAGGCGATGGCCCTCCATCGGGTGATCCGCGCCCAGGAGCTTCCACATCATCTGACGCGCGAGGGCGACCGACACCCCCGAGGTGTGGTCGACGATCTCACGCGCGAGGGCCCGCGCAGTGGGCAGGAGCGCCTCTGGAGCGACCACCCGGCTCACCAGCCCGCCCGCGAGCGCCTCCGCGGCGTCGAAGACGCGGCCCGTGTAGACCCACTCCGCCGCGCGCTGCATGCCGACGAGGCGGGGCAGGAACCAGGTGCTGCACGCCTCCGGCACCACGCCGCGGCGGGCGAAGACGAAGCCGATCCGCGCCGCCGAGGAAGCGATGCGGATGTCCATGGGCAGCGTCATGGTGATGCCGAAGCCGACGGCGGGCCCGTTGATGGCCGCGATGACGGGCTTCTTCAGGTCGTAGATCCGGAGCGCGACGAGCCCGCCGCCGTCGCGGTGCTCGCCGTCCGGCTGGGGCCGGCCCCGCCGCGCGCCGTCGAAGGTCTGGGTCCCCGCGGAGAGATCGGCGCCCGCGCAAAAGGCGCGTCCCGCTCCGGTGACGATGACCACGCGAACCGCGTCGTCGCCGTCCGCGGCGTCGAGGGCGGCGACGAGCTCCTGGATGATCAGGCTGGTGACGGCGTTGAGCTTCTCGGGGCGGTTCAGGACGATGGTGGCGATGCCCTCGGCCACCTCGTAGCGGATCTGCTCGAAGGCCGTGCTCACGACTCGGCGGACTCGCTCGCGTTCTCCTCCGCCTCCCCCTGCTTGAGCCAGCGCCAGATGGTCTTGGGGTCGACGCCGAGCAGCTTGGCCGTCACCGTGCGGTTGCCCTTGGCGAAGCGCAGCGTCTCCTCCATCACCCGGTGCGTGATCTCGTCCAGCGTGGTCCCCATCCGGATGGTGAAGACGCCGTCCGGCGACGTGTCCGTGGCCCCGGAGGGCTCGGTGCGAGTGAAGGTGACCGAGCGCTCGGTGACGTTGGGCGGCAGGTTGCCCACCTCGATCACGCCGCCGCGGGCCAGCACCACCGCGCGCTCCACCACGTTCTCGAGCTCGCGCACGTTGCCCGGCCAGCGGTAGGCCTCGAGGCAGCCCATGGCCTCGTCGGTGAAGGCTTCCAGCACGCGGTTGTTCTTGGCCGCGTAGAGACGCAGGAAGTGCTGGGCGAGAACCCGGATGTCCTCGCGGCGATCGCGGAGCGGCGGCGTGGTCACGGTGATGACGTTGAGCCGGTAGTACAGGTCCTCGCGGAAGCGCTTGTCCTTCACGAGCTGGGCGAGATCCTGGTTGGTGGCGGCGACGATGCGCACGTCCACGCGGATGGTGCGCGTGCCGCCCACACGCTCGAACTCGCCTTCCTGAAGGACGCGGAGGATCTTGGGCTGGGTCACCGGCGAGAGGTCCGCCACCTCGTCGAGGAAGAGGGTGCCGCCGTCGGCCAGCTCGAAGCGCCCTTTCTTGGCCCCGGCCGCCCCCGTGAAGGCGCCCTTCTCGTAGCCGAAGAGCTCGGACTCCAGCAGCGTCTCGGGCAGCGCCGCGCAGTTGACGGCCACGAACGGACCGGAGCGGCGGGGAGAGCCGTCGTGGATGGCGCGCGCCACACCCTCTTTGCCCGTGCCGCTCTCGCCCTGGATGAGCACGGTGGCCGAGCTGTCGGCGACCTGCTGCACGAGCGTCATCATCTGCTTCCAGGCGGAGCTGACGCCGATCAGGCTGCCCTGCCCGAGCAGGTCGTCCAGGCGTCGCTGGAGCGCGCGGTTCTGCTGGATCAGGGAGCGCCGCTCCAGCGCCTGCCGCACCACGCGGAGGAGCTGCGCGCGCTGGAGGGGTTTGGTGAGGAAGTCGATGGCGCCGTCCTTCATGGCGCGCACCGCCTCTTCCACGGTGCCGAAGGCGGTGAGGATGATCACGTCCACGTCGGGGGAGACGGCCTTCGCCTCCTTCAGGAGCTCGAGACCGGTGAGGCCGGGCATCTTCAGGTCGGAGAGGAGGAGATCGACGCCGCCCTGGCGCAGCCGATCGAGGGCGGCCTGGCCGTCCTGGGCCAGCACCACTCCGTATCCCTCGCGCGTGAGCGTGCGCTCGAGGCTCTGGCGCACCGCGGGGTCGTCGTCGGCTACCAGCAGCAAGGCCTGGTCACTCATCCTGGGTCCTCTTGATGGGCAAGGTCGCCGTAAAGGTGGTGCCGGTCCCGGGCGTACTCTGCCAGCGCAGCGTGCCTCCGTGCTCCTCGATGATCTGCCGGGAGATGTACAGACCGAGCCCGGTCCCCTGGGCCTTGGTGGTGAAGAACTGCTCGAAGAGGCGCTGACCCACGTCGGGGGCGATGCCCGGTCCGGTGTCGCGGATGGCGATCTCGACCTGATCGTCCACGCGCCGCGTGCTCACGGTGAGCTTGCCCCCGCGCCCCAGCGCCTCCAGCCCGTTCTTCACGAGATTGAGAATGGCCTGGCGCAGGAGGGTGCGGTCGATGGCCATGGGAGGCACGGTCTGATCCGTGGTCGCCTCCACCACGCTCCCCTGCCGCGCCGCCACCGGCCGCACGAACTCCACGAGGGCGGCGACCATCTCGTTCACGGAGTCCTCGTCGTACTGCGGACGCGGGAAGCGCGCGAAGGCGAGATATTCCTCGGTGATGGCGTCGAGGGCATTGACCTGCTCGCGAATGGCGGCGACGAGGGTGGCCGCCTCGTCCATGTCGGCGCCCCCGCGCTCGGTGACCAGATCGTTCACCAGCTCCGCGTTGAGCTCGATGGCCGCGATGGGGTTGCGCACCTCGTGGGCGACCTTGAGCGACAGCTTTCCCACCGTGGCCATGCGTTCCGCCACCACGAGGTTCGCCTGGGCCGCCTGCAGCCGGGTGAGGGTGCCCGTGAGCTCGGCGTTGAGCCGCTCCACCTCGGCGCGGGCGCGCCGCTCGCGCTCCGCCACGTGCCCCACCGCGAAGGCGGGCAGGCCGACCAGGCCCATGAGGATGGCCACCGCTGTCCACGCGGCGGCGGGCGGGGCGAGGAGCGCCGCCGCCCAGTAGAGGAGTCCCGCGAGGAGCGTCAGGAACAGACCGACCCAGCGGCCGAAGTAGTATGCGTTGACGGCAACGAGGGGGAAGAAGAGGTTGACGAAGAGGCTGTCGCCGCCGCCCGTGAGGTAGAGCAGGGCGAAGATGAGCAGGAGATCCACGGCGAGGGCGCCGCTGAACACCACGCGCGTCGAGCGCGGATTGACGCTGACGAGGGCGAGGATACCCACCTTGTACATGGCGAACCAGAAGACGAGCGACGGCAGGTCGATGCGATGGCGCGGCCGGAGGGCGAGACCGAGGGTGGCGAGACCGCCGACCATGACCACGGCGAGGAGGAAGGCGAAGAGGCGCTCATCCCGCTCGAGGAGGCGGACCACCACGGTCCAGGTCCGGCGCGCCGAGGTCCGCATGGGCGCTAGTGTATCCCAACCGGCGGTGGCCGCTTCGCCCTCTTGACGCACGAGCGACGCGCGCGTAGGGTCGCCCGCATGAGCTTTCTCGGCAAGGGCGTGCTCGCCTTCTGGGCCGACGTGGAGGCCTCCGGCGAGGCCGACTACGTCGACTGGCACAACCGCGAGCACATGCCGGAGCGCTGCGCGGTGCCGGGCTTCCTCCGCGGCCGCCGTTACATCGCCGTCGCCGCCGCGCCGAAGTATTTCATGATGTACGAGACGGAGACGCTGGCCACCCTGGCCAGTCCCGCCTACGTGGAGCGCCTCAACCATCCGACGCCGTGGACGCGCAAGTGCCTCGCCCTCTTCCGCAACTCGAATCGCACGGCGTGCCGGACCACGATGTCCATCGGTCGCGGCATCGGCGGCGCGCTGGCCACCATTCGCCTCGGTCCCGCGGTCGGGCGTGAGGCCGCCCTGCGGCGGTGGCTCACCGAGGAGGCATTGCCCAAGCTCCTCGAGCGTCCGGGCATGACCGCCGCCCACCTCTGCGAGGCCGACGTCGAGACGACGACGGTGAAGACCACGGAGAAGGCGATCCGCGACAAGCCGGACGAGGTGGCGCGCTGGGTGGTGATCGTCGAGGGCTCGGATGCCGACATCGTGGGCCGTGCCTGCCGCGAAGCTCTCGCTGCGAGCACACTCGAGCCCCACGGGGCGGAACCGGGCGCCATGATCGGCGTCTACGCCCTCCACCACGTCCTCTAGGAGCGTCGCGCCTCGGTCACAGGCGGGGCCGCTGGTGATGCCAGCCCGCGGCTTCCTGGTAGGCATGGGCCAGCCGCAGGAGCCGCGCCTCGTCGAAGGGCCGCCCCACCGCCTGGAAGGCCAGCGGCAATCCCGCCGCCGTGAATCCGCACGGCACCGAGAGGGCGGGCAGCCCATAGCCGTTGAAGGGGCGGGTCAAGCTCGAGAATCGTCCCGAGCGGGCGTTGAAGGCCTCCGCCGTCCCCGCCTTGAGCGGGGCAAGGGCGGGCGGCGGCTCCGGCGTCACCGGCGTCAGGAGCACATCGATCTCGTCGAAGACGTCGCGGATGAAGGTGCGCGTCAACCGCGAGCGGAGACGGAGGGCCTGGAGATAGTCGTGGGCGGAGATGGCGAACCCGACCTCGAGCCGTGCCCGCACCGTCGGCTGAAGAACCTCCGGCTGCTCGCGCAGGATGGCCGAGTGGAGCGCGGAGCTCTCGGAGCGGGCGATGAGCATGGCGACGTCGGTCATGTGCTGCGCATCGGGGATGCGTAGCTCCTTCACCTCGGCTCCGAGCTGCTCCAGCTGGCGGGCGGCGGCGCGCACGCCCGTGGCGACTTCCGGATCCAGCCGCTCGAAGAAGTAGTTCTCGGGTAGCCCGACGCGGAAGCCGCGGATGCCGCGGTCGATGCCCTCGAGGTAGTCCGGCACGGGGCGGCGACTCGCCGTGGCGTCCGCGGGATCGCGGCCCGCCATCACGTTGAGCGTGAGGGCCACGTCGCGCGCCGTCCAGGCCAGCGGGCCCAGGTGATCCATGGACCACGAGAGCACCATGGCGCCGGCGCGGCTCACGCGCCCGTAGGTCGGCTTGAGCCCGACCACGCCGCAGCAGGCGGCGGGCAAGCGGATCGACCCGCCGGTGTCCGAGCCCACCGCACCCGCGAAGAAGCCCGCGGCCACCCCCGCTCCCGATCCGCTCGACGAGCCGCCCGTGGCGTGACCGGGCTGCCACGGATTGTCCGCGTCGCCGTGATGCGCGTTGTCGCCGAAGGCGCCCATGGCGAGCTCCGTCATGTTGAGCTTGCCCAGGCTGATGGCCCCCGCGTCGAGCAGCCGTCGCGCCGCCGTGCACTCCTGGGGCGAGGTGAAGTACTCGGGGATACGGGTGCCGCAGGAGGTGGGCAGCCCCTCGATGTGGCAAAGATCCTTGAGGCCGACGGGCACGCCGTGCAGCGGGCCGCGCCACTGGCCCTTGGCCGCCTCGCCCTCGAGGGCGTGCGCACGCCGGAGGGCCCCCTCTTCTTCGAGCGCGATGAAGGCGCGGATGCGCCCCTCGTGCTTGCGGATCCGCTCCAGGCTGCGCTCCACCGCCTCGATGGGCGAGAGCGCGCGAGCCCGGATCGCCGCGGCGATGGCGGTCAGGCTCTCCTCAGGCATCGGGCGCCGCGTCCTCCTCGCCCTCCAGGGCCACGATGAAGCACGCCGGCTCCTCGGCGAGGGCGAGCTCCCCTGCCAGCCGCTCGATCACGCCGGCCATGCCTGCCACCTCTGCCTGCTGCGGTCGCTGCTCGGCCATGGGATCCTCCTTTTCGCGCCCACCTTAGCAGATGTATGATGTCCGCGGCTTTGCGACACGGTCGTCCCTGGATCCACCACCCTGACGATGGAGGCGGTCTTCATGCGCATGCGGCGTCCACTGTTTGCGATGGCGGCCCTGGGCCTCGGGCTCGTCCTGGCCGCGGCGCCGGCCCTGGCCCAGAAGAAGACGCTGGTGGTGGCGCTCAACGAGGACCCCGACCTTCTCGATCCCACCCTCGCGCGAACCTACGTGGGGCGCATCATCTTCGAGCAGATGTGCGAGAAGCTCTACGAGATCGACGAGAACCTGCGCATCTACCCCCAGCTCGCCGCGGATCTGCCCGTGGTGAGCGACGGCGGCAAGACCGTCACCATCAAGCTTCGCCCCAACGTGAAGTTCAACGACGGCACGCCCATGAACGCAGAGGCGGTCCGCTACTCCCTCGACCGCCACCTCAACATGAAGGGCTCGAACCGGCGCAGCGAGCTGGAGTCCGTGAACAGCATCGACGTGATGGACGCCCTCACCGTCCGCCTCAGGCTCAAGGTGCCCTTCTCCCCGCTCCTCGCCATCCTCGCCGACCGCGCGGGTATGCCGGTGTCGCCCGCGGCGGCGAACAAGCTTGGGGACAAGTTCGGCACCGCGCCCGTCTGCGTGGGGCCGTGGCAGTTCGTGGAGCGCGTGGCGCAGGACCGCATCGTGGTCGAGCGCTCCCCGCACTACTTCGACAAGAGCGTGGCCAAGTTCGATCGCCTCGTCTTCCGGATCATTCCCGACGACAACGTGCGCCTGGCCAACCTGCGCTCGGGCGACATCGACATGATGCATCTCGTCGGCCCCACGGATGCCGCCAACCTCCGCAAGGAGGGAAAGTACGAGGTATCGAACGTGACGGGCATCGGCTACTCGGGGCTAACCATCAATCTCCGGAACAAGAACGGCAAGCCGCCGGCGCCGCCGGGAGATCTGGGCACGCCGCTGGCCAACGATCCGCGCGTGCGCGAGGCGCTCGATCTCTCCATCGACCGCGTCGCCCTCAACCAGGTCGCGTGGGACGGGCAGTACACGCCGGGCTGCACGCCCATCTCTCCCGTGAGCCCTTTCGCCGACAAGAGCCGCAAGTGCCCGACGCGGGACGTGGCGAAGGCCAAGAAGCTCCTCGCCGATGCCGGACAGGCCAACGGCTACAGCTTCGAGATGATGATCGTCAACAATCCGCAGCAGCGGCGGGTGGCCGAGGTGATCCAGGGCATGGCCAAGGAGGCGGGCTTCAACATCAGCCTCAAGCCTACGGAGTTCGCCTCCGCCCTCAACGAGGCCGACGCGGGCAAGAACCAGGCCTTCCTGATCGGCTGGAGCGGCCGTGTCGATCCCGACGCCAACATCTTCCAGTTCCAGACCTGTGGAGCGTCGCTCAACACCAGTCAGGCCTGCGACGAGGGGCTGGATGTCATCCTGAACCGGGCGCGCGAGGTGAGCGATGTCGCCCAGCGCATCTCGCTCTACCGGCAGGCCATCGACAAGTTCGCCTTCTCGCGGCGCAACATCCTGTACTTCTATCACCTCAACTACATCGTCTCGTATCCCAAGAGCCTCAAGGGCTACAAGGCGGTGCCGGACGGGCTCATTCGCCTGAAGGGCGTGTCCTGGCAGTAGCGTTCCGGAGGCGACCCGCCCCGCGCGGCTCCCGGGCGGGGCCGGCCGCCTGAGGCGCCGTGTTCGACTATCTCGTCCAGCGGCTCGCCATCTCCGTCGTCACGCTCGCCGTGATCAGCGTCATCGTCTTCACGGGCGTGCGCATGATTCCCGGCGATCCCGCCCGGGTGATGGCGGGCACGGAGGCCGACGAGGCGGGGCTCGCGGAGATCCGCGCGAAGTACGGCCTCACCGACCCTCTCCCCGTGCAGTACCTCCGCTGGGTCGGCCTCGCTCTCCGCGGCGACCTCGGGGAATCCATCCGCACCCGCGAGACGGTGGTGGCCACTGTGGCCAAGAAGCTGCCCGTCACCGTGGAGCTCGCCTGTCTTTCCATCCTCGTGGCCCTCTGCATCGCCATTCCCGTGGGTGTCCTGTCCGCGGCGCGGCGCAACACGGTCTGGGACTATCTCGCCAACAGCCTGTCGCTGTGCGGCCTCTCGGTGCCGAGCTTCTGGCTCGGCATCATGCTCATCCTCCTCCTCTCCGTTCGGTTGCACTGGCTGCCCGCCTCCGGCTTCGTCCCGCTCTGGGAGAATCCCCTGGGCAATCTCACGCGGATGCTCATGCCCGCCTTCGTGCTGGGGGTGACCCTGGGCGCCGTGCTCATGCGCCAGACGCGCAACAGCATGATCGAGGTGCTCGGGACCGACTACATCCGCACCGCCTACAGCAAGGGTCTCCGCGGCCGCGCGGTGATCTTCCGTCACGCCATCCGCAACGGGCTGATTCCCGTGGTCACCATCCTCGGCCTCCAGATGGGCGCCCTCATGGGCGGGGCCGTGGTGACCGAGCAGATCTTCGTAGTGCCCGGCTTCGGCCGGCTCATCGTGGAGTCCGTGTTCACCCGCGACTACCCGCTCGTGCAGGGCGTGGTGCTCATCACGGCGAGCGCCTACGTGCTGATCAACCTGCTCGTGGACATCTCCTACTCGCTGCTGAACCCTCGCATCCGCGTCAAGGGCGCCGCCGATGCCGCCTGAGGGAAGCGCGGTGGCGACGGCCTCCGTGGCCCTCGCGGGCGAGGCAAGACCGTCGTCGCTCGTGCGGGCGTGGCGACGGGCGGCGCGGCGGCCCCCCGCCCTGGCGGGAGCGGCGGTGGTGCTCTTCTACGTGCTGCTGGCTGTCGCCGCGCCCTGGGTTGCCCCCGATGACCCTTTGCGCACGGATTGGAGCGCGATCCGGAAGGGGCCGAGCGCGGCGCATCTCTTCGGCACGGACGACCTCGGCCGTGACGTGCTCTCGCGCGTGATCTACGGCACGCGCATCTCCATGCAGGCGGGCGTCTTCTCCATCCTGCTCGCCATGACCATCGGAGTGCCGGCGGGGCTGGTCGCCGGCTTCTACCGCGGCGTCTTCGACCAGCTCATCATGCGCCTGACCGACGCGTGGCTGTCCTTCCCCTTCCTGATCCTGGCCATCGGGCTCGTGACCATCCTCGGGCCCTCGCTCATCAACGCCACCGTGGCCATCGGCGTGGGAGCGACGCCGACGTACATCCGGCTCACCCGCGGCCTGGTCCTCTCTACGCGCGAGGAGGATTTCGTCCACGGGGCACGCGCCCTCGGCGCGGGCGATCTGAGGGTGATGGCCCGCCACATCCTCCCCAACATCAGCAGCGCGCTCCTCGTCCAGGCCACCGTGTCCATTCCCGGCGCCATCATCGCCGAGGCGATCCTGTCCTTCCTGGGGCTGGGCGTGCAGCCGCCCCGGCCGAGTTGGGGCACCATGCTCAACACGGCTCAGCAATTCCTCGAGACGGCGCCGTGGATGGCGTGGTGGCCGGGGCTCGCCATCTTCTCGCTCGCGCTGTCGTTCAACCTGGCGGGCGACGGCCTGCGGGACTGGCTGGATCCAAAAGACTACTGAGCGTCGCGCCGAGCGCGGCCTAGCATCTCGATGAAGGCGCCGCGACAGGCCTCCGCCGTGGTCACCTCACTCGCGAAAGGGATGCGCGCGCCGTGGATGCGCTCGCCGCTCCGGATCCGCACGCGGAAGCCGAGCCGATCTACCGAGAGCATCGTCGCCTCCTCGGCGGCGGCGTCCACGTGGGCCCGGGCCAGGGTGAGGAGCGCGTCCGCGTGGTCGCGGTTCATGTGGGCGATGATCTCCTCGGCAGCGTCGGCCAGCGGATCTGCCTGCGCGGCGGCGTAGCCGGCGCCCGTGACCCAGTCCATGGCCGCGAACCCGCCCACGAAGTAGACGTCCGACACCTCGAGGCGCCAGAAGCTGAAGTCCTCGAAGTCGACCCAGTAGGCGGCCCTCGGCTGGCGGTCGAGGTAGCGCTCGCGCGCGGTCGTGCGCTCCGGCTCGGGCACGCGCAAGGCGCGCCCCATCAGGGTCACCCGACCGCCCGCCAGTGGATCGTCGGTCCAGCCCGGCTGCGTCACGAGCAGGCTCGCCCGCGGATCGGCCCCGAGGTTCTGTGTGTGCATGGCCATGCTGCTGATGAGGAGGAGCGGCGCGCCCTGATCGTCGGGGGCATACGGCATGACGGAGCCAAAGGGATGGCCCGGCTGCCGGCGGGAGAGTGTGGAGAGGGCTCCAGAGCGTCCGAGATGGACGAGGGTGCGTGCCCGCTCCGCATAGCTCGGCTCCGGCGGGGGCGGCGCCGCGCCTTCCGGCGGTGGAGGTCCTGCGTGGCTGCTCATGTCCCTCTCCCTGTCGTGGCTTCACCAACCACGAGACGACGCGCATCGTCCACCACCACGATGCGAAGCGGCGCCTCGCGGTTTCGCACCGTCAGCTCGTGGCGCGGATGGGCGCGAGCGTCCACCCCTGCACGCGTCATCACCTGCTCCGAGACCACGAGATCACAATGGTACTCCTTGGTCAGCGCCTCGAGCCGGCTCGCCACGTGCACGGTGTCGCCGACGGCGGTGAGATAGCGCGTCTCGCCGTAGCCCATCTCTCCCACCACGGCGGGCCCGGTGTGGATGCCCACGCCGAGGCGAAGCGGCTCGCCGAGCTCGGCGCCGAAGGATCGCCCCAGCTCTTCCACGC
>Ga0075425_100004685_pt1 | contig 14131 bp, 11 predicted proteins | sample SoiMethybrSBSTD4_FD_75300 | JGI IMG/M metagenome (GOLD analysis project Ga0075425, IMG submission 75300) | Bulk soil microbial communities from a Populus tree surrounding site in Tennessee, USA - Soil MetaG P. TD hybrid SBSTD4 | ecosystem: Environmental > Terrestrial > Soil > Tree plantation...
TTCGGATGGCGCGCATATCCGGCGATGGTCCGGCGCAGGAGGTCGGTGGCCTCGCCCTCGCTGGCCATGCCGCAGCCGGTCTTGTGGGTCAGGGCGACCACGCCGTCCACATTCGGGTAGTCATCCAGACGGTTTTCGAAGTGCCGCGCGATCATGCGTGCAACAGTGGCCGAGCAGTTGACGCTCGTCAGGATGCCGATGTAATTGCGCGTCGCCACGCGGCCGTCAGGCCGGATGAATCCTTGAAAGGTTGCCGGAGTCTTAACGTATTCGGTTTCGGTTTTCCCCAGGGTAAAGGCGTAATCCTTTTCAAAATCCCCCATGGCGAGGTTATGCACGTGCACGTGCTCGCCGGCGGCGATGTCGCGCGTGGCGAAGCCGATGATCTGGTTGTAGCGGTGCGCCGGCTTGCCCTTGGCGATCGGGCGCACCGCGATCTTGTGGCCGGCGGGGATCAAAGCCGCAGCCCGCACGTTTTCTCTGGCGAGCAGCGTGCCGCTCGCGATCTCGAGGCGCGCGATCACCACGTCGTCCTGCGGGTGAAGGCGGATGGTCAGGTCGGCGGCTTGCAGCATGAAGGACCTCTAGAAAAATTGCCTTGGCAGCCAGAGCACGATCGCCGGCACGTAGGTGCACAGCAGCAGCGTCGCGAACAGCGGCACCAGCCAGGGCAGGATGGCGATCGTGGTGCGCTCGAACGACAGTTTAGCCACCCGCGACAGCACGAACAACACGGTGCCCATCGGCGGGTGCAGCAGCCCGATCATCAGGTTGAGCACCATCACCAGGCCGAAGTGCACCGGGTCGATGCCGAGCTTGAGGCAGATCGGCATCAGGATCGGCACCAGCAGCGTGATGGCCGCGGTGGGCTCGAGGAAGCAGCCGACGAACAGCAGCAGCAGATTGGCGAGCAGCAGGAACATGTTCGGATTTTGCGTGAAGCCGAGCACCCACGCCGCCACTGCGTCGGTGAGGTGCGTTACGGTGAGAAGCCAGCCGAAAATCGAGGCCGCGGCGACGATGAACAGCACCGCCGCGGTGGTCTCGATGGTGTCCATGGTGAGCTTGACCAGGTGCCGCCAGTCGAGCGTGCGATACCACACCAGGCCGAGGAACAGCGCCCACAGCGAGGCGGCAATCGCGCCTTCGGTCGGCGTGAACACGCCCATGGTCATGCCGCCAATCAGCATGACCGGGGTGAGCAGCGCCATCACCGCGGAGAAGTCGAACAGCTTGTCGAGGATCAGCAGCACGGCGAACGCGAGGATCACCGCCCAGCCGCCGGGCATTCCCATGGCCGCGAGCGCATAGGCCCCGCCCGGGACGCAGGCCACGGTCGCCACCTCGAGCGTCGCCTTGGCCAGCTTCTTCGCCGAGAACGGCACGTCGCGGCCGAAATTGCGCGTGTGCGCGAAGTAGGCCACGGTCAGCATCATGGTGATGCCCATGATGATGCCGGGGATCACGCCGGCGAGAAACAGCTGCCCGATCGAGACGCTGGCCATCATGCCGTAGATCACGAACGGCAGCGACGGCGGGATGATCGGCCCGACGGTGGCCGAGGCGGCGGTGACGCCGACCGAGAATTCCTTCGAGTAGCCGTGATCGGTCATCGCCTTGATTTCGATGGTGCCGAGGCCCGCCGCGTCGGCGATGGCGGTGCCCGACATGCCGGCGAAGATCATCGAGCCCACCACGTTGACGTGGCCGAGGCCGCCTTTCATCCAGCCCACCAGCGCGAGGGCGAAGTTGTAGATGCGGTTGGTGATGCCGGCCGAATTCATCAGGTTGCCGGCCCAGATGAAGAACGGCACGGCGAGCAGTGGAAAGGAATCGACGCCACCATACATGCGGTGGATGACGACGAAGTCCGGGATGTTGCCCGAGACCATGACATAGACCAGCGAGGCCACGGCCATCGCCATGGCGACGGGCAGGCCGCTGACCATCAGGGCGACGAATCCGGTGAGCAGGCCCGAGCCCATCAGCCCTCCGGGAATTCCGGCCGCTCGAGCACGCTGTAGCCCTGCTTCCAGTGGCGCCAGGCGACCTGCAGCGAGCGCAGGAACATCAGCACGAAGCCGAACAGCATGCAGCCGAACACCAGGCCCACCGGCAGGTCAATGACCGCCATCTGCTGGCGTCCGATGCGGTTCATCAGCAGCCAGGTCAGCCAGACTGCATAACCGAGAAACAGGCAGCGCACGACGTCGACCAGCGTCGACAGCGTGCGCCCCATGGCGCGCGGCATCAGCCGGTAGAAGTAGTCGACCTGAATATGGTTGTTCTTGCGCACCGACATCGAGGCGCCGATGAACACCACGGCCACCAGGAAGTAGCGCGCGATCTCCTCGGTCCAGCCCGCGGAATCGGCGAGCACGTAGCGCGTGAACACCTGGTAGAACACCACCGCCGCCATCATCCAGAACAGGGCGAACGTCACCCAGTCCTCCCAGCCGTAGCGGCCGAGGTCCACCGCCTCGTCTTCGACGTGAAACTGCCCGTCCTCGCCGAGCACGTGCTCCTGCTCGGCGCTCACCTAGTGGTTGTCCCTGGGGACAAACGCGCCGCTCTTGCCGGCGAGGAAGTCGAGGTCTGCGCCCAGATGGGCCTGCGTCACGTGGTCGAAGTAAAGCCGCCAGTATCCGCGCTCGAGCTGCGGCTTGGGTTTTTTCCAGGCGGCTCTTCGTTTTTTCATTTCTGCGCTCGATATCCGGAGCTGCAGGACGCCTTTTTGAACATCCAGATCGATGATGTCGCCGTTTTGCACCAGCGCGAGCGCACCGCCGGCGGCGGCCTCGGGCGACATGTGCAGCACCACGGTGCCGTAGGCGGTGCCGCTCATGCGCGCATCCGAGATCCGCACCATGTCGGTGACGCCTTTTTTCAGCAGCTTGGGCGGCAGCGGCATGTTGCCGACCTCGGCCATGCCCGGGTAGCCCTTCGGCCCGCAGTTCTTCAGCACCATGACGCACTTGGCGTCGATGTCGAGCTTCGGATCGTCGATGCGGCGGTGGAAATCCTCGATGTTCTCGAACACCACGGCGCGGCCGCGGTGCTTGAGGAGCTTCGGCGTCGCCGCCGAGGGCTTGATGATGGCGCCGTCCGGGCAGAGATTGCCGCGCAGCACCCGGATGCCGGCGTCCTTCTTGAACGGTTTCCTGAAGCGGTGGATGACGTCGCGGTTCCAGCAGGGCGCGTCCTTGTTGTTCTCCCAGATGGTCTTGCCGTTGACCGTCAGCGAATTCCTGTTGAGCAGATTGTTTTCGCCGAGCTCGCGCAACACCGCGGGCAGGCCGCCCGCGTAGCAGAAGTCCTCCATCAGGTATTTGCCGGAGGGCATCAGGTTGACCAGCGTATGCACGCCCTTGCCGAGCCGGTCCCAGTCGGCAAGCTTGAGGTCGACGCCGATGCGGCGCGCGAGCGCGATCAGGTGGATGACCGCATTGGTCGAGCCGCCGATCGCCGCATTGGTGCGGATCGCGTTCTCGAAGGCCTGCCGCGTGAGAATTTTCGAAAGAGTAACCTTTTCTTTTACCAAGTCGACGATGCGCCTGCCTGCCATGCGGGCGAGCACATTGCGGCGCGCGTCCACTGCCGGGTAAGCGGCGTTGCCGGGCATGGCCACGCCCAGCGCCTCGGACATCGAGGCCATGGTCGAGGCGGTGCCCATGGTCATGCAGTGGCCGTGCGAGCGATGCATGCACGACTCGGCCTCGTGGAATTCCTCCAGCGAAATCCGGCCGGCGCGCAAGTCCTCCGACATCGACCAGGTATTGGTGCCCGAGCCGATGTCCTGGCCGCGGTACTTGCCCGAGAGCATCGGCCCGCCCGACACCAAAATCGTCGGCAGGTCGACGCTCGCCGCGCCCATCAGCGTGGCGGGCGTGGTCTTGTCGCAGCCGGCCAGCAGCACCACGCCGTCGAGGGGGTTGCCGCGGATCGATTCCTCGACGCTCATCGCCGCGAGGTTGCGGTAGAGCATCGCCGTCGGCCGCAGCAGCGTCTCGCCCAGGGACATCACCGGAAACTCGAGCGGGAAACCGCCCGCGTCGAGCACGCCGTTACGGACGTGCTCGGCGAGGACGCGGAAGTGCGTGTTGCAGGGCGTCAGCTCCGACCAGGTATTGCAGATGCCGATGACCGGCCGGCCGTCGAACTGGTCCTGCGGGATGCCGCGATTCTTGGTCCAGCTACGGTAGATGAAGCCGTAGATGTCCTGGCGCGAGAACCACTGGATGCTCCGCCAATCGGCCTTTTTCTTGGCCATTTATTTGATGGCCTGCACCTTGTCGTACAGCGCCTTGTCCCAGGGCACGTCGGCGCCGACGTGGAAGGGCGTGAAGACCTTCTTGAACGCGTCGCGATCCGAGCGCACCACGGTGCGGCCGTACTTGGTGGCGAAGTCGCCGACCAGCTGCTGCTCGGACTTGACGATCTCGGCGTTGGACTTTTCGGCAGCCTCGCGGAACACCGCCTCGAACGCCTTCTTGTCGGCGTCCGACAGCTTGCCCCAGACATGGCCGCCGACGATGGCGATCAGCATCTCGGTGATGTGGCCGGTGAGGTTGACGTGCGTCTGCACCTCGTAGAATTTCTTGGCGAGGATGGTCGGCAGCGGGTTCTCCTGCGCGTCCACGGTCTTGTTCTGCAGCGCGAGGTACACCTCGGCGAACGCGATCGGCGTCGCATTGGCGCCGACCACCTTGGGATACATGATGTAGAGCGGCGCATCCGGCACGCGCAGCTTCAGGCCCTTCATGTCCTCGGGCTTGTTGATCGCTTTGTTGGCCGTGGTGTGGCGCACGCCGTAGTAGAACGCCGCGATCGGCTTGTTGCCGCCCTTCTTGAAGTAGCCGTCCATCAGCTCGGCGAGCACCGCGCTCTCGGAGTACTTCTTCCAGTGGTTGAAGTCGCGGAACATGTAGGGTGCGCCGCCGATCGACAGCGCCGGGAAAGTGCGTGCGGCGAACGCCTGCCCGGTGTAGATCAGGTCCACGGTGCCGAGCGACAGCGACTGGTTGATCTGCGTCTCGTTGCCGAGCTGCGAAGCCGCAAACACGTCCATGCCGTAGCGGCCGTTGGTGCGCTTGGCCAGCTCGCCCGCCGCCCACACCGCGTAGACGTGATAGGGCTCGGACGTCTCATAAACATGCGCGAACTTGAGTTTCTGCTGCGCGAAACCTGCCGCCGAAAAAACAGCCAACACGGCGAAAACCAGAATCCTTTTCATCACAGCCTCCTCAGTAAGTAGCTCTGCCGCCTGAAATATCGAATACCCCGCCGGTGCTGAAGGAGCAGTCCTCGCTCGCCAGCCAGCACACCATAGCGGCGATCTCCTCCACCTTGACGAAGCGGCCCATCGGGATCTTGGACAGCATGTAGTTGACGAACTCCGGCTTTACCTGGTCGAGGATAGCCGTCTGCGCCGCGGCCGGCGTCACGCAGTTGACGAGGACGCCGGATTGCGCGAGCTCCTTGCCGAGCGCCTTGGTGAATGCGATCAGGCCGCCCTTCGCGGCGGCGTACGCCGCCGCATTGGGATTGCCTTCCTTGCCGGCGACAGAGGCGATGTTGACGATGCGACCGTACTTCGCTTTCGCCATCAGCGGCACCACCGCGCGGCAGCAGAGAAACGGACCATTGAGGTCGATATCGATGACTTGCTTCCAATCCGCGATCGGGTAATCGACGACGGGCGCCGACGGCCCGGCGATGCCCGCGTTGTTGACCAGCACGTCGATTCTCTCGACGCCTTTCAGGGCGTTTGCAATGGAGGCGGGATCGGTCACATCCACCCGCGGCGAGCTGTTCAGGTCCCACACGGCGACCTTGGCGCCCGACTGCTCCAGGCGCTTGACGATGGCGGCGCCGATGCCGGTGACGCCGCCGGTGACAATTGCCGTGCGTCCTGCGAAATCGAGTCGATTCATGGTGACGCGAAGTATAATCGCTGCCCTTCCCCGGAGAGGATCGCGACGAATGGCAGGACGCCTTGCTGGAAAGACCGCTTTTGTCACCGCTGCGGGGCAGGGCATCGGCCGCGGCGCCGCTCTTGCCTTCGCCCGCGAGGGCGCCAGGGTATTCGCGAGCGACCTCAACCCGAAGACGCTCGCCGACATCGACGGCAAGGACGGCATCAAGACCCGGACGCTCGACGTCACCGACGAGGCCGCGGTCAACAAGGCGGCGGCGGAAGTCGGCGCCGTCGACGTGCTGTTCAATTGCGCCGGATTCGTGCACCACGGCACCATCCTCGATTGCGCGCCGAAGGACTGGGACTTCAGCTTCAACCTCAACGTCAAGTCCATGTACTACGTGACGCGCGCCTTCCTGCCCGGCATGCTGAAGAAGGGCAAGGGCTCGATCATCAACATGTCGTCGATCGCCTCGAGCGTCAAAGGCCTGCCCAACCGCTTCGTCTACGGCGCCACCAAGGCCGCGGTGATCGGCATGACCAAGGCGATCGCCGCCGACTATGTGAAGCAGGGCATCCGCTGCAACTGCATCGGCCCGGGCACGGTGGACACGCCGTCGCTCGCCGGCCGTATCGCCGCCTTCGCCGATCCGGTGCAGGCGAAGAAGGATTTCATCGCGCGCCAGCCGATGGGCCGGCTGGGCTCGGTCGAGGACATCACGGGGATACTCGTGTTCCTCGCTTCCGACGAGTCGCTGTTCGCGACCGGCAACATGTATTCGATCGACGGGGGAATGACGATATGAAGTTGTGCCGCTACGGCAGGAACGGCTACGAGAAGCCGGGGATGATCGACGGCGAAGGCAAGCTGCGCGATCTGTCCAAGGTGGTGGAGAACATCGGGCCGAAGGAGCTATCGCCGCGCGGCCTGAAGATGCTCGCCAAGGTGAAGCCCAACACGCTGCCGGTGGTGGCCAGCAACCCGCGCCTGGGCGTGCCCTTCATCGGCATCGGCAAGTTCGTCGCCATCGGGCTGAACTACTCGGACCACGCCAAGGAGGCCGGCATGCCGATCCCGCCCGAGCCGATCGTGTTCATGAAGGCCACCACCAGCATCAGCGGCCCGAACGACGAGGTGATCCAGCCGCGGCGCTCGACCAAGCTCGACTGGGAAGTCGAGCTCGGCATCGTCATCGGCACCAAGGCGCAGTACGTCGAGGAGCGCGACGCGCTCGAGTTCGTCGCCGGCTACTGCGTGGTGAACGACGTCTCGGAGCGCGCCTTCCAGCTGGTCACCAGCCAGTGGGACAAGGGCAAGGGCTTCGATACCGGCGGTCCGATCGGGCCCTGGCTGGTCACCACCGACGAAATTCCGGATCCGCAGCGCCTGGACATGTGGCTCGACGTCAACGGCAAGCGCATGCAATCGGGCAACACGCGCACCATGATCTTCAGCTGCGCGAAGATCGTCTCGCACGTCAGCCAGTACATGACCCTGATGCCCGGCGACGTCATTACCACCGGCACGCCGCCCGGGGTCGGCATGGGCGTCAAGCCCAATCCCGTGTTCCTCAAGCCGGGCGACGTCATGACGCTCGGCATCCGCGGCCTTGGCGAGCAGCGACAGAAGGTCGTGGCTTTCTCCGAGTAAAGTAGCGGCTGTGAACAAGCGCGTTCCGCTGGACGCCACCCCCGCCGCCGACCTGGAGCAGGCGGCGTTCTGGATGCCGTACACGGCGAATCGCCAGTTCAAGAAGGCGCCGCGCCTGCTGGTGCGCGCCGAGGGGATGTATTACTGGACCGCCGATGGCCGCCAGGTGCTCGACGGCCAGTCGGGCCTGTGGTGCGTCAACGCCGGGCATTGCCGCCCAAAAATCGTCGCCGCGGTGCAGAAGCAGGTCGCCACGATGGACTTCGCGCCGACCTTCAACATGGGGCACCCGGTGGCGTTCGAGTTCGCCGAGCGGCTGGCGCAGGTTGCGCCGCCCGGATTCTCCAAGGTGTTTTTCACCAACTCGGGCTCGGAATCGGCCGACACGGCGCTCAAGATCGCGCTCGCGTACCACCGCGCGCGCGGCGAGGGCCAGCGCTTCCGCCTCATCGGCCGCGAACGCGGCTATCACGGGGTGAATTTCGGCGGCATGGCGGTCGGCGGCATCCCCGCCAACCGCAAGGCCTTCGGGCCCGGCGTGGCGGGCGCGGGCCACATCCGCCATACGCATGATCTCGCTAGAAGCGCGTTTTCCAGAGGCCAACCCGCCCACGGCGCCGAGTTTGCCGATGACCTCGAGCGCCTGTGCGTCCTGAACGATCCCTCGACCATCGCCGCGGTGATCGTCGAGCCCGTGGCGGGCTCGGCGGGCGTCCTGGTGCCGCCGCAGGGTTACCTGCAGCGCCTGCGCGAGATCTGCACCAGGCACGGCATCCTGCTGATTTTCGACGAGGTGATCACCGGCTTTGGCCGGCTCGGCTATCCCTTTGCCTCGCAGCGCTTCGGCGTGATGCCCGATCTCTTTACGGTGGCCAAGGGAATGACCAATGGCACGGTTCCCATGGGCGGCGTTTTTGTAAAACAGTCCATTTATGACGAATTCATGCGCGGTCCCGAGGGCATCGAGATCTTCCATGGGTATACCTACTCCGGGCATCCGCTCGCCTGCGCCGCCGGCCTCGGCACCCTCGATACCTACGAGGAAGAGGGCCTGCTGACCCGCGCCGCGACGCTGGAAAAGCAGTTCGAGGATCGCGTCCACGCCCTGAGGAGCTCGCCGCACGTCATCGACGTCCGCAATTGCGGCTTGATGGCGGCGGTCGAGCTAGAGCCGCGCCCCGGCGCCCCAGGCAAGCGCGCCTACGAAGCCTTCCTCAACGCGTTCGAGGCGGGCGTCCTGATGCGTTACACCGGCGACACGCTCGCGTTTTCGCCGCCGCTGATTGTCGAACCCGCCCAGGTCGACCGGCTGTTCGACTGCGCAAGGGAGGCATTGCAAGCCGTCCAATAAGTGCAGCAGGGAAGGGGGAGCGATGGCGGAGCAAGGGGCGTACGGCGGGTTCTGGATCCGGGTTCTGGCTTACGCGGTCGACAGCGTCATCCTGTGGATCGCGACCTTCGGCCTCATTGTCGCTTGCGCGTTCATCGGACCGGCCGGCGCGGTCGTGGCGGCGATCGTGCCGTTCCTTCTGCCGCTGCTTTATTTCGTCGGCATGCAGGCCTCGGCGCGCCAGGCCACCTTCGGCAAGGCGCTGCTCGGCCTGAAGGTCGGCGACCCGGGCGGCGAGCGCATCTCGATCCTGCGCTCGCTCGGACGCGAGCTGGCGAAAATCGTCTCGGCGATCCCGCTCGCAATCGGCTTTCTCATTGCCGCGTTCACCTCGCGCAAGCAGGCGCTGCACGACTTCATCGCCTCCACCGTGGTCACGCGCGAAGGCCCGGGCCACGTGGTCGCCGCGCTCGCGGTGGTGATCGTCGGCTACCTTGGACCGGTGCTGCTGGTGATGTTCCTGGGCGCGGGAATCCTCGCCGGAACCATGGCGATGATGGGCGGCACGATCCTTGGCGACATGATGTCGCAGCAGGCGGCAAAGACGTCCAAGCCCCCGGTTGTCGCCACGCCGGCCAAGCCTGCGGCGGCGCCCGCGGCGGCGCCTGCTCCGAGCGCGGCCACAGCGTCCGACATCGACAGGCTTCTGGCGCCCCTCGCAGGGATGGAGCGGCCGAATTCAGTGCGCGCCGGTCCGGCGGTGCTCGAGCTGTCGACCTTTTTCGGCGGCAGCGGCGATCCCAAGGTCTGGATCAAGGTGCACGTGCCACCGGCGGTTTCCGCCGCGAGCGTGCCGGTCGCGCGCGTCACCGATGCGGCCGGCAAGGATCGCTACGACCCCAAGCACAACCTCGAGTCGGAGTTTTTCCAGAACCTGCAGCTCAGCGCCGCGGGCAGCGGCACGCCGCGCATGGAAGGCCTGCGCAGCGTCAACCTGATGAAGGGCACCACCGAGCAGGATGTGCAGAAGATCGATGGCCGGCTGAAGCTCGCCGTTCCCGTCGGCGTCAAGACGCTGGTGTTTCGCGCCGGCGACGCCGGCAAGGAACAGGCGAGCGGCAATCTGAAACTCACCTTGACCGCGCTCAAGGGCGGCAATGCCCAATTCAGTTTCAAGGGTGCGCGCGACAGCGTGGTGGACGTTCGCGGACTCGATGCCGCCGGCAAGGCGGTGCACCGCTCGAGCTCCAGCTGGAGCGGCGAGGACTCCGGCACCCTCTCCTACACCTTTGACGGGACCCTCGAGCGCATCGAGGCGGCGGTGGCTTTCGAACTCGTGCGCCGCGAATACCCGTTCGTCCTGACGCGGGGAGGCAGCCCGGCGGTGGCCGCGACCACGCCTGTGGCCGCCGCTCCCGCACCGGCTAAGCCTGTGGCGGTGGTGGAGCCACCGAAGCCTGCACTGGCGCCGGCAAAGCCGCTTGCCGTGCCCGAAGCGCGCAAGCCCGCGCCGACCAAGGCGACCCCGCCGCCTTCGCCGGAGATGTCGGCAACTGCAGCTCCCGAGGTGAAAGCACCCAAAGCGAAGCCCGCGTCTCGCCGGCAGGCGCCCGCGCCGAAGCCGGCCACCGAACCGGTCGCGGCCGCCCCATCCGCTCCTAAGACATCACTGGCGCCAGCGACCCCGCGGGGCATTCCCCAGCCGCGCTACGGCGACCTGGTGAGCGCGGTGCTCGCCCGCGACGCGAAGGGCGTGCAAGAGCTGCTCGACTTCGGCAAATGGGCCGACAAGCCCGACCGGCGCGGCACGACGCCGCTGATGGTGGCTGCCCTGCTGGGCGATACGGCGAGCGCAGAAGCGCTCCTCAAGGCCGGTGCGGACGCGTCCAAAGCGGAGAGCACCGCCCGCGAGAAGGGCGATAAGGCAATGCTCGACTTGTTACAGCGCTACCGGGCTACTTCGCGGCAGCCCTGACGACGCCGAGGCGCCGCCCGCGCGCCGGCTGCTTGAGCCGGGTCGGGGTCACCAGGTCGCGCACGAAGTTCGGCAGGGCGAACACGCCCTCGTGGGTCTCGCCGTTGTAGTAGCGCATCTCCTGGAGCTTTCTCGCCTCGATGCGCCGGTCGATCTCGTCGGCGGTGAAGGCCTTGGGATCGAGCTTGTCCGAGCACACCGCCATCGCCCACAGCGAGCCGTAGAGCGGGATGTACATGGTGTAGGGCCGCACGATGCGGAACACGCCGTTCAGCCGCTGGGCGAGCTCGGCCACGCGCTCGGGGCGCGCCACCGGCGAGCCGATGTGCAGGGTGAGGGCGCCGCCGACGGCGAGCGCCGCGCGCAGCTGCTGGAAGAACTCGGCCGAATACAGCGCCTCGGCCGGGCCCATCGGGTCGTTGAGGTCGAGCGCGATCAGGTCGAACTTCTCCTGCGTCTCGCGCACGAACTTCATGCCGTCGTCGACCAGCACGCGCAGCTTCGGGTTGTCAAACACGCCGTTATGCACGGCGCGGAAATGCTCCTTGGCCACCTCGATGACGTCGCCGTCGATCTCCACCATGGTCACCTGCTCGACCGAGGGGTGCTTGAGCGCCTCCTCGGAGGAGCCGCCGTCGCCGCCGCCGATGATCAGCACCTTCTTCGGCGCCGCGTGGGCGGTGAGGGCGGGGTGGATCAGGTTCTCGTGGTAGACGAACTCCTCCTTCTCGGAGGTCATGTTGTAGCCGTCCAGGCGGAAGATCTTGCCGTAGTGCGGCGTGTCGTAGATCGCCATCTTCTGGAACCTGGTCTGCCATTCGCCGATCTGCTTCGTCGCGCGGATATAGAAGCCGGTGGAGTCGTTCAGGGGCTCCATCAGCAGGTGCTCGCCGCGGTCGACCTCGTGGCGCGCTGCCTCGGCGGGCTGGAAGTAGTCGACCAGCAGGTCGAAGAGCTTGCGCGCCTTGCCGGAATTGTCGGCGCTGTAGTTGCAGACATAGACGTCGAGCGTCAGCCCCTGGCGCTCGGGCCAGGTGTGGATCGCGAGGTGCGATTCGGCCAGGACGACGGTGCCGGTGAAGCCGCCGCCGTCGAAGGTGTGGAAGCTGGCGTCCATGGTGGTGAGGCCGGCTTCGGCCACCATGGCGACGCAGATGGCGCGAAAGCCCTCGCCGTCGAGCAGGCGCTGCGGATCGCAGCGGCAACCGGTGAGGTCGCCAATGAGGTGCAGACCGTTCATTATTTTTTTACCTCCCAAAATGCGAAGGCGCAGCCTGCCGTGCAACGAACCAGGCTACGCCTTCCATTTGCGCCTTGCGGCGGACAGTGCTCTTCGATCCCGTTCAATTCGTTCAAAACCTCCGAAAAACCGTTCGCTGCCGCTTCATTTTGCAAACTCGCCGCGGATCTGCGCGGAGTACGCGTCGATCAAGCGGCGAGCGATTGAGATTCTGCTCGGAAGTTTCGGCAATTGCAATACGTCGAACCAATTTGCGTCTTCGATTTCTCCGGCTTGCGGCCGGATTTCTCCGCTCGCCCATTCGCAAGTGAACGCGATCATCAGCGAATGCGGGAACGGCCACGACTGGCTGGTGAAGTAGCGGATGTTGCTAATTTGCACGCCGACTTCTTCCTCGATTTCGCGCGCCAGGCACTGCTCGAGCGACTCGCCGGGCTCGACGAAGCCGGCCAGCGCGCTCCACATGCCGGGCGGAAAGTGCGGCGAGCGCGCCAGCAGGATCTGGTTTCCCTTGCGCACCAGTCCCATCACCGCCGGCGCCACCCTCGGATAGGCGGAGAGCTTGCAGGCGGGGCAGACGCGCACGCGCTCCTCGCGTTTTGCCTCTGTGGGCGTGCCGCAGCGGCCGCAGAACTGGTGCGTGCGGTCCCAGTCCACCAGCTGCAGCGCGCGCCCGGCGAGGGCGAACTGGCGGTCGTCGAGCACCGAGAACAGCGTGCGCAAGCCCTGCCAGGCGCTGCCGGGCGCGGGCGCCTCGGCGCTGGGGGCCAGCTCCGCCGCCCAGCAGTCGGTCCCCCCCAGGCGCCCTAGATATAGGGTTCGAAGAGGGGCCGACCCCAACCAATTGTGGTTTTTTAGCAACGGCAGGCGTGCCCAGGAGGGCCGCTGGCGCACCCGCAGGTCGTCGGTCGGGCCCGGATCCGGCGGGCCGAGCTCGACCAGAAGATCGCTGCCGCGGAACACGAACCAGTAACCGCCACTGGGCGCTTCGCAGGAAACGAGGTGCTCGAAGTCGTCGGGCCGGGCGAAGGGAAGCTCACTCATGTGCCGAGTATAATTTGGGGTCCCTGATGATTTCTCCCGCGTCCGACGGCGAGCTCGCCAATTCGATCCGCGCGCTCGCGATGGACGCTGTCGAGGCGGCCAAGTCGGGACACCCCGGAATGCCGATGGGGATGGCCGAAATCGCGGTGGCGCTGTGGACGCGGCACCTGCGTCACAATCCCGCCGACCCTGCCTGGCCCAACCGTGATCGCTTCGTATTGTCGAACGGCCACGGCTCGATGCTTTTGTATGCGCTGTTACATCTCACCGGCTACGGTTTGGCGATCGAGGAGCTGAAGCGCTTCCGCCAGCTCGGCTCGAAGACGCCGGGACATCCCGAATACGGCTGTGCGCCGGGTGTCGAGACCACCACCGGGCCCCTCGGACAGGGCCTCGCGAACGCCGTCGGCATGGCGCTCGCCGAGCGCCTGCTCGCCGAGCGCTTCAACCGCCCCGGATTCGATCTCGTCGACCACCACACCTACGTCTTCATGGGCGACGGCTGCATGATGGAAGGCGTATCGCACGAGGCCTGCGCCCTCGCCGGCACGCTCGGCCTGGGCAAGCTCGTCGCCCTGTACGACGACAACGGCATCTCGATCGACTCCGACAAGGGGCAGATCAGGGGCTGGTATACCGATGACGTGCCCAAGCGCTTCGCCGGCTATGGCTGGCAGGTGATCCCGGGCGTGGACGGGCACGACGTCGAGGCGGTGGACAAGGCGATCCGCAAGGCGAAAAGGGAAGGGAAAAGCGGCTCGAAGAGCCGCCCGACCCTCATCTGCTGCAAGACGGTCATCGCCAAGGGCGCGCCGAAGAAGGCCGGCACCGGCGCGGCACATGGCGCGCCGCTGGGCGCCGACGAAGTGGCGGCGACCCGCCTCGCCATCGGCTGGTCGCATCCGCCTTTCGTGGTCCCGGAGAGCGTCTACCAGGGCTGGGACGCGCGAGCGGCGGGAAAACGGGCGCAGAAA
>Ga0075425_100004686_pt1 | contig 14130 bp, 14 predicted proteins | sample SoiMethybrSBSTD4_FD_75300 | JGI IMG/M metagenome (GOLD analysis project Ga0075425, IMG submission 75300) | Bulk soil microbial communities from a Populus tree surrounding site in Tennessee, USA - Soil MetaG P. TD hybrid SBSTD4 | ecosystem: Environmental > Terrestrial > Soil > Tree plantation...
GTCACTAGTCGGCGACGAAGTGCAGTTGGAGTTGTAGGACGAGGCACTCCACCGGGTCGTCGAGGTCGATGTTCGCAGTCTCCGACAGGCGTCGCAGCCTGTACCGGAAGGTGTTGGAGTGCACGCCCAGCGCTTTGGCGGCGGCGGGGACGTCGCCCTGGTGCTCGAAGTAGGAACGCAACGTGGCGATGTACGCCGTCTCCTTCTCGTCGTCGTGCTCGCTGAGCACGTCGAGCTTGCCGGCCCGCAGCCCCTCGTCCGTTACCGCCAGTTCCCGGAGTTGGTCGAGGACGACGCGAGCCCGCACGTCGTCGATGGTCGCGACCGGCCCGGCTGACGGCGTGGCCGTCATCGCCCGCAGGACCCGGTCTGCCTCTCGCCGTGAGTCGAGCAGCTGCGCGAGTGCCGGCACCGTGCGCCCGATGCCCGCCCGCATCTCGAGGTGCAGGGCTTCGCCAGCGCGGTCGATGATCCCTCGCGCCAGCGCGGGGAGACGCGCTCGGTCGTCGGGGTCGGCGAGCGGCACCACCATGTAGACGATGGCGCCGACCGCAACCGCGGCCGCCTGGCGACGGTATGACTCGCAGTAGAGGGTCACGAGGCTGGCGGCCCGTTCGGTGAGCACGGAGGCAGCGGCGACGTCACCCGGCGCGACCAGCTCGAGGGCGACGACCGTGACGCCGGCGGTGGGCGCCACCTGCAGCACGGGTGCCAGCGCGTCGGTGCCGATGCGGCCGTCGAGGGCGGCCCGCAGGAGCTCGGCCCGGCGGCCGCGCTCGATGTCGGCGCCCGAACGATGGCGCAGGAGGTGGAGGGCAGCGATGCCGGCGGCCTCCTTCAGGGCGACCTCGGCTTCCGGTCCGAGGGGCCGCTTGCCCTCCTGGACCCAGATCGATCCGAGGATCTCGTCGCCGGCGCGCACGGCGGTGGCGAGGCGAGGCTTGATGCCGAGCTCGGCGTACTCGGTTCGCACCAGACCGTCCTCGTGGAAGAGGCGGCGGAATACGCCATCCTCACGCAGGCGCTGCATCCACTCGTCGGGAACGCGCCGGCCGAGGATCGTGGCCCGGCGGGCGTCGTCGATGTCGCCCGCCTCGAGGCTCGAGTAGGCGAGCACGGTCGAGCGGGGATCTTCGATGGTGACCGGGCCTCCGACCATGGCGGCGACGGCGTTGGCGAGGGCGAAGAGGTCGCCGACGGGCGCGCCGCCGGGACCGCGGTCGGTCGCGGCGGCCGCCAGCACGGTTGCGGTGCGAACCAGGGCGTGCAGCTGGGCCCATGCGACGTCGGGCGCCGCCGCGAGCAGCGCCACACCCGCCGCCTCAGCTTCGTCGATGAGCGCCTCGAGGCCGTCGCCTCTTCGTTTGACGACGACCGCGGCCGCGCCCACCTTCCCTGCTCGCGCGACGAGATCGCGTCCTTCGGGCCGGCGAGGATCCACACCGACAGCGAGCAGAACGTCGCCCGGTTCGCCCGTCCAGCTCTCCTCGACGTCGTAGATCACGGCCGCGCCAATGGGGGCGTCGAGGCCGGCGGGCGCGGCGAGCACGTCAAGGACTCCTGGGCCGACGGCGTCGAGGACGTCGCCGAGCGTGGGTTCACCGGCCTCGGTCACCAACCAACGGTACCGACGCCCGGTTGCTCAGGGCACGGGAATGTTGCCGCTCGTGTACTGCATGCACTGGCAGCTCGGCACGTAGCCCCAGTACCTGATCGCTGCCGCTCCATCGTGCTGGGCGGGGGAGAAGTTCGTCGCGAAGGTGTCGACCGACTGGAAGGACGGGCCCAACCGGTTCACGGCCGCGAAGAAGATGTCGCGGTTCAGCAGACCCTTGATCGTGTTGCCGACCTGCTGGAAGAAGAACATGCTGTTGCAGTCGTTCATGCCGACACCCTTGGCGTTCGTGTCCGAGAACGTGACGCCGTGCGCCTTGTACAGGTTTACGCAGCGCTTGCGGGCGTCGGTCGAGAACGGGCCGTCGTCGGCGTTCTGGGCGGGGGTGATGTCGAGCGAGGGCATCCAGCCGACGCCGATGGCCCCCGGCAACTGGCTCTTCGGATACGCGCCGGCATCGGCCAGCGCCTGGAGGCCGTTCTGGGAGTTGACGCCGTAGCGGGGGTAGTACTTCTGAGAGTCGGCGTTGTTCGCGAATAGCAGACTCGTCACGCCGCTCGGCTCCTGGATGATGACGTGCTCGACGCCGTTGGTGCGGAACCGCAGCACGGCGTTGGATACGGCGGCTCCGATCGCTCCTTCGTCGCTCGCCCGCTCGACTCTTGGCACCCGCACAACGTTGGCGGGGTCGACCGCAGAGCCGGCCTTGGCAAGGGCCGGCAGAAGTGTCCTGTTGGTGGCACTGACGAACGACGGCTCATCGGTGATGAGAACGCCGACCTTGGCCTTGCCCGGGCCGGGCCGGTCTGCGTTTGCATCCCAGCCAGAGAAGTACCCCTGGGCTTGGAGGCCCGCGACCTCGGCGGCCGCGATGCGGTCGAGGTTCAGCGAGTTGACTTCGACGTAGTAGGGGAAGCGGCGGAAGATGTCACTGTCCGACTCGGTCAGGTTCGTCTGCAACGCCACGACGCCCCGGTTGTGCGCACACTGGACCATGACCGGGTTCGTCCCGGAGAAGATCACGAACACCTTGTGGTCCTGGGTCAGCGTGTCGCACGCCGCCTGGTACTGGGAGTCAAGGGTGTCGGGCGACGTGGCATCCAGTTGTGCGTAGACCGGCACCAGCTTGCGGCCGGCGACGCCGCCGTGGGCGTTGATGTCGTTGATCAGAACGTCTGAGTTCTGCTTCTCGTCGCCCCCGGTGATTCCGGGCGCCCCGATAGTGGCGTTGGCCGCGCCCGAGTTCACCGCATAAACCACTCCGACGTTGATGGTCGTGTCCGTGACCCCGGGGCCGGATCCGTTGCTGACGCCGCCGGACGTCGAGCCGTTCGGCCCGCCCGCAGCCGCGGCGCCCGACCGGCCCGCCGACGTGCTGCCGCCCGCGGCGCCGGTGCCGCTCCCGCCCGAGCCGGCAAGGCCGCCGGCGCCCGCGTCGCCGGTGCCGCCCAGGCCCCCGCTTGCATCGGCGCCGAGGCTGGCGTCACCGCCTCGCCCTTGTTGGGCCCGACGGGCCGCGTTCTGCACTGTCGATCCGCACGCCGCGAGCAGGAGCATGCCGACCAGGGCCAGCACCGCCCACCGCCATCGCAGCGCGCCGGTCCCAGCCATTGCGTTGGAGGTTACGCCGACGCCCCTCCTGGACCTTCGTCGGGCGGCACAAACGCCGTCGCCGCGTCTCGGTCAGTCAGACGAAGGCGCAGCCGTGGCCAGCCGGCTGAATGTCCAGGTCACGAGGTCGTCGGGCACGGCCTCGGGACCCAACAGCAGGCGCCGCAACATGAAGCCCCATGCCAGAGCGTTGACGACCTGGAGGAACTGGTCGATCGGCATCGGGAGCTCGTCCTCATGGGCGGCGACCCAGTCGTGGAACGGGTCGTCGCCGCTGACCTCGGACAGCTCCTCCACCATCGCTCGTCGCAGCTTGGTGTCGCGCAGGGCGACGGTGAGGAACTCGAAGGCCAGGACGGCCGCCTTGGACCGGGTCCGAGACGCCTCGTTCAGCTTGGCGGCGAGGTGGGCCAGGAGCCCGGAGACGTCGAGCGACGCGATCGTGCTCATGTCGTCGATCACGAGGCCACCCGTCAGGTCCTGGGCGGCCTCGAGAATCAGCTGCTCCTTGGAGCCGAAGGCCGAATAGATGGCGCCGGTGGTGAGGCCCGCCTCCTCGGCGACCTTCGCGACCGACAGCTTGGCGAACCCGTCCCGCCGCGCGATGCGCTCGGCTGCCTCGAGGAGCTGCTGCCTGGTGGCGGCCTGCTTCTCCGCCCGGCTCATCCGAGTTGGCGGCACGATGTGAACTCCGTCTCTCGCATAACGATCGTTATTGCAATAATAGCTGTTATCTGTTAGGAAGAAGAGGATACCTGTGACGGCCCAGGGAGGAAGCGTGGACGAGCAACAGCTCCGGGAAAAGACGAGCGAGGCGGCGGAGCGGCTGGAGGTCCCCGGCGTCGCCGTCGGCGTCTACCGGGACGGCATGGAGCACTACGCCTTCCACGGAGTCACGAGCATCGAGAACCCGTTGCCCGTCGACGACGTCACCCTGTTCCAGTTCGGGTCCACCGGCAAGACCTTCACGGCCACCGCCGTCATGCGGCTCGTCGAGCAGGGCAAGGTCGACCTGGACGCGCCGGTGCGCACGTACGTGCCGGAGCTCAAGCTCAAGGACGACGACGTCGCCCAACGGGTGACGGTGCTGCAGTTGCTGAACCACACCGCCGGTTGGGCGGGCGACCTCATGGAGGACGTCGGCGACGGCGACGACGCCCTCGACAGGTACCTCGCCAAGATGGCGGACCTCGAGCAGGTGTCACCGCTCGGCAGCAGCGTGTCCTACAACAACGCCTCCCTCTCGGTTGCCGGACTGCTGATCGCCAAGGTCACCGGCACGGTCTACGAGAAGGCGATGAAGGAGTTGCTGTTCGAGCCGCTCGGGCTCGAGCACACCTTCTTCTTCATGAACGAGATCATGACGAGGCGGTTCGCCGTCGGGCACAACCAGCACCCCGACGGGCACATCACCGTGGCCCGGCCGTGGGCGCTGCCCCGGGGCCTGTACCCGGCCGGTGGGATGTCGGCGACTGCAGGCGACCAGATTGCGTGGGCGCGCTTCCACCTCACGGGTGGCCTCGCCGACGATGGCACGCGCGTGCTGTCGGAGGAACTGGTGCGTCGCATGCAACAGCCGACCTTCGAATCGCCCGGCAGCGCGATAGGTGACGCCATCGGCATCAGCTGGCTGCTGCGCGACGTCGACGGCGTGCGCCTGGTGGGACACGGCGGCTCGACCAACGGACAGCTGTCCGCCTTCATGATGGTGCCTGACCGTGACTTCGCAGTTGCCGTGCTCACCAACTCCGCGCCCAACGGCTCGCAGCTGCACGACGAGCTGGTGAAGTTTGCCCTCGAGGCGTATGTCGGCGTCGTCGACCGCGACCCCGAGCCCGTCGAGCTGCCCGCCGAGGAGCTGGCTCCCTTCACCGGCCGTTTCGAGACGATCGCCGCCACCTGCACCATCAGCGTCGAAGGCAGCGGGCTCCTCGTGAAGGTGGAGCCGAAGCCGGAGATGCTGGCCGTACTGCGCGAGGCCGGCGAGGAGGACCCCGAGCAGCAGCCGCCGATCCCGCTCGGCCTGCTGCCCGGCGACGGCGACCGCTACATCGTCACGGGCGGGCCGGCAAAGAGCATGAAGGGCTACTTCGTCCGCGGCGCCGACGGCAGCATCGAGGCCGTGCACCTGGGCGGCCGCATCGCCACCCGCACCGGCACGACGGCCGACCCGGTTCCCGCATAGGCGGTAGCGCTACAGATCCTCTTCGCGTACGACGTCGAGGTTGCGGAAGCCCAGCGGGCCTTCGCTGATCTGCTGGAGGAAGGCGGCGAACTCGCCGGTCTCGGGTCGGTTGGAGTTCTCCATGCCCGTCTCGTACGACGAGAACTCGACCGTCAGGACGTAGATGTCTTCGGCGTCACGGTCTTTCCGCAGGACTGCCCGATGGGGGATGCGGCGCCCCTCGGTGCTCGCCTTCCACTCGTCGAGTCTGGCGTTGAACTCGTCGATCTGGCTGGTTCTGAATTCGATGTTCTGGGTGAACTTCATCGGTTAGGCCCTCGCTTCGAGGACGATGTTGAACGGCGTCTCAGCAACGCGGCGCAATGAGCTGAAACCGGCGGCGGTGACGATCTCCCGCAGGCGGGCCTCGCCGGCTTGGGCGCCGAGCGCGGTGCCGACCTCCTGGGACAGCGAGCTCGGCGTGCAGAGGAGCGTCGAGAACCCGTAGTAGGCGGCGCCGACCGGATTGAGGTTGTTGGCGAGGTCGTCGTTAGCGAACGGCTCGATCAGCATGAGCGTCCCGTCGGCGCTGAGGTGTTCGCGAACGTGGGCGCACGCGCCCGCCGGGTCGCCCATGTCGTGCAGGCAGTCGAAGAAGCACACCAGGTCATAGGTGCCGTCGAAGGTCTTGGCCGAGGCGACCTCGAAGCGGACGCGGTCCTCCAGCCCTGCGTCGGCGGCGCGCTTGCGGGCGGCGTCGACCGAGCCGTCGTGGGCGTCGAAGCCGACGACGGTCGAGGCCGGGTACGTCTCGGCCAGGAGCAGGGTGGAGGCACCGTGACCGCAGCCAACGTCGGCGATGCTCGCCCCCTTCGCCAGCTTGGCCTCGACGCCGTCGAGGGCCGGAATCCATTCGGTGGCGAGGTGGTTGAGGTAGCCGGGCCGGAAGAAGCGCTCACAGCCGCCGAGCACGTGTTCGTCGTGGGCGCCCCAGGCGAATCCGTCGCCCGTCCGGAAGCGCTCGGCAATTGTGTCGGTGGCGTACACCGACCCGACGGCGATCTCGAAGGCGCCGATCACACACGCCGGGCTGGTCTCGTCGGTGAGGGGCACGGCGTGCTCGTCGGGCAGGGAGAAGTAGCCGTCGCCGTCATAAGAGACGTACCCGCGGGCCGCCTGCGCGCTCAGCCACTCCCGTACATAGCGCTCGGCCGTGTTCGTGGACGCGGCCAGCTCGGCGGCGGTGAGCGGCCCGGCCCCGGCCATGGCCCGGTAGAGGCCCAGCTTGTCGCCGATGACGACCATGGCCCCGCCCAGCACGGCGCCGACGTCGCCGACGGCCTGGTTCACGAACTCCATCAACTTGGTCTCGTTCATGTCGATGAACGTACGGCCGCGCCGGCGGAGATACCTCCGTATTGCTACGGGACTTTGTCAGATACCGAGCTCCGCCGACCGGCGAATCAGCTCGGCCTTGGAGTCGATGCCGAGCTTTGCGTAGATGCTCACCAGGTGGCTCTCGACCGTCCGCTTGCTCAGGAAGAGTCGGTCGGCGATCGCAACGGCCGTCTCGCCGCGTGAGGCAAGTACCGCCACCTCGCGCTCGCGGCGGCTGAGAGCGTCTACGCCGATGTTCGTGCGCCGCCGGGGCCGGCTCTTGCGGCCGGTGAGGAAGACCTCGATCTCGTTGGCGATGGCGTCGACGTCGCCCAGCCAGGGCCGGTGGTCCACCCCTGGCAGTTCGACGTAGTTGGCGTTCGGGATGTGCTCGGCCATGTACCGGGCGTGGCCGACGTCGATCCAGGAGTCGCCGGTGCGGTGCAGGATCAGCGTCGGCACGTCGATCTTCGGGAGGAGGTCTCGGACGTCGAGCCGCATGTTCATGCGGATGACCTTCTGTGCCATCGCCGGGCTGGCGGCCATGCGCAGATAGCGCGCCCACCACGCTCGATGCTTGGCGTCGTCGGACGCGCTCGGCTTCCCTCCGTCCCACCACTCGCCCGACGCCCACGCCCGCTCCATGCCGTCGACGACCGCCTCGAGCTCGTCCTCCGACGGCCCGTACGGATAGTCGGGGCCCGCGATCCGGCGTGACCACGAGCCGTAGAGGATCAGCGAATGGGTGCGCTCCGGGTGCGCCAGCGCGTAGAGGAGGCTGAGTGTGCCTCCCTCCGAAATCCCGAGGATGGCGGCGCGGGCAGAACCGACCTCGTCCATCACCGCGCCAATGTCGTCCATGCGCTGGTCCATCGACGGTGGACTGGCAACGGGATCGGACATTCCCGTCCCCCGCTTGTCGAAGACGATCAGCCGGCAGAACGACGCCAGCCGGATCAGGAACCGAGCCAGCTTCGGTTCTTCCCAAGCGACCTCGACGTGGGAGACGAAACCGGGGACGAGGACCAAGTCGACCGATCCGTCGCCCACCTCTTGGTACGCGACATTTACCGATCCGCTCTTGGCATAACGCGTCTCGGGCCGCACCCTGTGCTCCAGTCGACGAAGTCCCTGCGACAGCAGACGGGGAAACGGTAGAGCAGCGACCCCACGGGCTGCAGGGTGCCCGTCAGTTGAGCTGGATCCACGTCGCCTTCGCCACTGCCGACAACTTCCCGGGCGCCCTGCTGGTGTAGACGCTGGGCGTGGCATCGAAGAGCGCCGTTCGCGACGATGAGACGCGAGAGGAGGGTCAATGATCAACCACGATCTGAGCCGCGAAGCTGTGGGCAGGATGGCCCGAGTCGACCTAGCGAATGTGACCGAGGAGCCTGCCAGTCCGATCGGGGAATTCGACTTCCACGATTGCGTGTGCGGAATCGGGGCGTTCGTCGGGCGCCCACCTTGGGAGCAGCACACGGCCGGAGACGAGCTGCTTCACGTCCTCAGCGGTGAGTCGGAGCTAACGATCTTGGATGGAGCGAACGACGTCTCGCGCGTAGTCCGTGCGGGCGAGCTCGTCGTCGTCCCTCGAGGATCCTGGCACAGCAACGACGCTCCCAACGGCGTCACGATGCTCTATCTGACTCCTAGGGACGGCAACCGTCACTCCTGGGACGACCCTCGGACCGCGGGATAAACGAGACGCGGCCTCTCATCGGCCGCTCGCCTGAGCGGCAAGCGTCTCGATCACTGGGGCACCCGCGGGCGTCTGGGACGAGATCTCGAGTCGAAGCAGTCCGTCCTGCTTGCCGAGGTCGAGTGTCAGGAATTGGCAGCACGCCGCCTCCCGTTCTACGACGGAACGAAGCCGATCTTCTGCGGACTCTTCGAACCACAGGACCACCTGGGTCGTCAGTCGCTCAACATCGGTGCACAGCGGCTGCAAGGCGGCCCACTCGCTGAGCTGCTCTTCGGCGCCTTCGGCGTCGAGGGTGCAAGCAACTGGGATGAGCTGCTCTGGCCTGTCGTCCATACGACAAACGTACGACCTCAAGCGGACTTGAGGTCAAGCGCGTTCGCGAAAAGGGCCGGGCTCAGCCGCCCAGTTGCCGGCCGGGGGCCGGCGGGTCCCACGCGGTACCGCCGACACGGCCACCCAGCTCGGGGCACTCCGGAGCAAAGACGCCCCAGGAGCACTCGAAGCCGGGCACGACCCAGTCGTGCAGCATCCACGTGTCGACGAGAGGGACCTTCTTCCCGCCCCGTGCTGCGCACTGCGCGTCTGTGGTGTCCTCCGACCCGACTACGACGCCGAAGGCGTTGAAGCACAGTCCGCCATTGAAGTTGTGGCTGTGCCAGCGGTCGTTCGGTCCGGCAAAACCGTCGGGTGCGCCGCCTGGATGCCACACCAGATAGCTCAAGCCCACGATGCGCGAGGTCGGGTTGGTGCCGTCGTAGAGCAGCTCGGAAGGTGCGCTCGGGTCGAACCCCCGAGCGAGGTCGACGTTGGTGTAGTGGGCGCCGATGCATGGCACGTAGACGGTCGACATTTGGTAGCCCGCCCGCTCGGCGTCTGCGACTGTCGGATACCGCGCCGCGACGGCACGCGCTTGTGTCTGCTGGGCTTCGAGCTGGGCCCGAGTCGCTTGGTCAACGGGCGCTTGTGCGGTCGGGCCGCGATGCGAATGACCCTCTGAGTCCAGGACCTGGCCCTGCGATGCCGGCGGCCCCGACTTCTCGCACGGGGTCGTCCCGGTGAGGGCCGCGGTGCCATGGCTGTGGCCGGCTGCGCCGGCGGCACCGTGGTCATGGGCGGCCGCGAAACGCGGGGTGAGCGCATACGCCGACGCGACGGCGACCACGACGAGGGCGGCGCCGATGGCGCCGCGAGATAGCCGGCCCGCTCGCACCCGGTGTGCCGACGGCCGAGCGCGAGCGAGGAGGATCATGGCGCCGGCCGCGACGATGACCTCGAGCGCGGTGCACAGGACGTCCGGATACCCGGCCGCCTCCTTCACGGTCGCGTTGGGCCCGACCCACACACCGACGGTTCGCGAGGCCACCCACACAGCCACGACGGCTTCGTTGCCCAACGCCCCCGCGACGAGGAGCCAGCGCGTAGGGCGGACGACGACGGCCCCGGCCCACAGCAGCTGCAGCCAGGCGACGATGACGAAGAAGATGCCGTACAGCCAGTACTCGCTGAAATGGGCCGAGGCGTACCCGAAATGGACCACCGCCGCGCCCACGGAACACCCAGCTATCAGCCAGCGGACGCCCACATCCCCCGGTATCGCGCCGCGACGAGGCGGATGTGGTTCCGGAATGTCCGAGACAAAGACGGGCCCATCCGTCAGAACAGCCATTGACGCTCATCGTTATCTTGCCCGGCTCGTGGTCGAGCGTCCATAGCCCCTACGTCGCGCTTTGGCGTTCCTCCTCGGCGAGGGCTCCGAGGCGATCGAGGTCGTTCTCCCACATCGCCGTGAGGATCTGTTTCAGGCCCCGGGCCTGCTGGCGGTCGGCGCGATAGAAGCGCGTCGTGCCCGCGTGCCGGCACTTCACGAGTTTGGCCCCCTCGAGTACCCGCAGATTCTGCGAGACCGCGGGCCAACTGATGTCGAAGTGGGACGCGATCTCACCCGACGACAGCTCCTGGTCCCACACGAGTCGCAGCATCTCCCGGCGGCGGGGGCTGGCGACTGCTCGGAGCGCGGCTTCGTCCACGCCGCCATTGAACCAGACCGAGCTGAGGACCGCACTTAATTAAGCCGCGGTGGCAATGATCACAGCTCATGTACCTTGTACTTAATTAAGGGAAGCGTTTAGAATTTGGTGCGAACATGACTCGCTCCGTCCGTCGCCGAGCCGCCACAGCGCTCCTCGGCGCGGCGATGCTTTTGGCCACGGCCTGCGGTCAGAAGGAGGGCGTACACACGCTGGCGGCAGGATCGGGCGCGGCGAGCGGCGCGACCGGCGCCGATGCCGGACTCGGGCTGTCGCCCGACGTCAAGTCAGGTTCGGGAGCGGCCCAGGGCGCAGAAGGGGCCGCCATCGGGCGCACCGGCGCCGCAGCAGGGGCGGCAAACTCGGGAAGCCAGTCTGCGGCGGGCAAAGCGGCGGCGGCAGGGGCAGCCCAGGGCGGGTCGGACACCACGGGCGTCTCGGCGGACACGATCACCCTTGGTGTGCACGGCCCTGTGACCGGGGCCGCTCCGTTCCCGGCCACCAGCTTCGACCTGGGCAAGGACCTCTTCTTCAACTTCATCAACGAGAAGGGCGGGATTGCGGGGCGCAAGGTCAAGGTCGTCTTCGAGGACGACGGCTACAACCCCAGCCAAGCGGTCGCCGTGTGCAAGAAGATGGTCCAGCAGGACCATGTGTTCATGCTCGTCGGGCTGGGTGGGACCGATCAGATCGTCGCCTGTTCGCAGTACGCGGCGAGTGCCGGCGTCCCGTATACCTCTGAAGGCGTGAGCGAGCACGCCCTGAGCACGCTGTCGAACTACTTCGGCCTGTCGATGACCTACAAGGCCCAAGGTCTGCTCCTCGCCCAGTACATGAAGAACGTCCTCCACGTCACGAGAGTCGGCATGATCCGGGCGAACACCGCCAACTTCGACGACGCCCACACCGCCTTTCTGCAGGCTGCCCAGCAGGCGGGCCTGCAGGTCACCTTCGACCGGGCCCTCGACAAGAACGCCGACAACCAGACCGCCTTTTCGGCCGGCGGGTCCATCTGCGGCAACCGAGCGAGCGCGCCCGAAGCCGTCTACCCGCTGCTGTCGCCCAGCATCTGGGTCCAGGTCGTGGCGGGTGCCAACGCCCAAGCATGCAATCCCATCTGGTCCGGCGTGGGCATCACGGCCGGCCTCAACACCGTCGGCACGGCCGCGTGCGGCGTGGCGCCCACGACCAAGGCCCATTTCTTCTCACCGTTCCCTGGGCTCAACGTCGCCGACCAAGTCGATCCCGACTACAACCGCGCATATCGACAGCAGCACGGCCAGGCGGGCGACGACATCGGCTGGGGGATCTGGGGCCTCGAGAAGGTGGTGTCGGCGATGCTGGCGGCACCGGGACGCAACCTCAGCCGTCAGAGCTTTATCTCGGCGTCGACGGGCAAGAGCTATACAACGGGCGTGTGGCCTACGGTCAACTTCGCTGTGTCCCATTTCGGTGGCACCGCCGTGCACGTCCTTCAGCTCGACTGCACGAAGCAGCAGTACGTGAGCGAGCAGATGAACAAGAGCTCGTTCTGAGGCGCGGCGAATGAGCACGATCTCGAGAACCGAGCGGAGTGGATTCGGCTGGGGGGCGATCGCCCACTCGGTTCGCGGCCGTGACCAGCTGAAGTGCTCCCTGCTGCAGCATCATCCGCTGCTGGCGCACTGTCCGGCGCGGGTCATCCGGCGGATCGCGTCGATTGCCGACGAGGTCGTGTTCGCGCCTGGCGACGTGCTGGCCGAGCAGGGGCGCTCACCGGATTGGTTCTTCCTGATCCACAGCGGCACCGCGGAAGTCACACGCGACGGATCACCGCTGGGGCTGGTCGGCGCCGGTAGGTACTACGGAGAGGTCCCGTTGCTCGGCCGGGGCATGCATCCGGCGACGGTCCGGGCCATCACGCCGATGCGCGCCTTCGCCATCGGAAGCCAGCGCTTCTCGCCACTCGTGCAAGACGTGCGAACCATTCGGGAGGACCTGCACGCTTCGGTGGCGCGCCACACCGAGCTCGTCGCCGCGGCCAGGGCCGAGCTGGCCAAGCGCATCCGGACGCCCCATCCCGGCTCGTTGCTTGCGGAGCCACGCCCGCGACGCTTTTTGTCCCCGAGGATGCCGACCACCGTGGAGACGCGCCGGCGAGTGCGGCTCCGGGCCGTCCGCATAGGACTCGTGATGACGGTCCTCGCCGTGTTCGCCGCCGGGGCCGCCCTCTACCACCCGCCCTACGGCGTCATCAGTCCCGGTCCGGTGATCGACGTGTCTCACGACATCACGATCGCCGGCGCCCCGGTCCACCCGCCCCACGGCCGCTACCTCCTGTTGACGGTCCGAGCGCAGCGCCCCTCCCTTCTGGGCCTCGCCGTGGCTGCCGCGCACGGGGGGCGGCCGATCGAACGCATCGATCACACGACGCCAGGCACTGCTGCCCTGCGGCAGCGGCGGCTCGACGACGAGTTCGCCCGGAGCCAGCGAGACGCCGCGTCCGCGGCCGCCGCCGTCCTCGGCATCCGAGCCTCGGCGTCTGGCCGGCTTCCCTTCACCGTCGAGTTCCGACACCGAGACGTCGTGGGGCCGTCGGGTGGGCTGATCTACGCGCTGGCGATCGAGGATCTGTTGAGCGGCGACGACCCAGCCCGCGGCCGCGTGATCGCCGCCACCGGCGAGGTCAACGCCGCCGGCGACGTCGCGCCGGTGGGCTTCGTGAAGGAGAAGGCGATGGGAGCGCGTGACGCCGGAGCCCAGCTCCTCCTCACTCCGACGTCGGAGGCCTACGAGGCCGTGGGGGCGGGTCTGCCGGTGACCGGAGTGTCTTCGGTCAAGGAGGCACTCTCGCGCTTGGCTGAGAGCTGAGGCGGAACTGAATGTCGGGCAGCCTCAGCCGCGGCGGGCCCGGCGGCGGGCCACCCGCCGGCGGTGGCGGCGCAGGACGCCGAACCCGAGCCACACGACGGCGCCGAGGAGCGCCGACGCCAGAATGATGAACCAGACCGGCAGGGTGACTCTCCAGAAGAAGAAGTGCACCGGAGTGTCCTGGCGGTTCTGAAGCATGAAGACAAGGAGCAGGCCCGCACCGGCGAGCGACGCGATGGCGCCCGCACCCATACCCGACTTCTCGGCGGGCGGCGGCTGGTGCTCAGGCTGCGGGGGCGGTTGTGTGCTCATCGTTCGCTCACCAGCATGCCCTGTGCGCGTCGCTCAGTGGAGGTCCCTCGGGACGACGTAGGCGGTGAGGGTGGCCTGGCCGGGCGCGAGCGACTTCCACTCGCCCGGGACCAGCAGTGTGGCCAGCGCGCCGGTGGGGAACTTGGCGTGCAGACGGGTGAGGGAGCCCTGGTCGCCGCCGCCGAGGATGTCGAGCGCGAGGTCCTCCATGCCCGGGTTGTGGCCGACGACCATCACCGAGGGCACCGCGGGTGGCAGACGGCGGAGTCGGTCGAGGAGCTCGTGCGCACTGGCCCCGTACAGATCACGCTCGTGCCACACCTCGACGTCGTCGCCGAGTGAGCGCACCACGCCGTCGAGCGTTTCGCGTGCACGGGCGGCCGTCGAGCACAGGACAAGGGCGGGTCGTACCCCGCTCTCGGCGAGATGGAGCGCCAGCGCTCGAGTCGCCTTCTTGCCCCGGGGCGCCAGG
>Ga0075425_100004687_pt1 | contig 14129 bp, 11 predicted proteins | sample SoiMethybrSBSTD4_FD_75300 | JGI IMG/M metagenome (GOLD analysis project Ga0075425, IMG submission 75300) | Bulk soil microbial communities from a Populus tree surrounding site in Tennessee, USA - Soil MetaG P. TD hybrid SBSTD4 | ecosystem: Environmental > Terrestrial > Soil > Tree plantation...
CCGGCAGCGGTACCGCGGTTCATCACGCCTTCCATCAGGTACGTCATTAGATATGCGAGTTCGGGACGCATGACATCGTGCGGTTGGTCTTTGATCTTCGTGACGTCGATTCCATCGGGTGTTTCGACCTTTCGGATGACTCGCGGCTCGACGCGCCGGCCCTGGTTCGCAAAGGCTGTGTACGCTGCGGCCAATTCAATTGGTCTCACCTCAAAAGCCCCAAGCGCTATCGAAGGGTATCCTTGGATGTCCCGATTAAGGCCCAGGCGATGTGCAAAATCAGCGACGCGGTTGTAGCCGATGCGTTCTGCCACTTGTACGGCGGCTGAATTAAGCGATTTTTGAAGTGCGGTGCGGAGAGTTACGAGACCGCTATAACCACCTTTATAGTTGTTGGGCTCATAGGTCATACGCCCGAACGAGAAAGTTTTCGGCGCGTCCATGATCCTGGTCAATGGTGTGATCACACTGTCGCCGATCGATGGCGAACTGACGTCTACCGCCTCCGGTTCCGATTCCTCCTCGACTCTCATGGAGGACGCGGCGTCAAAACCTGTTTCCAATGCGGCTGCATAGACGAATGGCTTGAAGACCGAACCCGGCTGACGAAATGCGCGCGTGATTCGATTGTATTGGCTTGTACTGTAGTCGCTTCCACCGACCAACGCCTTGATTTCGCCGGTGTGCGGATCCAACGCAATCAGCGCCGCTTCTGGCCGTAGCGTAGGTTCGCTGTGAGCGGCAGTCCTTTTCTTATCTGAGGAAATCTCCCTTTCGACTAACGCCAAGCCTTTGGTGACGGCGTCCACGGCCGCTCGTTGGAGGCTCAGATCCAGCGTGGTGTAAACGTTGTAGCCGCCATATATCACTTCCTCTTCGGAGTAATTTCTCAACAACTCGTCGCGACTGAAATCCACGAAGTATGGAGCTTCGGTGTCGATGGTGGATTGCTTGACCTCAAGGTTAGCCTCTTTCGCCTGACGGTAATTCTCGTCGCTGATCGATCCCAACTCTCTCATGACCTTCAAAATCAAATCCCGCCGCACTAACGCACGATCAGGATGTCTTTCTGGAGAAAAGTTATTGGGCGCGGGAATAATACCGGCTAGTGTCGCCGTCTCGGCGAGTGTGAGATCGCGGAGATCCTTGCCGAATAGTGAGTGGGCGGCTTCTCCAAAGCCGTGCATTGCGTATAGACCATGTTCGCCGAGGTAAACCTCGTTTGCGTACATGGTGAAGATTTGCTCTTTCGTCAGACGTAACTCGAGAAGAACTGCAATGAAGGCTTCCGAAATCTTGCGCCGCAACGTTGGCTCGCGGGTGAGGAAGAAGCTTCGTGCAAGCTGTTGCGTTATCGTGCTGGCACCCTGCAATCGACGATTTTCACGAAGATTCCAGATGAATGCGCCGATGATCCGCTTCAAATCTACGCCGTGATGAACGAAAAACTTCTGATCTTCACCTGCGATCACCGCGTCGAGAAGGACCTTCGGCATGTCATCGAATACCACCACACGGCGTTTTGCCCGCCCCTGGCCGGAAAGGCTGGTCAGCAGTTTTCCCGAACCATCATAAATTTTTGCCGGGTTCTCGAAGATGTGGCCGTTTAGCCGCTGATCAATGATCCGACTGAATCGGACGTAGTAATAAACACCGGTTAAGCTAAAAACGATAGAAGCAACGGCACAAAGTACCGCTGTTACCTTAAAAACACGCGTCCGCAAACAGCGGCGCGCAAACCTGGATAATTGCATGTACTGGATAGATCTGCACATGCAATTCCATTTGCTTTATCGTACGTGGCAGCGCGCATGCACATGTCATTAAGGGAGGCTTGGGAGTCTATGATCTATATTCCGATGGGATTAATTCTGCTGATCGTCTTGCTAGCCTTACTTTTGTAGCTAGCCGTTGGACGTTCGAAATCAGCCCCGGCGAAACCCTTGCGCACGCATTATCTTCCCTGCTGTGGCAAGTGCCGGGGCTCGTGCGCAATCAGAGTCCGGTTCGTGCATTGAAGCAAATTAGATCACGCAAGAGGTCTTTCCAGACGCGTCCGAAATTTTCTCGGGGCGCGAATCGCGACGTTCGCGCTCGGCGGGATCCCACGACGGCCCCGCGTTCCAGAGACTCGCGAGACTGTAGCCCACGTTCCGTGGGAGATTCCACCAGAGCCCAGTCTGTGAGCCCGCGAGCCGCCGTACGATCGAGCGCGGCGAGTAGAAGCGGCGCGCAACCCATTCCGTTCCCGCCTCAAGCTCTGAGGGCGACATAAGAGCGGGCTCGAAGACACAGTATTTTTTCCCGTCGTACCTCGACCAGTCGGTGGTCAGTATCCTTCCGTCGGCGTTCAGACGATGAAAGGTCGGAGTCCCGGGCATGGGCACGACCATGCTTACGGTTGCAACGTCGACGCAGGCCTCCTCGAGGAAGTCGGCGGTGCGGCGAAAAATGCCGACGTCGTCCTGGTCGAATCCAAACATGATCCCCAAATGGACCGCGATACCATGGCAGTGAAGGTTTGCGATGACGCGGCGGTAATCGTCGACACGGTTGTGCGCTTTGTTCGTCGACTCGAGGCTTTCCTGTGAGATCGATTCGAGGCCAAGAAACAGCGCCTTGCAGCCACTGAGCCCGGCGAGTTCGACGAGCTCCTCATCGCGCGCGGCGTTGGCTGTACATTGGCTCGTCCACCACTTGTTGAGCGGAGTGAGAGCTCTGAAAAGTTCCTTAGCGTAGCGGGGATTCGCACCGATGTTGTCGTCCCAAAACACGACCGCACGCGTGGGGCTCATCGCCACCTCGCGGACGACCTCGTCGACGGGACGATAACGGACGGTCCCGGGTCCGTAGAGGAGCGGGATCGAGCAGTAGTCGCAGCGATGGGGACAGCCCCGCGTCGCGATGGTTACCGACTTACCGTAGCGGCGTCCCTTGATGAGATCCCAGCGCGGCGCGGGCATGCGGGCGAGTGATGCGCGCCGCGTCGAGACGTAGATCGGCTCGAATTTCCCACGTCGAGCATCGTCGAGAACGCGTGGCCACGTGTCTTCAGCCTCACCAACGACAACCGCGTCAGCGTGGCGTGCAGCCTCCTCTGGGAGAGCAGTCGCATGCGGTCCGCCGATCACGACGGGCACTTGCCGACGCCGGAATTCCCGGGCCAAACCGTAGGCGTGAAGAGCGGATGGCGTTGGAGCCGTGATCGCCACGAGATCCGCCGGCACGTCGAAGCGCACCGGCTCAACGATCTCATCCGTGTGTGATACCGAGTGCGCAGCTGGTGTGAGCGCCGCAATCAGCGGCATCGTGAGCTGTGGGAACTGAATAAGGCGGCCGTGGCGGAGGCGACGCGACTCTGGTGACTCGGCGGTGATCAGGTGAAGACGCATGAGGCCAATCGTAAACGAAGGACGCACCGACGGCCGCAGATCGTGGATTCATTTTAGAGAACACGGAGAAATCATCAAGAGCAGCAGTCTTCAAGCAGGTAGATGTTAAACTCTCCGGCCAATGAAATTTCCAATTTCTATGGCCGCGCTCTTGTTGTGTATAGGGCTAACGGCGGCTGCGCAAACGGAAACACGACGGACTGTTCCTCCACAAGAACCCAAAGCGGAGAGAACCGTCACCGCTGCTCGAATCTCAGGACCGGTGAAGATCGATGGCAAGTTCGACGATGAAGTGTACCAACGTCTTGAGCCCATCACCGGCCTGATCCAGCAGGATCCCCGGGAAGGACAGCCCGCGTCGGAAGACACGGACTTCTGGGTCATGTTCGATGACAAGAACATTTACTTCGCCGCGAAGTGCTACGACACGCATCCGGAACGCGAAGTGGCCACCGAACTCCGCCGCGACAGCAATAATATTTTTTCGAATGACAGCGTCGCCATCGTGATCGATACCTTCCATGACTCCAGGAATGGCTTCAAGTTTCAAACCAATTCACTCGGTGCGATTCAGGAATCCGCGGTCGTGGACGAGATCAACAATGACACGTGGAACACCGTGTGGGATGTTCGTTCAGCTCGATATGACTGGGGCTGGGGCTTTGAGATGTCGGTGCCCTTCAAATCACTGCGCTATCCGGGAGCGGGGCCGCAGACGTGGGGCATCAACATGCGGCGCGTCATCAAATGGAAAAATGAGATCTCCTACCTGATCCCGATGCAGCGGTCATGGGGCGGCAATGCGCTTTATCATATGGGATTCACTGCAACGCTGCTGGGTATCGAAACGCCCGCTCAATCAATGAACCTCGAAGTGAAGCCGTACGTCGTGTCATCGTTGACGACCGATCACACCGGGACCAATCCTTTTGACAACAAAAGCGAAAGCAACAGCGGCTTTGATTTCAAATACGGGCTCACCCGCGGCCTGATCCTCGACACAACGTACCGGACCGACTTCGCGCAGGTCGAGGAGGATCAGCAGCAGGTCAATCTGACGCGATACAGTTTGTTTTTCCCGGAAAAACGTGACTTCTTCCTCGAAGGGCAGGCCATCTTCGCGTTCGGCGGAACAAACTTCGGCCAGAACGCAAATCCTGGCGACGTGCCGGTCATATTCTTCAGCAGACGGATTGGCCTCACTAACGGTCTCGCTGTGCCTGTGAATGCGGGCGCGCGGGTAACCGGTCGCGCGGGCAAGTACCAGCTCGGCATTGTGAACATCCAAACCGGCGACAAGGCTGCAGCGAACGCGGTCTCGACGAATTTCTCGGCGTTTCGCGTGAAGCGAGACATCCTGCGACGGAGCAATATCGGCATGATTGCTACCTTCCGCTCGCCAACCGTGGCCGGCTTTCAGTCGAATGCGGCCGTTGGTGCCGATGCGAACCTGTTCCTGTACCGGAACGTCACGGCAAACCTCTACTATGCGCACACCGACTCACCCAATAAAACCAGCAGCCAGGCAAGCTATCGAGGCAGGTTCGATTACATCGGCGACAGGTACGGATTCACCGCGGAACATCTTCTCGTCGGACCTAACTTCAATCCCGAGATCGGATTCGTCCGAAGGAGCGATTTCCGCCGTACCTTCGAACAGGCGCGATTCAGCCCCCGCCCGAAAAACGCAAATCGCGTGCGCCGGTATAACTTCACGGCGAGCATGGACTATCTCACGAATGCAGCATGGACGTCGGTTGTCGATAAACAGTTCGAAGCTCAGTTCAGCACCGAATATCAGCGCGGTGACACCTGGAGGTTTACCTACGATCACACGTACGAGTTACTGCCCGCGCGGTTCGTGATCAATCCCGGAACGACCGTGCCGCAAGGCGGATACTTGTACCAGAACCTCAGTACGACATATTCGCTGGGACAGCAGCGCAAGGTATCCGGCAGCATTAGTGCCGGCTACGGAAGTCTCTATAACGGCAAGAAAACGGAAGCAGGGTACAACGGAAGAATCGCCGTGGTCCCGCAATTCGCACTGGAACCGAGCATCGCGCTGAACTGGGTCCGTTTGCCTTATGGCGACTTCTCCGCTCCGGTTATTACTAATCGAGCGGTCTTTACTCCCAATGCCAGAACAGCATTGACGACGCTTATCCAATACAACGGCGGCTCGCACACGCTCAGTTCGAGCGTCCGTCTGCGATGGGAATACCGCCCTCGGAGCGAACTGTTCCTCGTGTATAGCGACGGCAAAAACACACTTGCTTCCGGATATCAAAGACTCCTGAACCGGTCGGTTGCATTCAAGATTACGCGACTGCTGCGGTTCTAGCTGACAGACTGCCCGTTGGTTGTACTACTAATGAACTGCCGGGGCCGATTGACACCTACTGCAATACTGCATATCGTCTCTCGTTCAAATGGTTACAACGACGAAGACAATCAACTCGGTACGGATCACCGTGGATCTCGACAGAGATCTTCACCGACGACTGAAAATGTATTGCGCTGAGAACGCCGTCGATATCGCATCATTGGTTCGTGCGATGCTGGCCGCGCGATTCCGGCAGGTCGATAAGAAACGAAGCAGAAGCAAAACCAAAACGCCGACGAGTGTTTCGGCTTAGGAACCCAATTTGAACTCAAAGAAAGGATATTCTTACAGTGGCAACCGGAACGTTACTAAATCGGCCGAACCGAAGAGACGCTGAACTTCAATTAGAACTCGCCGGCGCATTCAGTCTTCTACTGTCGGCTTGCACGCGCGCAAGGCGGCTTATGGCTCAAGCGCGAGAACGCGGTATTGATACAAAACTAAGCCCGGAGCTGGAAGCACTGATCGCGGCCTACGATGGGGTAGATTCGGCTAGGACGAAGAAAAACGAAAAAACGCATCTCGGCTTGAATTACGAACAGGTTGTCAGTTAAGTAAGCGTTCGGTCACGCCACAACCGCCCGGCAGTTCAAGCCTGACAGCCCACCCGCTGTGGATTCATTCGCTGGTTGAAACGGCGCCCTGGGGCCGACTGGCAAATGGCGACCCCCACCTCTGAAACCTATCTTGGAGACTACTACTTGTTCTTGTCTCTGGGTATGCGGCCGTCCGACAATCGTGCAGGCCATGAGAACAAACTCAGAAAAGCGCTGGGCGCGGCCTATCCAAGCGGTCATCTTCGACATGGACGGGTTGATGCTGGATACCGAGCGCTTAGATCGAGAACACTTTGGTAGAGCTGCGGCCGATTTCGGGTATCTCGAATTGGAGCCGATCTATCTCGAGACCGTCGGGCGCAATTGGTCTGATACACGAAAACATTTTCAGCAAGTATTAGGTGAGAACTTTCCGTTCGACGAGTTGCGTGCCCGGTGGCGTACCTATTCAAAAGATTACGCAAATAAATTTGGCGTGCCGCTCAAGACCGGATTGGAGAACCTTTTGAGTGTTTTGGATCGGATTGGCATTCCCAAAGCGGTCGCGACTTCAACACAAAGGCATGACGCGCTCCCCTTGCTCGAAACGGTAGCACTCTTGAACCGCTTCACCGTTGTCGTAACAGGAGACGAAGTGTCGCATGGCAAGCCTGCACCGGACATTTTCCTCACCGCAGCGAGACGTCTCAGTGTTGACCCGAAGTGTTGCGTCGTTTTCGAAGACTCACCAGCAGGCATCGCTGCAGCCCACGCGGCGGGGATGGTCCCGATACTTGTCCCAGATGTGGTTCCACCGACAGACGAAACTCGCAGAATTGCACATCGCGTTCTCAGTTCGCTTGAAGAAGCGGTCGTCCTTTTCACGACCGATGAGTTGCATTTTCTCTAGTCTTGCCCATTTAAACTACTATTGTCTGCGATGAACAGCCTCCGGATATTGAAACGCTCAAGAACCAAACGTTCCGCCCTAAACGAGCCGTTGTTACTGCCGGGATGCCTTACGCGAATGACCGTTTTCCTGAGCCGGGCCGCCGCGATGCCTTGTATTCCTCTTTTTACGTTTTAAAGACGCTCATGATCATGCTTCACCCGATTGCGCCGCAGGCAATGGAACGCCTCCGGCAGAGTTTGCGACTTGAGTCCGATGTATTTCGACTCGAAGAATTGGGGACTCCGGTTTCTGCAGGGCACGCAATCGGACCAAAGCAGATGTTCTTTCCGGGTTCGTTGGAATAAATCAGATCGCGCGGAACAACAAGTAATCGACGGTTTTTGCTTTAAGAGTATCTGTCGCAGACACTCCAAGCGCTGGCATACATCTTCAAACCTAACTTTCGAGCAACTGCAACCGATGCAGTGTTCGTCCAGAAAGTACTGTATAGAGGAATTCGTCCCGACGCGCGAATCGCGAGAGCCCAGGCGGCGGTAACACGCGTGCCAAAACCTCGACCACGAAATGCTTCAGCAGTTTCTAGGCCCGCCTCCGCCGCGACATCTGAAGAGCGTGCACAAAAACAAATGCTGACCGGCAACCGGTCCTTAATGATTGCCATGACCGGTGCGCGGCCAGCCTTAATCTCGCCGGATCTCCATCCGCGGAAGTGGTGGTGTAAGAGCCGCTCGTCTTCGATAACCTCGACATCGTCAGGTTGAATTATTGAGTCAGGAAACACAAAAGCCGGACCTGCATACTGAGAAATCTTTGTGTCGTCACGATCTGCCAACCGGCTTCTAAGGAGTGACACGTATTGATGCGCGTGCACCGGAGTACTCTGCAGGTTTGAGCTGGGAGACTCTTCTTGTGCGAGGCTGGCCAGCGCCAGCGCAATGTCGTTGGGTACATCATGCCGAACCGCCCATGCGCATCGTGACGTACTCCGTACGAGCGAGAACAGAGGGCCTCGCGTGCCGTGTGGTTCGCGTGTTGAGATTATTCGGCCTTCGGTATTCAGTACGAACAGCGTGCTCAAATGAAGTTCGGGCGTGCTCAGAAAACAACTCCTTTTACGGCTCAACCTCCGAAGCGTATCTTGTAATCCGTCACGCTCGGACCGCAAACTCGTCACGCGATCGAGGACTTTCTCGAATGGAAATTCGGCGTCTTCGCTACAGGCTTAGCAGTGGCTAATGCCGCTTATGCGGATGGTAATCTTGTAAGTGGAGGCACCCGATGAGAATGTTTCAGAATAACGAAGGGCAACGAGTGGTGATCGAATTTGAAAGAAAAAGTATAGATGGCTTTATCGCGGGCGTGGAAAACGAATGCGTAAAGCTGACTTCTGCTCCGGAGGGAAAGGGCACAGTTAAATACATCCCATGGCCCAACGCGAACATATTGTACGTGGAGTTTCTCGGATCAGACCAGAACCGCGGCAAAGTTGGTTTCTAGCCCCGCGAAATTCACAGCTGCTTTGGGCTATTTGCGGCGGAACCTTGAAAGCAGTACGAGATAGCCACCGGCAACAAACGCAACAGCACTCCCTACCGTCGCGGGGTTAATTTCCGGAACGGCCGTGGCGTCTAATAGTCCAGCGAACACTGTTGAAGTGGCAGTTGTCAGGATTAGCAGAAATCCTGCGAGCCAAAGAAAACTTCTTACAAAACCATTCGATCTCATCTATGTCGTCCTTCCCTAAAGCTTGCGGAAACGCATTGATGACTGCGTTGGGCTATTTGCGCCGGAATCTTGAAAGCAGCACGAGATACCCACCGGCAACAAGCGCGACAGCACTCCCTACCGTCGCGGGGTTAATTTCCGGAACTGCCGTGGAGTTAAAATCGGGAGATTGTCCGAACAATGTTGAAGTGCCTGTTGTCAGGATTAGCAGAAATCCTGCGAACCAAAGAAAAGCTCTTACAAAGCCGTTCCATCTCATTTAAGTCGTCCTCCCCAAGTCATGCGGAAACGCAGACGGATGCCTCGTTTGTTTTCGACGGTAGTGCAATTTTTTTGCCGTCTATTCGCAAATTGCGTTGACCGCGATAACTAATGGATTCGCTTCAGTTTCGTCTTCGTTGAGAGCGCGGCCTTATGCGGACCGTTCGATCACGACTGTAAGGAAATTCGACATGGATTGGCAGAAGAGTTTACAAGCCGATTTTTCTGAAGTGCTCCGGCCTGTGAACGGAAAATCGAGAACGTGCGATGAGAATCAAGGAAATCGCCGTCATGGTCGGAGCAAAGAGCATCGATATCGTGAAAAGAAACTGGCCCTTCTGCGCCCAGGCGGGAGATACTGCTGCGGTGATCGACAGTCCTGTTGCTGAAATCCACTGCCAGGCGAGCACAATGGCCGAGATACTCACGAACGCCCGTTCAGACGGCCGCATTCGGTTGGAGTCTTGCTGCCAATGTAAAGCAAGCAGCACTCCCGGAAGGAGCAATACATAATCGTAGAAGTGCCAAACAGGGGATATCACAAGATACGTGACGAGCATTAGCGCGGGCACAAATTTGAAACGATCGGAGTCTGCGGAATCGCGGCGAATTCTCCAACAGAATGCGGCAATCGCGACCATGACAGCAGCTCCCGCGATGGATCCACCGAATCTGCCGAACACCATTTGGAGGTGGGCTGGTGATAAAGGCGCGTAATCCATATAAGCCGATAACGTTTGTTGCCACTCCCAAATCCAGCCCGGTAACAGAAGTTCAGCACCGAAAAGCAATGCGGCCATGGTCGCAGTGAATGAAAGGAACAGGATTCTGCGAGCGCGCCATTTAGCAGAAGCCCACACCAAGAGCCACGCGACCAGCGCAATGGTCAATTGTGGTTTGACGGTTCCGAAGGCGAGCATCATACCGGCAGCCCAGAGCCGGCCAGTCGCAATGCAAGCTAAGCTGCCCGCGATCAGGGCAGCGACGATCAAGGTTAGTTGTTGCAGATGTAGGCCCGCAAGCGCTCCATAGCTGCCGACCAGCAAGATACTCGAGACCGCTCGAAACAATAGCGACGGGCCGTGTCCAAAAAAGTGTAGCCACAACCAAACCGAGGCAACTGAAACCGCGAGGGCGATCGAGACATACAAGATCTGAACCAATGGAAACGGCAAACCGATCGTAGGGGCCAGGAGGAAGACGACGTACAAGGGATACGCAAATCGGCTTTCATCTTTCGGATCGTCAGGATTTTTCAGATCAAGCCGGTGGCCCCAAACCCCCTCCTGAATTTCTGCAGTGACCTCCGGGCTATAAGGATCACGTCCGTGCAGGAGCAATTCACGAGCTCCAAGCCACGACGGATACAATCCGGACTGATTTCCGCGCGTAGTGTCAGGGGTAGCGGACGCTCCGGCACCAGGACCAGGTAAGATCACGCCGCGGACGTAGCCGAGCATTCCCGCCGCCATTACAGCAGCTGCTAAAACCAGCAACGGACCGCGCTGCCACCAATTCCGTCGTCGCGTTGAATCCACAGAAGTTCAGGGATTCTACCCCAAATTCGTGGGGTTCGCGGCCACATCACGGGCAGATATATATAAGGATGGAGTTTCAGTGAATCGTTCTGGCATCTGGCAGGGTGTAAGCAATTGCCAGTGACGCCCAACTAGCTCCGGCTGCCGAAATCCATTGGTTGAACCCGAACGGATAACCACTGTCCATATGAGGCTGCACTGGGAAGGACCGAGTCTTCACGAACCAGGACCCATCCTTGTACTGGTTTTTAAGCAGGAATGTCACACCTTTTTTGTAAACGTCTTCGGTCGCCGCGACCCCAGCTTGATGCAGGGCGTATAAAGAGATTCCTGTCGCGTAAGCATCCGCGTCCAGTTGGGGCAGTTGCGACCAGCCACCGTCGGCGTGCTGCATCGTGACGACTTGCCGCACCGCCAATCGCACGTCAGGTGGTGGAGCATTGCTCCATACCAAACCCATCAACCGCATGCCCCGTTCCTCGGCGGATTGTGGCTGAGCGGCCAGGAGCCAGGTGCGAGCGCGGCGAAGTTTCTCCGCCAGTTCCGCTTTACGGCCAGCAATCGGATAAAGCGTCAGAGTACGGACCGCCATTGCCGTGATGCTGATCTCGCTGTGTTCAATCGGCGGGCGCGAGATGCCTTCGTCAATCCAGCTTCCGTCAGGCATCTGGGAGGCCGCGACCAGATGGGTGAACGGCGCTGTGATTCGATCTAACGGGTGATGTTCGTCGGCGAGCGCCATCATAATGTATCCGATCGTCAGCGCCCGTCCGGCAGGCTCAACGCCTTGCATCGCTGCATCGGCGGCGGACCTGTAGACGGTTACGATCTGCTGGAGATTCTTGCTCGCCAGTTGCTCATCCACTGCAATGCCCTTGGCCCTTGCGGCCGCCGCCACCTGCTGGGGCATGCTCTGGTTGTGGCAGGTGATACAGCCCCGCTTCTGGAACACGACTGGAGCTGACGGCAACAGTAAGGAGACACTGCGTGCCAGCGATGTTCGAGCATCCGGAATACCCTCAGGCGGCGGAAACGTCTGTTGACGCGGGCCTGTGCCTGGCTTTGCGCCATGTTCCTTCAGCAGCCGAATCCTGATTTCGTCCTTTCGGTACATCGCCCAATCCAACGGACGCTCGCCGTCGATGTCTTCAGCATTAGGATCGGCGCCCTTGTCGAGCAGCAACTTCAGAGTCGCCAGGCTGGATCCCTCGGATGATGCCGCGGTGATCAATGGAGTTCTCTTGAATGCGTTTGCCTGGGCATTCGCGTCAGCGCCCATTTCAATCCATTTCTCAATGAACTGGGGCTGCAACCAACCCGCTGCAATCGTAAGGGCAGCTGGAGGGATCTTCGCACCCTTTGAAATCAGATAATCCGTCGATGGCATGTAATGGCGCTTGAAGGACACCGGATCGACGTCATTCACGTCGCTGCCGTTCTCGACAAGGAATCGTACGGCATCGAGGTCTGAATAAAATGAAGCCAACGTTAAGGCCGATGCTCCCGCTCTGTCACTGGCGTGTAGATCAGCACCTTTTGCCGCCAGTAAGCGCAGAACCTCAACAGATCCAGGATAACTGGCTGCGACGAGCAATGGTGTTCGTTGGAGATTTGTGGATCGCGCATTGACGTCCGCGCCGTGCGCCAGGAGCAGTTTCACCATCTCAACGTTTGGTATGGCCCACATCAGCGCAGTCGCACCGTCGCCATTCACGGCGTTGGGACTGGCGCCGTAATCAAGCAGAAGCCTGAGGCTGTCGGCATCTGCATACAATATCGCTTCCATGACTGCTGGTGTGCCGTCCGCATCTTTTGCATTCGGATTGACACCACGGCGGAGAAGATTACTCACTCCGGTTGTGTCTGCAGTCTGAATGGCTTGAAAGAGGAGTGGCGCTGCAGGCTGTTGTGCTCCAGCAAGCCCCAACGTGAGCAGGAAAGCAGGCAGCACTCCGCGCAGTGTCATCGCACCTCTCCTGATGGACGGAAAAATTGCTGGGCATTATAGTGAGTTTCTCGCTTCCGACCAAACTGCTTGATGGGTTGGGGCGATAAATTGATCAGGTCACAACTACGCTATGAAGATCGCTCGCTTCGAGCATTCCGGACAACACCACATAGGATTGGTCATTGACGACAACGTCCATCCACTGCCTCCCGGTACAAATGTGTTCGAAGCAGTGCGCAACAATTCTGTGCTGCACCATTGCGGGGAGCCTTTGAACCTGCAGTCGGTGAGATTGCTGCCGCCGGTCGAACCGCCCGCCATTCGGGACTTCATCACCTTCGAACAACACGTTGTCGGCTCCTATGCAGCCATCGGTCGAGACCGTGTCCCGAATGAATGGTATGAGATTCCTACGTTCTACTTCACCAACCCACATTGTCTGATCGGTGCCAACGACCCCGTACCGGTGCCGCCCGGATGTAAGTTATTTGACTTCGAGCTTGAAGTGGCGGCGATCATCGGCCGTGACGGCTACAACCTGACCGTTGATGAGGCCGCCGATTACATCGCCGGGTTCACTATCTTCAACGATTGGTCGGCTCGAGACCTGCAAACTCACGAAATGCGGATTGGGTTAGGTCCGGCCAAGGCCAAGGACACCGCATCCACGCTCGGTCCGTATCTTGTGACTCCCGACGAACTCGAGATATACCGGCGCGGCGACCGCCACGATCTCGGCATGTCTGTGTTCGTCAACAACAAATTGATTGGCACGGACAGCCTCGCCAACGCCGCATGGTCATTTCCCGAAATGATCGCCTATGCCAGCCGGGGCACGATGGTTCGAGCAGGTGACGTGATCGCCTCAGGCACCTGCGGAAATGGATGCCTGCTCGAATTCTGGGGCCGCCGCCGAAAACATGATCCACCGCCTCTCGCCGTCGGCGACGTCGTCACGATGAAAGTTGACGGACTCGGCGCGATTGAGAACCAGGTAGTCCCCGGTGCTCCACCGCATCCGTTCCGTTGCCCACCTTTCTGATTTGGGAAGGCAACACGATGTACTTACCGTTGCACAGCAGCAAGCAGATGCTCACGCAGCTGAAGAAGTACGTGAAGCGATTCCGATTGTCCTTTGACTAGATGGCGGAGGCGGTAATTCTTAAGACAACTGGCGATACGGGGATAACGAATCTCGTCGAGAGCTTTGCAAGCATGGGTGCTCCGTGGATTTCCGGTATCAGCGACATCCAAGGCTTTGCGCGTGAATGGAGCTTGAATGTTGTAGAAACAAAACTGCTGGACTGTATCAGACGTATTGGCCCTGGCGTCCGATGAGTTCTCCGATTTTCGAGTTTTATTCCGTGTGCACGCTGGCGAATGAGAACGCGGGCTAAAGCCCGCGACTACGGGTTGGCCGGAACGTTCCG
>Ga0075425_100004690_pt1 | contig 14128 bp, 8 predicted proteins | sample SoiMethybrSBSTD4_FD_75300 | JGI IMG/M metagenome (GOLD analysis project Ga0075425, IMG submission 75300) | Bulk soil microbial communities from a Populus tree surrounding site in Tennessee, USA - Soil MetaG P. TD hybrid SBSTD4 | ecosystem: Environmental > Terrestrial > Soil > Tree plantation...
ACGTTCCAGTATCCGGGCGCCGAAGAGCCGGCGCTGGCGGATGTCTCGTTCACCGCTCGGCCCGGCGAGGTCACGGCCATCGTCGGCGGCACCGGATCGGGAAAGTCGACGCTGGCCGGACTGATTCCGCGGTTCTACGACGTCAATGCCGGACGCGTGCTCGTCGACGGCGTGGACGTACGCGACATGACGCAGGCCGATCTTCGCGCGCGCATCGGATTCGTCCCGCAGCGGGCCATGCTGTTCACTGGCACGGTGGCGGCCAACATCCGCTACGGCCTGGAGCAGGCGACCGATGACGAGGTACGCCACGCCGCGGAGGTGGCGCAGGCGATCGACTTCATCGATGCCATGCCGGAGAAGTTCGCGTCGGCAATCGCGCAGGGGGGCCTCAACCTCTCGGGCGGCCAGAAGCAGCGGCTGGCGATCGCACGGGCGATCGTCCGCACCCCGGACATCTACGTGTTCGACGACACCTTCTCGGCGCTCGACTTCGCGACCGACGCCCGGCTGCGCGCGGCGCTCAAGAACGAGACGGCGACGGCCACCGTGTTCGTCGTCGCTCAGCGCATCAGCACGGTGATCAACGCCGATCGCATCATCGTCCTCGACGATGGCCGCGTCGTCGGCGTCGGCACGCACGCCGAACTGCTGGAGAGAAGCCCGGTGTATCGCGAGATCGTGGAATCGCAGGTCTCGCTCGACGAGGTCGCATGAGCGCTCCTCCACGCCCCGCTGGACCGCCCGCTCCTGGTGCGCCGCCGCGCACGCCGCCGCCGATGTTCGGCGGCCGTCCGATCGGTGGACTCGGCGTTCCCGCGCAGAAGGCGAAGAACTTCAAGGGCACGCTCGTCCGGCTGCTTGGCTACCTGCGGCCGTACCGCACGGCATTGCTGGTCGTCATCGCCGCAGGTGCGATTGGCACCGTGTTCAGCGTGCTCGGGCCAAAGGTGCTCGGCCTGGCCACCACGAAGATCTTCGAGGGGTTCATCGCGAGAGGATCGGGCGCGCCGGGCGCCGGAATCGACTTCGACGCGGTCGGCCGCATCCTGCTCTGGCTGGTGGTCCTCTACCTGGTCGGCAACGCGTTCCAGTACCTGATGCAGTACCTGATGGCATCGGTGGCGCAGCGCACGGTCTACACGCTGCGCCAGGAAGTCGAGGCCAAGTTCGATCGCCTGCCGCTCAAGTTCTTCGACTCGCGTACGCGCGGCGAGGTGATGAGCCGTGCGGTCAACGATCTGGACAGCATCAGCAGCACCCTGCAGCAGAACCTGACGCAGCTGCTGACGTCGGTGCTGATGCTGATCGGCACCATCGTGATGATGCTCACGATCAGTTGGTTGCTCACGATCGTGATCGTGGTCACGCTGCCGATCAGTCTGGTCATCGTCGCGCGCATCGCCAAACGATCGCAGAAGTTCTTCATGCAGCAGCAGCAGGCGCTCGGCGCCTTGAACGGCCACGTGGCCGAGATGTTCGGCGGCCATACCATCGTCACCGCCTTCGGCCACGAGAAGAAGTCGGTGGCCACCTTCGACGCGCTCAACGAGAAGTACTACGACAGCGCGTGGAAGGCGCAGTTCGTCACCGGCATCATCATGCCGACCATGATGTTCGTCGGCAACATCGGGTTCGTCCTGGTCGCGGTGATCGGCGGGCTCCTCGTCACGCGCGGGGCGCTGCCCATCGGCGACGTGCAGGCGTTCATCCAGTACAGCCGTCAGTTCAACTTTCCGATCATGCAGTTGAGCGGCATCGCCAACATGATTCAGCTCACGGTCGTGGCGGCCGAACGCGTGTTCGAGCTGCTCGACGAGCCGGAAGAAACGCCGGACGCCGCCGACGCCACGGTGCTGGCCAGCCCGCGCGGAGCGGTGCAGTTCGACGCCGTGAGCTTCAAATACAAGGAAGATGTGCCGCTGATCGAGGACCTGTCGCTCGACGTCACGCCAGGACAGATGATCGCGATCGTCGGCCCCACCGGCGCCGGCAAGACGACGCTGGTCAACCTGTTGATGCGGTTCTACGACGTGAACCACGGCGCGGTGCGGGTCGACGGCGTCGACATCCGGCAGGTCAAGCGCGGCGCCCTGCGGCGCACCTTCGGAATGGTGCTGCAGGACACGTGGCTGTTCTCGGGCACGATCCGCGAGAACATCGCCTACGGTCGCGAGCACGCCACCGAAGAGGCCATCGTCAAAGCGGCGAAGGCGGCGCAGGCCGACCATTTCATCCGCACGCTGCCCGAGAACTACGACACGCCGATCAACGAGGAGGCGAGCAACCTGTCGCAAGGGCAGAAGCAGCTGCTGACGATTGCCCGTGCGTTCCTGGCCGACCCGGCGATTCTGATTCTCGACGAGGCGACCAGCAGCGTCGACACGCGCACGGAGGTGCTGATTCAGAGTGCGATGGGCGAGCTGATGCGCGGGCGGACGACATTCGTCATCGCCCACCGCCTCTCGACGATTCGCAATTCGGATGTGATCCTGATGCTCGAGCACGGGCGCATCGTCGAGCGCGGCACGCACAAAGAGCTGCTCGCCGCCGGTGGCCACTACGCGGCCCTCTATCACAGCCAATTTGCTGGTCGGGAGACCGCGGCGGTGCGGTGATCGCACCTGAATCTGTGATTAGTGATCTTTGATTCGTGAATCGTTGTTGATTGGTGATCCTTGATTGTCGATTGCACGATGAGGAAGAGAGGCAGCGTCGCCGCGAGTCAGCTCGTTGCGTTGTCAATCAAAGATCACCAATCACCAATCAACAACCAATCACTAATCTAAGATCACTAATCAAAAATGGTCCCCTCCTCCACGCGGTCAGCGATCGGTCTGGTCGAATTCGTCGCGCTGATGGCGACGTTGACGGCGCTGGTGGCGATGTCGATCGACATGATCCTGCCGGCGCTTCCAGCGATCGGCAGCACCCTTGGCGTCGCGCGGGCCAACGACAATCAGCTCGTCGTCTCTCTGCTGTTCCTTGGCTTCGGCCTCGGTCAGTTGTTCTATGGTCCGCTGTCGGACGCGAGCGGACGCAAGTTCGCCGCCTACCTCGGGCTTGGCCTCTTCATGCTTGGCTGCACGCTCGCACTGGTCTCCCGCTCCTTCCCGATGATGCTCGTCGGACGGCTGCTGCAGGGCATTGGCGTCGCCGGCCCACGGACGATCACCATCGCGCTGGTCCGAGACAAGTTCGAGGGCCGTGAGATGGCCCGTGTCATGTCGCTCATCACGGTCGTCTTCATCCTGGTTCCAGTTGTGGCGCCGGCGATCGGACAGGCGATCCTCGCGCTGTCTGGATGGCGGGCGATCTTTGTCGTGTATCTGGCGATGGGCTCGATCGCGGCGGCCTGGTTCGCGGCTCGTCAGGAGGAGACGTTACCGGCCGGCCGGCGGATGCCCCTTTCCGTTGGACGGATCGCCGCCGCCGCGCGCGAGGTGCTGCGCAATCGGCAGTCGATCGGCTACACGCTCGCATCCGGATCAGTCTTCGGCGCCTTCCTCGGATATCTGACCTGTGCCCAGCAGATCCTGCAGGAGCAGTACGCGCTGGGTACGCGGTTTCCGCTGTACTTCGCCATCCTCGCCATTGCGATCGGCGGCGCCTCGTTCGCCAATGCGAGCCTCGTCCTTCGCTACGGCATGCACACGCTGACCACTCTGTCGCTGCGAGGTATGTGCGTGGTGGCAGTCCTCTTTACCGCGATCGCCGCTGCCGATGCAGGACATCCACCGCTGTGGATGCTGATGACGTTTCTGATGCTGTCGTTCGCTGGCATCGGGCTGCTCTTCGGCAATCTCAGTGCGCTCGCCATGCAGCCGCTCGGTCACATCGCGGGCACCGGTGCCGCGATCGTTGGTGCGACATCCATGCTTCTCTCGCTGTTGCTCGGTACCGTCATCGGTCAGATCTACGACGGCACCGTGCTGCCGCTCGTCGTCGGGTTTGCGGTGCTCAGCGCGTCGTCTATCGGCTTCGCGTGGTGGGCCGAGTCAGGGCGTCCCGACCGCGCCGACTCGACGGAGCACGTGTCGGCGTCTCCACGTCTCCGCGCCGGCGACTAATCTCAGTCGGTCGCCGACGATCCCCAGAGTTCCCGCGTCGCCATCGCCGCTCCGTCGGCGAGTGCCCGGAGCTTCGCCCACTGAATCGACGGGTGTACGCGGCGGATGAACGCACCTTGCGCGAAGCCGCAGTCGGTGCCACCCATCACTCGCTCGCGTCCGACGACTCGGGCCAGTCGAGTGAGCCGCTGCGCGACGAGCTCAGGGTGTTCGACGATGTTGGTGTGGTGAGTGACGACGCCGGGGATGAGGACCTTGTCGTCGGGAAGCGTGACGGTCTCCCACAGCTTCCATTCGTGCTCGTGTCGGCCGTTGGCCTGCTCGATCGCATAGTAGCGAGCAGGGACCTGAAGGACGAAGCCGATGACATCGGACAGCGGCGGATCGTAGGCGTGCGGACCGTGCCAGCTGCCCCAGCAGACGTGATAGCGAACGCGATCCTCCGGGATGCCTGTGAGCGCGTGCTTCAACGCATCGATGCGGACCTGCGCCCAGCGCCGGTAGTCCTCCATCGATCCACCTCGTGACAAGATCGAATCGCACTCGTGCACGAGCACAGCATCATCGACCTGGAGCAGCAGTCCGGCATCCACGATCGCCCGGTACTCGGTGTGCAGCGCGTCGGCGACGGCAAACACGAACTCTTCATCCGACTGGTAGTACTCGTTGTCCAACCAGTAGACGCTTGCGGGAGCGACAACGGGGAGGAACCCTCCCGTGACGTGCACGCGATCGAGCGCGGCCTTGAGGTGCGCGATGTCGCGCTGGAGAAGGGCCATACCGTCGTACGTGATAGGTCCCGTACACGTCCACGCCTCTGGTCCAGAGGCAATAGCCCCCCGTCGCTGACGCAACCCCTTCTCACCAAGAAGCCCGACTCGGCGCATCGATGCGGCAAGCTGCTTGTCGTCGTCGGCGTAGAAATCGGGAAAGTGCTGGCGGTCGCGGCTTGGCGGCATGAAGGAGGTGCCGGGCTTCCGCTCCCGTACTTCGAGGCCGCTGAGACGTTCGTACAGATACGAGATCCAACTGATCTTGCCGATCTCGCCGTCGCTGACGAGGTCCACTCCGGCGTCAGCTTGCTGGCGAACGACGTCCGCGACCGACGTGGCGAGGGTGTGTTCGCGTGCACGTTCGTCGATCGTCTCGCCGCGATCGATGGCCTCGAGGGTGGCGAGCACTGCCGGCGGCCGGATCAGGCTGCCGGCGTGAGTCGTCAATATGCGGTTGACCGCCATCAATTCGTCGGTTCGATCTTGAGCACCGCTCCATCCTTCGGATCGTCGGTGAGCAGATAGAGCAGCTCGTCGGGGCCTTGCTTCACGTCGCGGATCCGCAGATGGAGATCGACGAGCAGCGGCTCGCGTCGCAGTTCTTCCATGTTCTCGTTGAACAGAATGCGCTGCAGCTGTCCGGTGCCCGGGACTTCGCCGTAGCGCATGCCGCCGACGAACACGTCGCCCTTCCACTTCGCCAGCTTGTTGCCGGTGTAGAACGCCAGACCCGACGTCGAGATCGAGGGCATCCAGTACACGACCGGATCTTCGAAGCCGTCGCGCTGAAACTGTTTCGATTGCCACGGACCTGGATAGGTGCGGCCGAAGCTGAGAAGCGGCCAGCCGTAGTTGCCGCCAGGCTTGAGCACGTTGATCTCGTCGCCGCCGTTCGGGCCCATCTCGAGCTCGTAGATCTGTCCGGTGCCTGGATGCACGGCAAGGCCCTGCGTGCTGCGATGCCCAATGGTGTAGATCTCGGGGCGATAGCCTTGCTTGCCGGCGAATGGGTTGTCCGGTGGCGTGCTGCCGTCATCGCGCAGCCGCAGCACCTTGCCGGCATAGCTCTCGGGACGCTGCGCGTTCTCGCCCGCAGCGCCGAAGGTACTCACGTAGAGCATGCCGTCGCGGCCGAACACCATGCGCGACACGCAGCTCGCGCCCTCGGCGATGAAGATGTCGCGCATCTCGGTGAACACTTTCCCGTCCCACTTGCCGCGCGCAACCGCCAGCACCGAGCCCTTGTCGCCGCGCGGCTTGTCGTAGCTGAGATAGACGTACTTGTTCTGGGCAAACTGCGGATGCAGCGCGACGTCGAACAACCCGCAGAGCCCCTGCGAGCGCACGTCAGGTGATCCACCGACCGGTGCAACGTCGAGTACGCCGTTGCGAATCACACGTACTCGGCCCGTCCGCTCGGTGACGAGCATCGATGAATCCGGGAGGAATTGGAGACTCCATGGGCTCGAGAGGCCGTGCGCGACAACGGTGACGCGGATGCTCTGACCTTCGGCTGTCCGATACTCGACGGGCTTATCCGGCGGCATGCCGACGCTCAGTCCGTTTGGCGCCACCGGCGTGCCGTTGTTCGTCGGCACCTTTTGTTGTGCCGCGATCGTCACGGCGAACGTACCCAGGAGAGCCAGGCCGGCGATGGTCGCAGAGCTGCGAAGCAGACGCATATGTCACCTCATCGAAACGCAGACGCGAGGATATCCCAATCGCGACCACACGCACAGACGACGCGGGTCACTCGTCGCGGTGAGATGGCGATGCACGGCCGGCGGAAAAGTCAGTAGACGTCCTACCCTGTCTAGGGTAGGATGCCTACCATGTCGACGGAAGACGCTCGAGAGCGGACCGAGCTGCTGCAGGGGACGCTCGACATGCTGATCCTGCGCACGCTCGTCCTCGGCCCCGCCCACGGGCACGAAATCGCCAAACACATTCAGCGCACGAGCGACGAGGTGCTGCGCCTCGAGCACGGGTCCCTCTATCCGGCGCTCCACCGCCTCGAACGACGCGGATGGCTGGCGTCCAAATGGGACGCCCATCGCGAGCACAAGCGGGAATGCAAGTACTACCGGCTCACCGCCGCCGGCCGGAAGCAGCTGGTCGCGGCGGAATCGAAATGGAACCGGCTGCAGCGGGCCATTGCTCGCATCATGACCGCCGCCGCACGAGCGTGAGCCCAGATGAAGCCCGACGATCTCGATCGTGAACTCCAAGCGCATCTCGCATGTGAAGCCGACGAGCACCGGGAACGCGGCTTGACCGCCGAGGACGCGCAGCTCGCGGCACGGCGCGCGCTCGGGCGCGAGACGGCGATCAAAGAGCAGGTTCGCGCGCTCTCACCTTTGGCCGCAATCGACGATTGCGCGCAGGATCTGCGATACGGTGTGCGGATTCTTCGCAGGCATTCGGGGTTCGCCATCGTTGCCGCGCTCACGCTGGCGCTGGGCGTGGGCGCCACCACCCTCGTCTTCTCGGTTGTCGACGCGGTGCTGCTGCGGCCGCTGCCTTACGCCGATGCCGATCGCCTGGTCATGGTCTGGGAGGACGTCAAGATTCCAGGCTACACGAACCCGCGCAATACGCCGGCGCCCGGCAACTTCCGCGATTGGCGCGATCAGAACTCCACATTCATCGACATCGCCGCCATTCGTGACGGCGTATGGAATCTCACGGACGCAGGCGAGCCGATCCGTACCGAAGGCGCGATGGTATCGGCGTCGCTCTTTCGGCTGTTGCAGGTTCGCCCGATTCTCGGGCGCCTGTTCACGCCCGAAGAGGATGGGGCTGCGCCATCGCGGGTCGTCGTGCTCGGCTACGGACTGTGGACCGATCGGTTCGGCGCAGATCCGTCGATTGTGGGCCGCACGATTCGACTCAGCGACGAACCGTACACCGTCCTCGGCATCATGCCTCGCGGGTTTCAGTTCCCCGATGCGGAAGATCAGATCTGGGCCCCGCTTGGACTCACGCCTCAGCAGCTCGCCAATCACGACGGCCACTTCCTGCGTGTACTCGGCCGGCTCAAACCGCACGTGACGCTCGCCCAGGCCCAAGCCGATGTCGAGACGATTGCGGCGCGGTTGACCGAGCAGTATCCCAATTCCAATACGGGTGTGGGTGTGTCGATGCTGTTGTTGACCGAACAGGTCGTCGGCGACGTACGGCGGCCGCTGCTCATCGTCCTCGGCGTGGTTGGATTCCTGCTGCTGATGGTCTGCACGAATATTGGGGCTCTGCTGCTGGCGCGCGCGTCGTCCCGCGGCCGCGAGTTCGCGGTCAGGACCGCGCTCGGGGCGAGTCGGATCCGACTGCTCCGGCAGCTGCTCGCCGAAGGCGTTGTTCTGGCTGCGATGGGCGGCGCCCTGGGCCTGGCGCTGGCCCTGATCGGCATCAGCGTCCTCCGGTGGCTGGCTCCGGCAGTTGTGCCGCGCATCAACGACATCGAGATCAACCGATCGATCGCTCTGTTCAATGGCTCGGTCGCGCTGCTGGCCGGTGCGATCTGCGGCGTGATCCCCGCGCTGCGCTCCAAGCGCGATTTGAGCGACACCCTGAGGGACGATTCACGCGCCACAGCCGGACGAACATCTCTGCGCACTCGCAATGGCCTCGTGGTCGTCCAGGTCGCCCTCGGTGTCGTTGTCCTTGTAGGCGCGGGGTTGCTGCTCCGGAGCTTCGTCGGCCTCCTCCACGTGCCGGTGGGTTTCCGGTCTGACGGGATTCTGACGTTCAGGGTCGCACTGCCAGCGGTCCGCTATCGAACGGAACAACAACGAAGCGGGTTCTATCAACAGCTCGCCGATCGGCTGAAGGCACTGCCGGGCGTGTCATCGGCGGCTGCGATCAGCTTTCTGCCGCTGACGATGTCGGGTCGCATCACGGGCGTATCTATCGACGGCGACGCGGCGCGCGCGCCTGGTCAGGTGCGAATGGTCGATTTTCGATCGGTATCGCCAGGCTATTTCGCTGCCATGTCTATCGCCATGCGCGCCGGCCGTGACGTCGCATGGAGCGACACTCCCGCCACGCAGCCAGTGATCGTCGTCAGCGAGACGATGGCACGCAAGTTCTGGCCGGATCAGAGCGCGGTGGGCCAGCGGGTGAAGCGCGGACGGCCGGACTCGGACGAGCCGTGGGTGACGGTTGTCGGCGTCGTCAGCGACGTCCGGCAGTTCGACTTGGTGAGCGTCCCGCGTCCGGCGATGTACTTTCCGGCATCACAGGATCACGGCACCGGCGATACGCTGCGCGACTGGGTTGTGCGGACGTCGAGCGATCCCAAGGCGGTGCTCCCGTCGGTGCGCTCTGCGGTCTGGAGCATCGACGCCACTTTGCCGGTCACGCGGGTGGAGACGATGACGGAGGTGCGGGGCGCGGCGACGGCGTCGCAGCGGTTCACGCTGTTGGTGGTCGGGGTGTTCGCCGTCCTGGCGCTCATCCTGGCGGCGATCGGTCTCTACGGAGTCACGGCGTACAACGTCTCGCAGCGCACGCGGGAATTGGGGATTCGGGTGGCGCTCGGCGCGCGTCGCGGCTCGCTGCTCCGAGGGGTGCTTGCACAGGGGGCTCGACTGACGATCGTTGGCTTGCTGATCGGAACCGTCGCGGCACTCGCGCTCACTGAGCTCATGTCGACGCTGCTGTTCGAAATCGGGCCGCGCGATCCGGTCACGTTCGCGGGGGTGACGATGCTGTTGCTCCTCGTGGCAGTCGCGGCGTCGTGGGGCCCGGCCCATCGTGCCACGCGTGTGAACCCGGTGGTCGCGCTGAAGACGTGAGCGCGTCTTGAGTCTTGAATTTGCTAGCGAGCCGGCGCGACATAGCTGCGGCGGGCGCGCACGCGCACGTCACGGCCGGGCACCTGCACGGTGAGCGTGTGCGATTTACCGTCGCGGCGCGGCTCGAATCCAAGCGTGTACTGATTGGCGAGATCGGACACGATCGTCGAAAACGGCTCGAGCAGCTTGTCGCTGTGCTCGGCGAACAGGGCCAGACCACCGCTGGCCTCGGCCAACGGCTCGAGGTTGGCCTTGATCACGCTGAGTCGTTCTCCGCGTCCGAGCCCCACGGCGAAAAAAGTGGTGTCGCTGTCGCTGATCGCTCGCGCGACGTCTTGCAGCGACGCTTGACTGTTTTGATCTTCGCCGTCAGTAAAGACGACGACCGCGCGACGCCCGGCCTGACGCGACAGCGTGCCGACCAGCCGAATGATCACGTCGTACACCGCGGTGCCGCCCCAGGCACTGAGCTTGTCGATGGCGTGCAGGCGCGCGTCGAGATCGGCCTCGCGTGGAGCCAGCGTGAACGCCGAATCGTTGAACGCCACCACCGTGACCTTGTCCGTCGGTCCCAAGGCCTTGAGGAACGCGCGTGCGGCCTCCTGCACATCGGGGAGCGCGTCCTTCATGCTGCCGCTCACATCGATCGCGAGCACCAACTCGAGCGGCGCGCCGTTGGGATCGAATCCGAGGATCGGCCGTTGTTCCTTATCGTCGAGAAGCCGGAAGGCATCTCTGGTGAGCCCCTTCACGAAGCGAGTGCCGTTCATCACCACGACGTTGACCTGCACGATGTCCACTGAGGCCGTCTCGTTGAACGTCACCGCGCGCGTACGGACGTTGGCAATGACACGTCCTCCGGTCCTGAGCCGCGCCACCGCACGAAGCGCATGTTCCTCCACCTTGGATCCCGCATCCCACTCGCACTGCATCCGTGAGCCAGGCGCGACGCAGATCTGCTTGCCGTCGGCAAAGAACGTGACGTCTTCGATCGCCGTCGCGCCGCCTTCTCCTTCGAAGGCGACTCTGAGCACCACTGGTCCGGTGACGTATGCGCCGGGGGGCGGCGACACGAACCGGAGAGTTGCGGTCGTCTGCGTGCGAAGCGCGATCACCGACGCGAATGAGAGGAGGAGTGCGACGAGGAAGCGACGGCCACGCATGTCGAGATGGTCCCTGTTGGCTCGTGTTATCTCGAAGCCGGAGAGTTGACGACGTGAACCGGCCCGTTGGCGACGAGCGCGGACACGTAGTCCTCAATCCGCTCGCGTGTGATCGACGAGGCGTGCGCGGAAATCGCCTGCCAATCGTCCGGGTACACCGCCGGCACCGTGTCGATGTAGTCCTGCATCGCCATGCTCATGACGCCGGGGAAAAGTGCAGCTGGCACACCCGCCTCCGACAATACCGCAGCGACACGCAGGCTTACATCCGGCGCCGCCCAGGCCAATTCACTCGTCGACGGCCGGCCCGCGACCGATTCCCATGCGCCCGCAGGTGGAAACCGCAGACAGAAGCATCCGGTGATCGCTTCGAACGACATCCCCCATGCATCGAGCGCGTCGCGATCGAGCGCCCGACTCTCGGTGCCCAGCCAGAACAGTTCGCTCAGAGAAAAGAGGCGTTCGATCTGAGTGGGCGAGTGATCCGCAGTCCAGGTGACGAGCTGTCGTCTGATGTCGCTCATGCCGGCCTGTGCCGCGAGCGCATCTCGGCCGGCCGGATCGGATGCCGCGGCTTTCACCCGGTCGCGCCCACGCGCCAGCGCCGCGCCGATCGCGCGCAGGCCCGCATCGGTGAGCCGGCGCGGATTGAACAGCGCGACGGTGGTGACGAACGTGTCCCTGTCGTTGCCGTTCAGCGTCGGCGGGCCGGGCAGCGTGTCGCTGGCGATTCGACGGAGCCGCTTCGGCGACAACGCCAGGTCGACTCCGAGAAGCGAACCGGTGATCGCATCCCCGGCGATGGCTCTCGATCCTGGCGTCGGCCGTCGCCAGGCTGTCTTGCGCGCCAGCTCGCTCGAGCCGGTTCGTTCCGCAACGCCGAACGTGTGCTTGTGCGAGAGGTCGGCGGCGGGACCAAGGAGTGCGGCCGCATCGCCCATGACCGGCGCGTAGGCCAGCGCGACCAGCGTTTCACCAAGCAGGTAGTCGAGCAGGTCGAGCATTGGCACGACTTCTCGTGCCGCTTTGGCGACGTCCTGTGGCTTCGTGATCTGCCCCAGGTTCCAGGCGCGCTCGATGATCTTTTTCGAGTCGGGAGTCTCGTGCGCATCGGGCCACGCGTGCGGAGGTGAGAGTGCACGCACGGCCCAGTTGAGCTCGATCGCTTGTTTCGTGATCTCGTCGACGGTCTTCGCTTCGTGCGCGATCGCATAGGCTGGCGCGACCGCTTGCAGCAGTACGTCGAGCGTGTTGCCCGCTTGTTTCTTTCGTATCGCCTTCAAATCACGCAGGGCAGCAGCGTCGTCGATGGCGTACGTCTCGCCTTCCCAGGCAAAGGATTCCGTGCTGCCGGTGCGCTCGGAGAGCGCGGCGAGCAGAGGGTCTTCGCGCCCTTGACTGCCATCGGTCCTCGGCAGCGCTGGGATCAGGCGATCCTTGACCCACTGCCCCACGCGGCCCTCGTACCGGCGATCGGTGATCTCGAGATTGACGAGCGCATCCGTGAGACGTCCGAGCGCCTCGCGAGTCACGACGCCGGTTCGCGACAGACGATCGAGGAGCGCCAGTGCGCCCTGAAATTGGGCCAGGAGCGGAACCGACTCGGCGGGATTGTCGATCTGGTCGATGCTTCGTGCGCGCCGCGCGGCGGCCGCGAACACCTTCGCATCGTGGATGCCGATGCGCTCGAGAGCGAGCATGACGGTGGGGAAGCGCGTGAAGCCGCGCAGCGCGACCAGCACGTCCTGCAGATCCGATGGAGGCACGCCGCCGAACACTCGCTGGCCGAAGGCCATGCGATCGATGAACTGCCGGCGCTGCTGCTGCGATAGCAGCAGCTCGGCGAGCCAGGCGGCGTCGATGGTGCCGTCACCCTCGGGCTCGCGCATGTCGTGACTGTCGGCATCGGGAAGATCGTCGCTGTCGGATGCGCGGGCCCAGAGCTTTCTGAACACGGGTCCGACCGGCTCTCCCGACGGCGCAACCGCGATCACGGCCAGCAACGTCGCTGGATCGTACGGCGGCCGCATGAACGGCATGTCGGTGACGGTCAACTTGTCGTCGATCGCCGCGAAGGTGCGATACAGGGCGCGAAACCGGTCTAGCCGGATGCCGCGATCCTGAATCGACAGGCCCAACGCAAAGCGACGATGCGGTTCATCGAGTCGGCGGATCGTGTCGAAGAAGTAGGCGAGGCGCCCCGAGTCGCGACTGAAAAGCGTACGGGCGAAGCGATCAGGCTTGCTGACCTGCTCGTCGACGACGGCCTGCCACAACTCGATGGCATCGGCGCCACCAGGTACGACGACGCGGCCGGCCTCGTCGAGCAGAAAGGATCCGCCAAACGCGGCGACCGGACCGGCGGCGTCACGATAAAAGTGTCGGAGCAGATCCGGATTCTTCGCCACGAACGCGAGCGTTGACGAGGTCATCGACTGCAGCCCGTAGTAGAGCAGTGATGCGCGACGGTCGCGGATGATCGTGCCGAAGAGCATCTTGTCGGACACGGTGCGCTCGAACACGATCGAGCTCCAGATCTCGGCGGTGAGCGGAAGCGGGAGCGCCGTGATGCTCGGCGCGATGACGATCGATTCGCCGCTGTTGAAGCGCTTCGGCAGCGAGGCGGTGTCGATGCCGATCTTCTGCAGTCGCGCTCGCAGCGTCGTTGCATCCTTGCTCGAGTCGAGCTCCACCGTGAATGTCTTGCGCTGCTCGCGAAGCTTCAAGCCGACCGCGCTCAACGCCGCCTTGAGCACCGACCGCTCGGTATTGGTCTTCGTCATCGCGAGGCTGAGGCCACGCGTTCCCGCGCGCGTCACTTCCGTTTCGAGTCGATCGAGGTCGGTCAACAGATGTTCCAGGTTGACCATCTGCGGTAGCGGCGCATCGTCGTGCGGCACCGAGTGGAGGATGCGGATGGCCCGCGCTATTGCCATCGGAAGGGCGTCGTTGGTGGGCAGGTTGAGGACCGTCAGCGCTGCCGTTGGAACCTGGAGATCACGCGCGGGCTCGGCGCCCGTGACTACACACGTGGCGATGAGAAACGCCGCGACCAGAGGAACCAGCGGGGCCGTGCGCATCGAGGGGAAGCCTTCCGCGCAGGATTCTAACTGATAGCTACAATAGCGACCATGAAAGCGTTCCATCTCGCGCAGGTGAACATCGGCCGCGTCCGGGCGCCGGTGACGGAGCCGCTCATGAAGGGATTCGTCGATCGGCTCGCCGACATCAACGCTCTCGCCGATCGCACGCCCGGGTTCGTGTGGCGTCTGCAGACGTCGGACGGGAATGCGACGTACTTCCGCCCGTATCCTGAAGACGATCGCATC
>Ga0075425_100004691_pt1 | contig 14126 bp, 12 predicted proteins | sample SoiMethybrSBSTD4_FD_75300 | JGI IMG/M metagenome (GOLD analysis project Ga0075425, IMG submission 75300) | Bulk soil microbial communities from a Populus tree surrounding site in Tennessee, USA - Soil MetaG P. TD hybrid SBSTD4 | ecosystem: Environmental > Terrestrial > Soil > Tree plantation...
ACGGAATGGCCTACGTAGGGGCTGGGGACGTCGACAGAAAATATTTTGGTGTTTCTGAATTCTTCAAAAAAAATCCAAATGCAAAAATCATAAAGAAAATAGGCAGACCCATAAGACTGGCGCCGCCCAAAAGAATGCAACCGTTTTCTCATCGCAATGTAATTGGAGTAGGTGAATCTATTGGGTGCGTATTTCCCATGCTAGGTGAAGGCATCATACCCTCCCTAATTTGCTGTGAGATTTTTCTTAACAACTTAAATGGTTCAGCAAAATTTGATTCCAAGTCATACGAAAGGCAAGTTCTCAAGAGATTTGCTTATTATGATGACGTATTTAGAATTGTTCGCCTTAAGATGGACGGGAAACTAAATTCTGTAAGGCATTTTCCATTGCTTATGAGCATGTATAGAAACATGAAGAAGGAAGAGATGAGATTCGGGTTCGAAATTGATTTTAGAAAAATGCAGCGGCTGGTTAATGCTCTTTAATTTAAAGTCGTAGCGCATCAAGTTATAGCCTCAAAAGAATGTCTAGACGTAATTTCGAGTAAAAAGTGCTACAAGGCGGAAGATATTTTAGAGAAAGGTTCTAAAATTGATGTATGAGAATTTCTTTTGATAACATGTGGCTCAGGAGGCGCTGGCTGGATTTCCGCAACGGCCATAGTATTTATCTCATATTTGCGATGACATTTGCAAACTTCATAACTATTCAGTATAAACTTCTAATTGACAAGGTTCCATCGTTGGATTGGTTATTTAATAGTATATGGATTTTCGCGATAATATTTATTGCAATATACGTCCCGCTCGGTATAATTATAGGATATTGGCACCGCAAAAGTCAGTGGACGGTCGAACAAGAAGCTCTTTTCCGAGAGAATAAGGTAGGCGCTGTGATGTGGCTCTATGTTATGGATCTAATAGAAGGTAAAGTAAAGGAGGAAGATAAAAAGAAAATGAGAGATGCACTCTTAAAAATAACAAAAGGAAGTACAAGTTTGTATGATGTGAATAAGATAATAAATCCTAATACAAGCGAATCTACAGAGCCTACAACTCGTACGTGAACCTGGTGAAATAACCAAGGATTTTTCTTTTCGACCCCCATGATTTATGTAATGTTGATTAGTTACAGCCCTCTTCTTTTAACTTGATTGTATGTAGTTTAGCAGCAGAAACATTGAGGATATTAGAATTTTATGTATTGTCGCAATAATATTGATTTTGATCAAAAAATTTAATCCCAAGATTGGGAGGTGGACGGAAAAGATCAATAACAGCTTTGATTTGTAATAACTATTAAGATAAATGGGAAGCTATAACGTAATAATCACCTGCAGAAACTCTGAAAGAGATATAGAACATGCAATCATGTCATTAATAGACCAAAGTGTTAGGCCGGAATACCTGATAGTTGTTGATGATGGCTCAACAGATAAGACTCCTAAGATATTGAGCGATATTAGTGCTCGTTATGATTATGTCCACATAATTACAAATCCAGACTTGGGGTACGACATAGGAAGGGTAGTTGAGAATTGGAATAAGGCACTAGGACTTGCAAGGCAATTGGGGCTTGAACCAACCCGGTATCATATGATAAGTACAGATGACACCCAATACGAAAAGGAATACTGTGAAAAGGTCATGAATTACATGGATTCTGACAATTCTATTGCAATAGCATCGGGAAATTATGGTAACGATAAGCCTGTCGCTCCCCACGGGGCTGGACGCTTCATAAACAATTTATTTTTTTCCTCGATTTTAGGAACATACCCGCAAAAAATGGGTTACGAGTCAGCGGTATTGTACTTGGCGTTAAAAAATGGATGGAGATATCTGGTTATTCCTGAAGCTAAATTTGTTCATACACGCGAGCTGGGCTCAGCTCATCATTTTTATGAATTCGGCGCAAGCATGAGAACCTTAGGATATCATCCAATATTCGCATTTGGCAGGTTTATCAAATACTTCACGACGGGAAAACCGATTGGACGACTCGGTTCGGTCTATATGTTTTATCATTATCTTTCCTATAAGCCAAAGGAAGAAGGGTATGATAGCATGTATGACCGTCAACTTCGGGAATCAATAAGGAGCATCCAATTAGCTAGAATCAAGGAATATGTCGGATTCAGGCAATCTAAATCATAAATCCTTCTTGAAAGTAGTCCTAACTTTTTTACTTGGCTTTTTGGGCGTACAAAATGCCACGAATGGACCTATAACGACGTCTTAGAGCCAATCTCAAAGGTCACAAACATCTTGTACCATATTTCTAGACTCAATAGTTGTAGCATCTTACTAATGTACCGAACATCGAGCGTATCTGAAATTCGTTTTAGAGACTTTGTGTAGAATTGTTTATTGATTATTCCATCTTCAAATATTCTTCCGTTGTCCAATGTTGAGGTAACTATTTCCTTAGCAATACGAGTCCAAAGGGTCCCAAGATCCATCCCGAACCCGATTTTCTTGTCACTTAGAACAACAGTATTCTGTCTGCTCAATATGTCCCGTAACTGAAGTTTGCCTATGTTTCTAGTCCGGTCATACTTTAACGACGGAGGTATCCTCATTGATATATCTATAACCGAAGGATCTAGTAATGGTGCGATTCCAGTTACCTTAAAATGATTGAATAGTTTACTATTTGTGGGAACAAAGTCATGCATAAGTTTCCCATGATAGTCCGCTGCAAATACTTGGTCCAAAGGATCAAGGTCGTTGTCGAAATAATTTTTAAAAAGCATATAGATTCTATCCCAACTAAATTGCAGTTTAGGTCCGAACATTTGAGCTTGATCCGGAACCCAGTCCCTCTCGTGGCAATCTAAGTATAATCTAGCTCTTTCTACCCAAGACAAAGCTTGATCATAGGAGTTCAAAAATTTCTTGTATCTGAAGACATATCCGCCAAATAATTCGTCCCCACCGTCCCCAGTAAATAAAAGGTCTGAAAATTGACTAGATTTTTCAATAAAGTAAAACTGGTATACGTTCCACCGAGGTTCCTTTAAAATGCTGATAATATGTGGTAAATCCTTAAGTGGATTATCAATAACTACATTATGAAAATGAGATGCCATATTTTCTGCGATTTTTCTAGCGGCTATTGCCTCAGATTTTTCGTCGAAGCTAACACTTACACAATGTACTTCGATATTAGGAAATTCGTCACGAATTAGCGACAAGATTGCGTTAGAATCCACCCCAGTACTTAGTGCAACTGAGATCTTTTCGGCGCCGGAGTCAGTTATCTTCTTTCTTATGTTACTTCTCAGTGCATTTTCAACTTCTTTAGATGAAGGGAAAGGTCCTTTTCGATTCTTAAGGTCTTCATATGTAATCTTTCTTAATGAGTCAGTTTCTTCCACGGAAGGATCATATCGTAGCGTCAGCAGATTGCCTAAATCCATGAATAGCTTTTCTTTTATTTCGCCTAATAAAACATTTGAGTTTAGACGATTCGAATCGAATCAGATCAAATCTACATTACTCCTTAATCAAAATCTTCAATTTCTCTTTATGAAAATGGAAAATGCCCTACTAACAGGTTCTGCAGCTAACTCATGGATTCACAGTTGGCAGTTTCGAATCCCCAGCAAAAATAAGCTCGGTCATAACAAACAATGCTTTAATCCAACAAAATTCTTCTTAAAAAATTGTCATTTTAGGAATACTATTTAAAATGAATTAGCCATCCGATAAACAGGCCATATGCAATACCATGCAACGACAAAAGCTGTAAGCGAGAAAAGTCCATGGCTATTAATACTGATTCTAGTTGCTTGCTCTGTGCGGCTGACTCCAGAAATCATCGCTTACCCAATCCCAATCGGTTATGATGTAATAAATTATTACATTCCGGTATTGACTAATTTCGAAAATCACTGGAGTATTGTATCCACTCAGTTTCCACTCTATGTTCTCATTCTACATTTTGTTTCTAGTATTACTACATTGGCGCCCAAGATTCTAGTTCCTGCAGCCGGTATTCTAATTTACGTTCTGTTCTCTGTTTCGGTTTACTATCTGGGTAGACGTCTATTCAAATTGGATAACTCCAGTTCATTCTTCCTATCACTATTTGTAATATTTCAGTCATCTTTGTTGCGTACAACGTGGGATCTGCAAAAGGATATGCTTGCACTCACAGCGATGTTTTTTGCAATTTCTTTGGGTTTAACCAGTAAGGACATATCGAGGGGCATATTCTTTCTCGTACTTGGTCTTTGTATTGTGTCAGTACTTAGTGATCGTATGTATGGCTTACTTTTTGTGGCAACATTAATAGTATATACTATTATAAAAAGGACAAAAAAGGAAATTATTTTATCAGCTGTAACTTCCATTATTTTTTCCATTGCTGTTGCACAAGGTAGTGTCCAAATTCAATCAAATGTTCACATTTTTTCTGGTGCCGCAAGTAACAGTTATTATAATCAAATTGATTTGATTTTTCTATTTTTAGTAACAAGTGGTATACTTATCCCATTTGGAATAATCGGTTTTGTGAATGTTCGAGAGTCAATTTTGAAAATTCCGCTATTGTTATCATTTATTGGGTCATTCTTATGGTTTATTCATCCTACCTTTTTTGCCATTATACCTGATCGTTGGATGATTATTTTTAGCATATTTTTGTCAGTGTTTTCCGGATATGGCATAGTAATTTTATTATGGAAACGATCAGCTTTTGGAATTAAGTGTAAAATTTTTCGTATGATAGTTGCTCTGGTACCTTTTGTCATAATAGGGATGTTATTTGCAGTCAGCAATAGTGATAGACCCATCAGTTTGTTTGCTCCATTTCACTATTATATCGGACAGTTTGGGCCAATCACCATGCAAGCAAATTCAATTTCCATTTCTGCATCCAAGTCTATTATATCCGCCATAAGTTGGGTCAATCAGAACACTCCACAGGGTTCAAGCATCGTGATTGATAAGCACTGGAGGGGTTGGACTGAACTCGAATTAAAAAATAGAAGCTTCTTTTATTACGAAGACACGACGAACCTAATAGCGCGTCACCAAAATTATTATATTCTTATGTCTTCATCTTCAAGTTCTTTCCCTAACAGTGGGAGTGCAAAAGTCCAACTTTTACATAAGGAGGATGGTTTCCTAATTTATGAAACTCTTTTTAATAAATGAGGTAAAACTTATTGGCATCAAGGTAGCCTTCAACTAGCATAAGCTGTATGCATTCATTATCTGTTCCTCATAATTTTCCCAGATCAAATTATTCCGAGCAAAGTCAAAAATTTTGACCCTTTTACCATAAAGTTCATCCTTGTTTTGAGCATAATAGCGCACCTTTTCGACCATATCTCCATAGTCTTCAAAGGTCGTACAATTTGCACCTAAAGTTTCTGTCAAAGATGTAAGATCGGCAGTCAGCATAACGAAAAGTCCTGCGTGCGCATACTCGTATGCTTTGTTAGGATTTAGAAAAGGATGTGACCAATGTTTCTTCCAAGGGACCAAACCGATTGAATTTTTATACATTTCATGGTACATCTCTTTTCTAGGCAAAAAACCGGTGGCCTTAATCTTTCCGCTCAGCTGTTGTTCCCACCCAATGATGGTTAATGGTCCGATATCGTTCTTCACAAAGACGTCTGTGAGACCAGAGATATCCCTGTTTGACACTCTATCGTTCTTTTTGTCACCTCCGGCATATACAGACGAAAGTTCATCATGTAACAATGGCCTCTCAATATCAGAAGTCTCTGCTTTTAGCGGAAAGTTTGGAACGACAAAAATATTTTTCGAACCGGCTTTTTTTCTTAGAGCCCTGGCTATCGGTTCTGAAACCGTTATTGTTGGCGCCGAACACACAGCTTCACCTTCCCATTGAGGCCACTTTGCTAGGCTTTGACTAACCACGAATTTCGATTTTGCTTCGCTGATGAATTTACTAGGACCCGATTCGTTTTTAGAACCCGTGGTGCCCTTGACATTTTCGGCATTTACCTTGGACAGTACGGTGAAATATTCATGATCGTCGAATACAAATGGCAGTCCCAGATCATTGGAGATCTTGGCAGAGCCTATATTATGAGAATGAACAATATCCGGTTTAACAAGCTTTACTAATTTTTTGACCTGTTTCTTTACACAGTGATAATAATATGGAAATCCAATTAGCGCACCTGCAGTCCAGTGAATGCGATACACCTCTGAAAAGTGATTTGCGTTTGTATAGTCACTTAGCCGACCTGCGAAAAATACTTGATGCCCTTGTTTCACTGCAGTGAGTGCAGATTTTTCTACCCTCCAGTCAGGTAGACCGTCATCAGATAGGTGAAGGATTTTCATTCTGACCAAGTATGGTAAAATCTTGCTCTATCATATGAATAACTCTGATTCCTTTTTTACCTTTTTAATAATTCTTCGTATAGACCCAACACTTTAGACGCCACCTGGGGAGCTTTATGCTGTACTGGAAGAGAATCCAAAGTGCTAAGATCATAGCTAATAACGTTCAATCCGCATGCAAGGGATTGTAACGCCGTGGAACTCAAATCACCCAAGATCTTTCTATTAACGAATCGTATATCGACGTAGGTTTCATACCTCTTTAAAAATAATGGCATATCTCTGTACATAATTGGTTGTCTGGTACGATCGTAAACTTCCAAGGCTTTAGTCATATCATTCTTTTTGTAGTAGTCTAAAACAAGTTGCATGTCAGTCACTTCAGTTTTGATTGTCACAGCTGCCTTCTTTCTACTCTGTAAATCTTGACTCCCAGAATTGAAATGTGAGGTATCTACCGATATCGGAATATACACGGAATTAGGCACCAGTCTTAAAAGATCAATTTGCGACATGAATATACGGTCGGCTAATTTGTGTGCCTTCGAGAGAATAAGTTTGCGAAAAACTTTTCTGTATACAAATTTGGAAAGAATTTTGGCATCAGATTCAAACGAACGATGCAAAAACGGAACTTTCTCATTTTTCAGTCCTCTAATATCAGTACCGTGATAATGCAAAATAATCTTTTTTTCTGAACCTAGAGCCTTTCTTAGCTTCATGAGAGCATAGATATTTGCGTGCACGTGAATTATGTCTGCATCAATACATTCTTTGATTAATCTGTCTGTAAAATCAGAGTTAGAATACAGTTTCATATAGTCCTTATAAAAATCATAGATTCCATATTTGTCAACAACATCGTTGCTCCAAAGTACTCTTGCGTCGTGTCCGGCCAAGCTTTGGTGTTTGGCTAGAATACAGGCAACCCCTGCGGTATCGAATACATGAATGATTCTCAATCAATCTAAACGTTTACCGAACCGAATATGTACTTAGCTATAACAGATAAGAATTCCTTCCTTTTTTCATGGGTGCTTTGGTCATTCCAAAGCATTGATAAGATACTGGTAGAATCTGTCCACAAACAAGATCCCCGATTTTTTATACAATTTAGATTGTAATGACCAAATCACAAAGAAGTAGGGTTTGTGTATACTGATTTTCTCGTCAGGTGGTAACGCCCCTATCAATTGAATTGGTTATTTTTCAAATAGTTCCTTGACGATGAGTTTTAGTCCTGAATCAAGATCAATCTTGGGGTTCCAGTCAAACTTCTTCGAGACCTTGGAAATATCCGCTGTCATATCTAATATCTCATTTTCCTTACTTTTCTTGTACCGTATTTTAATTTCTTTATTCAAAAGTAGAGCAATCCTTTTTGCTACATCACCAATATTATAACTAACGCCGTAACCTACATTGTACACATTATAATTATTAGGAAAGTTATCAATTATTTTAATAATTAACTCGACAAGGTCGTCTACATACAAAAAGTCTCTTCTCGTTTTCAAACCACTGAGTACCATAACCTCACTTTTATTGATTGCAGTAATAGCTTTCTGAACTAATGAACTTGCTTTGTTGTCAGGACCATAGATGCAAAATGGACGCAAACTCACAACATTTAGACCGTATTCTTGAGCGTAATTTTCACACATCTTCTCTCCTATTAGTTTGCTACTGTTATATGGAGAATGGGGCTTCAGAGGATGATTTTCATCTATCGGTAAATATTCTGGTTTTCCATATAGATATGTACTTATAAAAATGAAATTTTCAATGTGCTTTGTCCTCGCAAATTCTAACAGGTTTAATGTGCCTACTATGTTATTAAAGAAAGTACTGTATGGATTTTTGACAGAGTCTTCTATGGATGTTTTTGCTGCTAGATGTATAATATAATCAATTTTTTCATCTTGATAGTTTTTCAGCGAGTCTTCATTAGTTACATCGAGTGTCCAATCAGAATCCCCTTTTTTTCCTCTAATGTGAATTCGACCACCACGGCTCGGAATGACCTTTCTTTTACTGCGGGATAAGATCCTCGATAAATTTTTGCCGATGAAGCCATTAATTCCAGTAATTAAGATTGACATTTCTGTTTGAACATCGTAATCAGTATCAATATTCCCACATTTCTGACTTGTAATTGGAGTACCAATCGACCATTTGCTGAACCCCCTCCTCGAATTTTACTTTTGGTTCAAACCCAACAAGGTCCCTAGCCTTTTTAATATCTGCAAAAAGCCGGCTCACCTCTACTGGACGAGCCTCTATATGAACCGGTACAATCTTAGACTTGTCTGCCGCAGCTCTATCTATGATCAACTTTGCGACATCATTAATTGTAGTCTCCTTTCCAGTCCCAAAATTTATTCCGTCTTTTCCTGGATTAGTATCGGAGTTTAAAACTTTGTCATATGCATTTACCGCATCTGTAATAAACATATAGTCGCGTGTTTGTTCTCCGTTGCCATAAATGAGAGGCGGTTTATTTTCTAATATACGCTTCAAGAAGATGGCTATAACGCCTCCATACCCAGAGTCCTTTTGTCTTGGACCGAAAAAATTAAAACACCTTAAGATGTCTACACCCAAATCATATGTTTCATTGTAGGAGTAACATAATCTGTCTGCTGCAACTTTGCTAACGCCGTAAGGATGCTTGGCTGCTAAAGGATGATTCTCATCCATAGGAACATATTGGGCCGAGCCGTAGACTTCGCTTGAAGACGCATATAATATTTTACTTATGTCATTAATTCGGCTGAACTCCAATACTTTCAAAGTCCCTTCAACATTGACTTTAAAAGTTTCAGAAGGATTTACTATTGACTTGTCAACGTGTATTTGAGCTGCTAGATGTATAATAGCGTCGAAGTCGTTTGGAAGAATCGAGTAGAGGTCGTTTCTTGTTATATCATCCTGAATAAATTTGAAATTTTTCCTGTGTAGCAGTGTTCTAATGTTATTCAAATTCCCATTGACGAGATTATCAACTGCGTATACACTATTACCCTCATTCACGTATTTTTCAGATAAGTGACTACCTAAAAAGCCAGCAGCGCCAGTGATTAGGATTTTCATACATTGATGCGCAGCTTAATAGCAATATAAAAGTTTCAGCTTTGTTAACATTGCCAGTAACGTAAGCAGTCAATAATTGCATCCGATTAATTTCATTAATCTCAACGAGATTTGTGTCATAAATTTAAATTTAGATTTAATATTACGCCTTATAGGAGGATAACCGAAGATATGCCCTGAAAATTTAGTAACCGAATAGATAAGTGAATAAATGAATAATTGGATTATTGGGTGCATTGCTTGACTAAAAACAAAATATAATTTTGTGAGATAATTGCTCAATTCGAACGGAATTTTAGCGTTCAGGTTATCGATGTTAGAATATCGGTAATAATGTGCGAAGTATTACCATTACCGAATGCAAATGGCTTGTATTTCAAAAGGACATTGTCCGCCCTAATTGCTTTGATTATATTCTTACTGTCTACACCAGTCAAAATATTCCAACCACCTGAGAGAGTTTCGGTCCACTCCGTATTGTCTCTAATTGTTATGCAGGGAATCTTTAATATGTACGCTTCCTTTTGGATTCCTCCCGAATCAGTAATTACCTTTGCAGCATTCTCAAGGAGTGCCATGAAATCTATGAACCCTATTGCGGGCACAAGTCTGACGTTCTTAAATCCCGAAAGTTCATTCAATAATCCATATTCTTGGAATGCTTTTTTAGTCCTCGGGTGGATAGGGAACACCACTTCCGTCTCTAGATCTTTAATGGTCTTTAACAATTCAAGGAGATCTTCCCGTGAATCTGTGTTTGAAGCTCTATGCATGGTAAGTAAAAAATAATTTCGTCTTTTTAAGCCAAGTTTGTGCAATATGTCTGAATTTCTAGCGATTAATCTTGCCTTTGCCACTATTTCCACGGACAAGTCGCCCGTATAAAATACCTGACCTCCTACTTTTTCTCCCTTTAACATACGTACCGCATTTTTCGTAGGAGCGAAAAGATAATTAGCAAGATGGTCCGTCAAAATTCTATTATGTTCCTCAGGCATAGTAATATCGAAGCTTCGCAAACCTGCCTCCACATGTCCTAGTTTTATGCCGCATTTGTTGGCACTAATTGCGCCGGCTAATGTGGAGTTAGTGTCTCCATAGACAAGGACAATATCAAAATTAGATCCTGCTAAGTGGATTTCCAACCGTTTTAAAATTTCCCCAATTTGAAAACAAGAGCTTCCAGATCCTACGTCCAAATCAAAATCAGGTTTCGGAAGTTGAAAGTCTCTGAAAAAAATATCAGACAATTCATAGTCGTAGTGTTGCCCGGTATTAATTATAACATGCTCGTTACCTGAGGCAAGAATTGCATCGTGAATTGGCGCCATCTTAACGAAATTGGGCCGGGCTCCAACTACAGATGCAATTTTCATATTTTATAACTAAAGTATATTTTGTAAGTGCACAATTTCAATTAAAATGCTTGATTGGAATATTTATGATCCATGTCCATGAACTTTTGGAGTTCAATCAACTCATTGAATTCACCAAAGTTCATCATGATATCTCTGCAACTTTGAGTAGACCCTGTTTGCTTCAGGTCTGAAAATATCTTCCTCATAGCGTAAGCAGCCCCATACAGGCCGGATAACGGAAAGACGGCAATTCTATAACCCATCTGTTGAAGCAAATCTGCTGATAGATTGGGTGTAACACCATTTTCTATCATGTTCGCAACAAGTGGTGCATGGATTTTCGTGGCGATTTCCTTTAATTCCTCCTCGGATAGAGGTGCCTCCACAAAAATCACGTCAGCGCCTTCTTTATAATATAATTTGCCTCTTTCAATTGCCTCGTCCAATCCCAGCGGTGCTCGTGCGTCAGTTCTTGCTACAATAATAAATTCATGGCCATTTCGAGCATCTATGGCCGCTTTCAGTTTGGGCAGGAATTCCTCTGAGGAGATAACTTCCTTTCCCTTCATATGTCCACATCTTTTTGGCCATAACTGATCCTCGAGGAAAACCCCCGACGCTCCGTATGCTATCAAATCGTTTACCGTTCTCCATACGGTTAATGGATTACCGTAGCCGGTGTCTATATCTACTATTACGGGCAAATTTACGGAACGGATGATTCTCCTTGCGTTGTCTATAGTTTCGCCAGCGTTCAAAAAACCAAAGTCAGGTAATCCTAACAAAGATGCAGACGATCCATAACCGGTTTGAAACATCGCGTCAAACCCAATTTTCTCAACGATTCTTGCGCTTAGAGCATCAAACACCCCTGGCAAAATTAGGAATTCGTTTTTGTCTTCGATCTTACCTTTGAGCGACTTAAGACTATGGTTACGCATAACTTTATCAGTCATCAGACCAAATTTAATATTCTTAACTGACACGTCCTAACGTCATGTAGTCCCTAATTCTATTATCTCATATGAGCCGTCTGGTTGTCTTGTAACCTTAATGTGACAGTTTCTACATTCGTAATAATTTATCGCTCTAATATGGCTAATAGATCCATTTAACCAAACCATAAGTGAACCGCAATTCGGACAGGGCATAGTCATGGGTAATAAGTTTAGTTATGTCATTAATAATCATTTTTGTAACCTTGAATAGTGTTTTTTATCCAGACCTCTTAGGATTCAATGACTGTGTGGTTACATTAGGTGTTGTCCTGGGAGTAATACTATTGGTTGTAATTGGCATATTCAAGGATTCAAAAAAAGCTCTTATAGGCTCCATTAATTGATCTCCCAAGGTACGCTCAAAACTGTTTCAATCATTCAATAGATCATTTACCGTAAATATTTGCGTGTCCATGCAAGTGCGCAAAATTGCTTCAGTAACATACGGCCCTATTTCATCAATCAGTTCTTGGCAACGATTTTCTAGGTATGCCCTTAATAAATTGACTCTACCACTCAGCCTTGTCTCCCTTTTCTAATCGATCCCGTTCTGTATATAGATCGGCTAGAGAACTAATCGTCGCCCCCTTTTGGCGATATAGACCGCTTAATTCCGTTTGGGCATTTGCCAGATTCTTGGTAAATTGATCATTTTCCCATTTCAGTCTGTCTCCTTCACCATTCAGCCATTCATTTGCCCTTTTTAAATCATAATTTTCCTGTCTTAAGCGTTCGTTAATTTTCACCAATGTTAAATTTTCATTCGAAATCTTGTAGTTTTGCCCACTGACTACCCGCTCCCTGGACTCGAGTCTATCAATTTGCGTAGCCTTTATAATATATAACCCGTATAATTCCGCGGAAACGCCGTTTTGTGTCAAAACCCTGTGTAATTGTCTGAGTTCCTCTATACTATTATGTCCTAAGGTGTTGTAAAGTGTAAGAAGAACATTAAGATCTCGGAGTCTGCAATATTCATAAAAATATTTTGTTGCCTCACCTGCTGTGATTCTGAGCTCAATTGCTACCTCATAAGGCGACTTTTTTGCCTCAAAGAGTCGATATGCCTGTGTAAACGTAGGTTCCGCAGGTCCCACTCCTTCGAGCTTCCTCCTAAGGGCGGTAATGACGTTCGGTGACAAATTACACTTTTCCAAAATTTTACGGGATGGAACATTTCTGTTTAGCATCTCAATTGCCATTTTCTCTTTTTCCTTTCCTGACAACATAACCATTTGAATTTTTACCTTCTTACATTTTGTATTATCTGGTATTTTAGGCAAGTAGGTCCACTTAACAAAAATACCGATATCTCTGCTATTTCTCAAAAATATCAGTGAATAACTGATATTACTGATATTTTTCCAATCTCAAAATTTGCTTCGGATTGAACTACCACGGATCGACCAATTTGTTTTCTTCCAAAAATAAAATTTCAAATATCCTGAATATGGCGACCTATTAGATCCTCAGTCCGAATTTCCGATTTTTAACTTCCTGCGATTCCCATTAGCGATCTGTGAAGTGCAAATGTAATAGGTTTCATTGCTTCCTTAAATGGGACCCGTTCGTAGGTCTAATTGGATAATCGGTCGTGACCGTATTAACATGGTAATGGCTCGATGGTAAGTTGCCAAGGAATTGCATTAATTTTTCGTCTTGTTGTAGATAATCAATTCCTTGTTCCCTTTACGCTTTACTGATTTGCAGTTAATGCTTCTAAGGGAACTCACTGTCATTACTTTGAACTCCTTGTACAGATTTCGTACTAATGCACAATCCGAATTGCTAAGTACGACCTTACATTTACGCCGATCTAGCGATCTGAAAACTCTTGCAAGATTTATCTGATCTTCCATCACGAAGCCGCCCGCTGTGTACTCCGTAAAATTAGCTGTTTCAGAAATAGGTGAAAAAGGAGGGTCCAAGTAAACAAAATCCCCTTCGCGAGCCTGTCGTAGCATTTGCTGGTATTCCATACATTCTATTCCAATATCTCGCCGATTAAGTATGGAGCTTACCTTTTTCAAGTTTGCAGTATCACATATTAATGGGTTTTTGTATTGTCCCATAGGAACGTTAAACATTCCTTTCTTGTTGACTCTATAAAGCCCGTTGTAACACGTTTTGTTAAGAGTGATTAATTGTGCAGCTCTTTCTAAATCATCGTCGTATGTGAGCCCCCTCAATTTATAATAATAGGTTGTCCGATCTTGAATATACTTTTCCTGATGATTAATTAATTTAGCGAGTAGAAGGTCTAATTTGTCTCGTAGGCATTTGTAAACGTTGATCAGCTCAGAGTTTATATCAGAGAGAAAGACCCTTTTTTGGGTTAGATTTCT
>Ga0075425_100004692_pt1 | contig 14125 bp, 11 predicted proteins | sample SoiMethybrSBSTD4_FD_75300 | JGI IMG/M metagenome (GOLD analysis project Ga0075425, IMG submission 75300) | Bulk soil microbial communities from a Populus tree surrounding site in Tennessee, USA - Soil MetaG P. TD hybrid SBSTD4 | ecosystem: Environmental > Terrestrial > Soil > Tree plantation...
CCGCGGAAATCGACGATGACAATGCCGCCGCCCGCCGCACGATGCGCGGCAACGGCGCGCTGATCCCTGCGCCAGAGGCGCACTTCATGCCCGGCCAGCGCGAAATCTCCCGCCGCCGCGAACGAGCCGTTGCCCCCACCCAAGACGGCGATGCGCATTTCTAAGCTTGCTCCGTGCCTGGAGGATTGGTCGCGGCCGCCAGCTGCGCTTTCAAGCGAAAATGCTGAACCTTGCCCATGGCATTGCGTGGCAGGCTCTCGACCCAGACATACTCGCGCGGAACCTTGTAGCGTGCCAGCTGGGTCAGACAGAAGCTTTCGATCTCCGCCGCTTCCGCGCCTGCGCCCGGCCGGCGGACCAGGAAGGCGACGGGCACCTCCTGCCATTTTGGGTCGGCACGACCGATCACCGCCGCCTCGGCGACGGCGGGGTGCGCATGCAGTACCCGTTCGACTTCGGCCGGGTAGACGTTCTCGCCCCCCGAGATGATCATGTTCTTCTTGCGATCCTGAATGAAGAAATGCCCGTCGGCGTCGCGGCTGGCGATGTCGCCCGTGTAATACCACCCCTCACGCAGGGCCTCGCGCGAGGCCGCGGCATTGCCCCAGTACTCCGCCAGGACGTTGGCGCCACGTACGACGATCTCGCCCGCCGTGCCCGCCGGGACCTCGCGGCCATCCTCGTCGAGGATCAAAACCTCGCAGCCGAGTCCCGGTAGGCCGGTGGAGCCGGGGCGGCGCCAGTCGCCAGCGAGCCGGGTATAGACGGCGATCGGGCAAGTTTCGGTCGAGCCGTAGACCTGCAGCACGGGCACCCCGCGCCGGGTGAAGGCATCGACCAGGCGCTGGGGCACCTGCGTCGATCCGGTCGTCACGGCGCGCAGGCTGGCCAAGCTGGTGCTGGCCCAGGCCTCGCTCTCGAGCATGGCCTGGATGGTGGCAGGTACCAACACCAGGAGCGTCGGCTGCGCCTCGGCGATGGCGGCCAGCGCCGCCTCCGGCGTGAAGCGGGCAATGAGGCTGATGCTGGCTCCCAGCTGCAGGGCCGGCGTGGTCTGGATATTCAATCCCCCAACATGGAACAGCGGCAACACGGTCAGCACATGATCATTGGCGGTCATGTCGTGCATGTGCTGGCTCATCAGGCCATTCCAGAGCAACGCCTCCTGCCGCAGGACCGCGCCTTTGGGGCGCCCGGTGGTGCCGGAAGTGTAAACGATCAGCAACGGCGAGGCGGGCTCGACGTGGCGATGGCGGCCCTCGCCGCTGCCGGCAGCAAGCAGGCGCCCAAACGATAGGCCTGTCGCGGGCACGAAATCGATCCCCACCAGTCGCACGCTGGGGAATGCCTGGGTCAAGGCGTCGGCGACAGGGGCGTAGGCCTCCTCGAGGAGGAGGACTTTCACCTCGGCGTCGGCCAGGATGTAGCGCTGCTCGGGCAGGGCCAGACGCCAATTGAGCGGGACGAGCATGGCACCGAGCCGTGCACAGGCGTAGAGCAGGACCAGATAATCCGGGTGATTGTTGGCGAGAATGGCAATGCGGTCGCCGCGCTCGATGCCGAGCTGCGATTTGAGCGCGCGCGCGGTCTGCGCGATACGCTGGGCCAGACCGGCATAGGTCAGCGTGGCGCCGGCGAAACGAATTGCGGCCTTGTCGGGCGTGAAGGCGGCGTTGCGGTCAATGAGATCGGAGAGGTCCATGCCCGCCCTCAGTCATCGCTCTCACCGGCTTCGTAGAGAGTTTCGCGCCCGAGGCGGTCGAGGCAGATCTCGGCCGTCCAGGGCAGCATCAGCGAGCCGCAGCGACTGTCACGATAAACGCGTTCGAGCGCCAGGTTCTTCAGCATGGCCTGCCCGCCGCAGGTACGGATCGCCTTGCTGGCCAGCGCATTGGCATTCTCCATGACGGTGAATTGCGCGGCGTAGGCCCTGAGCACCTGCTCTTTATTGGGGTTGGCGCGCGCCTCGCTGACGGCCTGGAACCACAGCGCCTTGGTCTGCTCAAGAACGATGCGCATCTCGGCCACGGCAATCTGCTTGGTGGGGAACATGCGTCGCTTGACTGGGGGTGTGCCCGGCAACTCGCCGCGCAGGTATCTGACCGTGAAATCGTAGGCGGCCTGCGCCAGCCCCAGATAGGTGGGCGACAGCGTCAAAAACATGTGGGGCCAGCAGGTGGCCGCCCGAAAGTAGACCCCTCGCGGCATCAGCATCGCGTCGCTGGGGACGAAGACGTCCTTGAATAGGAGCGTGCGCGAGACGGTGCCGCGCATGCCGAGCGGATCCCAGTCGCCCACCACGGAAACGCCCTGCGCGGTCGCAGGCAGCGCCAGGTAGAGCGTATTGCGGCGGCTCGCGGTGGCGCCCGCAGCGCGCTCGGTGCACAATACTCCGTAGTAGTCGGCGGCCCCCGACAGCGAAGCAAAGATCTTCTTGCCGTTGACCAGGAAGCCGCCCTCGACCGGCTTGGCCTCCGTGCCGAAAGCCACGGCACCGGCGGCGGCGGCACCGCCCTCGGAGAAGGGCTGCGAATAGAGCGCACCCTCGTCGACGATGCGGCGATAGTGTAGCGCGCGTCGCATATTATGTTCGCTTCGCTCCGCCGGGCTCATGCTAAGATCGTCGGCGAGCGCCCCTGTCCATAGCGTGGAACACACATGCATGTTCCAGGACAGCGCGGTGGCACCGCAATAACGGCCGAGTTCTGCGGCGGCCAGGCAATAGGCGGCGAAGCCCGCGCCTGCACCGCCTGCCGCCTTGGGCACGCAGATCGCAAGCAGGCCCTCGGCGTGCATGTCGCGAAAATTTTCGATCGGGAAGCTGGCATCGCGGTCGTGCTGGGCGGCGCGGGGGGCGAGAACACGGCGACCGAAGCGGCGGACCTTGTCGATCAGAGCCGCATCGGCCTCGGCCAAGCGAAAGGCGCCCGCCTCGAAAATCGGCGCTTCAGAATCGATTTGCTCGAGGTCGTGATCGGGCATGGATGGCTTCCGTTACACCGGCTCGGCTTTGCACATGCGGCGAAGAAAATCGAGACAGGCGGCATTGAAGGCGGCCGGCGCCTCCAGGTTCGCCAGGTGTCCGACGCCCGGCAGGCAATGATAGACGGCGCCGGCTATCTTGTCGGCCATCCGTTGCATCATCTGCGCCGGCGCCGTGCGGTCGAATTGGCCGGCAAGGCAGAGCACGGGAATTGAGATCGCCGGCAGGTTGGCGCGTTCATCGAAGCCGACAAGGCAGCTGACGGCGGCGCGATAGGTGTCGGCATGCACGGCGGACATGGCCGCGATGGCCTGCGGCCGGGCCGCAGGGTCGGGAGCCGGGCCGACGAGGCCATCGACCAGTCCGGGCGCCAGCTGCGCCAGCGTGCGCCCGTTGTCCAAGGCCTCGAGGCGGCTCGCCACGAACCTTTGCTGGAAGTCGCCCTGCCGATTGCCAAAGGCCGGGCTGGTGGCACAGAGGATCACCGCGCGGTAGGCGTGCGGCCGGCGCCGCAGGCTGGCCTGGGCCACCATGCCCCCGAACGAGTGACCAACGAGCACGGGCCGCTCGAGGCACTCCCAGTCGATCGCCGCTTCCACGTCGGCGGCCAGGGCGTCGAACTCCATGGCCTTGACGGGGGCGCGGCTGCCATACCCCGGAAGATCGAGGGCCAAGGGCACAAATCCCGCCGCCGCGAAGGCGCTCAGCTGCGGCGCCCATAGGCGGGCGCAGCCGCCGATCCCGTGCAGGAACACGACTGCGGGCAGCCGCTGGGTTGGCCGAGACATGGCACCTCGCCTAATACACCGCTTGCCTCGAGGCCGGCAGTGTAATGCACTGGCGCGGCGGGAAACAAACTTCAATCTTAAAATTTCATGCTTGAAATATCTCCCCGGCCTCGGGCAGGCTGGTCGCCGCTCCTGCAACAAGGGGAGGTGGCAATGCGCATCGCCTGTCTTGGCGGAGGGCCGGCCGGCCTCTATTTCGCCATCGCCATCAAGCTCGCCGATCCGGCGCACGAGATCGTGGTCGTCGAGCGCAATCGCCCGCACGACACGTTCGGCTGGGGCGTCGTGCTCTCGGATGAGACCTTGGCCAACCTGCGAGCCGTCGATGCTGAAAGCAGCGAGGCCATCCATGCGGCCTTCGTCTACTGGGACGATATCGCCGTGCACTTCAAAGGCACCATCACGCGCTCATCCGGGCACGGTTTCTGCGGCATCGGCCGCAAGCGGTTGCTCAACATCCTGCAGGACCGGGCGCGGGCGCTCGGCGTCAGGCTGGTCTTCGAAACCGAGATCGACGGCGTTCAAGACTATCGCGGCTACGATCTGATCGTGGGCGCCGACGGCGCCAATTCCAAGGTGCGCAATGGGCTTTCGCATATCTTCAGGCCCGATATCGACGTGCGCGCCTGCAAGTACATCTGGCTTGGGACGCACCAAAAATTCAACGATGCCTTCACCTTCATCTTTGCCGAGACCGAGCATGGCTGGATCTGGGCGCATGCCTACCAATTCGACGCCGATACCGCGACTTTCATCGTCGAGTGCTCGGAGCAGACCTGGCGGCGTCTTGGCTTCGAGCGCATGGACGTTGGGCAAACCACGGCACGGTGCGAGCAGATCTTTGCCGACCAACTCGGCGGTCATCGCTTAGCTGCCAACGCGCGCCACCTCACCGGATCGGCCTGGCTCAATTTCCCGCGCGTGCTCTGCCAGACCTGGTCGCACGAGAACATCGTGCTGATTGGCGATGCGGCGGCAACGGCGCACTTCTCCGTTGGTTCGGGCACCAAGCTCGCGCTGGAAAGCGCCATTGCCTTGGCCAGCTATCTCTCGAGCGAGCCCAGCATGGCCGCGGCCTTCGGCCGCTACGAGGACGAGCGGCGCACGGAGGTGCTACGGCTGCAAAGCGCCGCGCGCAATTCGACCGAGTGGTTCGAGCAGGTCGAGCGCTATGTGAACCTCGATCCCGTGCAATTCAATTACTCGCTGCTGACACGATCGCAGCGCATCGGCCACGAGAACTTGCGCCAGCGAGATCGGCGCTGGCTCGATGGCGCCGAACGTTGGTTTGAGAAGGGGGCGACCGGCGCTTGGCCCGCGGCGGCGCGCCCGCCGATGTTCACGCCTTTCCGCCTGCGCCAGCTGCGGCTCAAGAACCGCATCGTGGTGTCGCCCATGGCGCAGTATCGCGCCGTCGATGGCACCCCGACGGACTGGCACTTCGTGCACTACGCCGAACGCGCCAAGGGCGGCGCCGGGCTGCTGACCACCGAGATGACGTGCGTCACGCCCGAGGGCCGTATCACGCCAGGTTGTACGGGCCTTTACAACGAAGCGCATGCCGCCGCCTGGCGCCGCATCGTCACGTTCATTCACGCCGAGACCGACGCCAAAGTGGCGATCCAACTGGGACATTCCGGGCCCAAGGGCTCCACACAGCTCGGCTGGGAGGTCATGGATGCGCCGTTGCCCACGGGCAACTGGCAGATTTTGGCGCCATCCGCGGTGCCGTGGTCGCCCAGCAATCAAATTCCCCGCGAGATGACGCGCGCCGACATGGAGGCGGTGCGCGACGCGTTCGTAAGCGCCACGGAAATGGCGGCGCGCGTGGGCTTCGACATGTTGGAGCTGCACTATGCGCACGGCTACCTGCTGTCGGCCTTCATCAGCCCGCTCAGCAACCGCCGCCGCGATGCCTACGGGGGGTCACTCGAGAACCGAATGCGCTTCCCGCTCGAGGTCTTTCATGCGGTGCGAGCGGCGTGGCCGACGGCAAAGCCGATCTCGGTGCGGATATCGGCGCACGACTGGGTGGGCAAACGCGGCATCACCCCGGTGGATGCCGTTGCGATCGCGCGTATGCTAAAGGCAGCCGGCGTCGACATCATCGACGTGTCGGCGGGACAAACGTCCCTCGAGGCGCGGCCCGTCTACGGCCGTATGTTTCAGACGCCGTTTTCCGATCGCATCCGCAACGAGGTCGGCATCGCCACCATGGCGGTGGGCAACATCTACGAGACCGACCACGTCAATTCGATCCTGATGGCGGGACGAGCCGACCTGTGCTGCTTGGCCCGACCGCATCTTGCCGACCCCTATTGGACGCTGCGCGCCGCGGCCCAGCTCGGCTATCAAGGTGAGGCCTGGCCGCAGCCTTATCGCGCGGGCGGCGAACAGCTGCAGCGACTGGCAGCGCGGCTTTCCCCGGAGCGGGTATGATGCAGGATCGGCATGCGCTCATCACCGGGGCGGGCAGCGGCATCGGCGCGGCGATTGCGCGAGCGCTGGCCGAAGCCGGCGCCGCGGTCTCCCTCGTAGGGCGGCGCCGCGAGCCGCTCGAAGAGGTGGCGCGTGGCCTCAAACGTGGGCGCGCCATCATTGCCGATGTCACTTGCGAAGGCGACAGCGCCGCCATGGTCGAGCACGCGCGCCAGGTCAACGGGCCGCTCGATATCGTCGTTGCCAACGCCGGCGCCGCCGAAAGCGCGCCGGTGTTAGGGCTCGATGTAGGCCATTGGCAGCGCATGTTGGCGGTCAACCTGACGGGGGCTTTTCTCACGGTCAAAGCCGCGCTGCCCGACCTCCTGCGGCCCGAGGCGCGCCTGCCGCGTATCGTCTTTATTGCCTCGACCGCCGGCATCAAGGGCTATGCCTATACCGCCGCCTATTGCGCCGCCAAGCACGGCGTGATTGGGCTCACGCGCGCGCTTGCCGTCGAGCTGGCGCCCCGATCCATCACCGTCAATGCCGTGTGCCCGGGCTTCACCGAGACGCCGCTGTTGGCAGCGTCCCTGGCGCGGATCGTCGCCCGCACGGCCCGCGACGAGGCCGCCGCACGCGCCGAGCTCGTCCGCTATAATCCGCAGGGACGTTTCGTGCAGCCGCAAGAGGTCGCCGACACGGTGTTGTTCCTGGTGAGCGCGGCGGCGCAATCGATCAGCGGACAGGCGATCTCCGTATCGGGAGGAGAAACGTGAGCGGTCAGCGGCGTGCGAGCCGGCGCGATACCGGCGACAAGCAAAAGCTCAGGCTCTGGCTCAGGCTGTTGCGAACCTCACGCAGCATAGAGGCCGAGTTGCGGCGCCGGTTCAGCGCCGAGTTCGCGACCACGTTGCCGAAATTCGACGTGATGGCCGCGCTCTCGCGCGCCCCGAACGGCATGAAGATGAGCGAGCTTTCGCGGCATTTGATGGTGTCCAATGGCAACGTTACCGGCATTGTCGAGCGCCTGGTGGCAGACGAAAGCGTCGAGCGATTGGCACGCGCGGGCGACCGGCGCGCAACCTTCGTGCGCCTCACCGGCAAGGGGCTCACCCGCTTCGCTGCCATGGCCGCGGCGCACGCGGGCTGGATCGACGCAATTCTGGCGCCCTTGAGCAGCGCCGAGGTCGAGACCCTGTTGCGCCTGCTCGCGCGCGCGCCGTCCGGGGTTGCGCCCGCAGATGGCGGCTCGCGCGCCCACCAGAGCGCCGCGCCAAAGGGCACGCGGTTCGAGGTTGAGGCACCGCGCCTGGCTCGCAGGCGAAGCAGTGGAGGCACCCATGTCCGCTAGCATATTTCCGCGCGCAACGTTCGCCAGCGCGCGCGAAGGTCAGGCCGCACGCCCCGAGCCGGCGCCGCTCGGCCCCAGCGCGCACGTCGACACCTTCACGCGCGACAACCTGCCCGCGCGCACCGCCTGGCCGGATCTCCTGCTGACGCGACCCGAGTTCCAATACCCGGACTACCTCAATGCCGCCGTCGAGTTGACGGAGCGCATGGTCGAGCGGGGTTTTGCCGACAGCGTCGCCCTCATTGGCAATGGCCGGCGCCGCACCTACAAAGAACTGTCGGACTGGACCAACCGCCTGGCGCACGCGCTGGTGGAGGACTTCGGCGTCAAGCCCGGCAATCGCGTGCTGATCCGCTCCGGCAACAACCCCGCGATGGTCGCGGCCTGGCTCGCCGCGACCAAGGTGGGTGCGGTGGCCGTCAACACCATGCCGATGCTGCGGGCGGTAGAACTGAGCAAGATCGTCGACAAGGCCCAGATCGGGCTGGCGCTTTGCGACAGTCGCATTGCCGACGAGCTGGTGGCCTGCGCCAAGGATAGCCGCTTCCTGAAAAAGGTGATCGGCTTCGACGGCACATCCAATCATGACGCCGAGCTCGACCGCATCGCCCTGAATAAGCCCGTCAAGTTCGCGGCCGTGGCAACCGGGCGCGACGATGTTGCCCTCCTCAGCTTCACCTCCGGCACGACGGGCGAGCCCAAGGGCACCATGCACTTTCACCGCGATCTGTTGATCATGGCGGACGGCTATGCGCGCGAGATTTTGGCGGTGACGCCCGCTGACGTCTTCGTGGGCTCCCCGCCGCTCGCCTTCACGTTCGGGCTGGGGGGCCTGGCGGTGTTCCCGCTTCGCTTCGGCGCGACGGCAACGCTCTTGGAGAATGCCTCGCCGGCCAACATGATCAACATTATCGAGACCTACAAGGCCACCATCGCCATCACCACGCCGACGGCCTACCGCGCCATGATGATCGCCATGGACGAGGGCGCCAATCTGTCCTCCTTGCGGCTCGCCGTATCCGCCGGCGAGACGTTGCCGGCACCCGTGTTCGAGGCTTGGACGCGCAAGACGGGCAAGCCCATTCTCAATGGCATCGGCGCCACCGAAATGCTGCACATCTTCATCAGCAACCGGCTAGGCGAGGCCACGGCGGGCGCCACCGGCAGGCCGGTCAGCGGTTATGAGGCCAGGATCGTCGACGACGACATGCAGGAGGTGCCCGACGGCCAGGTGGGGCATCTCGCCGTACGCGGTCCAACGGGATGCCGCTACCTGGCCGATGAGCGACAGACGACGTACGTGCGCGCGGGCTGGAACCTCACCGGCGATGATTTCAGCCGCGACAGCAACGGCGTGTTCCAATTCGTGGCCCGCGCCGACGACATGATCATCTCCTCGGGCTACAACATCGCCGGCCCGGAAGTGGAAGCGGCGCTCTTGACGCATGCGGACGTGGTCGAGTGCGCGGTGATCGGCGTACCGGATCCGGAGCGTGGCCAGATCGTGGAGGCGCATGTGGTGTTGCAGCCCGGCGTCGCCGGCGATGCCGCCTGCGCCACCCGCCTGCAGGACCACGTCAAGGCGACCATTGCGCCCTATAAGTATCCCCGCTCCGTCAAATTCACGGCCGCCCTGCCCAAGACGGAGACCGGCAAGGTGCAGCGTTTCAAGCTGAAGCGGCAATGAGGCCGTCAAAACCTGGCACAGGCCCAAGGCCAAGAGCGCGCGCATACCGCGCCCAGCCGAGAGCGGGCGCACAATGCGCGCACAGCCCTGAAACTCGGCGTCATCCGCAGCCCGTGCCACACAAGCCAGGAGAGCTTCCATGAGCGAATCTGCCAGCGTGCGGCTCCATCCCAGAAATTGGGCAGCTGCCAAGGGTTTCTGCCACGGCATTGTCGCCGAGGGACGGCACGTGTTCGTCGCCGGCCAGATTGGTTGGAACGCCGAGCAGCGGTTCGAGAGCGACGACTTCGTGGCCCAAGTCGAACAGGCGCTGAGGAACATCGCCGAGGTGTTGGCCGAAGCGCACGCCAGGCCCGAGCACCTCGTGCGCCTCACCTGGTATGTGCTGGACAGACATGAGTATCTGGCACGCCTCAAGGACATAGGCGAGGTCTATCGCCGCGTCATCGGCCGGCACTTCCCGGCCATGACCCTGGTGCAGGTCATGGGCCTCCTCGAGGCGCGTGCCAAAGTCGAAATCGAGGCGACCGCCGTGATCCCGGCGCGCTAAAGCAAGGGGCGCGCCCAGGTCGCTTGCAGCCTTGCGACCGGCACAAGCCCGCAGCGAGGAGCCACGCTAGCATGGGAAAAGAGCAATATCGCTCGCGCATTACCGTGGCGGGCATGGACCGGGCGCCGCACCGCGCCTTCATGCGCGCCAGCGGCCTCGACGAGGAGGACCTGGACCGGCCGCGCATCGGCATTTGCAGCACGCAGGGCGACAATACCCCCTGCTCGATGTCGCTTGCCCCGCAAGCAGACGCGGCGCGTCTGGGGGTTGCCAGCGGCGGCGGCGTGCCGATCAGCTTCAGCACGATTTCGGTTTCCGACGGCGTGTCGATGAATCACAAGGGCATGCGCTTGAGCCTGATTTCGCGCGAGATCATCGCCGACTCGATCGAGGCCGTGATGCGCGCGCACGCCTACGACGCGCTCGTCGGTTTTGCCGGCTGCGACAAGACCCTCCCGGCCATGCTGATGGCGATGGTGCGCCTCAACTGCCCAAGCGTGTTCGTATACGGCGGCGCCATGCTGCCCGGACGCTGGAGGGGCGCCGATGTCACGGTGCTGACGGCTTACGAAGGGGTCGGCCGCGTGCTTGCCAACGCCATGAGCGAACGCGAGCTTGCCGAGTTGGAACAGGCCTGCGCGCCGACGGTCGGCGCCTGTCCCGGGCAGTTCACCGCCAACACCATGGCGATGGTCGCGGAAACCCTGGGGTTGGCGCCGCCAGGGTCGGCCATGCTGCCCGCGGTCTATTCGCAGCGCTTGGCGCTGGCCCGGCGTGCCGGGCGGCGCGCCACGGAAATCCTGCGCGATGGCGGCCCGCTGCCACGCGAGCTCGTCAGCCGCAAGGCCCTGGAAAATGCCGCCGCCGCGGTCGCGGCGACCGGGGGCTCGACCAATGCCGGTCTGCACCTTCCCGCCATCGCGCACGAGGCCGGTATTCCCTTCAGCCTGGAGGACGTCGCCGAGGTCTTTGCCCGCACGCCCCTGCTCGCCGACCTGCAGCCCGGTGGCCGCTATCTGGCGATCGACCTTTTTCGCGCGGGGGGCACGGATGCCGTTCTGAAGGCGCTGCTCGATGGCGGCTATCTTTACGGCGAGACGCTGACCTTGTCGGGCAAAACGCTGCAGCAACACTTGGCCGCCGCTGCCGAGCCGGACGGCGAGGTCGTGCGACCGGCCTCGCGGCCGCTGCAGCCGACGGGGGGCTTGGCCGTCCTCCACGGCAACCTGGCGCCCGACGGCGCCCTCATCAAGACGGCCGGCCTGAAAACCCTGGTGTTTGAGGGCCCGGCACGGGTGTTCGACAGCGAGGAGGCCTGCATGGCCGCGGTCGCGGCGCGCCAATATCACGAAGGGGAGGCGTTGATCATCCGTTATGAAGGCCCGCGCGGCGGACCCGGCATGCGCGAGATGCTGGGCGTGAGCGCACTGATCTATGGGCAGGGCATGGGGGAGAAGGTGGCGCTGATCACGGATGGACGCTTTTCCGGGGCGACGCGCGGCATGATGGTGGGCTATGTCGGCCCGGAGGCCGAGCTGGGCGGGCCGATCGCCTTGGTGCAAACCGGCGACGGCATCAGAATAGACTGTCGTGCCGGCAGGCTCGACGTAAGGCTCGCAAAAGCCGAGCTTGCCGCCCGCCGCGCGGCGCTTGCGCCGCGGCCGCCACCCGCGCTCGCCGGTGTCCTGGAAAAATATGCACGATTGGTCGGGCCGGCGCGGCTCGGCGCCACCACTCACTCCGGCGCGGTCGAGTGGCCCCGCGAATAGCGCGCCAGGTCGATCGCGCGCGCTCGACGCAAAAGGCCTTGACGCTGGTGGCGCCGGGATGGCCCATTCGAGACCGGCAAAGTCGTTCGGGAGGAGATGACATGCGTCGCGGTACCAGTCTTTCTGTTCTTGCCATGCTCGCCGTCAGCCTGACGGCGACCGGTGCCGGGTCCCGAGTCGCCGGGGCGCAAACCTCGCTCACCATGTCAAGCTGGGTGCCGCCGTCGCATTCGCTGACCAAGGACGTATTGGCCGTGTGGGCGCAAAACGTGGAAAAGGCCACAAACGGGCGGGTCAAGTTACAGATGCTGCCGAAGCATCCCTCGGCGCCTCCCGGCACTTTCGACGCCGTCAAAGACGGGCTGGTCGACGTTTCCTATGTGACGGCCAGCTACACGCCGGCGCGGCACGTGCTGCCGCTGCTGCCCGAGCTGCCTGGTGGCGGGGCCACCGCCGAAATCAACTCGGTCGCCTTCTCTCGCATCCACTGGAAGCATCTGCATGCCGCCGGCGAATATAAGGGCGTCAAGCTGCTCGGCGTCTTCACGCATGGCCCTGGCCAAATGTTCAACACCAAGCGCCCGATCACCAAGGTGGAAGACCTGGCGGGCATGAAAATCCGCTCGGGCGGCGGCATCTCCGAGCAGATGGCGCGCGCCCTGGGCGCCTCGGCCTTCGTGAAGCCGGCCCCCGAATCCTACGAGCTGTTAAGTTCCGGCGTCGCCGATGGCACGTTCTTCCCGCTCGAGTCGATCAATTCCTTCAAGCTCGGCACGGTGGTCAAGTATGCGACCCTGTTCCCAGGTGGCTTCTATGGCTCGGCCTTTGGCTTCTTTATGAACGAGGAGCGCTGGAACAAGCTCAGCAAGGAGGACCAGGAGGCGATCAACTCCGTTTCGGGAGAAGCGCTGGCCCGCCTGGCCGGCAAGGCCTGGGATGCGGCGGATCGCGCCGCCTTTGAGGAAATGAAAAGGGTTGGCATCCAAATTACCGAGGCCTCGCCCGAACTCATTCAAGGCGTCAAGGAGCGCGCCAAGGTGATCGAAGACGAGTGGATCAAGAATGCCAGCGCCAAAGGCCTCGATGGCGCCAAGGTGTTGGCCGAGTTCCGCGAGGAGATCAAACGGGTTGCCGCCGGCAATTGACGGGGGGCACGGTGGCTGCCAATCCGCAAGACGCCGGCGCCTGGCTCGATCGGGTGCTGGGAGCCGCGGCCGCGCTGCTGCTGCTGGTCTTGATGTTGCTGACGGCCGCCGATGTCGTCAGTCGCTACATCTTCAATTGGCCCCTGCGTGGCGCCTTCGAGATCACCGAACTGCTCTTGCTGACGCTGATCTTCGCCGGCTTGCCCCTGGCGTCGCGAGCCGGTGAGCACGTAACGCTCGACTTCATCGACCGGGCCCTGACGCCAGGGGGCCGCCGGCTCCTGCGCCGGCTGATCGACCTCTTGTGCGGGGCCATCATTCTTGGCCTCGCCTGGCGGGTATGGGTCAAGGCCGACAAGATCGCCGCCTATGGCGACACGACCGAAGTGCTGCGGCTGCCGGTCAGCCCATTCGTCTATGCGATGGCCCTCATGGTTGCCATCACCGGCCTGGTGCATCTGGCCAAGGTTATCTTTCCGGGCCAGGACGAGCGCGCGGAGCCGGTTTTCGATCCTGACAAAATCGGTCCGACATGACGGAAGCCCTGGTCGGTCTAGGCCTGATGCTGGTGCTGGCCCTTCTGCGCGTGCCGATCGCGCTCGCCATGGGCGTGATGGGGTTTGTGGGCGTTGCCTATTTGCGCGACTGGAACTTTGCGCCGGCGATGGCGATGGTTGAGACCAAGATCTACGAGACCGGACGCAACTACACGCTCTCCGTCGTCCCGCTCTTTATCCTGATGGGCAACCTGGTCACGCGCGCCGGCATGTCGCAGGAGCTGTTTCGCGCCGCCTACACCTTCGTCGGGCACTTGCGTGGTGGCCTGGCCATGGCAACCGTGGTCGCGTGCGCGGGTTTCGGCGCCATTTGCGGCTCGTCGATCGCCACGGCCGCCACCATGGCCAAGGTCGCCTACCCGGCCATGAAGGGGCTCGGCTATTCGGACCGACTGTCGACAGGAGCCATTGCCGGCGGCGGCACCCTCGGCATCCTGATCCCACCCTCGACGCTGATGGTGATCTACGGCGTCTTGACCGAAACCAACATCGGCAAACTGTTCGCGGCGGGGATACTGCCGGGCATCGTCGCCACTTTTCTGCTGTGCCTCGCCGTGCAGTGGACCGTGCTGGTCGATCCGGCCTCGGGCCCGCGCGGGGAGCGCTCGAGCTGGGGCGAGCGCTGGCGCGCGCTCAAGGGCGTGTGGGCCGTGCTTGCCCTGTTCGTGGTCGTCATGGGCGGCATTTACGGCGGCGTGTTCACGGCGACCGAGGGCGCCGGCATGGGCGCCTTCGGCGCGCTCATGTTCGCCTTGGCGCGCGGTACGTTGAGCTGGCGCACGCTGTTCGATGGGTTGATCGAATCGGCACGCACGAGCGCGATGCTGTTTGCCATTCTGACGGGCGCGCTGATGTTCGCCGAGTTCGTCAACTA
>Ga0075425_100004694_pt1 | contig 14124 bp, 16 predicted proteins | sample SoiMethybrSBSTD4_FD_75300 | JGI IMG/M metagenome (GOLD analysis project Ga0075425, IMG submission 75300) | Bulk soil microbial communities from a Populus tree surrounding site in Tennessee, USA - Soil MetaG P. TD hybrid SBSTD4 | ecosystem: Environmental > Terrestrial > Soil > Tree plantation...
AAAGAAGTCGCGGCTCTGTTTCTGGACCATTGGCGCAACGTGACCCACTGAGAACCAACCGGAGGAAAAACCATGAATGTCTATTTCATGCGGCACGGCATCGCCCAGCAGAAGGACGATCCCAAAGTCCAGTCGGACGACGAGCGCGAGCTGACGAAGAAAGGCGCCAAACGTACCCGCAAAGTGGCCAAAGGCCTGCGGGCGTTGAAGATCCCTTTCGATCGCATCATCACGAGCCCTCTTCCCCGCGCGCGCGAGACCGCAGACATCGTCGCGAAGATTTTCGATATGAAGAAGCAGGTGGAGGAAGCCGAGGAGCTGAAGCCGGAAGCGTCGGTCGAAAGCCTCGCGGCGCGGCTGCTCGAGTACCGCGACTGCCAGGAGCTGCTGCTCGTCGGTCACCAGCCGTTTTTGGGTAAGGCGGCCTCGCTCCTCCTGTGCCGCAGCGAATCGGCGGAAATCGACCTTAAAAAAGGCGGGGTGTGCTGCATAGAACTCAACGAGCTCGAAATGAAAAAGCCGGGCGTCTTCCGCTGGATGCTCACGCCGCGCCAGCTCAGAAAGCTACGCTACAGCTAAAAACACAAGGCGCGGGCGGCGCGGAACAGGCGATTAAGACCGCTAAGGCGCATTTAGAGACGGACACCGGCGGCGACGAGTTGGTGCGCCCCGGGCGCGAGCGCCTGGGTCGCTTGACGCGCGCGCTTCCCCGGGTTCTGGACAGCGACGATCCGAAGGCAGTCCATCGCGCGCGAGTCGCCGCGCGGCGACTCGAAGAGTATCTGGCGACCGTTCTTCCCGACCCTAAAATTAAGAAACTCCGCAAGTTCCATAAGCTGCTGCGAAATATCCGACGCGATCTGGGCGGATGGCGCAACTGCGACGTCGTTCTTTGGATCGTCGGAAAAAATAAACGGCGCGCGCGCAACGATGGACGTCAGTCCGCCTGGCAGCTGGTTGAGATGTACGTCGAAAAGGAGCGCCGGCGCGAAATCAAGCGCGCGCGCCGACGGATCGATGTTCTCGATATCCGCGGCCTTGCCGATAAATGGGAAGGCTTGCTGGACGGTGAGGAGCCCAATCCCGCGAATCTGAAAGCAAGCCTCGATACAGCCGTGAGCAAATGGCAATCGTCCCTCGCCGATGCGGAACGAACCCGCTCGCTGGGCGAGCTGCACGAATTTCGCATCGCGACGAAGAAACTGCGTTACCGGTTGGAGCTTGTACAGGAGTTGGAGCGGGATGCTCCTCCCCTGCTGGCCACCCTCAAGAGCCTGCAACGCGTGCTCGGGAAGTGGCATGACCGCGAGATCACCGATCGCATGATTGCCGAATCGCTCGCGCGGCCGAAAATCCTCCTCCGGGAATTCCGTGCAGCGCAAACGCTCTTGAAACAATTGGAAAAAGACGACCGTCGGCAGAACGCTGCGGCGGAGGAGATTCTTCGCGCCGCCCGCGCCGCGGCCGGACCGGCTGAATCGAGCGAACGCCCGCCTTTACTTCTTGCTTTTTCCCGACCCTAACGCGCGCTCGGGCTCGACGACGCGCGCGATCCGTCGCTTCAGATCGTCGAAAACCTCTTCGATGCTGCCCGAAGCGTCTACCACCTCGAAGCCGTAGGACTCCACCATACTGTCGAACTGCGCCAGCAGGCGCTTTTGATATTCGACGAAACTGTCGTACCGGTCGGCACCGAGGTGGAGGTCCATGCCGGACTCCCAATAATCGAAGCCTTTGGTTTGGATGACGCGCGTGATGAGGTCGTCGATATTGAGCCGCATGTACAAGACCGCGTCCGGCTTAAGTGCAAAGCTGAAGACGTTGGCGATCCATTCGGGGTCGGCGCCGCGCACGATGGAGCGCGCCATCAGCGAATAGATATAGCGGTCGGTGAGAACGACGAAGCCGGCGCGGAGCGCCGGGATCATCTCGTTTTCGAGACGGTCGGCGAAGTCGGTCGTGTAGAACAAGCTCATCGTGACGCCGCCGAGCGTGTGCCCTTCCTTCGCCTGCCGCAGCCGCTTTCCGGCGAGGGCCGAGCGGGTCATGCCGGTATCCAGCACCGCATGCCCGTTGTTTTCGAGCCACTGCTTCAGCAGACTCACGTGCGTGGAGCGGCCGACGCCGTCGGTCCCCTCCAAGACGATCATCTTACCTTTGAGCTCGTCTAAATCTATTCCTGGGGGGCCTTCCCCAAAGAAGCTAAATCGAGCCATCGCCGTACCCTCGTCTTTTTCGTGCCGGTCAACGCCTCGGTCACGATGCGCCGCATTTCGGCCTGCTGCTCCTCGATCGACAGCGTGGCGTCGATGACCACCAATCCGAACTCCTCGACCATCTTTTCGTATTCCTCGATGATACGACCTTGAAAGATGCGGAAGCTTTCCTCGAGGTCGTCGCTTAGATCGAGATCCATGCCCGCTTCATAATACTTGATCGCGTCGCGGCCGCCCAGAATGCGCTTGGTCGCAACGTCCAGCGGCGTCCGGAAATAGAACGCGACCGTCGGCTTAACTGCGAAGCCGTAGAGGCTCCGCACCCAGTCGGGGTGCACGCCGCGCACCACGTCGCGGGCGAACGCGGTGAAAATGTAGCGGTCGGCGAGCACGACCGCGCCGGCTTTAAGCGGAGGAATGATGTCGTGTTCGGTGCGGTCGGCAAAGTCGGTGGCGTGAATGAGGCTGAACGTCATCGGCGTCAGCATCTTTTTTTTCTTGCCCCGTTTCGTCACGTCGCGCACGAGCGGCGAGGAGTTCCACTCACTGAAGGAAGCGACGTACCCTTCCGACTCGAGCCATTTGTGGAGGAGCGACAGCTGAGTGCTTTTGCCGGATCCGTCTATCCCTTCAACTATGAAGAGACGGCCGGGAAAGCGATGCTTGCCGTACATTTTCATGCTGGCCGGCACTGCGCTCCTCCTTTCGCGAATAAGATTTCACGGCCGGAATACTGACCAAGCGGCGCTCCGGCAGGATCACGGCCGTAAGGCTGCCACCGTACACGCACCCGGTGTCGATGCCGATCGCGCTTTTGCTCACGTGCGGAACGGCGAAAACCCAGTGGCCGAAGACGGCTGTCTTGCCTTCGTATTGCTCAAACCAAGGGGCGCCGGAATCACCGCACGTCCGGAGGCTCGTCAGATCCTCCACGGCTTGCCGTTCCAAGGAGACCCCGGGCCGGAGGCCGGCATGCACGACCAATTGATCGCCGAGATCGATCAGCCTGGGGAACCCTGCGACCCATTCCATATACCCGTCGAAAGCCTCACCCAGGGCCGCGACCGTCTGCAGCTGCGGCCTGCTTAAAGTAATGTCCCGCCGCCGCCAAAAACGCAACAGGTCGTATTCGTGATTGCCGAGCACCGACTCGCAACGCCGGGTGGCGCGGACGAAGTCGAGCACCTCGCGATCGGCGGGGCCTTTGGTGATGAGATCGCCGACGAAGACAATCCTATCGGTTGGCCGTGTCTGAATCTCCTCCAAAAGCGCCCGGAGCTCGAAGTAGCAGCCGTGTACGTCGCCGATGATTATGGCTCGGTCCATGCGATCACATATAGGGGTCGACCGTTACAATTGTGTTACGAAATGATGAAGAATACGGGACCAAAACTGCCACGAGGCTTCATCATTTCTTAACCTACGCTTCACTCGACCGTCACCCACCACGGTTATCTCCCCTTATCGCAGTAAGCAGAGAGGTCAAAAGACGATTGATGGGCCGTAATCCAGCGTTAACGCTTTCGTAACCGAGTCGTAATAATCTTGCATTATTAACCCTAACAAGGAGAAAACCATGAAGCGTAGCTTCGTTCTAGTCATCGCCGCCGTCGCTCTCGCGCTGACGGCTGTTGCCGCCCAGGCGGGCTGCCCTACCAAAGGGGTTAAAGAGCTTACCGGCGCGGGGGCGACTTTCCCTTACCCGCTCTATTCCAAGATGTTTGCGGAATACGTGAAGGCCTGCAATGTCAAGGTGAACTACCAATCCATCGGGTCGGGTGGCGGAATCCGCCAGCTGCAGGAGCTGACGGTCGACTTCGGTGCTTCGGACGGCATCATGGACGAGAAGCAAAAGGCCGAGGCGAGGGGTGGCGCAGCGCTGCACCTCCCGACCGTCGCGGGTGCCGTGGCCGTCGTCTATAACCTGCCCGGCGTAAAGCGCGCAGAGTTGAAGCTGCCGCCGGAAGTGCTTGCAGATATCTATTTGAAGAAAATCAAGACGTGGAGCGACGCCCGCATCAAAGCGGCCAACCCGGGGGTAAACCTTCCCGCCACCGATATCGCAGTCGTCCACCGTTCCGACGGCTCCGGTACGACTTACATCTTCACAAACTATCTGGCAAAAGTCAGCCCGGAATGGAAGGACAAGGTCGGTAATGCCACTTCTGTAAACTGGCCCGGCGATGTTGGCGGCAAGGGCAACGAAGGCGTCGCGAATTCCGTGCAGCAAATCCCCGGCGCGGTCGGCTATGTCGAGCTCGCTTATGCCAAGCAAAACAATATGGCTTGGGCGCAGCTTAGGAATAAGAGCGGAAATTATTTGGAGCCGAGCCTCGACGGCGCCGCGCTGGCAGCCGACCAACCGAACCTTCCCGATAACATGGAAGTTATGATTACCGACAGCCCGAATGCCAAGGCCTACCCGATCTCCGGTTTTACCTGGCTACTCGTTTATGAGAACATGAAAGACGATGCAAAGGCCGACGCCGTGGCCCAACTCGCCTGGTGGATGATCCACGAAGGGCAGCAGTACGCGCTGCCTCTCGAGTATGCGCCGCTCAAAGGCCCGGCGCTGAAGAAAGCCGAAGCGTTGGTGAAGAAAATCAAGGCGAACGGAAAGCCCGTTTTAAACTAACGAGGCAAACGGTGCAAAGCGAGCCGCAAGCGATTAAGCGCGCTCTGGGTCGCACGCTGATCCGGAGCAGCGCTGGCAAGACCAGAACGCGCGACGCCCGGGTGATCAACCTGGGCGATCGCGTGTTTTATATCGCGACGCGCACGCTCGCTTCCTGTGTGATTCTTTTAGCATTGCTTCTGGTCGGCGACCTCTTCCGCGGCGCGTGGGAATCCATCGGACAATTCGGGCTCAAGTTCCTCATCGGCACGACTTGGGATCCCGTTGCGCGGCAGTTCGGGACGCTACCGACGATCATCGGGACGCTGGTAAAAGCGACGATCGGATTGCTTTTGGCCGTGCCGATCAGCATCGGCGCGGCTCTTTTCATCACGTTCTACGTGCCCAAGTGGCTGCGGCCGATCATCTCCTATCCGATCGAGCTGCTCGCCGGCATTCCCAGCATCGTGTTCGGTCTGTGGGGACTTTTCGTCATGGTCCCGGTTATCCGCGTCGTGCAGATATGGCTCAAGGCGCACTTCGGCTGGTTCTTTCTCTTTGACGGGCCCGCCGTGTACGGCGTCGGCGTTCTTTCCGGCAGCGTGATCCTCGCCATCATGGTGGTTCCGATCATCACGGCGATCTCGCGCGACATTCTGCTCACTGTGCCGCGGCTCCAAATCGAAGGCATGCTCGCGCTCGGCGCGACGAAATGGGAGGCGATCTGGAAAGTGGCCCTTCCCTACGCGCGCGTCGGCCTCGTCGGCGCGGTGATTCTCGGCCTCGGCCGCGCGATCGGCGAGACCATGGCCGTGACGATGGTCGGGGGTAATTCTTTCGACCTGATTCATTCGCTTTTCGATCCGGTTCACAGCATGGCGAGCCAGATCGCGAGCGAGTTCACCGAGGCGACTTACAGCCTTTACGTTTCGTCGCTGATTTACGTCGGACTGGTGCTGTTCGGCATCACGATCTGCATCAGCCTCTTGGCGCAGCTTCTCATCTGGCGCCTGTCGAAGGGAAAGGTGGCGATCTTCGAATGAGCGACGTAAACGCAGCTGCCTCGCGTCGTCGCTTTCTCCGCCGCAAGGTGACCGAGCGCCTCGCCGTCGGCGGCATGTTCCTGTGCGCCGGCGTGACGATCTTCTTTCTCGTGACGATCCTGGGGTATGTCCTCTATCACGGCGCTGCGGCCGTGAATTGGGAGTTCCTCACTTCTCTGCCGCTGCCGCCAGGCGAAAACGGCGGCGGCATCCTCAACGCACTCATAGGCAGCGCAATGGTCGTGCTCTGCGCGGCGGCGATGGCCGTGCCGATCGGCCTCGGGGCCGCGGTTTTCGTGAACGAATTTCCCACCGCGGGGTTCGGCCGCTTCGTGCGTTTTCTCGCCGAGGTCTTGACCGGTGTCCCGTCCATCGTCGTAGGGCTCTTCGCCTACGCGCTGGTCGTGCGGCCGCTGGGCGGCTTCTCCGGCTTTTCCGGCTCCGTCGCTTATGCCTTCATCATGATTCCGATCATCCTGATCAGCGCGCACGAAGCCTTCCGCCTCGTTCCCGATTCGCTTCGCGAGGCGTCGCTCGCCCTCGGCATCCCGAAATGGCGCACGATCCTCCGCGTCGTCCTTCCGGTGTCGTCGCGCGCGCTGCTCACGGGCGTCGTGCTAGCCATCTCGCGCGCGCTCGGCGAAGCCGCGCCGATGCTGTTCACGGCCTTCGGCAACCCCTATTTGAGCTTTAACATGGGCAAGCCGATCGCGACCGTGCCGCTGTTGATTTACACTTACGCCACCGCACCTTATGAAGACTGGCATCAAAAGGCCTGGGCCGCTTCGTTCGTCCTGCTCGTGTTCGTGCTCTTCACGAGCGTTCTCACACGCGCATTCTTAAGAGGTAAATCCCATGAATAACGAAGGCTACGCGCTCGACGAGAGCCGCGGCGGCGGCATGGAGCCGCGCACGCCCGAGCGCGCGCAGCAGCCCGAGCCCGAGTCGATCCGCATCGAGGTCGACGGCCTGAGCGTCTATTACGGGAAGACGCGCGCGGTCAAAAACGTGAGCCTGGCGATCAAAAGCCGCAAGGTCACCGCGATCATCGGTCCTTCCGGCTGCGGCAAATCGACTTTTATCCGCTGTTTGAATCGCATGCACGAAGTCACGCCCGGCGCGCGCGTCGAGGGCAAGGTGCTTCTCGACGGCAGCGACGTTTACGGTCCGGGCATCGACCCCGTCGAAGTCCGGCGCAAAATCGGGATGGTCTTTCAGAAGCCGAATCCGTTTCCCACCATGTCGATCCACGACAACGTCGTCGCCGGCTTCCGGCTGAACGGCACCGGCGACCGCCACCTGATTCAGGAGAAAGTGGAAAAAAGCCTTCGTGCGGCAGCTCTGTGGGACGAAGTCAAAGACCAGCTGCACGAGCCGGGAACGAGCCTTTCCGGCGGCCAGCAGCAGCGTCTTTGCATCGCGCGCGCGCTCGCGGTCGAGCCGGAAGTCATGCTGATGGACGAGCCGTGCTCGGCGCTCGATCCGATAGCGACGGCCAAGATCGAGGAGCTCATCCACGAGCTCAAGGAAAGCGTCACGATCGTGATTGTGACCCACAATATGCAGCAGGCCGCGCGCGTCTCGGATTTCACTGCTTTTTTCTATATGGGGGAACTGGTAGAATTCGGCATTACGAGCAAGATTTTCACCAACCCTGACAAGCAGCAGACGGAAGATTATATAACCGGCAGGTTCGGCTGATCGGCCGGAGACGAGCTTGAGGGAGTTTTATGCTGACTCAACATACCGATAAAAAGTACGGCGAAGATCTTAAGAAGCTCCGCGAAGACATCCTCTACATGGGCGGGCTCGTGGAGGATCAGATCCAGAAAGCGGTGAGCTCGCTCGTCGAGCGCGATTCCAAGCTCGCCGAGACGATCATCCAGCGCGACCACGAGGTGAACCGCCTCGACGTCGAGATCGACGATCTCTGCATCCAGCTGCTCGCGCTGCACCAGCCGGCGGCGCGCGATCTCCGCTTCATCACGACTGCGCTCAAGATCACCACCGATCTCGAGCGCATCGGCGACATGGCCGTCAACATATGCGAGCGCGCGCTGGAGCTGAACGAAGAGCCGCAGCTCAAGCCCTACATCGACATCCCGCGCATGGCGCACATCTCCGAGAAGATGATCCGCGAGAGCCTCGACGCCTTCGTGCGCGAAGATACCACGCTGGCGCTCAAGGTCTGCAAAGAGGACCAGGAAGTAGACGATCTCAACAGCCAGATCTTTCGCGAGACGATCAGCTTCATGATCGAAGACCCGCACACGGTCAGCCGCGCGATGAAGATCAGCTCCGTCTCCAAATATCTCGAGCGCATCGGGGATCACGCTACGAACATCGCGGAGATGGTGGTCTTCATGGTCAAAGGAAAAAGCATCCGGCATATGAAAGAGATTCCGCAGACGATCTGAACGCGATTCCATGGCGGGCAGAAAAATTCTCGTCGTCGAAGACGAACCGGACATTCGCAAGCTCGTACACTATAATCTCGTGCAGGAGCGGTTGCAGACCGTCGAAGCCGAGGACGGCGAAAAGGCGCTCCGGCTGCTCGATCGCGAAAAGCCGGATCTCATTATTCTTGATCTCATGCTCCCGGGCCTTTCGGGCTTGGAGATCTGTAAGCGGCTGCGCGAGAGGCCGGAGACGGCGCGCATCCCGATTCTCATGCTTACGGCCAAGGCGAGCGAGGCGGACCGGGTCGTCGGCCTCGAAATGGGGGCGGACGATTATCTCACCAAGCCGTTCAGCCCGCGCGAATTGGTCGCGCGCGTCAAGGCGATCCTGCGGCGCAGCGACATGCAAACCGCATCGCCCGCCACCGAGGTTTACGAAAAAGGCGGGCTGAAGATGAATTTCGCCACCTACGAAGTGACGATCCGCGGCAAGCTGGCTCGGCTGACGCTGAAAGAGTTCGAGCTCCTGCGCTTCCTGGTGCAAAATCCCAACCGCGTGCTCACGCGCGACCAGCTTCTCGACCGCGTCTGGGGCGGCGACGTTTTCGTCGACCCGCGCACCGTCGATGTGCATATCCGGAGGCTCCGCAAGGCGATCGAAAAGAACGACCGCAAACCCGAATGGGTGCTCGCCGTTCGGGGCGTCGGATATAAATTCGATGAAAAGGCCCTGGAAAAGTAGCGCCGCCGCCAAGTTCTTTCTCGCGTATCTCGGCATCGTTCTCCTACTGTTCGCAGTTTTCTATTTCTACGCGGTCAACGCCATCAAAGAGTTTCATACCGAGTCGCTGTCGAGCAGAATGGCCGAGGATGCGCGCCTCGTAAGCCGGCTGCTGCCGCTCGGGATCGAAGGAACCCAGCTCGACGAAATCTGCCGCGACCTTGAGCGCGACCTCGGCGTGCGTATCACCGTGATCGCGCTCGACGGCAAGGTGCTGGGCGATTCGGAAGAAACATCGGGCGCGATGGAAAATCACGGCACGCGGCCGGAAGTGCTGCAGGCGCTGTCCTCGGGCACCGGAACCAGCGCGCGCTACAGCACGACGGTGCGTCACGAGATGCTCTATCGCGCCGTCTTCGAGCCCCAAAACCGCCGCATCGTCCGCCTCTCCCTGCCGCTTGGCACGATCGAGGAGGCCGAGCGGTCGATACGAAAGGCGACTCTCGCCGGGCTGCTGCTATTTTTCATAGTCGGCCTGCTGCCGGCTTTCGTCTTCTCGCGCCAGATCGAACGGCGCGTGCTGCGCATGGTGGAATTCTCCGAGAACGTCTCGCGCGGATCATTTCCTCCGCCGATCGCGCTCGGCCACGAGGACGAATTCACGGTGCTGGAGCGCAACCTGAATTCTATGAGTCTGGCGATTCAGGACAAGATCCGCGGCATCGTCGGCGAGAAGGAAAAACTCGATTCGATCCTGCGCTGCATGACCGAAGGCGTCCTGGTGCTCGACACCCGCGGGAGGCTCATCCTCTCGAACCAGAACGCGCAGCGCATGTTCGGCCTGCCGTATCCGACGCCGCAGGGCGCATCGTTGATCGAATTCTCGCGCAACCCTGAGATGCGGAATCTGGTGAAGGAAATCCTTGCGCGCGATCTATCGTCCGAGCGTTTCGTCAAAGATATTTCCTTCGACGACGGCCGCTGGCTGAGCGCCACGGCGGTCGATTTGCGCGGGGCCGACGAAAAACCCGTCGGCTATATTCTCGTCTTTCACGATGTCACGGAACTCAAGCGCCTGGAGACCATGCGGGCGGATCTCGTCGCGAACGTCTCGCATGAGCTGCGCACGCCGCTGACGGCGATTCGCGGCTATGCCGAGACCCTGCTGCAATCGCCGCCGGCCGATCCGAAAGAGGCCGAGCGCTTCCTCGACATCATCCAGCGCCACTCGGAGAGACTCGGCCGTCTCATCGACGACCTGCTCACGCTTTCGGACCTCGAGTCCGGCAAGATCCATTTGAACCAGGATAAGCTCCGGCCGGCCGAACTGATCCATCGCGTGCTGGAGATTTTTCAAGACCGCGCGGCGAAGAAGAACATTACGCTCTCCGAGCGGCCGGCCGCCGGCTTGCCGGAGATCGTCGGCGATACCGATAGATTGCAGCAGCTGCTCATCAACCTGGTGGACAACGCGATAAAGTACACTCCCGAAGGCGGGAAAATCGAGGTCGCGGCCTCACCCGTCGCCGCCGACCACGGAACGGCAGTGGAGATCGCGGTCAGCGACACCGGATGCGGGATTCCCGAGAAGGATCTGCCGCGCCTAACCGAGCGGTTTTACCGCGTCGACAAGGCGCGCTCGCGCGAGATGGGCGGCACCGGCCTCGGGCTTGCGATCGTCAAGCACATCGTCCAGGCGCACGGCGGCCGGTTGGAGATCGAGAGCCGCGTCCAAAAAGGAACGACTGCGAGGGTTTTCCTGCCGGCAGTGAATGGAACCGCGATGGCCGAGCCCGAGAAGCTGCGCAAAGTGCAGCGGTCCTAGTCATACGATTCTCGCACGCGCCGCCTTTCGCCGGGCTTAGCCTACCAACCGGTGAACTATCGAGCGCACCCACTCGCGGTTGGCGGGAGATTCCAGCCATTCGAAAAGCGAGGCGGCAAAGACGATTCCCCAAGCATGTGCGAAAGCCCGCAACTGAAAATCCCGCTGCAGAGAAAAATCCGTCAGTCGGGGAATGCCGCTCGGCACATATGCCGGGACGGAACCACGGTAATCGGTGAATACCCTTCCGAAGATCGACTGCAAAAGGCGCTCTTCCGTTCCGACTACTACGCGATGCTGGAACATCGCTAGCCCAAACAAGACCGGCAGCAGCACGTAAGCGTCCGTGAGAAAGATAAGGCCGACAGAGGCGAGGAAGTTTCCGACATAGACGGGATGACGGATATAGGCGTACGGGCCGCCGGTGATAAGCCGCTCCGGTTTTCGTTGCGACCAGAGCGGACATTTCTCTACGTAGCTCAACGTCCACACCCGTAACAAGACGCAGGCCAGAAGATTTAGAACGCCGAAAGCATCGACAAAAGTATCGAGCCACGTCTCCTCGACAAAAGACGGCGGAGCATACCAGGCGTAAAGCGCCATCGCGATCAAGAAAATCGCTTGAGCGAATGCCGGAGAATATACAAGAATCGGGAGGCGCGAGGCCGGTGCCGGGATATTTGCGCCTACTGCGGGTACCGCAGCAACCTCGCCGTCGACCGGCTCGAATACACCGTCCGGGAAAAGCCGCGACAGCTCTTCTACGCAAGCGGCAAGGACGCCACCGACTGTCGGTCCTCCGGGTTCATAGACGATTCGTGCGAGGTCCGGCGGCGGCCCCCAGCGTGTGAAGTTCGGCTTTTGAAACAGCGCGACCGTTCGCGTTCCCACCGCGCACGCTAAATGCATCGGGCCGCTGTCGGAGGCGATGAGAAGATCGCAGCCGGCCAGCATCGCAGCGAAACGACGCAGGACCGGTTCGTAGAACACTGCTACGCGGGCCTTGTCGCTCGGTTGGAATTCATCCAGGAGGCGCTTTTCTTCCGGGCCGGCGAAAATCGCGACGCGCGCGCCGCGCGAGCGCAGGCCCGCGATGACTTCCCGAAAGCGCTCCGCCGGCCACCGTTTTCCGACGCTCAACCGGCCGCCGACAAAGACGCCGACGAGTGGTCCATCCCCCGCGACCGCGGAAAGTTTTTTTCGACCGACCTCGCGCTCCGCTGCCGACAAGTGCAGGCGGGGAACTGCGCCCTCCGCCGGCACATCCAATTTGATCAGCAACTCCGGCAGCGCGCGGTACTTGTTTCTGGACTTGGGTCGCGGCAGACGGACGTTCAGCCACCGATCGCTTTTCTTTTCCAGGCCGGCCCGCCATCGAGCGCCGGAAAGTCCGACGATGAAGGAGCCCAGCGCCGAGTGAGAGCAGCTCAGGTCGACCGCAAGATCATAGCGGCGCCGGCGCAGGCGCCGGACGAGAGACAAATAATGCCAACATACTTGAGGAAACCGCCGGGTGATGCCGTAGTAGCGCGAGATGGGAAGTAGCTCGAATAGCGAACGCGCCGCGGACCAGCCGACAAAATCGATTTTTGCGTGCGCGAAGCACCGCCGAAACGGCTCGACGGCGGCCGATGCCAGAATCGAATCGCCTAGGCGGAAATTCGCCCGCACGAGGAGAATTCTACGGATTCTGCCGGGCCGAAAGTCAACGGCCCTGTCCGGTGATCTAAAGGTACAGCGATTGGCGATCCACGAGATGACTGCGACTAATATCCGGTTTAACCGGTAATGAACGGGAAGCTTCACGGCTATTCGCCAAGGATCTTGACGATGACGCGCTTGCGGCGTCGGCCGTCGAACTCGGCGTAGTAGAGCTGCTGCCACGGGCCGAGGTCGAGCCGTCCGGCGGTGATCGGCAGGATCACCTGGTGGCCGATGAGCAGATTTTTCAAGTGGGCGTCGCCGTTGGTCTCGCCGGTTCGGTGGTGGCGGTAGTCGCCGCGCGGCGCGAGCCGCTCAAGCCATTCATGAATGTCCTCGATGAGCCCGTCCTCGGCGTCGTTAACGTACACGCCGGCGGTGATGTGCATCGCGGAGACCAGCATCATTCCTTCGCGGACGCCGCTCTTGTCGAGAATCTCGGCGGCCTTGTCCGTGATGTTGACGAACTCGCGCTCGCGCTTGGTGTTGAACCAGAGGTATTCGGTGTGCGATTTCATGTGACCGGCGGGCGGGCTAGTCGCCGATGGTCGAGCGCCGGCCCCGCTAAATTTCTCTTCTGCCTTCGAACGCCTTGCCCAGGGTCACGGCATCCGTGTACTCGAGGTCGCCGCCCATCGGCAGTCCGCGCGCGATGCGCGTTACGATGATGCCCAGCGGTTTGAGCGTCTTGGATAGGTAGAGCGCAGTCGCTTCTCCGTCGACCGTGGGATTCGTAGCGACGATGATCTCGTGCACGCCTTCGGTGTTAACTCGCTCCAGCAACTCCTTGATCCTGAGCGCGTCGGGGCCGATGCCGTCGAGCAAAGAGATCGTGCCGTGGAGCACATGGTAAAGACCTTTGTATTCATGCGACTTTTCCACCGCCATCAAGTCCGCGGGCTCTTCGACGACGCAGATCTTTTCGCGCTCGCGGCGTGGGTCGCGACAGATGCCGCATTGCGGCCGGTCGCCGTTCCCTGGGACGACTTCGCTCAAGCCGAAGCAGGTCGCACAAAGCCCGAGCTCGCGCTTAAGGCGTGCGACGCTCTCGGCCAGTGCCTCGACTTCCTCGGCGCTCTCCTTCAGAAGGTGAAACGCGAGGCGGCCGGCGGTCTTCTCGCCGATGCCGGGCAGCTTCGATAGTTCTTTGATGAGACGCGCCAGCGGCGCGGGATAGTTTGCCATAGTAAAACTTTTACGTCAGCCCGGGAATTTTCATCCCGCCGGTGATCTTGCTCATCTCCTCCGCGGCCATCTCGCGCGCCAAGCGCATGCCCTCGTTGACGGCGGCGAGCACGAGATCCTCGAGCATCTCGCGCTCGTCGGCGTTGACGACCGCAGGATCGATCTTGATCGACGCCAGATTTAGCTGCCCCGTGACGGTGACGCGCACCATGCCGCCGCCGGAAGAGCCCTCGACCGTGCGGTGCCCGAGGTCCTCCTGAACGCGGGCGAGCTTCGCCTGCATCTCCTGCGCCTGCTTGAAAAGATTTCCCATGCCGCCGATACCCTTGGCCATAAAAATCCTTTCGCTTTACTCTGGCCGTTTGACCTGCCTGACGGACCCGCCGAAGATTCTGAGCGCGTCCCTCACGACGTCGCTCG
>Ga0075425_100004695_pt1 | contig 14122 bp, 11 predicted proteins | sample SoiMethybrSBSTD4_FD_75300 | JGI IMG/M metagenome (GOLD analysis project Ga0075425, IMG submission 75300) | Bulk soil microbial communities from a Populus tree surrounding site in Tennessee, USA - Soil MetaG P. TD hybrid SBSTD4 | ecosystem: Environmental > Terrestrial > Soil > Tree plantation...
CCCACTCGCCTGAATCGCCGCCCTGCGGGCGGCGCACAGGACGAGGGGGTCCCACTCCGCCGGAGCGCTCCCCGCCCCCGACGCCACCCGCCCCGATCCCACGTGCCGCCGCCCTCGTGAGTAACCCAGGCTAGTCGCGGAACTCCCTGACCGCGGCGGCCACGTGCTCCAGCTCGTCCTCGGTCAGCTCGGGATAGAGGGGGAGGGAGAGCACCTGCCGGCATGCCCACTCCGCGCAGGGGAGGTCGCCCTCCGCATACTCGAGGTGCCGGTAGGCCGCTTGCCTATGCACCGGCACGGGATAGTGCACGTTGGTGCCGATGCCTCGCTTCTCGAGATGCTTCCGCAGGGCATCGCGGCGCGGCGACCGGATCACGTAGAGGTGGTAGCAGTGCCGGGCGGCCTCCGTCTCGATCGGCCGCACCACCGGGGCCTCGGCGAGGAGCGCGTCATAGCGGGCAGCGAGCCGGCGGCGCGCGGCGACCCAACCGTCCAGGTGGCGGAGCTTCACGCGCAGCGCGGCGGCCTGGATCTCGTCGAGTCGGCTATTCACGCCCGCGACCCGGTTCTCGTACTTGGCCTCCTCGCCGTAGTTGCGCAGCATGCGCACGCGCTCGGCGAGCTGGGGGTCGTTGGTCACCACCATGCCGGCATCGCCGTACGCGCCGAGGTTCTTGGTGGGATAGAAGCTCCAGCACGAGGCGTCGGCCATGCCGCCGACGCGACGTCCCTCGTATTCCGCGCCGTGGGCCTGCGCGGCGTCCTCGATCACCCTGACGTCGTACGCGGCGGCGATGGCCAGGATCTCCCGCATGGCCGCGGGATGCCCGTAGAGATGCACGGGCACGATCGCCCGGACGCGAAAGGGAGCGGGCTGGGCGGCCAGGTAGGTGGCGAGCTTCTCGGGATCGAGGGTCAAGGTTCGCGGCTCGATGTCGACGAAGACGGGGAGCGCTCCCGCCTGTGCGATCGCGCAGATGGTGGGCGCGGCGGTGTTGGGCGCGGTGATGACCCGATCGCCCGGGCGCACGCCGCACGCGCGCAGGGCGAGATGGAGGGCGTCCGTGCCCGATCCCACCCCCACCGCGTAGTGCGCTCCACAATAGATCGCGAATTCGCGCTCGAAGGCGGCGAGCCGGCTGCCCAGCACGTAGTAGCCGCTCGCGAGCGTGCTCGCCACCGCCGCGCCCACCTCGCTCCCGATCTTCCGGTACTGACGGGCCAGGTCGAGAAAGGGAACGTCCATGCCGGCTACCAGTAGCGCTGCCGGTGGAGGCGGTAGTAGCGCACCGTCTCGGCCACGCCGTCCTCGAGCCGCGTGGTGGGCTCCCAGCCCACCACGCGCTTGATCTTGCGGATGTCCGAGACGAAGTCGCCCGGCTCCTGGGCCGCGCGCTCCGGGGAGAACGGCGCGAGCTTCCAGCGCCCGCTCCCCGCCACGCGCACCACCGTCTCCGCGAGCTCGCGGAAGCTCGAGGCGCGGCTGTTGCCCACGTTGAAGACCTCGCCGTACGCCTCCTCGGTGGCCGCGCAGCGGATCATCGCCTCCACCGCGTCCTGCACGTAGACGAAGTCGCGCAGGAGGGAGCCATCCCCGAACACCTCGATGGTCTCGTCGTCGAGGGCGCGCCGCACGAACCAGTTGGCCACCCCGAAGCGGCTGTGCTTCATCTGGGCGCGCTCGCCGTAGATATTGGTGAGGCGCAGGGTGATCGAGGCCACGCCGTGGTTCTCGTGATAGATCTGGAAGAGCTGCTGCGCGGTGAGGCTCGACAGCTCGTAGATGCCGCGCGGATGGATGGGATGGTCCTCCGCCACCGGCAGCATCACCGCCCGCCCGTATTCGCCCCGGGTGCCTCCGTAGACGAGCCGCGCCTTCCGGTTGACGCGCCGGCAGGTCTCGAGCAGCACGGCTGACCCCTTGATGTTGATGTCGATGTCGGGGAAGGGATCCTGGAGGCTCACGATCGTTGAGACGGCTGCCCAGGTTGCGGAGCCAGTGGTGGTGCTTGACCGGCGAGTGCGTGTACACGATGTCATAGCCGTGACGGATGGCGTGATCGACCACGCGCGAGACCTCCTCGGGCGGGTTCTGGAAGTCGTCGTCCATGATCACCGCGTAGTCCCCGCGGGCATGCCAGAGGCCCGCCATCACCGCATTGTGCTCGCCGAAGTTGCGGCCGAGCTTCACGTAGGTCACCGTTCCCGGGTGGCGCGCGCTCAGGCCGCGGCAGACGGCGTCGCTCGTGTCGAGACTTCCGTCGTCGACGAGGACGATCTGGAGGGGATGCTCCCGCATGGTCTCCGTCAGCCGCCCCACGAGCGGTGCGATGGTGCGCGCGCCATTGTAGACGGGAATCACGATCGAGATCAGCATGCTCATCCCGTGACGGGCGGGACGAGACCGGCGCCCGGCCGGAGATCGTAGAGCTCGGCTGGCGCCCCGCGCTCGGGACGGTCCGTCCGCACCGGCGTCGAGCGCCACAGCGCGGGATCCACGACCGCGCCATGCGCCTTGATCCAGTCGACGATGGGCCCCTGCGGCGACTCTCCGCCCGCCCGGCGGGCGAAGTCGCCGCCGAGCAGCGCGAAGCGCACCGCGCCGGTGCCGGCGAGCGCGGCGAACTGATTCGGGGTGAGGATCGGATCGCCACCCATGAAGCCGCCGATGGCCATCACGGGCAGGCCCGTCTCGATGATGACGGGAGCGGCCAGTCGGGAATTGAGCGTGGCCAGTGCGTAGCGCTCGCCCTGGTGATTGGCTCTCAGGAACGCGTGGAGTCGCGCGTCTCGGCCGATGCGGTTGCCGCCCTGCCAGACGGGGAGATCGTCGCGAGCCGTCGCGCCGGGCAGCGCGGCGTACGGAAGCATCACGTTGGTGCGGGTGAAGCCGGCGCCCAGCGACCAGGCGAGCGGGGTGGCGAGGAGGGCGGCGAGCGCGATGCCGAGCGCCACGGCGGACCTCGGGGATGGCCGGCTCACGCGGCGACCGAGCGCGACGAGGAGACCCGCGCTTGCGCCGTGGGCGCCCGCGAGCATGGCGAGGCAGAGCCACACGCGCCAGTCGCGCCACAGCTCCGTGCGAGGCAGGTCGCCGTACCAGATGAAGAGCTGCCAGGCCGCCGTGAGGGAGAGGGTCGCCGGCAGGAGCGGCGCGACGCGTCCGCCCTCGCGGTATCGCGACCAGAGCCGCGTCGCGCCGATGGCGGCAAGCGCGGCCAGGGGCGGGGCCATCGTGACGAGATAGTAGGCGTGGAAGATCCCGCCCGCGACGCTGTAGACGACCGCGTAGGTCAGCGCCCAGCCCGACCAGAGCACGAACGCCTGCCCGTCGCGTCCGAGCGGCCACCGGCGTTCACCGCGCACGGCGAGCATCGCCGCGCCGGCCACGGCGAGGGGCAGCAGCCACGCCATCTGCCCCGCCAGGTGACGATCGGCCAGCCGCAAGGGCCCGACCGGCACGTTGTCGAGGCGGCGCCACCGAGGGCCTGGCGGCCCCGCGGGTGTGCCCGGCTGGCCCTGGGCCGTGACCGCCGCGCCGCCGCGCGGGCCGCGCGCGAGCATGCCGCGACGGCGCACGAAGCGCTCCATGCCGTTGTGGCCGATGGCGAGCTCGATCATCGAGTTGGAGTGGCTGCTCCCCGCGAATGGCCGCCGCTCGGCCGGCGTCAAGTCGTAGAACGCGACCCAGGAGAGCGAGACGACGAGGAGGACCACCGCACCTACCGCGAGGTGGGCAAGACGCCGCGGCCAGGGGAGGGGTGCGGCCGCGACGTAGAGGAGCGCGAAAGTGGGCAGCACCACGAACGCGGCCAGCATCTTCACGTTGAAGCCGATGCCGACCAGCGCCATGGACAGTGCGAAGAGCACGCCACTGCCGCGCTCCGTGGCCACGCTCAGCGCGCAGGCGGCCAGAGCAGGATCAGCACGAGGCAGCTGTCCGTGTTGCTCGAGCGATCGATGACGACGCTGATCGGGGTGAGGGCGAGGAAGAGCGCGGCGAGCAGGCCCGCGCCCGCGCCGAAGTGGCGCGCCACCAGCCAGTAGACGAGGGCGATGCAGGCGAGGCCCTCTAGGACCTGGGGCAGGAGCACGGCCAGTCCGCTGAATCCCAGGAGCTTCACGCTCGCCACCTGTATCCAGAGCGCGACCGGCGGCTTGTCGAGCGAGACGAACCCGGCGGGGTCAAAGGAATTGAAGAGGAAGTTGTGCGGGCTGTCCATCATGCTGCGAACGCCGGCGCTGTAGTATTCCGTGCCGTAGCCGTTCTGCCCGAGCCGCCACAGCCGCAGTCCGAGCCCCAGCGCCATCACCCCGGCGAGCCCCGTCCACGTCGCGAGGGGGACGGCGCGCGAGAGACTCGCGTCCCGATAGTCGCCCGCGGCCAGCTCGCCGTCCGCTCTCTGCATGGCACTCTCCGGTGCTTGTCCCGGCACGGCCACCATCGCCGGCCCGCAGGATGGAGGCCGGCCATGAAGGGGCGATGTTGCGGAGGTAAAGAAGTGTGAAGGAGGAACCGGCGGTGTGTTCTGGGGTAGAGTGTCGTCGCCACCCTGATCCGTGCCGCTCCCGCCTGAGCAGAGGAGGCCCCTAACCCATGGTGAGCCCGCGGTGACCATCGGCGCGCCCGTCCGTCGGCGGGAGGATCCGCGCCTCCTCACCGGTCGCGGCCGCTACGTGGGCGACGTCGAGCTGCCGCGCCTCCTCCACGTGGCCTTCGTGCGGAGCCTTCACGCCCACGCCCGGCTGCGCGGGATCGACGTGGCGACGGCGGTCGCGCAGCCGGGCATTGCGGCCGTCCTCACCGGGTGCGATCCGGCCTTCGCCGAGCTCTCTATCCGGGCGCGCTCCGCGCTCCCCGGCTATGCGGAGACGGCGCAGCCCATCCTCGCGTGGCCCGTCGTCCGCCACGCGGGCGAAGCGCTGGCCGCCGTCGTCGGCGCCGACCGCTACGGCGTCGAGGACGCCGCGGCGCTCGTCACGGTGGAGTACGAGCCACGCGAGGCGGCGGTCGACGCTCTGCGCGCGACCCGTGACGACGCCCCGCAGGTGCACGAGGCGGCCTCCGGCAACGCCTATCTCGTCCGCCGCTTCCAGGGCGGGGACGTCGACCGCGCGCTGGAGGGCGCCACGGTGGTGATCGAGCGGAGCTTCCGGACGAACCGCCATTGCGCGGCGCCACTCGAAGGCCGCGCCGGTCTCGCCGAGTGGAGCGCGGCCGAGGAAAAGCTCACGCTCTGGTCGGCGACGCAGGTGCCGCACCTCGTGCGCCATCTGCTCGGCGAGATCCTCGGCCTGCCGGAGAACCGCATCCGCGTCGTCGCCCCCGACGTGGGCGGCGGCTTCGGCGTCAAGACCATGCTCTACCCCGAGGACGTCGCGCTCTGCGTCCTCGCCAGGCGCCTGGGCCGCCCGGTGAAGTGGGTGGAGCAGCGGCGCGAGGGCCTGCAGGCCTCGGCGCACGCGCGCGACCACCACTATCACGTCAAGGCGGGCTTCGACGCGGACGGCCGGCTCCTCGCCCTCGACGTGCGCGTGCTCTGCAATGCCGGGGCGTACTCGGTGACGCCGTGGACGGCGGGCATCGAAGCGCTCATGGCGGGCGGCCTCCTGACCGGCCCCTACAAGCTCGCGAACTACCGCTGCGAGGTGACGGCGGTGGCGACTCACACCACGCCGGCCGGCCCCTACCGCGGAGTGGCGCGGCCGGCGACCACCTTCGTGATGGAGCGCGTGCTCGATCTGGGCGCCCGCGCGCTCGGCCTCGACCCCGTGGAGATCCGGCGCGTCAACCTCATCGGTCCCGCCGACCTGCCCTACACCTCGGCCACCCGGCTCGTGCACGACAGCCCGACCTATCCCGTCTGCTTCGAGAAAGCCGTGGGCGCGATCGACTACGCGGCCTTCCGCGCCGAGCAGGCGCGCCTCCGAGGCGAGGGACGCCACGTCGGCGTGGGCTTCGCCGTCTACAACGAGCTGACCGGCCTCGGGCAGGCCGCTTCAGCGGGACCGCGCATGCCCTTCCGCACCGGCCACGAGGGCGTCACCGTGCGCATGGATCCCTCGGGTGCCGTCACCGTGCTGGCCGCGGTCACCTCGCAGGGGCAGGGGCTCGAGACCACGATGGCCCAGCTCGCCGCCGCCGAGCTCGGCGTGCCCATCGACAGCGTCCGGGTCGTCCTCGGCGACACCGACGCCACCCCGTTCGGCCTCGGCGCCTTCGCCTCGCGCCAGGCGGTGATCGGAGGCGGAGCGGCCATCCGCGCGGCGCGCGCCGTGCGCGACAAGGCGCTCCGCATCGCCGCGCATGCGCTGGAGGCCGCCGTCGAGGACATGGAGATGACCGACGGCCAGGCCGCGGTCAAAGGCGCCCCGGGGCGAGCGCTCGCCATCAGGGAGATCGCGCGCATCGCGCATCTCGAGACGCATCGCCTGCCGCCCGACCTCGAGCCAGGGCTCGACGCGACGCGCTTCTACGATCCGATACGCGGGACCTTCGCGGCGGGAGCGCAGGCGGCCATCGTGGAGGTCGAGCCGGAGACGGGCCGCATCACGATCCGTCGCTGGGTGTGCGTGGAGGACACGGGACGCATCATCAACCCGCTGATCGTCGAGGGGCAGGTGCACGGGGCCATCGCCCAGGGGATCAGCGGTGCGCTGGCCGAGCACCTGATCTACGACGAGGCGGGTCAGCTCCTCACCGGCACCTTCATGGACTACGCGATGCCGACGGCCGCGAGCATCCCGTCCCTCGAGACCGAGCACGTGGAGGAGCGGGCGGCGAACCTGGCCGGCGTGCGCGGCGTGGGCGAAGGCGGCACCCTGGGACCGGCCGCTGTGTTGGCCAACGCCGTGGCCGACGCTCTGGTGCCGCTCGGCGTGGAGCCGGACGAGCTGCCGCTCAGTCCGGCGCGAATCTGGCGCGCGTGCGAGCTGGCTGCCCGGAAACGCCACGTCCCATAGTCGCGGAGGGCTCACCAGCGACGAACCCGCCATCCAGCACATGCCGTGCTATCGTTTGAGCCGTCGATGACCTCCTCCATGCTCCTGCGCGAGACCCTCTGGAACTTGCCGTTCTGGGCCGCCCTCGTCGTGGCCATCCTGGTGGGGTCGACCGACGCCGGCCAGGCTGCCGAGCCTCCTTCGGGAGCGGCGATCCTCCAGGAGCTCCGTAGCTTCGCCACCACGGGCAGCGTGCTCTACGTGGCGGCCCACCCGGACGACGAGAATACGCAGGTCATCACGTACATGGCGCGTGGGCGCGGGTACCGAACGGCCTATCTCTCGCTCACCCGTGGCGACGGCGGACAGAATCTGCTCGGCCCCCAGCTCGGCGAGACGCTCGGGGTGGCGCGCACGCAGGAATTGCTCGCTGCCCGCCGCCTCGATGGAGGACGGCAGTACTTCACCCGTGCCAAGGACTTCGGCTACTCGAAGAACGCCGAGGAGACGCTGACCGTCTGGGACCGGCAGGTGATCGTGGGCGACATCGTGCGGGTGATCCGCGAGTTCCGTCCGGACGTCATCATCACGCGGTTCTCTCCGAAGCCCGCGCTCACGCACGGCCACCACACCGCCTCCGCCGTCCTCGCCGTCGAGGCCTTCAAGCTCGCCGGCGATCCCGCGGCCTATCCCGAGCAGCTCCGCGAGCTCAGGCCGTGGCAGGCGCGGCGCATCGTTCAGAACGTCGGCCGGGGCCCGAATGCGAATCCGGGGGCGGGCGTGGCCATCGCGGGCTGGCCTGCCGACGTGCCGGATGGCCCGGGGGTGGTCAAGATCGATGTGGGCGTCCGGGATCCGGTCACGGGCGAGTCGTTCGCCTCCATCGCCGCGCGCAGCCGGGGCATGCACAAGACACAGGGCTTCGGTATCAACGACCCGCCCGTGAACGAGGGGCCGCGGGTCGAGCCGTTCGTGCTGCTCGACGGCGAGCCGCCGACCAAGGACCTCATGGACGGCGTGGACACGACGTGGGACCGCGTGCCCGGGGGTGCGGAGATCGCCCGGTCGACCGAAGAGGAGATCGCAAAGTTCGACGGTCAGGACATGCCCGCTCGCCTGCGCGCGCTGCTCGCCATCCGACGCCGGCTCGCCGCGCTCCCCGCGGATCCCCTCGTGACCGACAAGCGCGAGCAGCTCGACCGGATCATCCAGGCCTGCCTCGGCCTCGAGGTCGACACCGTGGTGGATCGCGCCGAGGCCGTGCCCGGCGAGACCGTGAAGCTACGCCACACGGCCATCGTGCACGCGCCTTTCCCTGTACGCTGGACGGCGGTGCGGTATCCGGCCGCACATCGAGTGATCGCCAGGACGGTGAGCCTGCGCCCGCGTCAGCCCGTCATACGCGAGACCTCTCAGGCCGTCCCGTCCAACGCGCCACCGACCCAGCCCTACTGGCTGCGTACGGAAGGCACGGCCGGGCTGTTCGACGTGGACGATCCGTCGCTCATCGGCCGCCCCGAGAATCCGCCCGCCTTTCCCATCGAGTACGTCTTCGACGTCGGCGGGCAGACGCTGGTGATCGCGGGCGAGCCGATGTCCGCCGCGGATCCCACTCACCCCGCGCGACGCCCGCTCACCGTCATCGCGCCCGTTTCCCTGCGGTTTCCGGCCGGAGTGCGGCTCTTTGCGCCCGGCGCCGCGCGGCCGGTGACGGTGGAGATCACGGCCGCCCGTGCGCACGCCGCCGGCACCGTGCAGCTCGACGCGCCCGCCGGTTGGACGGTGGCGCCGCCCACGCAGGCGTTCCGGCTCGCCGCCCCCGGCGAGCATGCGCGCTTCACTTTCACGGTGACTGCCCCGCCAGCGCTCGCCACGGCGCCTCTCGGCGCGAGCGTGGAGATCGACGGCCGCCGCTTCGACCAGCAGCGCGTGGAGGTTCGCTACGAACATCTGCCACTGCAGCTTCTCCAGCCTCCCGCGCGCGCCAAGGCCGTGTCGCTGGAGCTGGCGACCCGCGGCCACCACGTGGGCTACGTGCCGGGCGCCGGCGACGACGTGCCCGCCGCTCTGGCGCAGATGGGGTACGAGGTGACGTCGCTGGCCAGCGCCGACCTCACGCCCGAACGGCTGCGCGGTCTCGACGCGGTCGTCATCGGCATCCGTGCCTTCAACGTGCGGAAGGATCTGGCCGAGCACCTGTCCGCCCTGTTCGCGTACGTCCAGGCGGGCGGCACCGTGGTGACGCAGTACAACACGCTGGATGGGCTGCGCGACAACTGGCTCGCCCCCTTCCAGCTGCATCTCTCGCGCGAGCGCGTGACGGACGAGCACGCCCCGGTGACGATCCTCGCTCCCGAGCATCCAGTGCTGACCACCCCGAACCGCATCACCGCGGCGGATTTCGAGGGCTGGGTGCAGGAGCGCGGTCTCTACTTTCCCGATCGATGGGACGAGCGCTTCACGGCGATCCTCGCCGCCAGCGATGCCGGCGAGACGCCCCTCAGGGGCGGCCTGCTGGTGGCCCGCCACGGCCAGGGATACTTCGTCTACACGAGCCTCTCGTGGTTTCGCCAGCTCCCCGAAGCCGTCCCCGGAGCGTATCGGCTGTTCGCGAATCTCGTCTCGCTGGGTCGATGAGGCCCACGTCGCGCCGCGACGAGATCGTCGAGGCCGAGCCGCCCGACCTTCCCGGCTTCCGTACCTGGCGCGGCGTCTATTTCTTCGTCTTCGGGTGGTTCCTGATCGTGCTCCTCCTGCTGACGGTGTTCACCGTTATCTTCGCGTGAACGCCGCCGACTGGGCCGTGCTGCTCGGCACCCTCGTGGGCATCGCCGCCTACGGCGTCTGGCGCACGCGCCACGTGCGGAGCCTCAGCACGTACCTGCGCGGCGATGCGGCCATCGGCTGGGGCACGATTGGGCTCTCCGTGATGGCCACGCAGGCCAGCGCCATCACCTTCCTCTCGATCCCCGGCCAGGGCTTCGAAAGCGGCATCGGCTTCGTGCAGAACTACTTCGGCCTGCCCCTGGCGCTGATCATCGTGTGCGCGGTGTTCCTGCCCATGTACCGGCGCCTCAACGTCTTCACGGCCTATCAGTTCCTCGGCCAGCGCTTTGACGAGAAGACCCGTCTGCTCGGGGCCGGCCTCTTCCTCGTGCAGCGCGGCCTCGCCGCCGGCGTGACGATCTACGCGCCGGCCATCATCATCTCCACGATGCTCGGCTGGCGGCTCGATCTCGTCGTCGTGTTCACGGGGTTGCTCGTGCTGGTCTACACTGTCACCGGCGGCAGTGAGGCCGTCGCGCTGACCCACCGATGGCAGGTGGCGGTGATCTGGGCCGGCATGGTGACGGCCGTGATCGTCCTGCTGCTTCGGCTGCCCGCTGGCCTCGGGCTCAATGGCGCCGCCCGTGTGGCCGGCGCCCTGGGCAAGCTGCAGGCGGTGGACTTTTCGCTCGACCCGAGCCGGCGCTACACCGTGTGGACGGGCGTGTTCGGCGGGTTGTTCCTGTCGCTCTCGTACTTCGGCACCGACCAGTCGCAAGTGCAGCGGTACATCGCCGGGCCCTCGCTGCGCAATAGCCGCCTGGGCCTGATGTTCAACGCCGTGCTGAAGATCCCTATGCAGTTCGTGATCCTCGTGCTGGGCGCGCTCCTCTTCGTCTTCTACCAGTTCGTGCCGCCGCCGGTGTTCTTCAATCAGGCGGAGTGGCGACGCCACGCGCAGGACGGCCGGTTCCGCGCCATCGAGGCAGAGTATGCGGGCGCGGTGGCGCAGAGCCAGTCGGCAATCCGCGGCTGGCTCGAGGCCCGCGCCTCGGACGATGCCGCGCGGGCGGCGAGCGCGCGCGCCGCCATGGTCACGGCCAGCGATCGTGCGCATGCCATCCGCGCGGAGGCCAAGTCGGCTCTCGCCGCCGTCGACCCCCGCGCCAAGACCAAGGATTCCGACTACGTCTTCATCACGTTCATCCTGACGCAGCTGCCGCACGGCGCCGTGGGCCTGCTCCTGGCGGTGATGTTCTCAGCCGCGCTGTCCTCCACCGCCTCCGAGCTGGCTGCGCTCGGCACCACGACGACGATCGATGTCTGGCGCCACCTCCGCCCCCTCGCCGCCGCCGACGAGGCGCGCAACGTGCGCGTGGCGCGGCGCTTCACCCTGCTCTGGGGTGCCGTCGCGGTCGGGTTCGCGCTTTTCGCCGGCTTCGCGGAGAACCTCATCGAAGCCATCAATATCCTGGGCTCGATCTTCTACGGTGTGTTGCTCGGTCTCTTCCTGGTCGCGTTCTTCCTCCGCGGGGTCGGCGGCACCGCGGTGTTCCTCGCGGCCGCGGCCGCGGAGGCGCTCGTCATCGCGATGTACTTCTCGCTCAATATCGGCTACCTCTGGTACAACCTCATTGGCTGCGCCGCGTGCATCGTCTTGAGCCTTGCCCTGCAGGCGGCCCTGCCGCCGCGCCCCGCCGGGAGCCGCGCCCGATGAGCGGGGAGCCTGTCATCGCATTCGGCCAGCAGCCCTGCGGCTTCTTCCCGCGGCGGTTTCTCGTGGCCAAGATCCGCACGGCGCGGCGGCTGCAGGCGGAGATCGGCGGTCGCGTCGTATATTTCTGCCATGACAGCGACCACGATCCGCGCGAGACGCGCACCCTCCTGCGCCATCGCGCCACCGGCCAGCTCGCGCACCTGAACTTCGTGGTGGCGGGGAAGCTCCAGCGCAAGTTCTCCCCGCTCTACGCCAAGCGCATCGCCGCGGGATGGCAGGCGAGGACGCTGGGGCAGCTCACGAACTACCTGGACCACGCCGCCATCGACCTGTTTCGCAAGACGGCGGCAGAGACGGTGGCCGGCTTCTGCCTCGAGATGTACCGTGGCATGGGCCTCCTCGACGGCGTGGACGTCGTGCGATCGAGCGACCCCGAGGTGCGGCGCCGTGCCTGCGACGTCGAGGATTTCTTCGTGGACGTGCCGCACGAGGGCGCGATCGTGCGGGCCCGCATGCGCGACGGCGCCCTGTACCTGCACGAGGGCGGGGATTCGTTCGTGACCTTGCCCGGGGCCGCCGCCGGGTTCCGGAAGGAGCAGATCAGCCCCACTCGGGACACCCGGCTCAGGTGGATGCAGTCGGTGATCCACTGCACGCACTACGTGACGGGCGCAGGCGAGCAGGCCTACCTTCGGCCGGAGGAGGCGCCGGAGATCGCCTATGTACAGCGGGAGGAGATCGAGCGGTGGGATGAGGCGTTCACGGAGCTGCCGGGCTGACATGCAACCTACCCAGACCCCTGATCGCTGAGATGGCGGCGGACACGCTGCGCGTCGGCATCACGTGCTACCCGTCGGTGGGCGGCAGCGGCGTGCTGGCCACGGCGCTCGGCGAGGAGCTGGCCGCGCGCGGGCACGACGTGCACTTTATCGCCTACGAGCGCCCTTTCCGCCTGCCCTCGGATGCGCCCCGGCTGCACTTCCACCCTGTGGCCATCAACGAGTACGAGCTGTTCCGTTTCCCCGACTACACGCTGCCGCTGTCCGTGCGCATGGCCGAGGTGAGCCGGGACCATCGGCTCGATGTGCTCCACGTCCACTACGCCGTGCCGCACGCCACCGCGGCCATCCTGGCGCGCGCCATGCTCTCCCCGCGGGAGCGGCCTCGCGTCGTCACCACGCTGCACGGCACGGACACCACGCTGCTCGGCCACGACGCGGGCTACGCCCCGGCCATCCAGCACGCCCTCGCCTCGTCGGACGCGGTCACCGCCGTCTCCGAGTCGCTCAAGCAGGAGACGCAGCAGGTGCTCGATTTCGACGGACCGATCGAGGTCATCCACAACTTCTTCGCTCCCCGCCCGCCCAGTCGCTCCCCGGAGGTCGTCCGCCGCGAGCTGGGTCTCGGCGACGAGGTCCTCGTGGTGCACTCCTCCAACCTGCGCCGGGGCAAGCGCGTCGACCTCGTGCTGGAAGCGGCCGCGCGAGTGCGGCCGCGCGAGGCGTTCCGGCTCCTCATCCTTGCCGGGGAGGCGTTCGCTCCCTTCGCGGGCGACGTGCGCCGCCTGGGCCTGGCCGACCGCGTGATCGTCCGCGAGAAAGTCCACGCCATCGAGGACTATCTGCAGATCGCCGATGTCGGCCTCTACGCCTCCGACGCCGAGAGCTTCTGCCTCAGCATCCTCGAGGCCATGTGCTTCGGCTGCCCGAGCGTCTCCACCCGCGTGGGCGGCATCCCGGAAGTGGTGGGCGACAACGAGAGCGCCGTGCTCGTGCCCCCCGGGGATGCGGACGCGCTCGCCGGAGGCCTGGAAGCCCTGATCCATGACGAGCCTCGGCGTCGCGCCCTCGGGCGCTCGGCGCAGGCGCGCGCGCGTGCGTGCTTTTCCGCCGAGGTCATCGTGCCGCGCTACGAAGCGCTCTACCGCCGGTTGTGCCGGTGACGACCCCGTCACGCGCGCGAGGGTCGGCCACCTTGGCCTGGAGTGAACGCAGCACAACGAGTCCCGCCAGGAGGCGGCCATGAAAGCTTGGACCTGCGTCTCCGTCGTCTTGCTCGCCCTCGTCGGACCCTCTGTGGTCTCGGCCCAGACGCCCGCCCCGAGCCTGAGCAAGGAGCTCGTGGCGACGTATCAGCGCGCCGCCAAGGAGATTCTCGACATGGCGGAGGCGATGCCCGCCGAGAAATACAGCTACAAGCCGACGCCCGAGATCTCGACCTTCGGCGACCAGCTCGTGCACCTGACCGGCATCATGCAGCGCTTCGTCGATTCCGCCAAGGGCACGAAGACGGAAGAGCACCATCACGGCGCCATGACGAAGCCCGAGATCATCGCCCTCCTGAAGAAGTCGTTCCAGAGCGTGGAGGACATGATCACGCCGCTCAGCGACGCCCAGCTCCTCGAGCCGGTGAAGTTCCCCTTCGGCGATCGCACGGTGACCCGCGCCACCTTCTGGCAGGGGCCGATGTATCAGATCCGCAATCACTACGGCCAGCTGGTGGTCTATCTGCGGATGAACGGGATCGTGCCGCCGGCCAGCGTCAGGCGGTAAGGGGCAGGGGGAGCCGACGTTCGGCGAGGCGGCCGCGGAGGCGTCGCCGTCTACTGGATGACCTGGTCCGCCCGGCTCAGCAAGGAAGGCGAGATAGTCAGCCCGAGGGCCCTCGCCGTCTTCAGGTTGATGACGAGCTCGAACA
>Ga0075425_100004696_pt1 | contig 14120 bp, 15 predicted proteins | sample SoiMethybrSBSTD4_FD_75300 | JGI IMG/M metagenome (GOLD analysis project Ga0075425, IMG submission 75300) | Bulk soil microbial communities from a Populus tree surrounding site in Tennessee, USA - Soil MetaG P. TD hybrid SBSTD4 | ecosystem: Environmental > Terrestrial > Soil > Tree plantation...
CTCCTGTTCCCCTGCTACGATGGTCTGGCCACCTTGCACCTCGACGCCGGCAACCAGGTGCTCGCCGAGTCGTACCTGGCGAAGGCGCAGGCGGTGTGCGAACGAGCCGGAGTCGAGCCCGATACGCTCATGGTGCTTCCGTTTCTTTGTTGAGACCCGTCGCTTTGTTACCGTCGTTACACGAAGGAGCTCGCCAATGACGATGCCTGAAGCGCGGCCGCCGGTCGCCCCCGGAGAACCGGCGCCCGATTTCACCTTGCCCGCCGTCGACCGCAACGAGAACGTTTCGCTGGCCGACTACCGCGGACGGAGCCCGGTGTTCCTGGCGTTGATGGTCGGATTGTGGTGCCCGTTCTGCCGCAGGCAGATCGCCCAGATCGGAACGATCGAGAGCAAGCTGAAGGCGCTCGGCGTCGAGAGTCTCGCGGTGGTGGCGACGCCACCCGAGAACGCCCGGCTCTACTTCAAGTTCCGCCCGACCCGCGTGCGGCTCGCGTCTGACCCGGAGCTCGCGACGCACCGCGCGTACGGCGTGCCGCGGCCGCCCGTGAGTCCAGAGCTCATGGAGGCGATGGCCTCGACGCGCATCAATCCCACCGGCGAGCTTCCGGCGCCGCTCCCGGTCGTCGAGGCGGCGACGGCGGTCGCCCGACTCGACGGCTACGCCGAGACGAAGACCGACCAGACCGACATGGAACGCCAGTGGCCTCAGCTCAAGGGGCAGTTCCTGATCGACCGCGACGGCATCGTTCGCTGGGCGAACATCGAATGCGCCACTGAGGGCTTCGCGGGCGTCGGAAAGTTTCCGTCGGACGAAACGATCCTCGGCGCGGCGCGGGCGCTATCGCGCCACTAAATAGATCTGGTCGCGGGAGCCCGGCCTATCGGATCACGCGGGCGCTGATCCGGCTGCTCTTGTGGCTCTTCTACCGGCGGATCGACGTGGTCGGCCGGGAGCGGATCCCCGAGAGCGGCGGGGTCATCATCACCGCCAACCATCACAATGCGCTCGTCGACGCGATGCTGATCATCGCGACCGTCCCTCGCGCGATCACGGTGCTCGCCAAGGCCCCGCTCTTTCGTCACCCGCTGATCGGGCCTCCGTTGCATCTGCTCGGCGCCGTGCCCGTCCACCGGCGCGTCGAGGCCGGGGACGATCCGCGGAAGAACGACGAGATGTTCGCCGCGGCGATCGAGGCGCTGCGCGCAGGCGGCATCATCCTGATCTTTCCAGAAGGCACCACGCAGCCTCAGCCGGTCCTGCTGCCGTTGCGGACCGGCGCGGCGCGGCTCGTCCTCGGGGCCGAGCGTGCCTTGGGCGACTCGGCCCGCGTGACGCTCCTGCCCGTCGGCATGGTCTTCCACGACCCGGGAACGTTTCGGTCCGCGTCCGTCCAGGTCACGATCGGCACGCCGGTCATCACCACCGATGTCATCGCCGCTCATCGCGATCAGCCCGAAGAAGCGGTGCGCGCCATCACCGCGCGACTGAGGGACGCCATTGGCGCCCAGATCGTCGAGGCGCAAGACCAGTACTCGCTCGATCTCCTCGCCGTGCTCGAGCGCGCATGGTGGGAGGAGGCGGCGCGCCGGGGCGAGTCCAAGCCCTCGGACGCGGAGCAGTCGCTGGCGTGGAAGCAACAGGTCATGCGCGCGGGCCGGTATCTCGCCGTTCGCGAGCCACACCGCGTCGCCGAGGTGCGGCACCGCATCGAGCTCTACCGTAGCCACCTCGACGAGGTCGGCATCACCAGTGCACAGCTCGGGCAGCCATACACATCCGGGCTCGTGATCTCGTACGTACTCACCAACGTGCTGTGGCTTGCGCTCGGACTCCCGCTGGCGTGCTGGGGGATCGTCAGTCACGCCGCGCCGTACTGGCTCACCGGGCGGATCGTGAGGCGGCTCGGGCGAACGTCCGAGGAGGAAGCGACGGACAAGATGGCCGTCGGCTTCGTGATCCATCCCCTGCTCTGGTGCATCGAGGGCTGGCTCGTCTGGCGGCTCGCGGGTCGCGGCGCGCTGTTGCTCTTCATCCTGCTGATCGTGCCGTCCGGTTTGCTCGCGCTGGCCTGGCGTGAACGGCTCGGCCGCGTCGTGCGACAGGCGCGCGCCTTCCTGTGGTTCCTCGCCGACCGGGCGCTCCACCAGCGGCTGCTCGACGAGCGCCGCGCGCTCGCGGCCGAGCTGCGCGAGCTCGCCGACCGCGTGCCGGCCGAGGTACTCCGATCAGATCGGGCGGGCGATGGCCGCTAGCGGCTGGTCACGATCACCTCGCGTCATCCTCGGCTCGCTCACCACGCTCAACGCGCTGAACTATCTCGACCGCTACGTCTCGGCGGCTACCTTGCCGCTCATCCTGGCCGATCTCGCGATCTCGGATGCGCAGGGCGGTCTCCTGCAGTCTCTGTTCATCGTCGCGTATGCCCTGGCGTGCGGACCGGCCGGCTGGCTCGGTGATTACAGCAACCGTCTGCGTCTGGTCGCCACGGGTGTGTTCGTGTGGAGCGTCGCCACGGTGGCGTCGGGCCTGGCGCCGACCTACGGCTGGCTTCTGCTGGCCCGCGCCGTCATCGGCGTCGGCGAGGCGGGCTACGCGGTGGTCACGCCGTCGCTCCTGTCCGACTGCTACCCGGCCGAGCGGCGCGCGCGAATGCTCGGGGTCTTCTACGCGGCGATTCCGATCGGCTCCGCCCTCGGCTATATCGTCGGCGGCCTGATCGGCGAGGCCCACGGCTGGCGCGCGGCCTTCTTCGTGGCCGGCGCGCCCGGCGCGGCGCTCGCCTTCTTGCTGCTCTTCCTGACCGAGCCCGCGCGGGGGGCGCAGGACAGCACGCACGGCACGGCCACACCGCTCGGCCTGGTCTCATCGCTCCGCGCGCTGACGAGCCACCAGAGCTACAACGTCAACACCGCGGCCCAGATCATCTACACCTTCAGCATGGGCGGCCTGGCGACGTGGATGCCGACCTACTTCGTGCGTGAGCGGGGCATCGCGCTCGGCACCGCCGCGACGACCTTCGGCCTGCTCCTCGTGGTCGCCGGCTTCGCCGGCACCTTGCTCGGCGGCAGCATCTCCGCGTCGGTGGCTCGACGCCATCCCGGCGCCGATTTCATCGTGTCGGGCTGGTCGCTCGTGGCGTCGATCGGCTTCACGCTCATCGCGATCCTGGCGCCGCAGCCGGCCGTGTTCTGGCCGGCCATGTTCGTCACCTTGCTCCTGGTGTTCGTGAATATCGGGCCCCTCAACGCGGCCATGGCGAACGTGCTGCCGGCCGAGCTTCGCGCCCGAGGATTCGCGGTGACGACCCTCCTGATGCACCTGCTCGGGGATGCGGCCTCGCCTTGGCTCATCGGGGCAGCGTCGGATCAGGTCGGGCTCCGCACACCCGTCCTCATCACGGGCTGCCTTCTGGCGGTGGCCGGTGCCGTGCTTCTCGCCGGCCGCGCAACGCTCGAAGTGGACCTCCGCGCGGCGAGCACACTCGTAGCGGCGCCGCCGATGAGGACGAGGCGATGACTGGAGCCGAGCCGCTCTAGATCCGCTACCGCGACGGCGGAGGCGGAGGGGGCGGCGGCGTGCCGCCCGCAGGGGGCGGCGGCGGATTCCCCGCCGGAGGCGGGGGCGGCGTAGCCGATGTGGGCGGCGGCGGAGGTGGCGGAGCACCTGCCGGAGGAGGCGGAACATTCGGCGGCCGGCGCGCCGCCGGCGGGTTGCAGCGGTAGACGTCGGCCAAGATCATCCCGAGGTCGTCGGTCGAGAACGAAATGACGGCCGTGTTGCCGCCGGAGCGCACGACCTTACGCCTCAGATCTCGCAGTGAATCGTCGCTGACTCGAGAAACGAGCCCGCACCCCGACGCGATTGCGCGGTCGGTGGACATCCGTACGTGACTCATGGCGAAATGCTCGACGTCCTCGGCGCCTGCGCGAGAGACGCAGGCCGCTACCACCAGCAACGCGGTACCCGAGATCCGGCCAGCTTTGATCACGCCTGCCTCCAGACTCTGCGAATAATGGTACACCCCGCTGGACGAAGGCGCGCGGTCGCGCGTTTACACGGCGGTGCTCGAACGAGCCGAAGAAGATGCTAGAGTGTCGTGTCCGAGTGGCGGCCGCTCAGGATTTTTCCGGAATTATAGGCGGTGCTACACCTCGCGGCGGGAGGCAAAGGTTCGCTGACAGAATGAAAGTCATCTGCGCATCCTGTCGAGTCGAGGGGCGGCCCGGCGATCTGGGCGAGAAGGCGCCTTTCGACGATCCCGCCGAAACCCACGGCTATTGCCCGCGGCACGCGGCCCTGCTCCTCGCATCGCTTCCGTCACTGTCGTTCCCTGACGTCGAGCTCTTGATCGTGGTCCGCCGTCACGACGTCCCGCTGTTCGAGTATCTCCAGCGGCGGCTGGATGGGGTCCGCGGGGTCAAGGTGATCCTCGAGCGCCGGGTCGCCGACCGGCGGCACGAGCTCCGCCAGCGGGCGCCCGATCGCCGGCGTCTGCGGCGGCGCCTCAGGCTCGGGCAGGCCTCGTCGCTCGGCTACACCGTGGTGCGGTTCCGGCCTCGATAGCCGGTCGGGCAGGCCTCGCGCCGGGTGGCGACCTGTAGGGCTACGGGGTCTGTTCCGAGATCAGGTCGAACGAGATCACCGTGAGCTGGTAGATCTGGCCCTCGCCGAGGGCCGGCAGGACGAAGAACGTCCGGGTTCCCGGCACCGCGTTGCCCCAGACCGATACCACGCTCTCGCGAACCACGGTGCCGGAGGCGTCGACCACGACGGCGCGGACACGGAGGTTGGTTACGCGCCAGCGGGAATCGTTGTAGATGTAGCCGTCCACGCCCGGCCGCATCGACGGCGGGCGACGTACCCATTCGATCCGGAAGGATTCGGACGTCGGACGGCCGGGGCTCTGCGCCTGCGTGACCGCGGCGGCGGCGACGAGCGCCACCACCGCGATCAGCAGAACGCCGGGCCGCATCGCCGTTGCTCTAGAAGACTTCGGCCAGCTTCAGCGGCTTGGGCCGCTCGCGCCGGTGGTCGCGCCCGAAGTGCTCGGCGAGCCCCTGACAGATGATCGGCAGCGCGATCGTGATGTCGGCGAAGCACATGACGTTTGCGTTCCCGTGCGCCTCCTTGCCCCAGGAGATGCACTCGGTCGCGAGGGTGGCGCCGCCGAGGCCGCCGAAGACCGTGTTGTCGGTCGTGATCTGGATCGAGGCCTTGTGCGGCGTCGGATCCACGTTGCCGTGGCGGGTCCGCACGCTGGTCGCGGTGATCTGCAGGAAATCTTTCGGCACCCCACCGCCCAGGAAGACGACCGAGGTTCCCCGCTTCGACATCATGGCGTTGTCCATGATGTCCGTGGCGATGCGGTAGTCCTTGAAGAAATCGACGACGGGCGCCTGCTCGGCCTTGGGCGAGGTGCTGTAGCCCTCGCCGATCGGGCCGTCCGGCAAGCCGCAGCAGAACACGGGCACCTGGTTGCGGGCCGCTGTCGCGAGGATCGACTTCTCGAAGCCCTTGGCGTTGAGCCAGTTACCCAGCTCGAACAGCAGGCGGACCGTCGGGATCGTGGGCTTCCGCCAGGTGTCGGCGAGCTCATCGAAGAACTTGCCGGTGACGACCGTTTCCATCTGGTCGTACTTCTTGGACGAGACGATGTGGTCGTAGAACCGGTAGTAGCCCTTGTCGGCCAGCGCCACGTCATCGACGTGCTCGGGGTCGACACGGTAGACACGCGTGCCGTCCATCATGTCGAGCAGGTCCTCGGAGATGTTGGCCGAGGTCGACGCGAGGACGTCGATGTAGCCGCGCTGGACCAGCCACGTAATGAGCGGCCACATCCCGGCGCTCGACATCGATGCGGCATACCCCAGGCAGATGAGGCTGTCGCCCTCGATCATGGTTTTCCAGGCCTCAAAGGCCTCGCCGAGCTTCCGGCCCTGGAAGGCGGACTTCCCCATCCGGCCGAGCAGGGACAGGACGCTACCCCGTCCGGTGTCTTCCGCCACGGTCATAGGTTCGCGGACGAGGTTCGGGTCGTCGAATCGCGGCTCGCGAGTCATGTTCGCTCCTATCGCTGAGGAAGCCAGGTGCGCGACTTGGCGTGTTCGTCGGCGCGCTCGGTCCGCAGATAGCGGTAACGGCTGCCCCGAGCGACGAGGGCCTCCTGGACGCTCCCGCCGGGGAACTGGGCGAGGAGCCGGGGCACCACGAACGACCGGTCGAAGAACCGGCACGAGAAGATGTCGAAGTACGCACGCTCCTCGCGGGGGAAGACGTGAAGGGTCACGTGGCTCTCCGCGATCATCGTCATCGCGCTCAAGACGGGCTGCCCGTCCGACGTGGTGTCGCGGATGACGTAGGGCCGCATGATCGGGGTCATCCCGATCTCGGCCGGGAGCCGATCGAAGAGCTGGAACAGGGAGTCGAGGTCTTGCGGACCCTGGTAGGCATCGATATTCAGGAACAGATGGGGTCCGAAGTCGTTCTCGACGTCTGGCTCGGAGTCCTTCAGGTCCTGCCGTTCTACGGTCCGGACACTGGTGAGCGCGCACGGAAAGACTGCCTCGAGTAGCGCCCGGAGCTTGGCCGGGTCGAACTCGTCCGGCGCCACCAGATCGGCGAAGTACGTCTCACGGAACGAGAAGGTGTGGAGCGTGAAGTGGCCGCCCGCCAGGAACACGAACGCGCTGATCCCACAATCCTCGGGCACGACCCCGTTGTAGTACGGCAGTACGAAGGCCGGCATCGCGCGCTTGAGTCCGAGCTGCGCCGGTGCGTCTTCGAGTACTTCCTGGATCAGGTGAGCGTCGTCGAAGCGAGAGCGGAATCCCCGAAACCCGTCGATCGTGAAGTGGAGCATTCGCCTCCCTCCCGGCGCCTTGACGCCGTTGCGGTCATATTAACGCGGTTCTCGCCGTCCTTTAACACCGAAACGTCGAATTATCGCCGCGAGCAGCCACGGAGCATGCCGCTGGATGAGGACGGCGGCCTTCCCGAAGCCGGTGATCACCACTTCGCGGCGCCGCCGCGCGACCGCGCGCACGATTTTTCGCGCTGCGGTCGGCGTCGCCATGACGAGCGCGGCGGGAATCGGACGGCTGGGCGCCTCGGCGCGCCAGACGCCGCGGTTGTCGACCTGATGGATCTCCGATTCGACGAACCCCGGGCTGATCAAGGTCACCGCGACGCCGTGCGGAGCCAGCTCGTGGCCGAGCGCTGCGGCCAGTCCGTGTAGGGCGAACTTGCTCATCGAGTAGGCCGACGAGCCGGGAACGCCGACGTGACCGCTCACACTTCCGATCAGGACGAGGCGGCCGCGGGTCTTCTTGAGCTCGTCGAGCGTTGCGTAGACCGTTCTGAGGACACCGAAGACGTTGGTCTCGAACTGGCGGCGGTAGTCGTCGAGCGACAGCCTCTCGAGCGTCCCGGCGACGCCGAATCCGGCGTTGGCGACGACGACGTCGAGCTTGCCCAGGGCGGCTCGGGCTTCGAGCGCGGCGCGCTCGAGGTCGCCGTCGCGGGTGACATCGCCGGTGATCACCACCGCCCGGCGTCCCGTCTGGCCGATCTCGGCGGCGAGGGCTTCGAGCCGGTCCCGGCGCCGGGCCACCAGCGCCACGTCACCGCCCTCACGGGCGAATTCTCGGGCGAGGGCGGCCCCGATACCGGACGAGGCGCCCGTGATGAAGATCGCGTTGCCGGCAAACGCTGGCAGCGTCCCCCCAATGGCGCGCTATGGATTCTGGAGGATGATGGCCTCGTCGGCGTAGGCGATGGCGGTCTTGGCCTTGCGGACCGCATCGCCGTGGTCGCGCTTGGTCTTGGCGTTCTCGTGGTGGGCTTTGGCCTCGGCCAGGAGCTTCTTGGCTTCGTCGATGAGCTGCCGCGTCTCGGGGCTCACCTTGCCCGCTTCGGCCTTCTTGATCGTGTCCTCCGCCTGCTTGATCACGACCGGGCAGTTGTACGCCCAGGAAGCCGAACCGAGGAGGACGAGCGTTGCGGACACGAGCAGGACGACGAGAAATCTCACGCCGGCATTTTAACGTGATCCGGCGCGAGTTCAGCCACGCGGCTCATTTTTTTTGACGCGCGGGCGCGCGCGAGTGGCGCGGGCGGGAGGGGCGGAGGCGATTTCGAGGCTGCGCCGTCAGCGCAGCGAGATCGTCGACTCCGGCACGCAGCGGCTCATCCGGCAGGCGGCCAGTCCCTCGAGGATCGTCCAGTCTTCGACGGCGAGCTCGTCGTCCTCGGGCGACTCGGAGCGGACCTTCGCGGCGGCGCGCTCGAAGCTCTGGAGGGCGCGCTCGCGCTTCTGCTCGCACGCGGTGGCCGAGTCGAACTTCTCGAGGGTCCGCCAGCTCGACACGGGCGCCGCCGTGTCCTGGATCGCGGCGAGGAGCGCCTCGGTACGGTCGGCGGGCCCGGGAATCGTGAGGATCTTGTAGACCTTCGTGACGAGGCGAACCTGCTCTTCGCCGGGCAGGCTCGCGACGGCGGCCTGCACTTCGGAGTCGGAAGTCGCGACGTACACTTTCATCAGCATGCGCCGCTCGGGCACCGGCGGCGGCGTGACCAAGAGCCACCCATTTCTAGTCTGAGCGGCGGCCTCGGCAGCTAGGGCGAAGACGGCGACGGCAGCCGCCGTCGTCGCGAGCACCGTACGGGCGAGGCGAGCGCGTGACTTGATGGGCAGGTCCCTCCTGCCACATCTGAGTCAGCAAAAAGACCGCCACACCTGGAGAGCGCGGACAATCAATAGTTTCCACAACGAGGACTCAGGCCGTCTGACAGAAATGACGCGCGGGCACGTGCCCGTCCGGCGCTAGCTGAGGCGCCCGGGCTCGCGCCCTTCGGGGCCTGACTGCGGCAGCAGGCGTTCGACCTTTCCCGCGAGGTCCCGGCTCACGAGGGCCTGCAGAGCCACGCGCAGATCGGGTCTCTTGTCCATGAACGCGCGCAGGCTCGGGAGCGGCCAGCTCATGTACCGCGCGGGTTCGGTGAACGTGGCCTCCACCGGGGACGGAGCCCCGGTCAGGGCGAGAGCTGTACCGATGATGTGGCCGGGTTCAAGCCGTCCCAGCGACCTTCCCTGCTTGCGGACTTCCGCGCTTCCCGCGATGGGAATGCAAAGGCGTGACACCGGCTCACCCTCGGTCAGGACCTTGTCGCCGGCCACGCCGCTTTTCCACTCGCCCACCAGCGCCAGCGCGACGAACTCGCGCGGGCGCAGCGATTGAAATCCGAGATCGTAGAGCCGTTGCTCGTCGCCGGACAGTACGACCGGCCGGCGCTCGAGATAGATGCGGGAGATCTGGTAGAGATTGATCGCGGTGAACACCACGGCCCAGAGGATCGGCGGCCACAGCACGGTGTGCTGAAGCAGGAAGTAGGGCATGTTGGTGAGGGCCGCGAAGACGGCAAACCAGCGCAGCCACAGGATGTCCCGCACCGAATACGAGACGAGCAGCAGGATGTTCGAGAAATGTACGAGGTAGTCGATGGGTTGAATGTTCATCCCGGACCTCCGAGGAAGAAACGGTCAGGCGGAAATATGGTCGGGGTGAGAGGATTTGAACCTCCGGCCCCCTGCTCCCAAAGCAGGTGCGCTACCAGGCTGCGCCACACCCCGTCGGCAAGCGCGTTCGAATCGGTTCGGGTCTGACTATATCACCGGCTCAGAAGCCGCCGGGCCGCGGCCAGCGCGAGGCCGCGATGGCTCACGCGCGCCTTCTCCTCGTCCGTCAGCTCGGCGAATGTCCGGCCGAGCGGCGGATAGAAGAACACCGGGTCGTAGCCGAAGCCTTGGCTGCCTCTCGGCGAGTCAGCGATCACGCCGTCGGCGACGCCCTCTACCACCTTCTCGGGGCGTCCCCCGCCCGCCAGCGCGATCACGCAGCGGAAGCGCGCGGTCCGACGCGGCGCCGGCACGCCTCGGAGCCGCTCGAGCAAGAGCGCCCAGCGGCCTCGATCGTCGAGCCCCGGGCCGCCGAATCGCGCCGTGTAGAGGCCGGGCGCGCCGTCGAGCGCGTCGACCTCGAGGCCGGAGTCGTCGCCCAAGGCCAAGGCACCGGTCAGCTCCGCGGCCACGCGCGCTTTGACGAGCGCGTTCTCGGCGTACGTCGCCCCGGTTTCCTCCGGCAGGCGCGCCCCGGAAATGTCCGCCAGCATCCGGATCTCGAACGGGACCGAACCGAGCAGCGCGACGAGCTCGCGCCCCTTGGCGGGATTGAGTGTGGCGAGGACGAGAATCGGTCTAGAGGGTGAAGATGCGCTCGGCACGCGTTTCGAGAGCGCGGCGCTGGAGCGCGACGAGGCGGCGGATGCCCGCCTCGGCGATCGCCAGGAGCGAATCGAGCCGGGCGCGGCCGAAGGGCACCTGCTCGGCGGTGCCCTGCACCTCGACGAACTCGCCGGCGCCGGTCATGACGACGTTCATGTCCACCTCGGCGCTCGAGTCCTCGACATAGTTCAGATCGAGCATCGCCTGGCCGTGCACGACGCCGACGCTGATCGCGCCGACGCAGTCGCGGATCGCGGCCGACGGCTGCAGAACGGGCACGCGGGAGATCGCGTCGGCCACCGCGACGAAGCTGCCCGTGATGGCCGCGGTCCGGGTGCCGCCGTCGGCCTGGATCACGTCGCAGTCCACCCACACCGTGCGCTCGCCGAGCTTGCTCCGATCGATGACCGCCCGGAGCGCGCGTCCGACGAGCCGCTGGATCTCCTGTGAGCGGCCGCTCGGGCCGCGGTTCTCGCGCGCCATCCGCGTGTTGGTCGATCGCGGGAGCATGCCGTATTCGGCGGTCACCCAGCCCTGGCCCTGACCCTTCAGGAAGGGCGGCACCTTGTCCTCGACCGACGCCGTGCAGATGACCTTCGTCGCGCCGAACTCCACCAGCACGGAGCCCTCCGGATGAAGGAGGTAGTCCCGTGTGATCGTGACGGGACGAAGCTGGTCGGGAGCGCGGCCGTCGGGGCGTGCCATGGCGCTATCGGGTCCGCGTGACCGTCGGGGTCTCGACCGATGCCCGCGCCCGCTGGTCCCAGTTGCGCTTGTACTCGGCGAGGCCGGAGAAAATCGCGCGGGCGATCTCGTCCCGGTACTTCGTGTCCTTGAGCTTCCGCTCTTCCCTGGGATTCGTGACGAAGCCGATCTCGAGCAGGACGGCCGGCATCGCCGCCCCGCCCAGGACATAGAACCCGGCCTGCTTCACGCCGCGGTTCGAGATTCTCAGGGTCTGCGTCATCGAATCGTGGACGACCTCGGCCAGGCGCGAGGACTCCACCTGGAACTCGGACTGCGCCAGGTCCCAGAGGATCGACTTCACGATGTCCACCTGGCCCGCGCCGCGTCCGGTCGGCTGCTCGAGCTGGACGACGCCGTTCTCGAGCGCGGCCACCTGACGGGCGGCGCCGTCCGTGGCCTCCGACGACAGGAAGTACGTCTCGACGCCGTCGGCGGCGGCTTCTCGGTGGGCGTTCGCGTGGATCGAGACGAACAGATCGGCGTGCTGCTTGTTCGCGTAGCTCGTGCGGTCGCGCAATGTGACGAAATTGTCGGAGTCCCGCGTGAGCAGCACCTTCATGCCCAGCTGCGCCGCGACGAGCTTCGCCACACGGCGCGTGACGTCGAGCACCAGATCCTTCTCCATGAGGCCGGTCGGCCCTGTCGCGCCGGAGTCGTGGCCGCCGTGGCCGGCGTCGAGCACGATCGTCTTGAGCGGGGTGAGCTGCTCCCGGCTCTCGCGGGCACCCGGATCGACGGGCCGGGCCACGTCGAGCACGATACGCGGCGGATCGGCCAGGGTGGAGGCGCGGAGCGTCCCGGCCGTGCCCTCGTAGACCACGCGCAGGACCGCGTCGGACCCGGCGCGATCCACGCGCACCTCCGAGATCAGCCCGTCACCGATCTCCTGATTGTGCGCGCCGCTTCCGAGGCCGACGAGCCGCACCCGCGCTTCCTTGGGTCCGCTCGACTCGATGCGATGCGTGACGGCCGACGACGTCTCGACGACGATGCGCGTGAACGACGGATACGACCTGACCCGCACGTCCTCCAGGCCGACCTCGGGCGGCGCGGCCGCGAGGCGCACGCTCGTCGGGCCCGGCGCCGCGCTCGCCACCAGGGTCGGCACGATGCGGCCGACGAAGGACTCGGGCACCAGCCACACGCCGCCCTTCACCCGCACGGGCGCGTCGAGCACGACCGGCTTACCGTTGACGAGCACCTGCGACCAGTTGCGCGTGAGCGTGACGACCTGGCTCCCCGCGCGCAGCTGCGCTCGCGTGCTGGCGGGGGTCGCGACGACCTTGGCCGGCGGCGAGCCCTTGCTTTGCATCGAGGCGGCCACTCGCGTGAGCTCGACGTACGGGCGCCCGTCGTGGGTCACGATGGGCAGAAGCGCCGTCGCCGCCCAGCCCGCCGAGGCGAGCAGGAGCACGATCACGGCGGCGGCCAGGCATTTGGCGCTCATCGGGAGCCAATTCTAACAACGGACCGCGCAAGGGAACGGCTTTATAGGGGGACCTAGCCCGAGGTGGTTCTGGGCTCCCGGGGACGCATCGCGGCGAACGCGACCAGGCCGATCGCGACCCACGCGGCCTCGCGAAGGCGCCTCACCAGGCTGAAGGAGATCGCCGTGGTGGCGGAGAGCCCAAACGTCGCGGCTGTGGCCACGAAGCCCCCCTCGAGCACGCCGAGGCTGGCCGGCACCAGGAAGGTCGCCACCTTGATGCCCGTGCCGAACGCCTCGATCACGGTGGCGGTTGCCAGCGAGACCTCGCTGCCGAGGAATTTCAGGATGAGCCACGTCTCGACCGCGCCCAGGGCCCAGGCGATGGCGTGAAAACCGATCGAGAGACCGAGCCGGCCCGGCGCGGTCCGGTAGAACTGGCCGAGCGAGTCGTCGACGCGGCCGAACATCGCCTGAACCTTCGCCGGGCGAATCCCCAACCGCTCGAGCAGCCGCCCCGTCCAGCCGAGCATGCCGCGCATCTGGACCAGAACGAACAGTCCCAGGGCGATCGCCTCGATGACCAGGAACCACAGCATGCCGTAGAGCAAGGTCGACCCGGCCAGGCCCGTCTCCCACGCGACCAGGACCCCCAGCAGAAAGAAGAGCCCTTGACCCAGCGTGATCGTCGTCTTGGCGACGATCACCGACGCGAGCGTGGCATCCAGCGGCGCGTACCCGCGGAGCAGCCAGGCCTTGACGGCCTCCCCGCCCACCGCGGCGGTCGGCGTCGTCATGTTGAACGCCTCGCCGGCGAGCCGGGACGCGACGAGCGCGCGGAACGGAACGATCTCGTGCATGAAGGCATAGCGCCAGCCGAGCGTGTCGAACAGCGCGACGAGCACGGCGGGGAAGCACACGATGACAGCGAGCCGCCAGTGCAGATCGGCGATCGACGCGAGGACCACCGCCGGGTCGTTCTGCGCGACGAGCGCGGCCAGCAGCGCCACGCCGAGCACGAGGAGCGCGACGCGAAGGTAGCGCAGGTCAGCTTTCCCGGTAGAGGATGAGGGACACGCCGATCAAGGTGAACGCGACCGGCCAGATGCGCCCGGCAAGCCGGCCGGACGGGGCCGGCAAGCGCAGCTCGAGCCAGCGTGACCACCCGGTGATCATCGCCAGCACGCCCAGGGGGACGTGCGTGATCTCGATCAGGTACTCCTGCTTCAGATTCAAGCCCGCATGCGAGTGCGTCAGGAGCAGCCCGCCGCCGACGGCGCAGAGCAGCGGGAAAACGAGCGCGGCTCCGTGGAGGCGGACGCGGTCGGTGCGGACCAGCCACTCGAAGATGCCGAAGGCGATGACCAGCAGGACGAAGATGCGATGCTGCAACACCTCGGGATAGCGCATGCTCTCCCAGAAACCCAGCGGCCCCAACGGCCACGCGCCCGGATCGTTGCGGACGAGCAGGAAGCCCGCAAGGCCGAGAAACACGAGCGGCCAGTGCCGCGCCCATCGCACGCGTCCCGTCGCGTGCACGAGAGCCAACAAGCCCATGGCGAGCACGAAGATCCCCGCCCAGTGGTGATTGAACTCCGACCATGCCCGGTCGGCGTCGGTTCGCGGCGCGTTGCGGTCGTCCACCGGCATATCCGCGATCTTCG
>Ga0075425_100004697_pt1 | contig 14116 bp, 12 predicted proteins | sample SoiMethybrSBSTD4_FD_75300 | JGI IMG/M metagenome (GOLD analysis project Ga0075425, IMG submission 75300) | Bulk soil microbial communities from a Populus tree surrounding site in Tennessee, USA - Soil MetaG P. TD hybrid SBSTD4 | ecosystem: Environmental > Terrestrial > Soil > Tree plantation...
TGGTCCGGCGCCTGTTCGGGGCCCGGTGCCTGCAGCGTGACGATGGACGCGGCCAAGAGCGTGACCGCGGCCTTCACCTTGAAGCAGTTCGTCCTGTCGATCGGGACGGTCGGGAGCGGGACCGTTTCGGCCAACCCGCTGCCGGTGGGTGGGACGTATGGCGCCGGCACCGTCGTGACCCTCACGGCCACACCGGCCACGAACTTCCAGTTCACGGGCTGGTCTGGCGCCTGTACGGGCAGCAGCTGCATCCTGACGATGGACGCGGCCAAGAGCGTCACCGCGACGTTCACCTTGAAGCAGTTCGCGCTGACCTTGACGACGGTCGGAAACGGGACGATCACGGCCAACCCGGCGCCGGTGGGTGGGACGTACGGCGCTGGCACCTCGGTGGCCCTCACGGCCGTGCCGGCCGCGGGCTCTCAGCTCAGTGGCTGGTCCGGCGCCTGCTCGGGGACCGGTGCCTGCAATGTGACGATGGACGCGGCCAGGAGCGTGACCGCGACCTTCACGGCGGTGCCGCCTCCGCCGCCGGCGCAGTTCATACTCACGTTGACGACGGTCGGAGACGGGACGATCACGCCCCAGCCCGGGCCTGTGGCGCCGGCTGCCGGCGGGGCGAGCATCGCCCTGGCGGCCCCGATGTCGGGTAAGTACAACGCCGGGACGGTCGTGACTCTCACGCCCATGCCGGCCGCCGGGTTCAAGTTCAGCAGTTGGTCGGGCGCCTGCACGGGAACCGGCGTCTGCAGTGTGACGATGAACGCGGCCAAGAGTGTGACCGCGACCTTCGTCGCCGCGCTGCCGACGACCTGTGACGACAAGATCGCGGACCTTCAGAAGAAGGTGGCGGGCTTCAAGCACCCCTGGTGGCACGACCACCAGCTGAAGGTGTCGCTCAAGATGTACGCGCAGAGCCTCGCCGAGCTCAATCGCGCGAAGGCGCAGGTGGGTAGCAGTGACAAGCGGTACGTCCACGCCAAGAAGGAGTTCGACAACGGCAAGGCTGCGCTCTGCCTCGGCCACTACTGGCGCGCCGACCACGAGTTCTGGGAGACGTTCGTGATCGCGCACGAGATCCTCAAGCACAACCGGCGCTAACCGCTCCGGTACTCTCTCGGGGGGGTCGGCGTGTGCTAGCCTTCAGGCATGGCACACGCCGACCCCGCGCCGTTTCACGACGGCCCCGCCACAAGGCGCGTCGGGGCGCGAGCCATCGGCCCGCTGACCCTGATCGCGACTTGCCTCGTGCTCGCCGCTCTACCTGGTCGTCCCGAGGCCCAGTCCGACTGCCGCCCGATCGAGGACTTCTCGAAAGCCAAGGTCGGTGAGCTGCCGCCCGACTGGAAGCTCCGAAAGGACTCCGCCAAGGACGTGTATCGAGTCGCGGAGGAGTCGGGCATCAAGTTCCTGCACGCCGCCGCCAAAGGGCTCGGCGTCCAGGCCGCGAAAGAGTATGAGTGGGACCTCGGCGCCTATCCGATGCTCGTGTGGTCGTGGCGGCCGCTCGAGTTTCCGAAAGGCGGTGACGAGCGCGACTCGAAGAGGAACGACAGCGCCCTGGCGGTGTACATGCTCGTGCCCTACTCGCGCGTCAGAGGGCCGAAGGCGGTCAAATACATCTGGAGCGAGAAGGTCCCGGCCGGGACGAAGCTCGAGTCGAACATGGGTCTCACCCAGGTCCGGGTGCTCCGGAGCGGCGCGCCGGAGAAAAAGGGTGAGTGGGTCGAGGAGCGCGTGAACGTGCTGCAAGACTACCAGAAGTACTTCGACGTGAAAGAGACGCCCAAGCCTGCCGGTATCGCGGTGCTGACCGACTCCGACGACACGAATTCCTTGGCAGAGGGGGACTACGCGAACTTCAGGGTCTGTCGCCAGTAGGCGATGGCCCGCGAGGTTCTCGTAGTCGAAGACGAGCCGGATATCCGGCGGCTCGTCGTCCTGCACCTCGAGCGCGAGGGCTTCCGCTGCCGAACGGCCACGACCGGATCCGACGCGCTCCGTGAAGTGAAGGCGGCGGCTCCCGATCTGGTGGTCCTGGATCTCATGCTCCCCGAGGTCGATGGCCTGGAGGTGTGCCGCCGGCTGCGGCGCGATACGAGCACGGCGGGGATCCCGATCATCATGCTCACCGCCAAATCCGACGAGGTCGACCGGATCGTCGGGCTCGAGATCGGGGCCGACGATTACGTCGGCAAGCCGTTTTCCCCGAAAGAGCTCGTGGCGCGCGTACGGGCGGTGCTGCGGCGCTCGCACCCGAACCAGGCGACGCCGGTGCTCACGGGGGGGCCCATCACGCTCGACGCGGCCCGCCACGCCGTGAGCCTGAACGGCCAGGCGATCGTCCTGACGCCGAAGGAGTTCGACCTCCTTCAGGCGCTCCTCGAAGCGGCCGGCCGCGTGCTCTCGCGCGAGTTCCTCCTCAACCGCGTATGGGGGTACGCCCGCGCCGACGTGATCGAGTCGCGCACCGTCGACGTGCACGTCCGGCGCCTGCGCGCGAAGCTCGGGGATGCCGGGAGCCGGATCGCGACGGTCAAGTCGATCGGCTATCGCTTCGAGACTGAGCCGTCATGATGCAGGCGTTCGTTCACTTCCTCCGCCGCAGCATCGCCCGCAAGCTCACGGTGACGCTCGTCGGTTTCGTCGCCGTCACCATGGTGGTGGCCGGCCTGTACCTGAACCGCGCGCTCGAGGCGTTCGCGGTGGACACGCTCGAGGCCCGCCTGGCCAGCATCGGGCGGCTCCTGCACGACGAGGCCCGCACGCTCGTGACGCGGCACGCCTCGCCTGACGAGTTTCATGCCTTCGCGCTGCGCGGCTCGCGGCCGACCGCCTCGCGGATCACCGTGATCGCCGCCGACGGCCGCGTGCTGGGCGATTCCGAGGTGCCCGTCGACGATCTGCCGCGCGTCGAAAACCACGGCAAGCGGCCGGAAGTGCTGGCGGCCTTCGCGGGCGGGGTCGGGCGCGACCGGCGGACCAGCGCGACGATCGGCGCGTCGCTCCTGTACGTCGCGCTCCCCATCGTCGCCGACGAGAAGGTGATCGGCGTGATCCGGCTGGCCCTGCCGGTGTCGGCGGTGACCTCGTCGTACGCGGCGATCCACCGGGTGATGCTCCTCGGAGGCCTGGTCGCGCTCGTCGTCGCGTTCGGGATCGGTCTTTTCGTGGCCCGGCGCGTGACCGAGCCGGTCGTGCAGATGCAGGCGATCGCCCATCAGATGAGCGAAGGAGACTTCACGGTGCGGGCGCCGATCCGCTCGCCGGACGAGATCGGCGCGCTCGGACGAGCGCTCAACGGCTTGGCCGCGCGGCTGCGGGAGAAGATCCACGACCTCGGGCACGAGCAGGCGAAGGCGACGGCGATCCTGGACGGCATGATCGAGGGCGTGATCGCGGTCGACGGGCGCGACGTCATCCTGCTCCTGAACGAGCGGGCGCGGTCGATGTTCGGCCTCGACGCGACGCGCGGCGAGGGGAAGCCTTTCCTCGAAGTCATCCGGAACACGGAGCTGCACGAGGCGTTTCGCGAGGGCCGCGCGGCCGGCGAGAGCAATGTCTCGAATCGTGAGGTCAGGCTCGTGAGCCCGGTCGACCGGCGCGTGCAGGTGAACGCGGTGCCGCTGCGTCTGGGCGGCAACGAGATCGGCGTCGTCATGGTGCTCCACGACGTCACCGAGCTCCGGCGGCTGGAGCAGGTCCGCACGGAATTCGTCGCCAACGTCTCGCACGAGCTGCGGACGCCGCTGACGGCGATCCAGGGCTATCTCGAAACGCTCCTCACCGGCGCCCTCGAGGAGCAGGAGAACGCCCGCCGGTTCCTGGAGATCGTGTTCCGCCACACCGAGCGGCTGGGCCGGCTGCTCAACGACCTGACCGATCTCTCGAACATCGAGCTGGGCCGCGTGTCGTTGAAGCTCGCGCCGACACGGCTCGACGAGGCGGTCGACGCGGTGCTGGCAATCATGAGCGCCAAGGCGAAGAGCGGCAACGTCGCGCTGCGCAGCCAGCTCCCGCGCGAGCTGCCGCCGGTGCTGGCGGACCGCGATCGGCTCGTTCAGATCCTGATCAATCTCGTGGATAACGCGATCAAGTACACCCCGGAGGGCGGTCGCGTGACGGTTCGCGTCCAGGAGCCGGCCCAGGACCACATCGAGATCGACGTGGTCGACACCGGCATCGGGATCCCGCCGGCCGACCTGCCGAGGATCACCGAGCGGTTCTATCGGGTCGACAAGGCGCGCTCGCGCGAGCTCGGCGGCACCGGTCTGGGGCTCGCGATCGTCAAGCATCTCGTATTCGCGCACAACGGGCTCTTGCGTATCGAGAGCGAGCCGGGGCGCGGCACGACGGTGCGCGTGTGGCTGTCCTGCGCGGACGGCACCGAGACGAGGTCGACGCTCGAGGTGTAGGGCGCCCTTACGGCCGACCGGGCGCGCTGTCCCAGCCGAAGAAGTCGCGCGCCCAGACGAACGTCCCCACGCCGGCCGCCATCGCCGCGTCGCGATCCTTCTCGGAGTCGCCGACGTGGGTCGATGCGCTCAAGGCCACGTCGTAGAGACGAGCCAGGTCGCGGAACATCCCGGGCTTCGGCTTGCGGCAGTCACAACCGTCGGCGTCCGTGTGCGGACACAGCCGCCATCCGGTGAACGGGCCTCCGAGCTGCTCGTTGGCCCACACGAACCGCTTCGTCACCTCGGTCTCGGAAATCTCACCCCTCGAGATCCGCGCCTGATTCGACACGATGAAGCAGACGTCGAAGCGAGGACGCTCGCGGGCGAGCGTCGCCGCGACGTTGTCCATGAGTACGGGGTGACCCGCTTCATCCACGACCGTCCGGTTGTGTCTGGTGAGGGCGAGCGTGCCGCCCCAGTCGATGAACAGCGCACGCTGCGAGCGCGACATCGCGCGACCGTAGCATGCCGCCGATCGCCGTCGCCACATATTTGCCGAAACTTCATCGTATCGACACACGACCTGACCCTAGGCTCACGTCATGCCCGCGTCGCACGTCGCCCTCGACCGATCGAAGTGGCACGAGCTCGTCTAGCGACCGCCGACCACTCGTAAATCCACGCCGCACCGGGCGCGTGGCCCGTCACTGAAACTTCACGCGGAGAGTGATAGACCGTTCACACTCCGCCGCCAGACTCGTCTGCAATGAGAGCCAGTACGTACGGTCGCGCCGACCTGCACGTGCACACGCTGTGGAGCGACGGCGCCCAGCGTCCCGAGGTGATCGTGGAAGCCGCGCACGATCGTCAAGTGGACGTGGTCGCCATCACCGACCACGACGAGATTCGCGGAGCGCTGCGCGCGCGCGACTGGGCGCGCGAGCATCCCGAGCTCGGCGTCGACGTGGTCGTCGGCGAAGAGATCAGCACGCTCAACGGCCACCTCCTCGGCCTGTTCCTCGAGGAGTGCGTGCCGCCCGGCCTCAGCGCGCTCGACACGATCGGCGAGATCCACGCGCAGGGCGGCCTCGCGGTCGCCGCCCACCCGTTTCATCCGCTCCGGGGCGTGAGCCGCGGCCACGTCTCGATCGGGCGGATGATTCGCGATCTGCCGCTCGACGCGATCGAGGCGGTGAACAACGCCGGCGTATTCTCGGCGCCCTACAACGCGTGGGCCGCACTGCGTAACCTCGAGCTCATGCTGCCGGTGACCGCCGGCAGCGACGCCCACGACGTCTGGTACGTCGGCAGCGCGGTCACCCGCTTCGAGGGACACGACTCGGCGGCGCTGCGCCGGGCCCTTCTGGCCGGCCGCACCCGCGCCCACGTCGACTGGTCGTGGACCGTCGGCAAGCTCCCCTTTCATCTGGCCGTGCAGGCCCGGGCCGCCTATCGATTTCTCCGGCGCGATCGGCAACGCATCAGCGTGGGAACTCTGCCGTGACGACGCAGCGCTCTATGAGGAGGCCGATATGAGTACGCCAACCCATACGCGATTTCGCTGGCTGGAGCGTGGCGGGGGCGAGCCCGTGCTGCTGCTGCACGGGCTTCTGGGCGAGATGGACCACTGGGAGTCCACGCTCGAAGCGCTGGGTCCGTTTCGCCGGCCGATCGCGCTCGAGCTGCCGATCTTCGATCCCGACCTGACCGACGTATCGGTGCCGGCCCTGGCCAGCTATGTGCGGCGCTTCATGGAAGCGATCGAGCTGCCGCCCGCGATCGTCTGCGGCAACTCACTCGGCGGCCACGTCGCGCTCGAGCTGGCCCTGTCGTGCCCGGGATGGGTCGACGGGCTGATTCTCACCGGCTCGTCGGGCCTGTTCGAGCGGACCTTCACGAGCCACGTGCCGCACGTGCCGACCCGCGCCTATGTGCGTGAGCGGATGGAAGAGATCTTCTACGACCCGAGCCTGGTCACACCCGAGTGGGTGGAGTCGATCCGCCGCATCGTCACCACCCGCCGCACCGCGCTGCGGGTACTTCAGGTAGCACGCGCGGCCAAGCGCCACAATCTCGAAGAGCGGCTGAGCCAGGTCCACGTCCCGACCCTGCTCGTGTGGGGCAAGGACGACCGCATCACGCCGAGCGACGTCGCCGAGCGTTTCCACGCGCACATCCGAGGCTCGCAGCTCGTGTACCTGCCCAACTGCGGCCACGCGCCGATGCTCGAGCGGCCGGAGGCGTTCAACGCGGCGGTCGGCGACTGGCTCGTCGAGACCCGTGCCCGCAGAGCACTCCTCGGAGAACGCTCGTGATCGAACGGGTCGGCGGCGCGGCGCTCCGCGTCTACCAGGCGCACCGCCGCCGCGCGCTCGAGGGTGTGGCGCGCGACGGCGGCCGCGTGCAGGAGGCGACCCTGCTCGATCTGGTGAACTCGGCCCGCGGGACCGCGTTCGGACGCTCGCATCGCTTCGAGCAAATCCGCTCCGTCGCCGATTATCAGGCGCGGACGCCGCTCGGCGACTATCTGCGCTTTCAGCCGCTGTGGACGCGGGCCATCAACGGAGAACGCGATCTCACCTGGCCGGGGCGGCCTCGCTACTGGGTGAAGACGTCGGGCACCACCGCGGGCGACAAGACGATTCCGGTGACCCCCGAGGCGTTCCGCGCTCATCGGAAGGGCGGCTGGGACGCATTGTTGATCGCCGCCGAGCGCGGCGGCTTCGAGAGTATCGCGGGCGGGCCGCTGCTGTTTCTCGGCGGGTGCACGAGCCTGAAGCCGATCGGGCAAGGCTGCTGGGTCGGCGATCTCTCGGGCCTGATGGTGCAGGACCTGCCGCCCGGTTTCCGCTCGCGCTATTCGCCCGGGCGCGACGTCGCGTCGATCCCGGACTGGGACCAGCGGATCGACGCCGTCGCCGAGCTGGTCCAGCGTCAGGACCTCCGATTGATCTCCGGGATGCCTTCATGGCTCCTGATCCTCTTCGAGCGTCTCGCACGCGCGCGTCGCGCCGCGGGTCGGCCCGTGGCGAGCCTGGGTGAGTGCTGGCCGCACCTGAGCGCTCTCATCCACGGCGGCGTCTCGTTCGCACCGTACCGCGCGACCGTCGAGGAGTGGATGGGCCGGCCGATCGAGTACGTCGAGGTCTATCCGGCCTCGGAAGGCTTCGTCGGGCTCCAGACCGAGCGCACGGGCGGGCTGACGCTCATGCTCGACTACGGCATCTTCTACGAGTTCGTGCCGGTCGAGGATCTGGGCCGCGCGCGGCCGCGGCGGCACACGGTGGCCGACGTCGAGCTCGACCGCCCCTATGCGGTCGCGCTGACGACTTCCGCCGGGCTCTGGTCCTATCTACTGGGCGACACGGTCCGCTTCACCGCACGCGATCCGCTTCGGCTCGTGATCACCGGGCGCACGCGCCACTTCGTGAACGCGTTCGGCGAGAACGTCATCATCGAGGAAGTGGAGCAGGCCCTGGTGGTCGCCTGCCGGCGGACGGGCGCAGAGCCGGGGGAGTTCACGGTCGCGCCGCGCTATCCGTCGGCCGGCGAGCCGCGTGGCGGCCACGAGTGGCTGGTCGAGTTCCGCATCCCGCCGCGTGACCGGGACGTCTTCGTGCGCGAGCTGGACGAGGCACTGGCCGCGCTCAACACCGACTACCGCACCAAGCGGACCGACGACGTCGGCATGATCGCCCCGCGGCTCGTCGAGATGCCGCAGGGCTCGTTCCATCGATGGATGCGGGAAGCCGGTAAGCTGGGCGACCAGCACAAGGTTCCTCGCGTCCTGAACGATCGCGCCGTCGTCGAGGCGCTGCTGGCCGCGACCGGTGCACGCGAGAGGGAGCCGCTCGTTCACTCGGTAGGCTCCTAAGGGACGGCGCCGGGGGACGCGCCCTCCCGACGCGTCCTCCGGGCCGATCTCGTCGCTGCTCGCGCAAGCGGCTGAATCGTCACTCCGTCGTAATCAATCGGTAACGATGCTCGTCTAGCGTCCGCTCACGGGAGGGCGCGACATGCTCGTGAAAGTCCTTTGGTTGGGCCTGGTCCTGGCGGCAGTCGCGGTCGGCGCGGCGCCGGCCGGCGCGATCACGATCTACCCGATCGACCGGGCTCAGATCCTCGCCGGGTCGCGCTTCGATCTCAAGGTCGAGTTCGACGGCGTCGTCAAGGTGTCCGACGCGAAAGTGACCATCGACGGCACGGAGCTCTCGGCGGCCCTTGGCCGATCGGCCACGTTCGTAGAGCGCGAGGACGGAGCGGCGGCGTCCGCTCTGATCGTGCGCGACGTGTCGCTGACCAGACCCGGGCGGTACGCCATCGTCGTCAGCGACGGGAAGAGCTCGAAGACGGTGAGCTGGGAGGTGTACGCGACCGGACCGCGCAAGGCGCGCAACGTGATCCTCTTCATCGGCGACGGCATGGCGGCCGCACATCGGACGGCCGCGCGCATCCTCACGGCCGGCATCACCGAAGGGCGCTATCACGGCGGCCTGGCCATGGACGCGATGACGAACATGGCGCTGCTGGGCACCGCCGGAGTCGACTCGATCATCACCGACTCGGCGAACTCGGCCAGCGCCTACACGACCGGACACAAGTCGAGCGTGAACGCCCTCGGTGTCTATGCCGACCGTACACCCGACACACTCGACGATCCGAGGGTGGAGACCCTCACGAGCCTGATCAAGCGCACGCGCAGGATGGCGGTCGGCGTGGTTACGAATACCGAGGTGGAAGACGCCACCCCCGCCGCGATGGTCGCCCACACGCGACGGCGGAGCGACTACGACCCGATCGTCGGAATGTTCCACGAGAGCGGGGTGGACGTGCTGATGGGCGGCGGCGCCGCGCATTTCCTGCCGAAGTCGTCCCCCGGATCCCGCCGGAAGGACGAGATCGACTACGTCGCCAAATTTCGCGCGGGCGGCTACGCGATCGTGACGACCGAGCGTGAGATGAAGACGGCGACCGCCGACCCGGGAACGCGCAAGCTTCTGGGGCTCTTCCATCCCAGCAACATGGATGGCGTGCTCGACCGCAAGTTCCTCAAGCAGGGGACCGTCACGTCGTTCCCGGAGCAGCCCGATCTGGTCGACATGGTCAGGACGGCGCTCACCGTGCTGGCGCGAAACGACGACGGCTTCGTCCTGATGGTCGAGTCGGGCCTGATCGACAAGTACTCGCACCCGCTCGACTGGGAGCGCGCGGTCATGGACACGATCATGCTCGACCGCGCGGTCGCGGTCGCGAAGGAATTCGCCGGCGCGCGCAACGACACGCTCATTCTAGTCACGGCCGATCACACCCACGGGCTGTCGCTCGTGGGCACCGTGGACGACACCGTCAAGAGCCAGGAGATGCGCGACAAGATCGGAGTCCACGAGAAAGCCGGGTACCCGAACTACCCGCCGGCGAATGCCGAGGGGTATCCCACCCGTCTCGACGTCTCCCGGCGTCTCGCGATCTTCTTCGCGGCCTATCCCGACTACTACGAGACGCTTCGTCCGAAGCTCGACGGGCCGTTCATGCCGGCGGTGGCCGGCCCCGACAAATCCTACGTCGCCAATGAGAAGTACAAGGATGCGCCCGGCGCGACCTTGCGGGTGGGCAACCTGCCGCACAACGCGCCCCAGGGCGTGCACTCGGGGGAGGATGTCGTGCTGACGGCCGCCGGGCCCGGCGCCGAGCGCGTCCATGGTTTTCTCGACAACACCGAGGTGTTCCGCATTATCGTAGATGCCCTCGGACTGGGGCCCGCGGTCGCTCAATGATTCGCCACGCGTGTTGAAATGGAGGCGCCCATGAACCGCCGGAGATTCCTCAGACAGTCCGCTCTCGCCGTCGGCGGCCTCACGACGTCGTCTCTGGCCCGGCGCCCGGTGTGGGCACAGGGCACCGCGCCCGCGGTCGTGACGCCCGACAAGGCCCGTCCGATCATTCCGTACGGCGTCCAGAGCGGTGACGTCCTGAGCGATCGGGCGATCGTGTGGAGCCGCACCGACCGCCCGGCGCGGCTGCTCGTCGAGTGGGCCACGAGCGACACGTTCCGCGATGCGACGCGGATCGTCGGCCCCGCGGCGCTGGCCGAGAGCGACTTCACGGCGCGCGTCGATCTGACGGGGCTGCCGGCGGGACAGCGGATCTTCTATCGCGTGCTGTTCGAGGATCTCGCGAGCCCGAAGGTGCTGAGCGCGCCGGTGACGGGCCGATTCCGGACGCCCGCACGGACCAGCGGCACGGTAACCTTCGCGTTCTCGGGCGACGAAGCCGGGCAGGGGTGGGGCATCAACACCGCCTGGGGCGGCATGAAGATGTACGAGGTCATGCGGCGTACGAACCCGGATTTTTTCATCCACTCCGGCGACCAGATCTACGCGGACGGGCCGATCAAGGCCGAGGTCGCGCTCGACGACGGATCGGTCTGGCGCAACGTGACCACCCAGGCCAAGGCCAAGGTGGCCGAGTCGCTCGAGGAATTCCGCGGTAACTTCGCCTACAACCTCCTGGACGACAACAAGCGCCGCTTCTGCGCCGAGGTCCCGGTGCTCGTCCAGTGGGACGACCACGAGACGCGCAACAACTGGTATCCGGGCCAGACGCTCGGCGACGAGCGGTACCGCGTCCGCAGCGCGTCGCTCCTGGCCGCATTCGCCAAGCGCGCCATGTTCGACTACAACCCGTTCCGCTTCGACCCGATCGATCCGGAGCGCATCTACCGGTCGTTCGCTCACGGTCCGTCGCTCGAGGTCTTCATGCTCGACGAGCGGAGCTATCGTGGGCCGAACTCGCCGAACCGTCAGACGATGCTCGACGACGCTGCCGCGTTCCTCGGCGCGGCGCAGCTGCGCTGGCTCAAGCAGGCGCTGCTCGCCTCGCGGGCCACCTGGAAGGTGATCGCGAGCGACATGCCGATCAGCATCGTCGTCCCCGACCTGAACTCCGACGTGCCCAAGGGCACGTTCGAGGCGTGGGCCAACAACGATCACGGCGCGCCGCTCGGGCGGGAGCTCGAGCTCGCGAGCCTCTTCGCCTTCATCAAGCAGAACGCGATCAAGAACGTCGTGTGGGTGACCGCCGACGTCCACTACGCGTCGGCGACCTACTACGATCCGGGACGGGCGCAGTTCACGGACTTCACCCCGTTCTGGGAGTTCGTGGCCGGGCCGATCAACGCCGGCACCTTCGGCCCCGGTGAGATCGATCGCACGTTCGGTCCGGACATCAAGTACTCGTCGGCACCGGATGGAATGAAGCAGAACCGGCCGCCGACCGACGGTATGCAGTACTTCGGCCTGGCGAAGATCGACGGCGCGAGCGAGATGCTGACGGTCTCCCTCAACGACCTGACCGGCAAGACGCTCTACCAGATCGACGTCAAGCCGGCCTAGAGGGCGTCCACCGGACACGTGCTCAGCGGTCGAGGGAAGTTCCAGAAGCGGCGCGTCGTCGACGGCGGCCTCGAGATTTCCACACCGGGCTCGACGGACGACGCACGTCTGCGCGAGTGGATCAGCGAGTCCCACGCCGTGCTGCCGAGGCTCCGGGCCCTGGTGCGCAACGGCGTCGGTAGGCCGGAGCCGCTGCATCTCGTCGTGGAAGATGTGCGTCGCCGCGTCGAGGAGCTCGAGGCAGAGCTGGCGCAGCTACGCCGGAATCTCGCGGGCACCTAGCTCCGTCGCGGTTCGCCGCAGAACCTTCGCGCTCCCGTCACGAAATCGCAACGCGCCGCGGCTACCGTTGGCGCGGACATGGTGGCCGATCGTTCGCCGGCCGTGACGCTCGACGCCGTCGGCAAGGTTTTCGCGGGTAAAGCGGTGCCCGCCCTCGACGATCTCTCCGCCGTGATCGAGCCGGGGCAGTTCGTCGCGGTCATCGGCAAGTCCGGCGCCGGCAAGACGACCCTCCTGCGCTGCCTGTCGCGCGCCGCGCTCGTCACGCGCGGCGCGATCCGCTTCGACCAGACCGACCTCGCCCGGCTCCGGGGCGCAGCCCTCCGCGCTCACCGGACGCGGGTCGGAATGATCTACCAGCAGTTCAATCTCGTCCGGCGCTTGTCCGTCGTCGACAACGTGCTGATCGGACGCCTCGGCCGGCTCCGCGGCTGGGCGCGCTGGGCCGCGCTCGCGCATCACTTCGACCGCCATCAACGGGAGATCGCGTTTCGTTGCCTCGACCATGTCGGGCTCCTCGACCGCGTCTGGCAGCGGACCGACACGCTCTCGGGCGGCGAGCAGCAGCGCGTCGCGATCGCGAAGATCCTGGCGCAGGAGCCGACGGTCGTACTGGCCGACGAGCCGGTGGCCAGCCTCGATCTCAGCAACGGCCGGCTGGTGATGCAGACCTTGCGCCGCGTCGCCTCGGCGGTCGGGATCACCGTCATCGCGACCCTCCACCACGTGGAGCTCGCGCGAAGCTACGCCGACCGGATCCTCGGCCTGAAGGGCGGTCGGCTGGTCTTCGACGGGTCGCCGTCGCAGCTCACCGACGCGGCGCTGTTCGAGATCTTCGGTGAGTTCGAGGCCGAGCCAGCCGGCCGAGGCCATGGCGAGCGGCTCGGCGAGCTGGCCGCGTCGTGAGCACGGCGTTCACCTCGATCCACGCCGGGCCGGCGCCCCCGGTGCCGGCGAGGCCGTCGGCCGTCGGCCGGACCATGCTCGCGACGGTCGCCTTGGCCGTCGTGTTCGGGCTCGCGGCGCGCGTGGTCGAGCTGCGGCCGATCGAGCTCTTCCGCGACATCGGCAATATCGGTGTGTTCCTCCGCGGCTATCTCCATCCGTCGTTCGGTAACGTCGGCGAGTACGCGTGGCAATGCGTGGTCACCCTCTGCATCGCGCTCTGGGGCACCGTGCTGGCGCTGCTGGTCTCGGTGCCGCTCGGCCTGCTCGGCGCGCGCAATCTCAGCCCGCACCCGCTGGTCTACTTCGCCGCACGCCGGCTGATGGACGTGCTCCGCGCCGTGAACGAGTTCGTGTTCGCGCTCATGTTCGTCACCGCGGTCGGCCTCGGCCCGTTCGCCGGCATGCTGGCGCTCGGTATCCACACCGGCGGCGTGCTCGGCAAGCTCCTGTCCGAAACGATCGAGTCGGTCGATCCGGGCCAGGTCGAAGGCGTCGCCGCCGTCGGGGCCGGACGACTTCAAGTCATCGCCTTCGGCGTCGTGCCGCAGGTCCTGCCGAATTTTCTCTCGTACGTGCTGCTCCGGCTCGAGTCCGATATCCGCTCGGCGTCCGTCATCGGGATGGTCGGCGGCGGCGGCATCGGCTTTTACCTCTGGGACACGATCCGCTCGTTCAAGGATGGCGAGGCGGCGACCGTCATTCTCCTGATCGTGGCGATGGTGATGTGCATCGACGTCGTCTCCGCTCGCGTGCGGCGGGCGGCGATCTAGGGAGGTCACACATGCGCCCATTCCGAATCGTGCTCGCGGCGATGCTCACGGTGCTCGCGATAGTCGGCGCCGCCGGCGCCACCGATCCGAGCTGGCCCAAAGAGGTCACGTTCGGCCTCTTGTCCACCGAGAACGCCGCCGAGATCACGCGCCGGTGGGCGCCGATCCTGGCCCAGCTCGAGAAGGATCTGGGTGTCAAGGTGAAGGCGGTAACCGCGACGGACTACCGGGGCACCATCGAGGCGCTGAAGTTCAAGAAGGCCGAGCTCGGCCACCTCGGACCCAAGTCCTACGTCGAGGCCTCGAACAACAACTACGCGAACGTGGA
>Ga0075425_100004698_pt1 | contig 14116 bp, 10 predicted proteins | sample SoiMethybrSBSTD4_FD_75300 | JGI IMG/M metagenome (GOLD analysis project Ga0075425, IMG submission 75300) | Bulk soil microbial communities from a Populus tree surrounding site in Tennessee, USA - Soil MetaG P. TD hybrid SBSTD4 | ecosystem: Environmental > Terrestrial > Soil > Tree plantation...
TCGTTGCGGCGATTTGCCGGTGTAGGACGGCTGGGATCGAGCTCTAGAACTGTGCGGGCAATGAACAGTGCGTAGAAGCGATAGGCAATCAGGTAAGTTGAGACCGCGGCGATGACCAGCCAAACGGCGTTGATGGACTCGCCACGCTGGAGCGCCACGGTGCCAAGTGAGAACGCTCCCACAAGGCTTAGTGCAACCCATATGGTCCAGTGCACAGATGCACGATCGGTTGTTGTGACGTTGGTGGCCATCGAAGCCTCTCCTTGTTTTTTCGACCGCGAATGGAAGCTCTTTTGTCGTCGAACTTCAGCTCGGACAGTTGCGCTGCCGTGCTACACGTGTTGCGCGGATCTCCTTTTCGGTGGAATGAGATCGGTTATTGAGCCATCGAACATCTCCGCGGCCATCCCGATTGTCTCCGACAGCGTGGGATGCGGATGGATGGTGAGCCCGATGTCGCGCGCATCGGCGCCCATCTCGATCGCAAGGCTGGCCTCGGCGATGAGGTCTCCGGCGTTGGGGCCGACTATTCCGCACCCTATGATGCGATCGGTCTGCGCATCGAACAGGACCTTGGTGATACCTTCATCGCGCCCAAGCGAGAGCGACCGGCCGGAAGCAGCCCACGGAAAGACCCCCTTCCCATATTTCAAGCCTCGAGCCTTGGCATCGTTCTCAGTCAGGCCCACCCATGCGACTTCCGGGTCCGTATAGGCGACCGATGGAATGACGCGTGCGTCGAACGAACTGTTGCGGCCAGCCGCGACCTCGGCGGCGACCTTGCCTTCATGCACAGCTTTGTGGGCGAGCATCGGTTGGCCGACCACGTCACCGATTGCGAAGATGTGCATCTGATTGGTGCGCATTTGCTTGTTGACGGGTATGAAGCCGCGCTCGTCGACGGCAACGCCGGCATTGTCTGCACCGATAAGCTTGCCGTTAGGTTTGCGGCCGACGGACACCAACACTTTGTCGAACCGGTCTGTGGCCGGCACGCCGGCACCTTCGAAGGACACGATGAGACCGTCCGATCGGGCATCGGCCTTCGTGACCTTGGTGTTGAGATAGATTTTCTCGTAGTGCTTCTCGATACGCTTCATAAGCGGAGTGACGATATCCTTGTCCGCACCAGGAATGATCTGGTCCAACAGCTCGACCACCGTCACCCTGGAGCCCAACGCGTGGTAGACGGTCGCCATCTCGAGTCCGATGATGCCGCCGCCGATAACGAGGAGGCGCTTAGGCACGCTCTCCATCTCGAGAGCGCCAGTCGAATCGATCACGCGCTCGTCGTCGTGTGGCATGAACGGCAAGGTTACCGGCTCGGAACCCGCCGCAATAATGGCCTGGTCGAAGCTGACGAGTTTCTTGAAACCGCTTCCATCAATCTCGACCTGGTTAGCGGCGGTGAAGCGGCCTACCCCTTGAACGACCGTGACCTTGCGTTGTCTGGCGAGGCCGGAGAGCCCTCCGGTCAAGCGCTTGACGATGCCGTCCTTCCAGTCGCGCAGTTTGTCGACATTGATCTCGGGCCGACCGAACGCGATGCCGTGAGCCCCCATGTCACGGCATTCGTCAATGACTTTGGCCGCATGCAGCAGGGCTTTAGAGGGAATGCATCCCACGTTGAGGCACACGCCGCCAAGCGTAGGCCAGCGCTCGACGAGCACGACCTTCTTGCCGAGGTCGGCGGCCCGGAAGGCGGCGGTGTATCCGCCCGGACCCGCCCCGAGCACGAGGACTTCCGCATGCATTTCCGCCTTGCTGGTCGCCGCCTTGGCCGCGGCGGCAGGCGGAGGGATTTTGGGCGGTATGGGCGCGCTCTCGCTTCCGGTCGAGCTCGGCGATTGCACTGCGGCTAAGCTGTCTGCGAGGGTAGCAATGAGGCTGCCTTCGCTGACCTTGTCACCAACCTTGATGTGGACCCTTTCGATCCGGCCGGCCCTGGGCGCGGGCACCTCCATGGAGGCCTTGTCGGATTCCAGAGTGATGAGCGGGTCTTCAGCCTTCACCTCGCTGCCGGCCGACACATACACCTCGATGATGGGGACGTCCTTGAAATCACCGATGTCAGGGACGCGGATTTCAACAGTAGCCATTGGCGTATTCCTTGATCGGCTTCACAGGACGAGCTGTCGGACGTCTTCAAGGATGCTGGCTAGGCGTCGCGTGAAGCGCGCCGCCAATGCGCCATCGATCACACGATGGTCGTAGGAGACGCATAGTGGCAGCAGCAAGCGCGGCTGGAATGCCTTGCCGTCCCAAACAGGCTTCATGCTGGAGCGGGCAACCCCGAGGATCGCCACTTCAGGGGCATTGACGATCGGGGTGAAATTGGTGCCGCCGATACCGCCCAGGCTGGAGATCGTGAAACTAGCGCCTTGAATGTCGCTCGGCGCAATTTTACCGTCGCGCATCTTCTTGGAGACAGTGCCAAGCTCCTGCGACAGCTCAAGAATGCCCTTGCGGTCGACGTGCTGGATAACGGGCACGACCAACCCATCGGGCGTGTCAACCGCGACACCAATATGGTAATATTTCTTGACGATGAGGCTATCTTTGGTGGGCGATAAGGAGCTGTTGAACTGCGAATGTTCCCTCAGTGCCACCACGCTCGCCTTCATGAGGAAAGCCAGCATGGTGACCCGAAAGCCTTTTTCCTTCGCCGCCGAGTCCAGAGTTTTTCGATAAGGTTCAAGCTCCGTGATATCCGCCTCGTCGGTATGGGTCACGTGCGGAATGTTGAGCCACGAGCGGTGCAGAAATGGTCCCGAAAGCTTCTTGATTCGAGACAGCGGCTTCATCTCCACCGGCCCAAATTTTGAAAAGTCCTGCACCGGAATGTCGGGGATTCCCGTACCGCTCGCCGAGGCCTGAGCCGGGCCGGCCTTTGCGTGCAGAGCCGCTTTGACATCCTCCTTAGTGATGCGTCCCTTCTCGCCGCTGCCTTTCAACGCCACAAGATCAAGCCCGAGTTCGCGCGCTAGCCGCCGCACGCTCGGACTGGCGTGTACGCCGCCGAAGTCGAGCGCGATGGGGGGAGGCAGGCCCGCGATCAGGGATGGACCAGTCCCGCCCGGCTTCACGTCTTGCTTGCGCATCGGCTGTTTCTCGGGTTCGGGTTCCTGTTGAACCAGCACGGAAGGCGCCGCTACGGGTTGCTCGCCGCCTTCCAGTTTCACGATCGGGCTGCCTTGGCTTACCTTGTCGCCGATGTTGACAAGCACCTCTACGACCTTGCCTTCGGACGGCGCGGGCACTTCCATGGTTGCCTTGTCGGACTCAAGTGTGACGAGGGGGTCATCGGTCTTCACCACATCGCCGGGTTTCACCGCGATTTCGATAATCGGCACGTCTTTGAAGTCGCCGATATCGGGGACCTTCACTTCCATCACGGACATCGTCTACTCCAGAGGTCGAGAGCTTAGGCGCGAGTGGGGCTTGGCTTGTCGGGATTAACGCCGTATCGCCTGATGGCTTCTGCAACCTTGGCCGATGGCAGTTTGTTCTCGTCGGCAAGAGCCTTGAGTGCGGCAATGGTTACGAAGTGCCGGTCGACCTCGAAGTGATGTCGCAGTTTCTTGCGGTAGTCGGATCGACCGAAGCCGTCCGTGCCGAGCACGCGATAAGTGCCAGGGACGAAAGGCCTGATCTGATCGGCGAACATCTTCATGTAGTCGGTGGAGGCAATCACTGGCGTGTCGCCACGGGCGGCAAGACATGAGGTGACGTAGGGCACGCGAGGCTCCTCCAACGGGTGCAGCATGTTCCATCGTTCAGCCTCGAGCCCTTCGCGGCGCAACTCGGTAAAGCTCGTCACGCTCCACACGTCACAGGGGACACCGAAGTCCCTCTCCAGGAGGTCCACGCCGGCCAGCACTTCGCGCAGGATGGCGCCACAACCCAAGAGCTGGACTTTGTGGCCCTTGGACTGGGTGGCCCTGAGGAGATACATGCCCTTGACGATGCCCTCGACCGCCCCCTCGGGCATGGCGGGGTGGTGGTAATTCTCGTTCAGCGTCGTGAGGTAATAGAAAATGTCCTCCTGCTCGGCGAACATGCGTCTGAGACCATCCTGCACGATCACCGCCACCTCGTAGGCATACGTTGGATCATAGGAGACGCAGTTGGGAATGGTGGCTGAGAGGATATGGCTGTGGCCGTCTTCGTGCTGCAGTCCCTCGCCGTTGAGCGTGGTGCGCCCTGAGGTGCCGCCGATGAGGAAACCCCGCGCGCGCATGTCGCCAGCGAGCCAGGCTAAATCGCCAACGCGCTGGAAGCCGAACATTGAATAGTAAATGTAGAAGGGCACCATCGGCACGTTTGACGTGGAGTACGATGTCGCCGCTGCAATCCATGATGCCATGGCGCCCGCCTCGTTGATGCCCTCCTGAAGGATCTGACCGTTCTTGTCCTCCCTGTAGAACATGAGCTGGTCGGCATCCTGTGGTCGATAGAGCTGGCCAACTTGAGAAAAAATGCCGAATTGCCTGAACATGCCCTCCATCCCGAACGTGCGGCTTTCGTCGGGGACGATCGGCACAATGCGCCTGCCGATGGCCTTGTCGCGCAGCAGTGTATTGAGAATGCGCACAAACGCCATGGTCGTTGAGATTTCGCGCTCTTCCGTACTCCGCAATTGAGCCTCGAAGGCCGACAGTGGTGGCACAGGCAGGGACTGCGACTTGCGCCGGCGTGACGGCAGATAACCGCCGAGCGCCTCGCGCCGCGCCTTGAGATAATTCATCTCTGGCGAAGCTTCCGCGAAGCGGATGAATGGAATTTCTGCGAGCTGCTTGTCCGATACTTCAATCTGGAAGCGGTCACGAAACTCTTTCAGGGCCTGCTCACCCATTTTCTTTTGTTGATGGGTGATCATCTGGCCTTCGCCGGCTTCACCCATTCCATAACCTTTAACCGTCTTGCAGAGGATCACCGTCGGCCGCCCCTTGTGTTCGCTAGCCGCCTTGTAAGCGGCATACACCTTTGTGGGATCGTGGCCGCCGCGCGTAAGCTTCCAGATCCGCTCGTCGGTCCAATCCGCCACCATGGCGGCGGTCTCCGGGTACCTGCCAAAGAACTTCTCGCGCACGTACGCGCCGTTCTTCGCCTTGAAATCCTGATATTCCCCGTCGATGCACTCTTCCATGCGCTTGCGCAACATGCCGTGGGTGTCTTTGGCAAGCAGCTCATCCCACCCCGAGCCCCAGACCACCTTGATGACGTTCCAGCCGGCGCCACGGAAATCACCTTCGAGCTCTTGGATGATCTTCCCGTTCCCGCGTACGGGCCCATCGAGGCGCTGCAGGTTGCAGTTGATGACGAAGATCAAGTTGTCGAGTTGTTCTCGACCTGCAAGTGAAATGGCCCCTAGACTTTCGGGTTCGTCCATTTCGCCATCTCCGCAAAACACCCACACTTTTCGCTGAGCGGTCTCTGCGAGGGCGCGGTGGTGCAGATACTTGAGAAAGCGTGCCTGATAAATTCCCATCAGCGGCCCGAGCCCCATCGACACCGTCGGGAACTGCCAGAAATCGGGCATCAGCCAGGGATGTGGGTAGGACGAAAGGCCGTTCCCATCTACCTCTTGCCGGAAGTTCGTGAGCTGCTTCTCGCTCAATCGCCCTTCTAGATAGGCCCGGGCATAGATTCCCGGCGATGAGTGCCCCTGTACGTACACGAGATCGCCGCCATGCTTGTCGGTCGCGGCATGCCAGAAATGCATGAACCCGGTGTCGTAAAGCGTCGCCGCGGACTGAAAGCTCGCAATGTGTCCACCGAGCTCCGATGAGGTCTTGTTGGCCTTGAGAACAATGGCTAACGCGTTCCAACGAATGGCAGAACGAATGCGGTGTTCGATTGCGCGGTCGCCTGGATGCAGCGGCTGCTGATCTGGCGGAATCGTATTGATGTAGGCGGTAGTGGCGGCGAACGGAAGCCGCGCTCCGGACCGGCGCGCCACTTCTACGGCAGCACCCAGGACCTCATCAGCCTGGCCGGTACCCTCAAATGCTATGACAGATGCGATCGCGTCCGCCCACTCGCGGTTTGCAACCGACGCGTCACCGCTCTCATCCTGCATCTGGTTCCTCCCACATGATCTTTGCGTCTTCGCTAGCTCCAGAGAGCAAGTCTCAGGAAGGTTCCGCCTCTTTGCGCATCGACGTATGCAATCGCCGTCGGCCCAGGAAGCGCGCCCCGACTGCAAGCTTTTCTTCAATACCGATAAGGCGACTGGCTCCACACGACGATCCGAGCGCGAGAGCGAACCGGTCTTTGATCTCACGGCCGAGGATGTCGGCGATGGAGGTCATGGCACTGCTCGCACGACTGCTCGTACTCAACGCTTGCCTCTTATTCGACGCGAACGACACGCAGATTGTTGGTGCTCCCGGTCTGGCCGAATGGAATGCCGGCGACGACCAGAAGCAGATCGCCGTGCCGCGCAACCTCTTGCGCGCATGCGATCGACGTCGCGACGCTCACCATCTCCTCATAGGACCGGATATCCTGCGAGTGTACGCTGTGTGCGCCCCAGACCAGGGCCATTTGGCGTGCAACCTGCAGATTGGGTGTGATGGCGAGTATGGGCAGTGCCGGCCGTTTCCGCGCGATACGCACGGCCGTCGTCCCACTCGAAGTAAAGCCGACGATGGCGGCCGCGCCGATGTTCTCGGCAAGCCCGGCTGCGGCGGCAGCGACGGCATGTGGCGGTGAGTGCTCTTCAGCACTTGACGAGGCTGCGATGATCGACCGGTAGAGCTTGTGCTGTTCGGTGCTGTGAATGATGCGGTCCATCATCGCCACGGCCTCCCGCGGATATTGGCCGGTCGCCGACTCGGCGGACAGCATTACCGCGTCAGCGCCATCATAGATGGCTGTGGCCACGTCCGAGGCTTCCGCGCGGGTAGGGGTCGGCGTCGCCACCATCGAGTCGAGCATCTGCGTTGCGACGATCACCGGCTTTCCCGCGAGGCGGCACGCCCGGACAAGCTCCTTCTGGCGCCCCGGCACCTCCTCGTGGGGGATCTCGACGCCGAGGTCGCCGCGGGCGACCATGATTGCATCCGAAAGGCGGATGATGTCGTCGATGCACGCTAGCGCCGATGGTTTCTCGATTTTGGCCATCAAGCCGGCGCGGTCGCGGATGAGCCCGCGCGCCTCGATGAGGTCACCGGGTTTTTGGACGAACGACAGCGCCACCCAATCGACGCCCAGATCCAGACCGAACTCGAGGTCCGCGCGGTCCTTCGCCGTCAACGGTGATAGATCGAGAACGGTGCCAGGCAGATTGATGCCCTTGCGGTTGGAGATTGCTCCCCCGTTGATGACTTCCGCGTCAATGTCGTCCCAACCCACGCGAGCTACCCGCACGCGCACGCGCCCGTCGTCGATCAGAAGCTCCTGGCCGGGTGCAATGGCTGCGAAAATTTCCGGGTGCGGCAGAGGAATGGATTTCTCATCTCCTTCCGTGCCGGATCCTACGAAGCGGATCGTTTCTCCGGCCGCGACCCTGATTGCGCCGTTGCGGATCGTGCCCACACGAATTTTGGGCCCTTGCAGATCCTGCAGGATGCCGATTGGTCGGCCGACCTCGGCTTCGAGTGCGCGGATCGCGGCGTGGACCTTCGCATGATCCTCGTGCGCGCCGTGGCTGAAATTCATGCGGAATGTATCGACACCCGCGAGGAACAAGGCCTTCAGCATGGCCGGCTCGCCACTTGCCGGGCCCACAGTTGCAACGATCTTGGCACGTCGATTGCGATGCATGGTGCTTTCAGCCTAGCCGGCCGCCTCAAGTGATCAGGATGGCGCGAATATCATTGACATTGGTAAGCGTCGGTCCCGTGCGCACGAGATCGCCAAGGACTGCGAAGTAGCTGAAGCTATCATGGGCGCTGAGATAGCGCCGTGCGCCTAGGCCAGTGGCGCGACCCCGCGCGAGCGTATCGGGCGTTACGATTGCACCGGCAGCATCCTCGGTACCATCGATCCCATCGCTGTCGCCGGCTATCGCCCAAATTCCTGACGGCGCCTGGTTGGCAACCGCAAAGCCCAGCAGGAACTCGGTGTTTCGCCCGCCCTTGCCGGCGCCACCGCGCCCGATGGTCACCGTCGTCTCGCCTCCCGAAAGCAGGACTGCCGGAGGCGCAACGGGCAAAGCATGGGTACGTACCGACCGGGCGATGCCTGCCATTATTGTTCCGAGCTCCCTGGATTCCCCTTCGAGCGCGTCGCCAAGGATCAGCGGCGCCAACCCAGCGCGCCTCGCGGTTTCTGCCGCGGCAGCCAGCGCCAGCGAGGGTGTCGCGATAATGCGCACATCGCTGGTAATCTCTCCTGGTTTGGGCGTCTCTGAGCCAGTAGCCAGCAAGGCCTCGGCCGACGCAGGCAGGGTCAGGCCGAACCGCATGACGATCTCCGCAGCATCGGCGAGAGTGCTCGCGTCCGGCACGGTCGGCCCTGACGCGATGATACCCGGGTCGTCACCCGGCACGTCACTGATGACCAAAGTGATGACGCGGGCTGGCCTTGCGGCTGCGGCGAGCCGGCCGCCTTTGATGGCCGAGAGATGTTTGCGAACCGCGTTCATCTCGCCGATCGTAGCACCGCTCAGCAGCAAAGCCTTGTTCGCGGCCGCTTTGTCTGCGAGGGGCATGTTGCCTGCCGGCAGCGTTAGCAGTGCCGAGCCGCCACCAGATATCAGTGCCAAGACGAGATCGTCACTGCGCAGATTGCTCACGGCGTGGAGCATCGCGCGCGCCGCTCTCTGGCTCTCTACATCTGGCACGGGATGCCCCGCCTCGATGATCTTGATCCGCCCGGCAGGAACCGCATGGCCATAACGCGTGGCGACCACGCCCGAGAGAGCGACGTCCGGCCATGCGGCATCGAGCGCCGCTCCCATCGCAGCGGAAGCTTTGCCGGCCCCCACCACGATGCAGCGTCCCTTTGGCTTTTCGGGCAGATGCCGACGGATCGCTCGGTCCGGCGCCGCGCTGGCAATCGCGGCGTCGAAGATCTCACGCAGAGTTGTCCGCGCTCGCTCATCTGTCCAGGCATTGCCCACGGCTAGCATTCCTCAGGCATTGGCGCCATGGATGGCGTCGATGACGGCAGCCGTTACGTCGGCTGTTCTGGCGTTACCACCGAGATCGGGGGTGTGGAAGCGAGCGTCAGCCGTCACCCTCTCGATGGCTTTCATGAGACGCTCGGCGGCGGCCTTTTCGCCCAGATGTTCAAGCAGCATTGTGGCCGACCAGAACGTACCGATCGGGTTGGCGATGCCCTTGCCCATGATGTCGAAGGCCGAGCCATGGATCGGCTCGAACATTGACGGGAAGGTACGCTCCGGATTGAGATTGGCCGTCGGTGCGATGCCCAGCGAGCCAGCCAAAGCGGCTGCCAAATCGGAGAGAATGTCCGCGTGCAGGTTCGTCGCCACGATCGTGTCAAGGGTCTTAGGCCGCATGACCATGCGCACGGTCATGGCATCAACCAGCATCTTGTCCCAGGTCACATCGTTGAACTCAGCGGCGATCTGCATGGCGATCTCGTCCCACATTACCATTGCGTGCCGCTGAGCATTCGACTTGGTGACAACGGTCAGGAGCTTCCTTGGCCGGGACTGCGCCAGCCGGAAGGCAAAGCGCATGACACGCTCCACACCACCTCGCGTGAACATCGCGACGTCCGTGGCCGCTTCCAACGGCGAACCCTGGTGGACGCGCCCTCCGACGCCCGCGTACTCACCCTCGGAGTTTTCGCGTACGATGACCCAGTCGAGCTCGTTGTGCTTCACGCCGCGCAGCGGGCTGGTGATGCCGGGTAGCACACGCGTCGGCCGGACATTGGCGTACTGATCGAAGGGCTGGCAAATCGCGAGCCTGAGACCCCAGAGTGTGATGTGATCAGGGATCTCGGGGTGACCGGCCGAGCCGAACAGGATCGCGTCGTGATTGCGAATCTGGTCGCGGCCGTTCTGCGGCATCATCCGTCCATGCTTCTTGTAGTACTCCCCGCCCCAATCGAAGTGATCGAACTTGAATTTGAAGTTGCCTTCGCGCTTTGCCAGCGCCTTGAGCACCTCTACCCCCGCCGCGACGACTTCCGTGCCGATCCCATCCCCGGGAATGGCCGCGATCTTGTAGGTCTTCATTATTGCTCTCCTTGATGAACGTTGGATTCAAGAGTGCGCGGTGACGGCAGCGGGGGCCGGTCGCCGCAGGGATCGGGCAACCGTGACCGTGAGCGCGGCCGACAACAACAGCAGTCCGGACACGAAGTAGAGCCCACCGAGGAAGCTGCCGGTCAGGTCCTTGATCCATCCGATCATGGCTGGCCCGACGAAGCCGCCGAGGTTGCCGATCGAATTGATGGCCGCAATGCCAGTGGCGGCCGCAGGACCAGACAGAAAGAGCGTGGGCATGCTCCACAGTGGCGGCTTGGCGGCGCTGATGCCGACGTTGACGAGCACCAAAGATGTGATCACCGCGACAACCGTGTTGGAGATCCCGGCAAGGGCCAGACCTGCTGCCGCTGCGAGGCAGGCAATGACGACGTGCCATGTCCGCTCGTTCTGGCGATCCGAGTGCCACGACCAAAGATACATGGCGATTACGGCTACTGTCGGCGGGATTGCGTTGCAGAACCCGACCTCCAAGTTGGTGAGGCCGAAGCTCTTGATGATCTGTGGCGCCCAGATGCCAAGCGTGTAGAGGCCAGCCGAAGTTCCAAAGTAGACGAGGGCCAGCGCGAGCACGCGGATGTCGGCGAGACCGCGCCAGATGCTGTGGTGTGCCGTCCCCGCCTTCTTGGCGCGTTCCGCCTTCATGGCGTCGACAAGCCACGCTCGCTCGTCATCGGCAAGCCACGTAGCCTTCTCCGGCTTGTCAGTCATGTAGAACAGCACGATGATACCAAGGACGACTGCAGGTATAGACTCCATGATAAACAGCCACTGCCAGCCCTTGAGCCCGCCGATACCGTGCATTTCAAGGAGCGCACTCGAGAGCGGCGATCCGAGCACGACCGAAATTGGTACTGCCGCCATGAACAGCGAGGTAATCGCCGCACGCCGATGCGCCGGGAACCAGTAGCTGAGGTACAGGATGATGCCGGGAAAGAAGCCCGCCTCGGCGGCGCCAAGCAGGAATCGGAGCACATAAAAGCTCGTCGCATCCCAGACGAAGGTCATCGTCGCGGAGACAATGCCCCACGTGATCATCACTCGCGCGATCCAAAGCCGCGCCCCGACCTTGTCCAGGATGATGTTGGAGGGGACCTCGAAGAGGAAGTAGCCCCAAAAGAAAATCCCGGCGCCAAGACCAAAGACCACCGGCGAGAATCCGAGATCCTGGTTCATCGTCAACGCAGCAAACCCAATATTGACACGATCAATATACGCAACAAAATAAAGTAGCATGATGAAGGGAACGATGCGGAAGGCCACCTTCCGCATGACGCGATCTTCTAATTCGTCGGCCATATCAGCGTCTCCTTGCCCCGAACTTGCTTCTCATTGTCCAACGCCCGTTGCTGTGGCGCTTGACAGCAAGGTAAAAGCGCGGGGGCTTCACGCTCAATTCGCATTGGATTGTACAAATATTTGCAATAATATCTGCGGCAGATTGGCCTTGCTGGAGGCCTAGCTGGACCTGCACCAGTTGCGCTGCTTTGTAGCGGCCGCCGAGGAACTCCATTTTGGCCGTGCGGCACGACGCCTAAACATGCTCCCTTCTGCGCTTGGGAGACACGTTCATCGGCTGGAAGAGGACCTTGGCACCCGACTGCTTTCGCGCACCACGCGAAGCGTCTCTCTTACCGAGGAGGGTGGCACGCTGCTCGATGAGCGCGGGACTTGCTTGCCAAGGCCGATGCCCTGTCCAAGCGCTTCCGAGAACGCGCACGCCGACGAGCAACAACCCTCAAGCTCGGTGCTATCGACACCGCAGCGGCAGGTCTGGTGCCGATGCTCCTCCATGACTTCCGTGAGTGCCGACCCGACGTCGCCGTGCAGCTCCTCGAGGACAAGACAATACGCCTACTCCCACGCCTGCTCTCGGGTCGGTTGGACCTGGCGTAGGTGAGGCCGCCAGAGCATGTCGACAGGCGCCTCGAGTTTCTTAAGCTCTTTCACGAGACGGCTGTCGTGGCGGTTCCGGCCTGCCATAAGCTCGCTGGCCGCAAACGTCTTTCTATCCGCTTGCTCTCTGATCAGCCCTTAATAGTTCCCGATCGTCGATCGCGACCCCACAGCCATGATTTGACTATCAAGCTCTTCTCCAAGGCCGGGCTGCGCCCGCAGATTTCGCAAGTTGCCGAGGAGAAGCAGACGATCATCAACCTCGTCGCGGCAATTCTCGGTCTGGCGATCGTCCCTCGCTGGGCCTCGCGGTTGGTACCTGGCGTGCGGTACATTCCGGTTGATTTGGAAAGCGCTGGGAAGCTCAGCATCCTGCCTCTTGCCGCGGCATGGATGCGTGGCTCGCGCGATCCTGCTCGTGACGATATGCTGGCAATTCTACGGTCGCGACTGGCGAAATATGCGTCCGAGGCCTGAGCCGCAAACAGATACCATTGCAGGTGACAGGCAAGGCGCGAGCGGTCGTCGAGTACGCCGAACAGGATCGGCGTCACCCACTCGCCCTTGGGCGTGAGCACCGTCCGCGAGCCATGATGCGCATCGAAGTGGAGAAGGCCGCCGTGTACTCTGCCTCGTCTCCCGGTCGAGGAAGGGAGCCTCGGCGCGCTCGGCGCCTTCCGTGCGCCGCGAGGTGAGGCGGCGCCGTTTGTTGAAGCCGCTGGCCCTCAGGAACCGGCGCTGCGTTGCATAGGACGGAACGGGTCCGAGGTCAGGGTTGTTCTCCGCGAGCGCTAAGAGATTGTCGTGGTGCAGCCGCACGCTCCGGCTTTTGTGGGTGGCGTACTGGGCGGTGATCGCCTGGCGCACCGCGCCGCTCATCGCCGGCTGCTGGCCGGCATCGGCGCGCAGCTTGCGGCGCAGCACTGCGACGGGGTCCCTCTTCTCCTTGAAGGCTCGGTAATACCAGCGCTCGATCGTCGAGAAGCCGAAACGGGTATGCGCTTCGCTTATGGGATGATGCCACGCGCGTTCGGCGAGTGCCGCGATCGCGGCGGCGAGCTCGCCCTTCGGCGGGGGTGCCGCAAAGCGCTCGAGCATCGCCTGGCGGCTCAGCCGCGGCGCAACGCCACCGGCCGGTGTTCAATGTCAATTGGCAGATTACTGGACCGTCTGTGGTGGGCGCCAGGGTGTCTGCTGGGGGAGCCAGGTCTGATCCAGAACTTGTCTCTTCAGGGTTTGATCGACGTGCGGTTCGATCAGGTCCTGAAATGCATAAGCCGCCTGGTCGTATTCCCCCCTGCAGTCCTGCGCCCTCTCCCTTGGTAGGTAGCCCTTGTTCACGACATCAGCGAACACTGCAGAACTGGCGCCGTAAGCAAGACAGATGAGGTTATAGAAGCGCTGGGCCGGGGCGCCGTGCACGTCGGAAAAAGCGGCAAGGGGTGCGGTGACCTGCAAATTTTGCACATACATGTGGTAGCCGTACGCCGCTCCCCCGATCAGTCGGCGTGCTTGGTCTTTGCCAAACTGCAGCATGATGTAGGTGGCAAACTGATCGGCGGCATCTTCTGCTCTACCAAAAATGGGTACATGGAAGATATCGAACACGGCATGTCCCATCTCGTGGGCAAATACATAAAAGAACTGCCCGTACGCTGCATCCATCGGCGTGATGCCTTCTGGCGTCGGCTCCTGTGGCAAAGCCTTGAGGAAATCATTCACGTACTCGTAGCAGACGGTTATGACTGGCCGCGTGTATCTACCATTGGCTACCCCGCCACAATCTTGCGTCCTTAGTGTGAGGTCGAATGGCAAGAGCAGGGGACTAAAAATTCCCTGCAGCCTCTCGAGAGTTTGACGGTCCTTGAGACGCTCATAAATGGGGTTATAGGCCGGATTATTGGGAGCTATATATTCGATCCGGATGCGATTTGTGTGAACCTCCGATGCGGCCATAGACTGGATGGAAGCCAGCGAAAAGCCCACCGCGCAAGGCAGCCAAACTGCGCTCAGAGTCAGCCTACTCAATGC